>FTBU01000603.1_pt1 | contig 9448 bp, 9 predicted proteins | sample 1639351 | NCBI WGS metagenome assembly FTBU01 (sample SAMEA3914864, study PRJEB12502) | metagenome | biome: forest; material: soil | place: USA | collected 2012-03-12 | depth 0.3 m | reverse complement strand
TCTCCCACCTGTCACCGCGGTCGCGAGGCGTTACATCAGTCGATCGTGTTCACCATGAACTGCGCGGCGTGGGTGACGTAGTCCCAGAACTGAGCGTCCTGCTCGGGTGTCAGCTGCACCTCGTCGAGCCCGGCCCGGAAGTGCTCGAGCCAGTGGTCCTTGGCCTCCGGCGTCACCGCGAACGGCGCGTGCCGCATGCGCAGCCGCGGGTGGCCGCGGTTCTCGGAGTACGTCGTCGGGCCGCCCCAGTACTGGACGAGGAAGAACAGGAACCGCTCCTCGGCGGGTCCGAGGTCCTCCTCGGGGTAGAGCGGCCGGAGCACCGGATCCTCCGCGACGCCCTCGTAGAACTTCGCGACGATCCTCCGGAAGGTCTCGAAGCCGCCGATCTCCTCGTAGAACGTCGTCACCGTCCCATTGTGACGAGCGCCCGCTCGCGCCCCGACACCGGCGTGCAAGACTCGCTGGCGTCCCCGTCTTCGCACCCATCTCCGAGGAGTGAATCGCACATGGCAACGACCCGCTACGCCAGCACCCACTGGGAGGGCAGCCTCTTCGAGGGCGCCGGCAAGGTCACGCTCGAGTCGTCCGGCATCGGCACCTACGACGTCTCGTGGGCGTCCCGCGCCGAGGAGGCCAACGGGAAGACCAGCCCCGAGGAGCTGATCGCCGCGGCCCACTCGTCCTGCTTCTCCATGGCACTCTCCAACGGCCTGGCCAAGGCGGGGACGCCGGCGACCGCTCTGGACACCCAGGCCGCCGTCGACTTCACCCCGGGCACCGGCATCACCGGCATCAAGCTGACCGTCAAGGGTGTGGTCCCGGGGATGAGCAACGACGACTTCGTCGCGGCCGCCGAGGACGCGAAAACCAACTGCCCGGTCAGCCAGGCGCTCGCCGGCACCACCATCACGCTGGAGGCGTCGCTCGCGTAGCGGGGACGCGCCGGCGGACCCGCTGACGGTCGTCGAGCGAGGCGACCCGCATGTCGAGGCCGAGCTCAACCCTGGACGGACTCCTCCCCCTGCGGGGAGGGGTCCGTCTGCTGCTGGTCCTCGCGGTGCCAGACCACCCGCTGGGGGAGCGGGATCTCGATGCCCTCGTGGTCGAAGCGGGCCTTGATCCGCTGGCGCAGCGTCCGGGCGACGCCCCACTGCTCCATCGGCGCGGTCTTGAGCAGCACCCGCAGGGTCACCGACTCGGGGTTGAAGAGCTCGACGCCGGTGACCTCCGGCTCCTCGATGATGATGCCGCGGAACTCGTCGTCGTCCCACAGGTCGTGAGCGACCTCGCGGAGCACGCGCTGGACGCGGGCCAGGTCCTCGCGGTAGGCGACGTTGACGTCGACGACGGCCCGCGACCAGTTCTGGCTCATGTTGCCGACCCGCACGATGGCGCCGTTCGGGACGTACCAGACGGTGCCGCTGAGGTCGCGCAGCCGGGTGACCCGCAGGCTGACCGCCTCGACGGTGCCGCTCGCCTCCCCGACGTCGATCACGTCGCCCACGCCGTACTGGTCCTCGAAGATCATGAAGATGCCGGACAGGAAGTCCCGCACCAGCGACTGGGCGCCGAAGCCGAGCGCGAGCCCGACGATGCCGGCGCTGGCGATGATCGGCGCGATGTTGACGCCCAGCTCGCTGAGGATCATGGTGCCGAAGATCGCGATGAGCAGGCCCGTGATCACGCTCTTGAGCAGGTCGCCCATCGTCTTGGCGCGCTGCACCCGGCGGGTGCTGGCCGCCAGGTCGCGGGCGGAGGCGTCCTGGGCCGCCTTGCCGCGCAGCCCGAAGCGGCTGACCTTGTCGGAGAGCACGCCGTCCTCCGCGCGCGCGACCAGCCGGTCGATCAACCGGTGCAGGACCCACCGCACCACGAAGAACAGCAGGAGCAGCCAGGCGATCGCCACCGGCTTGCCGATGACGAGGTCCGAGGCGTTGGCGAGCGTCTGGTTCTTGGTCCAGCCGAACACGGCGTTGCACAGGGCGTCGTTGCTCTCGCAGGGCTGCGTGTTGTCGAAGCCGAACATGGGCCCCATGTCTACCGCACCGGACAACCGCGCACGACCCTCCCGACGGTGAGACGGGACGTGATCCTCGATACGATCTCATCCGTGACCACCAAGTTCGCGCACCTCGCTCGCCGTACCTCCGTCGTCCTGCTCGTGGGCGGCCTGGTCCTTGCCACCGGCGGCCCGGCCGGTGCGGACGTCCCCGAGGGCTGGAGCGACCCGGCCCCGGTCGACCCGTGGCGGATCCTGCTGGTGCAGGGCGGCATCGCGTTGCTGCTGTTCGTGCTGATCACCGCGATCGTCGTGCTGCCGGGCGTCATCAAGGGCGAGCGGTTCACGCCGGGCGGCCGGGCGACCGCGGACCAGTGGTTCGGCGGCCCGCGCACCGGCACCGCCGAGCTGCCGGCGCCGGACAACGAGGAGTCGCAGGCGGGTGGGGCAAGTGGGCGTTGGTGAGTTCAACACCGCCGAGCGGTTCCAGATCGACGACGCGATCCGCAAGGCGGAGCTCGTCTCCCGCTTCGAGTTCAGCGTCTTCGTCGGTCGGGTCGACGGCGAGCCCCGGGCGTTCGCGACCCAGCTGCACAACCGGCTGGTCGCCCCGCCGCGCAGCATCCTGATCCTGCTCGACCCCGCCGCGCGGGTGCTCGAGATCGTGACCGGCGGCGTGGTCCGCCGCAACATCACCGACCGCGAGGTCGAGCTCGTCGCGCTGCAGATGGAGACCATGTTCGCGAGCGGTGACCTCGTGGGCGGCCTCCGCCGCGGAATCCAGGAGCTGGCCGACCACGCCGCCGCGCCCGAGACGCTGCACGTCGACCAGCCCTAGGGCTGGTCGCCTGCGTCCGTTGCCGTCGCGGGAGTGGAGTTCCCGCCCGGAAAGCCGAGAGGGGGCAGGCTCACCGCCGGAGCGGTGAGCCTGCCCCCTCGGCAGCGGTCTTCTCAGGCCTGGGCGTCGCGCGCCTGGGCCGCCAGGGCCCGAGCGACGTCGGCCCGGCCCTCGCGGACGTACCGCTTGGCGGCCGGGTTCGCCTCGGACGACTCGAGCCACGCGTCGACGCGGTCGAGCAGCTGCTGGCTGGCCAGCTGCTTCGGGAACATGAACTCGAGCGCGGTCGAGGCGCGCTGCGTGCCCTTGTCCTCCCAGAGGGTGTCCGCCGCGGCGAGGTACTTCTCGACGTACGGCTCGAGGACCTCGTCCTGGCCGAACTGCTGGAAGGCCAGGACGACGCTGCGCTGCGTCTCGTTCGGGACGTCGTCGCGCACCATCGCGATCTCCCACGCCTCGGCCTTGGCCTCGGCGGTCGGGCGCATCGCGCGCGCGGCTGCGGCGTGCTCCTGGCCGGAGATCGTGTTGTCGTGCCCGAGCTCCTCGGCGATCCGGTCCGCGTCGGCCCGGCCGTTGCGGGCCAGGGCCTTGAGCAGCGTCCAGCGCAGGTCGGTGTCGATCGCGAGGCCGTCGAACGTCAGCGTGCCGTCGAGCATCCGCTCGAGGTCGGCCAGCGCGCCCTCGCTGTGCGACGCGCTGGCGTACGCCCGCGCGAACGACAGCTGGTGGTCGCTGCCCGGCTCGGCGTTCTCGAGCAGCTTGCGCAGACCCTGCTCCCAGGTGGCGCGCAGTGCGGCCCGGTTCGCGGGGGCGGAGTACTGCGTGACCGCGAGCGCGGCGTACCCCGGGATCCGGGAGACGCCGAAGGCGTCGGTCTCGCTGCCGATGCTGCTCAGGACCAGCGCGACGAAGTCGGTCGCGCTCATCTCGGCGTCGCGGGTCATGTCCCACGCCGCGCCCCAGCACAGCGCGCGGGCCAGCGAGTCGTCGAGCGTGGCCAGGCCGCCCACCACGCTCGCGAGCGAGCGCTCGTCGAGACGGATCTTGGCGTAGGCCAGGTCGCCCTCGTTGAGCAGGAGCAGGTCGGGCTGCTTCTGGCCGACCAGCTCGGCGACCTCGGTCAGCTCGCCGTGCACGTCGGTCTCCAGAGAGGTACGACGGACCAGGTGGCCGTCCACCTCGTCGTACAGGCCGAGGCCGAGCCGGTGCCGGCGCAGCGTCGGGTGCTCTGCCGCAGCCGTCTGCCGGATCGCGAAGGACGCGTACGTGCCGTCCTCGGCGAGGGTGAACTCCGGCGCGAGGGTGTTGACGCCCGAGGTCTGCAGCCACTCCTGCGCCCACGACTCGAGGTCGCGGCCCGAGGACTTCTCCAGCGCGGCGAGCAGGTCGGTGAACTCGGTGTTGCCGAACTCGTGCTCCTGGAAGTACGCGCGGACGCCCAGGAGGAAGTTCTCCAGCCCGACCCACGCGACCAGCTGCTTGAGCACCGAGGCGCCCTTGGCGTAGGTGATGCCGTCGAAGTTCACCTCGACCGCGCGCAGGTCGACGTTGTCGGCCGCGATCGGGTGGGTGCTGGGCAGCTGGTCCTGGCGGTAGGCCCAGTTCTTCCGGGCGTTGGTGAAGCCGGTCCACGACTCGGTGAACTCCGACGCCTCGACCGCGGCGTGGTAGCAGGCCCACTCGGCGAACGACTCGTTCAGCCAGAGGTCGTCCCACCACTTCATGGTCACCAGGTCGCCGAACCACATGTGCGCCATCTCGTGGAGGATGACCTCGTTGCGGAACTCGTAGAACGAGCGGTCCTGGCGGCTGCGCGGGAGGTACTCGTCGCGCAGCGTGACGGCTCCGGCGTTCTCCATCGCGCCCATGTTGTACTCCGGCACGTAGAGCTGGTCGTACTTGCCGAACGGGTACGGGTACGCGAACGCGTCCTCGAAGAACTCGAAGCCCTGCCGGGTCAGCTTCACGAGCTCCTCGGCGTCGAGGTGCGGCACGAGCGACTGGCGGCAGTAGTGGCCGAGCGGGATGTCGCCGTGCTTGCCGTGGTAGACGTCGAGCACCTCGTGGTACTCACCGGCGACCACCGCGGTGACGTACGTCGACAGCGGCTTGGTCGGCTCGAAGCGCCACACCGCCGCGCCGTCACCTGCCGGCTCCGGCGTCGGCGTGGGGGAGTTGGAGACGACCTTCCAGCTCTCCGGGGCCGTCACGGTGAACTGGAACGGCGCCTTGAGGTCGGGCTGCTCGAACGTGGTGTACACGCGGCGGGCGTCCGGCACCTCGAACTGCGTGTACGTGTACACGCGGTCGTCGGCGGGGTCGACGAAGCGGTGCAGGCCCTCACCCGTGCGGGAGTAGGTGCAGTCCGCGCGCACGACGAGCTCGTTGTCGGCGGCCAGGCCGGTCAGCGCGATCCGGTTGTCGGCGTACGCCGTGGCCGGGTCGACCGCCTCGCCGTTCAGCGTGATCTCGTGGACGGTCGCGTCGACGAGGTCAGCGAAGGTCTCGGCGCCGGGCTCGGTGCAGGTGAAGCGGATCGTGGTGGTCGATCCGAAGGTCTTGTCGCCCGTCGTGAGGTCCAGGTCGATGGCGTACGACGTGACGTCCAGGAGCGCGGCGCGGGTCGCGGCCTCGTCCCGGGTGAGGTTGGTTCCAGGCATGCGAAGCATCCTGCCACCCGGGTGGCCGCGGGCGAAAAGCAGATGACCGGCATCATGTGCCCGTGACCGAAACCGGCAGCCACGTGGTCCCGCTGCGCGTTGCGTTCCGCGCCTGGTTCCTCATCTCGTGGCAGACCTTCGGGGGGCCCGCCGGGCAGATCGCCGTGATGCACCGCGAGCTCGTCGAGGAGCGTCGCTGGATCGGCGAGCGCCGCTTCCTGCACGCGATGAGCTACTGCATGCTGCTGCCGGGGCCCGAGGCCCAGCAGCTCGCCATCTACAGCGGCTGGCTGCTCAACGGCTGGATGGGCGGCGTGATCGCGGGGACGCTCTTCGTCCTGCCGGGGCTGCTCACGATCCTCGCCCTGTCGTGGGTGTACGTCGCGCACGGGGACTCGACCATCGTCACCGGGCTGCTCCTCGGCCTGGCCGCCGCGGTGATCCCGATCGTCGTCCAGGCGGTGCTGCGCCTCGGTGGCCGTGCGATCCGCAACCGGGTGCTCCTGGGGCTGGCGGTGCTCGCGTTCCTGGCACTGGCGGTGCTGGCGGTCCCGTTCCCCGTCGTCGTGGTCGCAGCCGGTCTGGCCGGGTGGCTGATCGGCCGGCGGCGCCCGGACCTGGTGCGACTCCCGGAGCCGGCGCCGGGGCCCGACGAAGTGGCGCCGCTGATCCCCGACGACGCACTCCACGGGGCGCCGCGCTCCGCACGCCGCTCGCTCGGCATCCTTGCCGCCGGCCTCGTGCTCTGGGTGGCGCCGGTCGCCGCGGCGTACGCGCTCGCCGGTGGCCGGCCAACGGTGTTCACCGACCAGGGGTTGTTCTTCGGAGGCATGGCGCTGGTGACCTTCGGCGGTGCCTACGCGGTCCTCTCGTACGTCGCGCAGGCGGCGGTCGAGCACTACGGCTGGCTGACCGCGCAGGAGATGGTCCGGGGGCTCGCGCTCGCCGAGACCACCCCGGGACCGTTGATCATGGTCGTGCAGTTCGTGGCGTTCCTGGGCGCCTTCCGCGACCCGGCGGGGCTGGACCCGTGGGTCGCTGCGGTGCTGGCGTCGCTGCTCGTCGTGTGGGTGACGTTCGTGCCCTGCTTCCTCTTCATCTTCCTCGGCGCGCCGTACGTCGAGCGGCTGCGCGGGGACGAAGGTCTGTCCGCGGCGCTCACGGGCGTGAGCGCCGCCGTGGTCGGCGTGATCGCGAACCTGGCGCTCTACTTCACGGTGCACACGCTGTTCGCGGAGGCCGAGCGCGCAGGGTGGGACCACTTCGGCCTGCTGCTTCCGGTCTGGTCGACGTTCCAGTGGAAGCCCGCCGTGCTCGGCGCGCTGGGCGCGGTGCTGACCTTCGGGCTGCACTGGCCGGTCCTGCGCACGCTCGGCGTGTGCGGGCTCGCCGGCCTCGCGGTCGCCGTCCTGTCCTGACCGGGAATAGTGCTGGGGCTCGTCGGTTGTGCATAGACATGACGAATGCTGACTTCTGGTTCGACCCCGCCTGCCCGTTCGCGTGGATCACCTCGCGCTGGATCCTCGAGGTCGAGAAGGTCCGTGACATCGAGGTCACCTGGCACATCATGAGCCTCGCGTACCTCAACCAGGACAAGGACATCTCGGAGGACTACCGGGCGTTCCTGTCGACCGCGTGGCAGCCCGTGCGGGTCCTGATGGCCGTCGAGCAGAAGTACGGCAAGGAGGCGCTGCTGCCGCTGTACACGGCGATGGGCACCCGCATCCACCTCGAGAAGCAGGACAAGGACCGCGCGATGATCGAGGCGGCCCTCGAGGAGGCCGGCCTCGACCCGCAGCTCGCGGACGCGATGGACGACTCGTCGTACGACGAGGCGATCGCGGCCTCCCACGACCGCGGTATGAGCCAGGTCGGCAACGAGGTCGGCACCCCGACCATCGCCTTCGAGGGCCGCGCGTTCTTCGGCCCGGTGATCAGCAAGTCGCCGCGGGGCGAGGACGCCGGGAAGCTCTGGGACGCCTGCGTGACGCTGTCGAACTACCAGCACTTCTACGAGCTCAAGCGCAGCCGCACGGAGCCCCTCGACTTCAGCTGAAGCCGCCCATAACCTCGGGAGCATGGCGACCGCGCGCGAGGAGTGGGGCGACGAGGTCCGGGTGCTCGCGCGAGCGATCGACCAGGCCGGCGACGTCCTCGACCAGCTGCACGCCGACCGGCTCGGCGACGCCACGGCGTGCGACGACTGGGACGTGGCGGCCCTCGCCGACCACCTCGTCGACGCGCCGCGCCGGTTCCTCGGGATGATGCGCGGGGAGGAGATCGACTGGTCCGCGCCGCCGCCGCACGTCGCGGAGGAGTGGGGTCCGGCGTTCCGCGTGACCGGGGACGACCTCATCCACCAGTGGCACGAGCACAGCGGCGAGGCGCCGGTCAGCGCCGACTGGCAGACCGCCGAGCTCGCGCTCCACACGTGGGACGTCGCGACGGCGATCGGCGTCCCGGTGGACCGGCTCGACGCCGAGGTCGCCGAGCGCGGCCTGGCCTTCATGCAGGCGAACCTGACCGACGACAACCGCGGACCGGCGTTCGGGCCCGCGCGGGAGCCGGGCGACGGCGCGGGCCCGTACGAGCGGCTCGCGGCCTTCGCGGGCCGGTCTGCCTGACCGTCAGGAGGAGCCGGCCGCTGCGGCCCCCGCGGCCACGGTGTAGGTCGGCCGAAACCGGGTGGCGCGCGCTCCCTAGGATTGGTCCATGAGCCGTGTCCTGTCCGCAGTCGCCTGGCCGTACGCCAACGGCCCGCGCCACATCGGCCACGTGGCCGGGTTCGGCGTGCCCTCCGACGTCTTCAGTCGGTACATGCGGATGGCGGGCCACGAGGTGCTCATGGTCTCGGGCTCGGACGAGCACGGCACGCCGATCCTCATCGCCGCCGACGAGGCGGGGGTGACTCCGCAGGAGCTGGCCGACCGGAACCACCGGATCATCGCCGAGGACCTCGCCAGCCTGGGGCTCACCTACGACCTCTACACGCGCACCACCACGCGCAACCACCACGCGGTGGTGCAGGAGCTGTTCCTCGGTGTGTACGAGAACGGCTACTTCGTCGAGCAGACGACGTACGGCGCGATCTCGCCGTCGACGGGCCGCACGCTGCCCGACCGCTACATCGAGGGCACCTGTCCGATCTGCGGGTACGACGGCGCGCGGGGCGACCAGTGCGACAACTGCGGCAACCAGCTGGACCCGCACGACCTGATCGAGCCGCGCTCGAAGATCAACGGCGAGACGCCGGAGTTCATCGAGACGCAGCACTTCTTCCTCGACCTGCCGGCGCTGGCCGACGCGCTGGCGGAGTGGCTCGACGAGCGCGAGGCGTCCGGGACGTGGCGGCCGAACGTGATCCGGTTCAGCCAGAACATCCTCAAGGAGATCCGGCCGCGGGCGATGACCCGCGACATCGACTGGGGCATCGCCGTACCTCTCGAGGGCTGGCAGGAGAACCCGACCAAGAAGCTCTACGTCTGGTTCGACGCCGTCATCGGCTACCTCTCGGCGTCCATCGAGTGGGCCCGCCGGCTCGGCGAGCCGGACCGCTGGCGCGAGTGGTGGAACGACCCGGAGGCGCTGTCCTACTACTTCATGGGCAAGGACAACATCACCTTCCACAGCCAGATCTGGCCCGCCGAGCTGCTGGCGTACTCCGGCAAGGGCAGCAAGGGCGGCACGCTCCACGAGTACGGCGCCCTGAACCTCCCGACCGAGGTCGTCTCGAGCGAGTTCCTCACCATGGAGGGCCGGAAGTTCTCCTCGTCGAAGCGGGTCGTGATCTACGTGCGCGACCTGCTCAGCCGGTACCAGCCCGATGCGTTCCGCTACTTCGTGGCCGCGGCCGGCCCGGAGAACCAGGACTCCGACTTCACCTGGTCGGAGTTCGTGCGCCGCACGAACGACGAGCTGGTCGCCGGCTGGGGCAACCTGGTCAACCGC
>FTBU01001788.1_pt1 | contig 9452 bp, 8 predicted proteins | sample 1639351 | NCBI WGS metagenome assembly FTBU01 (sample SAMEA3914864, study PRJEB12502) | metagenome | biome: forest; material: soil | place: USA | collected 2012-03-12 | depth 0.3 m | reverse complement strand
CCCGAGCGGGCCGCCGAGCGGCGCGATCACCGCCCCCGCCAGCGCCGCCGTCCCCACGACGAACCCGATCGACGACGCCAGCCCCGGCCCCGGGCCCACGATCCGCTCGACGATCAGGGCGATGTACGGCCGGCTCATCTGGTACGCGACGAACGCGACCGCGTAGATCGCGAAGATCCGCCGGACCGCCGGATCGCCGAGCACGCCGCGGACCGCTCCGAAGGCCAGGGCGAGCACCCGGCCGGTCCGGACGACGGGCGGGCGGACCTCGGTCGAGCCGAACCAGACGACGGCCGCGGTGGCGATCGAGAGGCCCGCCGAGACCCAATAGATCGCCGGCAACGGCCAGCCGAGCGTGTCGACCAGCAGGCCGCCGAGGGCCGGCCCGACGGCGAACCCGATCGGGCCCGCGGCGCCGAAGATCGCGATGATCGTGCCGATCCGCCGGCGCGGCACGACGTCCCGGATCGCGGCCAGCATGATCCCGGTGTTCCCGAGCTGGAACCCGATGAGGAGGAGGCTCACGGCGAGCTGCCATGGCTCGCGCGAGAGGGCGACGCAGGCGAACACGACCGCCTCGACGAGGCAGCTCCGGACGATGACCGCCTTGCGGCTGTACACGTCCGCCCAGACGCCCCAGAGCGGGACGAGCGGCATCCCCACGACGAAGATCAGGGCGGAGAACAGCCCCACGAACGGCGCTCGATCGACGTCGGGGACGCCGACGATCCGCAGCTCCGGGGCGAGGAAGGCGAACACCTGGCTGACCCCCAACCCCTCGACCATCGAGGTCAGCCAGAACACGACCACGATCCGGGTCCAATCCGGGCGCCCGACTTCGTCGGCCGCTCCACGGCTGTCGCGCTGGAACGACGCTGGCTTCGTTCGAGCCTGCGCTCCGCGCTCACGCACGTTCAAGTGCGCTCGCTTTCGGTGCTCGGCTCCGCCTTGCCAGCGCCGCCCCAGCGCGACGAACGCCGTCGGTCGTCGTCGATGTGCATGGCGCCGAAGCGTATCGGACGGGGATCGCGGACATCCGCCTCGCGAGGTCCGACGTAGACTCGGGGCAGGAGGCAGGAATCGGATGTTCGGTCGCTACGTGAACCGTGCCGTCGACGCCCAGGGCGGCTGGTCGAAGCCCCTCGGCGATTTCAACCACCGCTGGATCGGCGCGATCTTCCACCCCATCCGCCCGATCCAGAACTTCCTCAACGGGTCGTGGCTGGGACACCCGATCCACGCGGTCGTCACCGACGTCGCCGTCGGCGCCCTGACGGTCTCGATCGTCGCCGACCTGATCGGCCAGCCCCTCGTGGCCGACGTCTCGATGCTTCTGGGCGTCCTGGCGATGGTCGCCTCGGCGGTGACCGGAGCCGCGGACTACGCCGAGGTGGACGGGCTCGCCCGGTACCGGGCGACGGTCCACCTGACGATCATGGTCGTCACGCTGATCCTCTACCTCGTGTCACTGCTCATCCGGAGCGGCCAGCCGGCGGACCGGCTCGCCCCGATCGCGATCGGCGTCGTCGCCTACCTGCTCCTCTCGCTCGGTGCCGCGATCGGCGGCGACCTCGTCTACCTCATCGGGACCCATGTCAACCGGAACGCCTGGCGCGGCACGGGGACGAAATGGGTGACGCTCGACCTGGGCAGCCTGCCGGACATCCCCGAGGGCGGCCCGACGAAGCTCCGGGCGGGGATCAACGACCTCGCGGTCATCCGGAACGGCGACCAGATCCTCGCGGTCCACGCCGTCTGTGCCCACGCCGGCGGCCCGCTCCCCGAGGGGACGATCGTCGGCGACGCGATCGAGTGCCCCTGGCACGGCTCGCGGTTCCGCCTCGCCGACGGCCACAACGTTCGCGGCCCCGCGATGTACGACCAGCCCGCCTACGAGGTCCGGCGATCCGAGGCCGGCGGCTGGGAAGCGCGGCGGCGCCCGGACTGATCACCGCCCCCCAAAGCGCCCGGTCCGGCCCGCTGCGACTGGATTACGATTCGCGCGGGACGCATCGATCAGGACCGCGCGCCAATTGGGGGACCGCATGAGCCATCTGTCGACGACGCTCCGGATCGAGGCGCCCCCGACCGTCGTGTTCGACCTGATCGCCGATCCGGCGAGGAGCCCCGATTGGCAGACGCTGCTCGTCGAGATGGACGACGTCGCCGGCCGGCGGGGCGGCGTGGGCTCGAGCTTCTCCGGGTACTACCGGGTCGCCGGACGGAAGCTCGCGGCCCGGTTCGTGGTGACCGCCGCCGAGCGGCCCGCCCTGTTCCAGGTGAGCGGCTCGACGACCGGCGGCTGGGCGCGCTGGACGACGATGATCGAGGCCGTGGGCGAGACGTCGTGCGAGGTTCGCGTCGACCTCGAGTACGAGCTGCCCGGCGAGATCGTGGGATCGCTCTTCGGCCTCCTCACGGGCAACCGGATCGAGCGCGAGTTCAAGCGAACGTACGCCAATCTGCGGAGCCTGGCCGAGACCGCCCACGCGGCGGCGAACCCGGATCCGATGTCCGGCCCCGGCGAGCGTCGGCCGAGGGCGGCCCGGTCGTTCCAGCCCCGGACCGACGGCACCGGCGAGGACGGCGGCCGGCTCGTGACCGGCTAGCGGCCGTCCCGCGGCGGGTCGAGGGCAGTCGATGACGGACCGCTCCCCGGCCCGCTCCATCTCGGTCGAGGTCCCGGGCGTCGTGGTCCTCGTCGGAGCCGCGGGGGCCGGCAAGTCGACGTTCGCCGCGGCCCGCTTCGACCCGGCCGAGATCCTCTCGTCGGACGACCTTCGCGCGGCCGTGGCCGGCGACCCGTCGGATCAGCGCGCGACCCGCCTGGCGTTCTCGATCCTCCATCGCGAGGTCCGCCGGCGGCTGGCGGCCGGCCGCCTCGTCGTGGTCGACGCGACGAACGTCGAGCGGCACGCACGCCTGGGGCTCGTCCGGCTGGCGCGGGCCGCGGGCGTCCCGGCCGTGGCCATCGTCCTGTTTGCCGATCGGGCCGCGATCCATGCGCAGAACGCCGGCCGGCCCGGACGGGCCGTGCCCGCGGAGATCGTCGATCGCCACCTCGCCGCGCTCGGCCGCCTCGGCGATGGCCCGGACGCGATCCCGGTCGCCCTGGCCCTCGAAGGGTTCGCCGCCGTGCATCTCGTCGACGGCTCGGGAACGCCACCGGCCATCGAGCGCCGGCCCGCGACGACCGCCCGCTGAGGCGGAACGCGCGCCGTCAGACCGCCGGAGCCGTCGTCCCGCCGGCGATCAGCGCGATCGCCAGCGCGGCCAGGACGATCCCGGCCAGGTGGCTGCGCGTCACGTGCTCGCGGAGGATCGCGACCGCGAGGATCACCGTCGTCACGGGATAGAGCGAGCTGAGGGTCGCCGCGACATCCAGGCGACCCGCCTGCGTCGCGAGGATGTACAGCCCGTTCCCGGCGAGGTCCGAGATCGCGCCGACGAGAACGATCGGGAGCACCGGCCGCGGGATCCGCCACGGGCGGCGGCCGGCGACGACGAGCAGCGCGATCGGCGCGATCGAGGCGACCTTGATGATCGCCAGCGGCCACGCGACGAGGTGCTCCGGGAACGCCCCGATCGCGATGTTGAAGCAGCCGAGGCCGATTCCGCCGATGAGGCCGTACTCGATCCCCGACGGCCGGCCGCTGGGATCCTCCGAGCGCGAGACGAGCACCACCGCCACCAGCGCGACAACGATCCCGGCCGACACCTCCGGACCGGGCCACCCGAGGCGGGCGACGCCCACGATGACGGGCAGGGAGGCGGCGAGGACACCCGTGACCGGAGCCACGACGCCCATCCGACCCACGGCCAGCCCGGTGTACAGGCCGACGATCCCCGCGACGGCGAACAGGCCGGCGAGGACCGCGAGGCCGGCCGTGGCCGGAGACGGCCACGGCTCGCGGATCGCGAGTCCCACGACGACCATGACCACAGCCCCGAAGGCGTCGACGACGAGCGCCACGCCGAGCACCGCCGCGCGCCGGCCGGACCATCCGCCGATGAAGTCGCCGGCACCCCAGCTGATCGCCGACGCGAGTCCGAAGACGATGACGGCGAGGCCCGGACCGGCCGGGTCAGCGATGGGCGGCCCCCACCGGCTCGGCGTCCGGGGCGCCGTCGTCGACGTCCGTGGGACCGGCCAGCTCCACGACCGCGTCCGCCGCGGCGTTGTACCGATCCGAGGTCGTCAGGTAGATCACCTGGAAGTCGGTCGCGATCTCGCGCAGGAGCTCGAGCGCGCGCCGGGCCCGCTCATCGTCGAGGGTCACGAACGGATCGTCGAACACGAGCGGCGGCCGGCGATCGCCCGTGACGAGCCGGACCAGGCCCAGCCGAGCCGCGAGATAGACGAGGTCGAGGGTGCCCTGGCTGAGCGCGCGGACGTCGACCCAGTCGTCCTTCTCGGGGGCGAACACGCGCAGGTCGAGGTTCCGGTCGTCGACCGCCACGCGGCGGTAGCGCCCGCCGGTGATCCGGTCGATGTCGCCGACCATCGTCCGCTCGAGGAAGCGAGTCGCGGTCTTCATCGTCGCCTGCTCGGCGGCCTCGATCTCGCGGAGCGTCCGCTCGTAGACCCGGGTCCGGCGCTGGAGCGCCGCGAGCTGCTCGCGCCAGCTCGCGAGCCGCTCGCTGTGGCCGGCGACCCCCTCGGCGTCGACGCCGTTCGCCTCGACGCGGGCGCGGGCGTTCGCTTCGTCGTCGCGGGCACGCTCGACGGCCGTCTCGAGATCGCGGACCTCGACCTCGAGCCGCTCCCGCGCACGCGGCTCCTTCGCGATCGGCCCGAGCGCCTCGAGGGCGTGACTCTTCTGCTCGACCTCGAGGGCGGCACGGTCGCGGGTCGCGGCCAACGTCGCGGGGTCCTCCGCGCCGACGAGGCCCGCGAGCTGGGCGGCCAGCCGGTCGATCCGGCCGGTGTGCTCGGCTTCCCGGGCGAGGAGATCCTCGGCCGCGCCGAGGTCGGGCAGCCCGAGCCCGATGAGCTGCTGGGCCGTGTCCGCCTCGGCCTGTTTGAGCTCGGCCTCCATCTCCGAGCGGCCGCGCAACCGGCGGTCGATCTGGACGTCGCGGAGCTGGGCCTGGACGCGGTCGCTCCGGCGGAGCCACCAGGCGACGAAGGCAAAGATGAACCCGATCCCCGCCGCGACCCCGCCGAGGAGCGCCGGGATCGTGCCGACATCGGCGATGCCGACCGCCTTCACGGCAACCGACGCGGCCGCGACGACCACGCCGAGGACCACGACGACGAGAGCGAGCCGCGACAGTGGCCGCCACGTCGGTTCGGGCGGGACCTCGAACCGGACGTCGACCTCGCCCGCCAGCGCGGCCTTCAGCTCGCGGATCTTCGCGTCGAGCGCCCGCAACCGGAGGACGATCTGCTCGAGGACCGGCAACGGGTTCTCGGACGGGTGCGCGGCGTGGAGCTCGGTGAGCTCGTCGGAGACCGTGACCGCCTGGCGGTAGCGCTCGAACCGCTCCTGCGCGGCGTCTCGCTCGGCGGTGAGCCGCTCGGCCTGGCGCGCCTTGTCGAGCATCGAGCGGCGCTCGGCCAGCCCGGTCTCGCTCTCGGCCCGCCGTTCGCGGGCACCACCGAGGGTGTCCCGATCCCGCTCGAGCTGGGCGAGGGCCAGCTCCCCTGCGTCGACCGCGGCGGCGGCCTGCGCCACGGCATCCTCGGCGGTCTTCAGCCGGCCGGGGTTCTTCGCCCCGCGCGTGTTCAGGTCAAAGAGCGCCCGCTCGAGCAGCTTCTTCGCCCGCGAGGTGCCCCGGTCGGCGCCGCTGATCGACGCCTGGAGCCGGTCGCGCAGCGTCGCCTCGTCACGATCGAGATCGGCCAGCTCGTGATGGCGAACCGACGCGGTCGAGCGGAAGAACGCCTCGCTCGGGATCCCGGTGAGCTCGGCGAGGGCCTGGTCGGCGAGCGTCGGGTCGGTGATCACCTCGCCGTCGACCTCGAGCCGGACGGTGCCCTTCGCGCCGCGGAAGACCTTCTCGAGCGAGCCCTCGCGGAGGCCGCGCTCCTCGTCCTCGATCTCGAAGGTCAGCGAGATCTCGGGCCGGGCCGGGCCGTCCCCGGCGTCCCACGGCCGGAGCGCGTCCATGTCGGCGCCGCCGCTCGTGACCTTGCGGGTGAGCGCCAGCTCGATCGCCCGCTGGATCGTCGTCTTGCCCGCCTCGTTCGGCCCGTGGACGATCGTCAGTCCGCCCGCGAGCGGGATCTCCAGCTCGCGGTAGCGGCGAACGTCGCGGAGGGCCAGGCGGGTGATCCTCACAGGGTGACCTCGTGGCCCGCGAGGAGGAGCCGGCCCAGGCGGAGGACGTCGCGCAGCTCGGCGGCCTCGTCGAGCGAGGACGGCGAGGGGTCGGCCTCCAATTCGGCGATCCGGCCCTCCACGTTGCGGATGAACGCCCCGGGGATTGTGTCCGGCGAGGGCAGCGCGCCCTGGGTCAGGGCCGGCAGTGAGAGGTCGCGGACGCGGAGCTTCAGGAACCGCGACTTCGCCCCCTCCTCGACCTCCTCGGGCGCCACATCCAGCTCATCCGGGCGGACACCGGTCAGGCGGACCTCGAGGACCAGATCCGGATCGGCGAGGCCGACGATCCGCTTGACGAGCGCGGGCTGATCGCCGACCTCGGCGGCCGCGATCTCGAGCTCCCCGAACCGCGTCCGGCCCACGGTTCGCTCCTCGATCCGGACCGCACGAGCGCCGTTCACCTCGTCGAGCGTCACGAGGAGGACCTTGCCCGCACCGTCCTGGCTCACCGCGACGGGTTCCGGCGCGCCGCTGTACGCGTAGGCCGTCCCGCCGGCCTTCGCCCCCTGCGTGGAATGCCAGTGGCCGAGCGCGAGGTAGTCCAGGCCGGTCGCGGCGATCTCCTCGCGGGTGACGACGACCTCGTCGCCGTCGGTTCGGCCGGGGATCGCCAGCGCGCCGTGGACCATCCCGACGTGCCAGGTGGCGCCGTCGCCGCCCTGGACATGCAGGTCGCGGAGCGGGCTGTGCGGGGCCCGCTTCGTCGCGAATACCGTCCCGTGGACGATCACGTCACAGGCCTCGAGATGGACCTGCGGCTGATCCGGCGTGAGGACGGTCACCAGGTCGTCGTCGACGGACGAGCCGGCCATCGCCTTCAGGTCGTGGACGCGGTAGATCGACGAGCGGTCGTAGACGTCGTGGGTGCCCGGGATGATCACCGTCCGGATCCGGCCGTCGCCCAGCCGGCGAAGCTCCGCGGCCACGCGCTCCACGGAGCGACGCGGCTGGGTGTTCGAGTCGAACAGGTCGCCGGCGATCAGGACGATGTCGACCTTCTCGGCGAGGGCGAGATCGACCGTGGCGACGAACGCCGCGAGCTGTCGCTCGCGCTGCGCCGCGGCCTGCTCGCCGAGGTCGGCGTGACGGGCGCCGAGATGGACGTCGGCGGTGTGCAGCAGTCGGAGCATCCGGTCGGGCGTGGCCTCCTCGTCCGTCGGTCGACGCGGTGCCGAGGGCCCGGCGCACGGGCCCGCGACGCGTCCTCCGTCGGTGCCCGCGGCCGGCGGGAGCTGGGCCTCGCGGCCACCTCGGCTGTCGCGGCCATTGTGACATGGCCGACTCCTCCGGCGGCCGTCTCCATGGGCCTCGCCCCGATCGTCGCGACGGGCGATGCGGGCGTTTCAGCAGTCGAACCGGGCGTTCCGGCCGTTGCAACGCCGGATCCGGGAGATCGGTGTATGGTCCCGGCCATCGACCAACCCGAGCGCCCCATCAGGGACTCCATACGGCACCTGGATCGCGCGGCGCCGGCCTCGCCCCCGTCGCACCTGCCTTGACCCGTCTGCCGTCGTGGCCGCCCTCGGAGCGCCCGGACCGGACCGCGCCCCAGATCGCGCTCAGAGGAGAGGAAGGCCTCGTGACCTACACGGATCGTTCGATCACGTGCGTCGATTGCGGGGTGGAGTTCATCCACTCGGCCGCCGACCAGGAGTACTACGTCCAGAAAGGGTTCGCCTCGGACCCCAAGCGCTGCGCGAGCTGCCGGGCGAGCCGGCGGGCGAGTCGCGAAGCGGGCTACGACGTCCGCGACATCGGCGGTCCGCGCGGCTACGAGCGCGGCGACGAGCACGTCGCTCGCGAGTACTTCGCGGTCATCTGCTCGTCATGCGGCAACCAGGCGCAGGTGCCGTTCAAGCCGCGGATGGATCGTCCGGTCTACTGCTCCGACTGCTTCCGGCAGGTCAAGCCCGACTGAGGCGCGGCCTGACCGCATCCGGTCGAGCGCGGTGGCCCAGGCCCGCGCTCCCGGACCCCGAACGCTCCGAAGCCCCGGTCCGCCGACCGGGGCTTCGCGATTCCGGTGGGGCGGCGAGCCTGCATGGTCCCGTTCCGTTCCCCATGCGCGAGCCTCGGGCATGGCGCCTGCCCGTCGGGCGTCGCCACGAAAGGCCACGCTCGACTCGGGCATCGCCCCCTGCCGGACGTGCGAGAGCGGCGCGTCGGGCACGATCCTGGCCGATCCGGCGCGCGCAATGCGCGGCCGGCGCGCGTTGGACGAGAAGCCGAGGCTACTCGTGGAGGCGGAACACCTCGCCGGCGCGGAACCGCTCGCGGTGACGGCCGTGCCAGACGGTGACCCGGCCCTTGCCGCGGACCTGCCAGGCGCCGTCGTTGCCGACGACCGCGGTCTCCTCGTCGATCCCGAGCGTCGCGACGTCGTGCGGCGCCTGGAGCACGATCATCGCCGCGAAGACCTCGGGGAAGGCGTCGTAATGGGGGATGACCGTGGCCTCGCGGACGATCCCCAGGCCGGGCCGCCAGCGGAGCGGCCAGAACATCCGTCGAGCCCGGGTGTCCCAGTGGCGGGCGGTGATCGTCATCGCCCCGGCCGAGCAGCCGGCGATCGTCGCTCCACGCTCGTGGGCGGCACGAAGTGCCTCGCCGACCGGCGTCCCGAGCAGGGCGCCGCTCACGTGGCCGGGCTTGCCGCCCGACAGGTAGATCAGGTCGGCCTCCCCGATCGCCTGGGCATGCGCGTCATCGTCGGCGTCGAACCGGTCCCGGACGAGGACCGGCTCGACCTCGGCGCCGAGCGCCGTGAAGTGCTCGACCCCCATCGACGCCCAGCGCCGGAAGACCTCCTCGCCGTCGGGCCATGAGGCGGTCGGCAGGATCGCGACCCGCGGCCTGGAGCGGCCGGTGGCCGCCAGGAGCGCGCGGTCCACGTCGACCATCGCGGGCAGGAACTCTCCGGATCCGACGAGCGCGATCGGTCCCGGTCCCGGCATGAGGCGGAGCATATCCGCGCCCGTGCGACACTGCCGGAATGACACGACCACAGCGTTGGACGCTTCTCGCGGCGATCGTCGCGTCGGGGATCGTCTTCCTCGACAGCACCGTCGTGAACCTCGCCCTCAAGCGGATCGGCGAGGAGCTCCCGTCCACGACCGGCCTGGGCGTCCT
>FTBU01000641.1_pt1 | contig 9461 bp, 8 predicted proteins | sample 1639351 | NCBI WGS metagenome assembly FTBU01 (sample SAMEA3914864, study PRJEB12502) | metagenome | biome: forest; material: soil | place: USA | collected 2012-03-12 | depth 0.3 m | reverse complement strand
CGTCGACCTGTCGTCGGTGGACGGCACCGGCACCACCATCCCGCTCGTGGTCGCGAACATGACCGCCGTCGCCGGACGCCGGATGGCCGAGACGATGGCCCGTCGCGGTGGCCTGGCGGTGCTGCCGCAGGACATCCCGCTCGAGGTCGTCGCCGAGGTGGTCGCCTGGGTGAAGTCGCGGCACCCCGTCTTCGAGACGCCGATCGTGCTGGAGCCGCACCAGACCGTCAGCGACGCGCTCGCGCTGCTCCCGAAGCGCGCGCACCTCGCGGCCGTCGTGGTCGAGGACGGCAAGCCGGTCGGGATCGTCACCGAGGCCGACTGCCTCGGGGTCGACCGGTTCACCCAGGTCGGCGCGGTGATGACCACCGACATGGTCACGCTCAACGACGACATCGACCCCCGGGCCGCGTTCGACGTCCTGGCCAGCACCCGGCACCGGCTCGCCCCGGTGGTCGGCACCGGCGGCCAGCTGGTCGGCCTGCTGACCCGCACCGGTGCGCTGCGCTCGACGATCTACGACCCGGCGGTCGACGCCGACGGGCGGCTCCGCGTCGCGGCCGCGGTCGGGGTGAACGGCGACGTCGGCGCCAAGGCGGCGCGGCTCGCGGAGATGGGTGTCGACACCCTGGTGGTCGACACCGCCCACGGGCACCAGGAGCGGATGATCGACGCGCTCAAGGCGGTCCGCGCTGCCGGCGTGACGGTCCCGGTCGTGGCCGGCAACGTGGTGGCCGCGGAGGGCGTGCACGACCTGGTCGAGGCCGGCGCGGACATCCTCAAGGTCGGGGTCGGCCCGGGCGCGATGTGCACCACCCGGATGATGACCGGCGTCGGCCGCCCCCAGTTCAGCGCGGTCCTCGAGTGCGCCGCCGCTGCCCGTGAGCACGGCAAGCACGTCTGGGCCGACGGGGGAGTCCGGCATCCCCGCGACGTCGCGCTCGCGCTCGCCGCGGGTGCCTCCCAGGTGATGATCGGGTCCTGGTTCGCCGGGACCTACGAGTCGCCGGGCGACCTGCAGCGCAGCGCCGACGGCCGCGCGTACAAGGAGAGCTTCGGGATGGCCTCGGCCCGGGCGGTGGCCAACCGCACCGCGGCCGACGACGCCTTCGAGCGGGCCCGCAAGGGGCTCTACGAGGAGGGCATCTCCTCCTCGCGGATGTTCCTGGACCCGGCGCGTCCGGGCGTGGAGGACCTGGTCGACGAGATCTGTTCCGGGGTCAGGTCGGCCTGCACGTACGCCGGGGCGCACGACCTGCCGGAGTTCGCCGAGCGTGCTGTCGTCGGGCTCCAGTCCGCCGCCGGCTACGCCGAGGGCCGTCCGCTCCCGGCCGGCTGGTGATGGAGCGCTTCCTGCTGGTCGCGGCGACCGCGGCCGAGGCGGCGTACCTGCCCGACGACGTCCCCCTGGTGATCACGGGCATCGGCAAGACGGCCGCCGCGACCGTGACCGCAAAGGCGCTCGCCGCAGATCCCGATCCTGCGGGTCTCACGGTGCTGAACGTCGGTACGGCGGGTGCGCTGCACGACGGCCTGGAGGGCCTGCACCTTCCCGGTGCGGTGCTCAACCACGACATCAGCGCCGCGGCGATCCGGGCGCTCGGCCACGACCCCCGGGAACGGCTGACCATCCCCGGCGGGGACGAGACGGTGCTCGCCTCCGGGGACGTCTTCGTCTCCGACGCCGGCGTCCGCTCCCGGCTGGCCGAGCAGGCCCAGCTCGTCGACATGGAGGGGTACGCCGTGGCCTTCGCGGCCGCTGCCTTCGGCGCCCGGGTCGAGCTGGTCAAGCACGTCTCGGACAACGCCGACGAGTCCGCGTTCGACTGGCCGGCGCTGGTCGACGCCAGCGCGAAGGTGCTCGGTTCGTGGGTGCGCGAGCGGGTCGCCCGTTAGCCTGGCGCCATGAAGACCCGACTCAACTGCCCCTGCGGCGAGTACATCAAGGCCTCCGACGAGGACACCCTGGTCGAGCTGGTGCAGGCGCACCTGAAGGCCGAGCACGAGGGTCGCGAGTACGACCGCGAGGCCATCCTGTTCATGGCCTCCTGAGGCCACGGGCTACGTGTTGCGGGCGCTCGTCGAGCGCCCCAGCCGCTGGACCTCCTCGTCCAGCATCGGCAGCAGCCGCGGGACCTCCTTCAGGGTCGACCGCGAGCCGAGCGGCGAGGTGACCAGGGTGCGACCGCTCGCGAGCGCGGCCACCCACCCCGGCACGTAGATGTGCCGCCTGCGCTTCTCGATCCCGTCGGCGAACGCTCGGACGCACTCCTCGACCGACGTGGTCCTGCTCAGCGGCCCCGGCATCGACGCGATCATCTCGTCGAACGCCCGCAGGTCCTCCCGCGCGTCCTGGACGAGGGGCGTGTCGATCCACGACATGTGCGCGCAGCCGACCTGGACGCCGAGGTGGGCGACCTCGAGCCGCAGCGCGTTCGCGAAGTGCTCCACCCCGGCCTTGCTCGCGTTGTACGCCGCCAGCCCGGGAGCCGGTGCGAACGCGGCCAGGGACGACACGACGAGCACGTAGCCCCGCTGCTCGATGACCGCGGGCAGGGCAGCGCGGACGGTGTGGAAGACGCCGTTGATGTTGATGTCGATGACCCGCCGGAAGGTCGCCGGATCCACGCCCAGGACCGACCCGTAGCTGGCGATCCCCGCGTTGGCCACGACCACGTCGATCCGGCCGAACGTGTCGACGGCGGTGGCCGCGGCCTGCTCCATCGACGCGAGGTCGGTGACGTCGCCGACGAACCCGACGGCGCGGTCCTCGCCGAGCTCGGCGACCAGCTCGTCGAGAGGCGGCTGGTCGACGTCGACCAGGACCACCCTGGCGCCTCGGGCGACGAGCTCGCGGGCGGTGCCGGCGCCGATGCCGCGGGCACCGCCGGTGATCAGGACGACCTTGTTCTCGATGCGGGTCATGCACGCCAATCTAGGGCGTGCGGCCGTGTGCGTCCGGTCTAGGCGATCAGCACGAGGTCGTCCGAGCCGCGGGCCGCCGAGGCCTCCTCGTCGAGGAGCCGGCCGACCATCCGGCGCAGCACGTCGGAGAGGATCTCCATCTTCTCCTCGGTGTCGTCGCTGCTGGCGCCCAGCCGGACGAGCAGCCAGGACTTGAGCTCGGCGCTGAAGACCTCCCACTCGTCGCGCGCTGCCTGGGTGGTGTGCCAGCCGCTCGCGTCCCCGGTCAGGTACCCCGCCTCCTGGGTCTGCAGCATCGCCGGCACGAGCACGCTCGCCGGCACCTTGGTCGGCGCCGCGATCGTCTCGAGGTCGGCGGTGACGCCGTGCCGCTCGCGGAGCAGCACCTGCGCCACGCACCAGGTCTCGGCACCGCCGAGCGCGGTGCCCGAGGCGATCCGGATCTGGGGCAGCATCCGGCGCCCCTCGCGCTCCATCAGCCGGGCGAGCTGGACCTCCAGCGCGCGCTCGGGATCCGCGTTCTCCGCCATGCCGAACCCGTCGCCGACGTCGGTGGCGCTCGCCCGCGCGGCGTCGCGGAGCGGCACCTCGGGCAGGAACAGGCTGAGCACCAGGGCGACGAGACCGACCGGGGCGGCGTACAGGAAGACCGAGTGGAGCACGTCGGCGTACGCGTCGACGACCGGCGCGATCACGTTGGCCGGCTGGCTGTGCAGCGCCGACGGCGTCGTGACCGAGGCCGGGTCGATGCCGGGTGCGGATGCGACCGCGTGCGGGAGCAGGTCCCCGAGCTTCGCCGAGTAGATGGCGCCGAACACGGCCGCGCCGAACGAGCTGCCGAGGGCGCGGAAGAAGGTGACGCCGGACGTGGCGACGCCGAGGTCGCGGTACTCGGCCGTGTTCTGCACGACGATCACCAGGACCTGCATGCACAGCCCGATCCCGACGCCGAGCACCAGCATGAACAGCGAGATCACGAAGAATCCGGTGCTCGCGTCCATCGTCGAGAGCAGGTACAGCCCGAGGGTCATCAGGGCAGCCCCGCTGACCGGGAAGATCTTGTAGCGGCCGGTCCGGGAGACGGCGACGCCGGCACCGATGGACGCGACCAGCAGGCCGAAGACCATCGGCAGCATCCGCAGCCCCGACGAGGTGGCCGAGACGCCCTGCACGTACTGCAGGTACGTCGGCAGGAAGGTCATCGCGCCGAGCATCGCGAAGCCGACCACCAGCGAGATGGTCGAGGACATCGTGAACACCCGGTTGCGGAACAGCCGCAGCGGCAGCATCGGCTCGGGCGCCCGCTGCTCGGCCCAGATGAAGATCGGGATCGCCACGATCGCCGCGGAGAACAAGCCGATGATCAGCGGCGACGTCCAGTCGTACTCGGTGCCGCCGAGGCTGGTCGCGAGCGTGAGTCCACCGGCGACGACCGAGATGGCGGCGATGCCGGCGTAGTCGATGGTCGGCCGGCTGCGTGCCCGCACCGACGGCATCGTCTTCGCGGCGACCGCGATCACGATGATGCCGAGCGGCACGTTGACCAGGAAGCACCAGTGCCACGACAGGTGGTCGGTGAACAGCCCGCCGAGCAGCGGGCCGATGACCGTGGTGACGCCGAAGACCGCGCCGAGCGCGCCCTGGTACTTCCCGCGCTCGCGGAGCGGGACCACGTCGGCGATGAGCGCGGTGGAGGTCACCATCAGCGCGCCGGCGCCCACGCCCTGGACGGCCCGCCAGGCGACGAGCCAGCCCATCGACCCGGCCAGCGCGCACATCAGGGAGGCGGCCACGAAGATGCCGGCGCCGACCTGGAAGACCAGCTTCCGGCCGAAGAGGTCGCCGAACTTGCCGGCCAGGACGGTGGCGATCGTGTCGGTGAGCAGGTAGGCGGTGACCACCCAGGAGACGTGCTGGGCGCCGCCGAGGTCGCCGACGATGGTGGGCAGGGCGGTGGAGACGATGGTCTGGTCGAGCGCCGCGAGCAGCATCCCGAGCATGATCGTGGCGAAGACCAGGTTGATCTGGCGCCTGGTCAGGGTCGGCGCGACGGGGTCCGGAGGTGCTTCGGCTTCCGCGACGGCGGTCATGAAGCGAACCTAGACCGGTCGGGGCGACCCTGAACAGGGTCAGCCGACGTGCTTGGTCAGGTCGTGGTCGGCGAGCAGCTTGTCGAAGCGGGCCTGGTCGATCCGGGAGACGACGTACCGGTCGTCCTGGGCGTCGCGGATCACCTTGGCGAGGGTGAACGACGACGAGACGAGGAAGAGCGTCGTCATGGCGAGGAAGGCGCGGATCCACGGGTCGACCGGGAGGTAGAGCAGGGCGAAGAGGAGCCCGGCGAGCGCGACGGCGAACGAGACGCCGGCCTGGGCGAAAAATGCGGAGGTGTTCTTGGACGGGGCTGGTGTGTTCGGCATGGCACCAGCGTGGTCGACCCGGCGCGGTCCCCGTATCCGTTCAGGTACTCATTTTAGAATGAGCAGCATGAGCATCCTCGACGCGAAGATCGCCCGGCTCGACGGCACCCCCGCCGAGCTCCGCGACCTCACCGGCGGCAAGCCGGCACTCCTCGTCAACGTGGCCAGCCGGTGCGGACTGACGCCGCAGTACGGCGGTCTCGAGCGGCTGCAGGAGACCTACGGCGACCGGTTCACGGTGGTCGGCTTCCCGTGCAACCAGTTCCTCGGCCAGGAGCCCGGCACCAGCGAGGAGATCGCCGAGTTCTGCTCGGCGACGTACGGCGTCACCTTCCCGCTGACCGAGAAGATCGAGGTCAACGGCGAGGACCGGCACCCGGTCTACGCCGAGCTGGTCGCCAGCCCGGACGAGAAGGGCGAGGCCGGCGACGTCACCTGGAACTTCGAGAAGTTCCTCGTCGACGCCGAGGGTGCCGTGGTGGCCCGGTTCAGCCCGGGTGTCGAGCCGGAGGACCCGCAGGTCGTGGCTGCGATCCAGGCGCTGCTGGGCTGACCGGTAGCCGCACCTCGATCACGGTGCCCAGCCCGTCGGGGTTGGGGGCGGCAGTGATCCGGCCACCGTGGGCCTCCACGATCACCTTCACGATGTGCAGGCCCAGCCCGACCCCCTGGATCGCCTGCTCCTGGGCACCGGGTGCGCGGAAGAAGCGGTCGAAGACGGCCGTCCGGTCGTCGGCCCGGATGCCGATGCCGGTGTCGCGGACGGCGAGGATGACGTACGGCGGCTCCTCGGTGCAGGTGACCCGGACCTGCCCGCCCCACGGGGTGAACTTGATCGCGTTGGACAGCAGGTTCTCGAGGACCTCGCTGATCCGGTCCTCGTCGAGCTGGACCGGCGGGAGCGACGCCCGGGAGTAGGAGAGCTCGATCCCGGCCTGGGCGGCGGTGAGCAGCATCGACTCCACGGCCCGGGAGACGAGACCGTCGAGGTCGACGTCGGTCCTGGTGAGGGTGACGCCCTGGGTGAGGGTGGCGGCACTCAGCAGGTCGTCGACCAGGCGGAGCAGCCGGGTGCCGTTGCGCTCGGCGATCCCGAGGTGGCTGCGCAGCGCGTCGGAGGCGTCGGCGCCGAGCTCGTCGGACGCGAGCTCCAGGTAGCCGAGCAGCGAGGTCAGCGGCGTGCGCAGCTCGTGCGAGATCGTCGCCAGGAAGTCCTCGCGCGCCCGCACCGCCCGGGTCACCTCGGTGACGTCGCGGGTGACGAGCACCGAACCCTTGAACTCGCCGGCGGCGTCCCGCATCGCCCGCGCCGAGATCGACAGCGCCCGGCGTCGGTCGGGGTGGCTGCCGAGCCAGAGGAAGTAGTCGTTGAACTCCTCCCCGCGGGCCGCGCGGGTCGAGGGGAGCATGTCGAACGGGACCTCGGTGACGCCGTCGGCCTGGAAGAGGTCGCCGGTCTGGCCGGCGGTCCCGGCGTGGCCGCCGGGGAAGGCCTCGCCGATCAGCTTGCGCACGGTCGGGTTGAGCAGCACGAAGTCCCCGGCCCGGTCGACGACCAGCAGGCCGACGTCGGCGAGGGTGATGATCGCCTCGCAGAAAGCCCGGTAGTCCTTCTCGTCGGCGAAGAGCGCCCGGTTGACCGCGAGCTCGGGATCGCCGCTCTGGTGCGTCACGGATCCGTCCCCCTCACGTCCTTTCCGGAGGCTATCGCGGGCTCGCCCCGGTTGACCCGGACGCGCTCTTGCCTCCGCGCCGTTTCAGGCGAATCGTGGGCCTATGGCCGACAAGCAGAAACGCGAGGTGACCGAGCACGATCTAGCGGCGACCGGGCCCGACCGGATCCGCAACGTGGTCCTGGTCGGGCCGACCCAGTCAGGCAAGACCTCCCTCGTGGAGGCCCTTCTCGCGCACAGCGGCGCGATCCTGCGGCAGGGCAGCACCGCCGACGGAACCACGGTCTGCGACACCGAGGAGGCCGAGCGCGCGCACGGCCGGTCCATCGCGCTCGCGGTCGCGCCGCTCGTCCACCAGGGCGTGAAGATCAACCTCATCGACACCCCCGGGTACGCCGACTTCGTCGGTGAGCTCCGCGCCGGGCTCCGGGCGGCGGACTGCGCGCTCTTCGTGCTCGCGGCGAACGAACCGGTCGACGACGGCACCCGCCAGCTGTGGCGGGAGTGCGCCCAGGTCGGGATGCCGCGCGCAGTGGCGGTCACCAAGCTCGACCACCCCCGCGCCGACCTGGACGGGGTGGTCGCCGAGGCGCGGACGCAGTTCGGGGACAAGGTGCTGCCGGCGTACGTGGTCGAGAACGGTGCGCTGACCGGGCTGATCACCGGCGGCACCGACGACCCGCGGCGCGGCGAGCTGATCGAGGCGGTGATCGAGGAGTCCGAGGACGAGACCCTGATGGACCGCTACCTCGCCGGCGAGCAGATCGACGAGACCACGCTGGTCAGCGACCTGGAGAAGGCGATCGCCAAGGGCACCTTCCACCCGGTCGTCCCGGTGTGCGCAGCCGCGGGCACCGGCCTGACCGAGCTGCTCGACCTGTGCGTGCGGGCGTTCCCGTCGCCGCCGGAGCACCAGCCGCCCGAGGTGTTCACCCCGGCCGGCGCGCCCGCGGGCACGCTGGCCTGCGACCCGGCCGGTCCGCTGGTGGCCGAGGTGGTCAAGACCTCCGGCGACCCGTACGTCGGGCGGATCAGCCTCGTCCGGGTCTTCTCGGGCACGCTCGACCCGGACGTCCCGGTGCACGTCTCGGGGCACTTCTCGTCGTTCTTCGGGGAGGTCGCCGGGCACGCCGACCACGACGAGGACGAACGCGTGGGCGCGCTCGGGCACCCCTTCGGCAGTCAGCAGGTGCACGCGGGGCGGGTGATCGCGGGTGATCTCGCGACCGTGGCACGGCTCTCCCGGGCCGAGACCGGTGACACCCTCTCGTCGGTCGACCACCCGGTCGTGCTCAAGCCCTGGTCGATGCCCGACCCGCTGCTCCCGGTGGCGATCGAGGCGGCGACGCGGTCCGACGAGGACAAGCTCTCCTCGGCGCTGAACCGGCTGGCCGCCGAGGACCCGAGCCTGCGCGTGGAGCACAACGCCGAGACCGGCCAGCTCGTCCTCTGGGTGATGGGGGAGGCTCACGCCGAGGTGGTCCTCGACCGGCTGCGCAGCAAGCACGGCGTGGCCGTCGAGCAGCGCGAGGTGGTGATCAGCCTGCGCGAGTGCTTCGGCAGCGCCTCGAAGGGCCACGGCCGGCACGTCAAGCAGTCGGGAGGGCACGGCCAGTACGCGATCTGCGACATCGAGGTGGAACCGCTGCCCGAGGGAAGTGGTTTCGAGTTCGTCGACAAGGTCGTCGGCGGGTCGGTGCCGCGCCAGTTCATCCCGAGCGTCGAGAAGGGCGTGCGGGCGCAGATGGAGCGCGGCGTGCGCAACGGCTATCCCGTGGTCGACCTGCGGGTGACGCTGATCGACGGCAAGGCACACAGCGTGGACTCCTCGGACATGGCTTTCCAGAGCGCGGGCGCGCTGGCGCTGCGCGAGGCCGCCGCCGCGGCGAACGTCTCGATGCTGGAGCCGTACGACGACGTCGGGGTGCTCGTGCCCAGCGAGCTGGTCGGCGCGGTGATGAGCGACCTCTCCGCCCGGCGCGCCCGGCTGCTCGGCAACGAGAACGTCGGCGACGACCGGACCCTGGTGCACGCCCACGTCCCGGAGCGCGAGCTGGTCCGCTACGCCATCGAGCTGCGCGCCGCGAGCAAGGGCGCCGGGACCTTCACCCGTTCCTTCGACCACTACGAGCCGATGCCGGAGGAGCAGGCCCGGTCCGTGGAGTCGAGGCGGTGAGGTCCACCGGCTGACACGCAGGAGGACCTGGGGGGAGGGGTGGCCGTGGCCAAGACGCACAGCACGTTCGTCGGCAGGAGGAACCTGCTCGCCGAAGTCGGCAGGCGGACGAGCGACTGCAGGGTGGTCACGCTGACCGGGCCCGGGGGTGTCGGCAAGACTCGTCTCGCCGAGCAGTTCCGGCAGGACACCCGAAACCGCAAGACCTTCCCGGGCGGGACCTGGCTGGTCGAGCTCCCGGACGTCGACGACCCGGCGCTCCTCGGG
>FTBU01000395.1_pt1 | contig 9486 bp, 10 predicted proteins | sample 1639351 | NCBI WGS metagenome assembly FTBU01 (sample SAMEA3914864, study PRJEB12502) | metagenome | biome: forest; material: soil | place: USA | collected 2012-03-12 | depth 0.3 m | reverse complement strand
GACTACAACCGCCGCGTCGTCGCCTGGCTCGACCAGTACGTCGAGCGCGACGGCCGCCCACGCCTCGACCTCGCCCACTGGCAGCGCCGCCTCGAGGTGCTCGCCAAGAAGCACCACGTGCCCGGCGCCCAGCTCGGCATCCTCGACGGGGACGACCTCGTCGAGGCGGCGTACGGCGTCCTCAACAACCGCACCGGCCAGCCGGCGACCACCGACTCGGTGTTCCAGATCGGCTCGATCAGCAAGGTCTGGACGGCGACGGTCGTCATGCAGCTGGTCGACGAGGGGAGGATCGCCCTCGACACCCCGGTCGTCGAGGTCATCCCCGAGCTCCAGCTGTCCGACCCGGACGTCACCAAGCAGCTGACGATCTGGCACCTGCTCACGCACACCAGCGGCATCGACGGCGACGTCTTCACCGACACCGGCCGCGGCGACGACTGCCTCGAGAAGTACACCGAGCTGCTCGCCGAGGTCGCGCAGAACCACCCGCTCGGCGCGACCTGGTCGTACTGCAACTCCGGCTGGTCGCTGCTCGGTCGGGTGATCGAGAAGCTCACCGACCAGACCTGGGACCAGGCCATGAAGGAGCGACTGTTCACCCCGCTCGGCCTGGACCACACCGTGACGCTGCCCGAGGAGGCGATCCTGTTCGCCGCCGCGGTCGGCCACGTGGAGCACGAGGGCGAGCAGATCCCGACGCCCGTCTGGGACCTGCCGCGCTCGGTCGGCCCCGCCGGCCTGATCAAGTCGACGGTCCGCGACGTCCTCGGCTTCGCGAAGCTGCACCTGTCCGGCGGTCTCGCGCCCGACGGCACCCGCGTCCTGTCGGCGGAGTCGACCGAGGCGATGACCCGCCACGAGGCGGACCTGCCGGACAAGTTCATCCTCGGCGACTCGTGGGGCCTGGGCTGGATCCGGTTCGGCTGGGACGGCCACCGGCTGATCGGCCACGACGGCAACACCCTCGGGCAGGCCGGCTTCCTGCGGATCCTGCCCGGGCAGGACGTCGCGGTGGCGCTGCTCGCGAACGGCGGCAACACCCGCGACCTGTACCAGGACCTCTACCGCGAGATCTTCGCGGAGGTCGCCGGCATCGAGATGGCGCACCCGTTCCCCCCGCCGGCCGAGCCGGTCGAGGTCGACATCACGCCGTACGTCGGGACGTACGCCCGCTCGTCGGTGCGCATGGAGGTGCTCGCCGAGGGCCCGACGCTCCGCACCACGGTCCTCGGCCCGCTCGCCGAGATGGTGCCGGACCCGGTCGACGAGTACCCGCTGGTGCCGGTCGGTCCCGCGCTGTTCGCGGTCAAGCCGCCCGAGGCCGACACGTGGGCGCCGGTGACGTTCTACGAGCTGCCGACCGGCGAGCGCTACGTGCACTTCGGCGTGCGTGCGACACCGCGGGTGGACTGATGGACCTCACGGAGCTGATCGACGACACCCGCGAGCTGGTCGGGTGTGAATCGCCCTCGTCCGACCTGGCCGCCGTCGCCCGGTCGGCCGAGGTCGTGGCGCGGGTCGGCGAGCGCCGCCTCGGCGTCGCCCCCGAGCGGATCGTGATCGACGGGCGCACGCACCTGCGCTGGCGGCTCGGCTCCGGCCCGTCGCGGGTGCTGCTGGTCGGGCACCACGACACGGTGTGGCCGCTCGGCTCCCTCGAGACCCACCCGTGCACCGTCGAGGGGGGCGTGCTCCGCGGCCCGGGGTGCTTCGACATGAAGGCCGGCCTGGCGATGATGTTCCACGCCGTCGCCGGCCTCGAGCACCCGGAGGGCGTCACCCTGCTGGTCACCGGCGACGAGGAGCTCGGCTCGCCGAGCTCGCGCCAGCTGATCGAGGACGAGGCCCGCGCCGCCGAGGCCGCCCTCGTCCTCGAGGCGTCCGGCGACGGCGGCGCGCTCAAGACCGAGCGCAAGGGCGTGTCCCTGTACGACGTCCTCGTGCTCGGCAGGGCGGCGCACGCCGGCCTCGAGCCGGAGAACGGCGTCAACGCGACCGTCGAGCTCGCTCACCAGGTCCTCGTGGTGTCCGCCCTCGGACGCCAGGACACCGGCACCACCGTGACGCCGACGTCCTCCGGCTCCGGGACGACGACGAACACCGTCCCGGCCGACGGGTCGTTCGCCGTCGACGTCCGGGTCCGCACGATCGAGGAGCAGGTCCGGGTGGACCGGGCGATGCGGTCGCTGCAGCCGGTCCTGCCCGGGGCCGTGCTCGACGTCGACGGCGGGCCGAACCGTCCGCCGCTCGAGGCGGCCGCGTCGGCCGTGCTGTTCGACCGGGCTTGCGCGCTCGCCGTACGCCTCGGGCTGCCGGCGCCGACGTCCGCCGCGGTCGGTGGCGCCTCGGACGGCAACTTCACCGCCGGCGTGGGTACCCCCACCCTCGACGGCCTCGGCGCCGTCGGGGGAGGAGCGCACGCCGACGACGAGCACGTGCTGGTCGACGAGCTCCCCGGCCGCACGGTGCTGCTCGGGGCGCTGGTCGCCGACCTGCTGGCCCAGCCGACGAACCACCTCCTCACGACTGGTGCCGGACGACCATGACGAGCCCGGAGAACCTCAGCAGCATGAGACACGTGACCAACCTGACCTCCGTGGATGCGGACCTGGACCGTGCGGTGCAGGCCGCCGATGCCGCCGCGCTCGCGGCCGGTGTGACGGTTCGCGAGATCACCGACCTCGCCGAGCTGACCGCGGTCGTGGACCTGTACGCCACCATCTGGGGGCGCGGCGGGAACCCGCCCATGAACCTCGAGCTGCTGCGCGCGTTCGGCAAGGCCGGCAACTACGTGGGCGGTGCCTTCGAGGGCGACCGGCTCGTCGGCGCGTGTGTCGGCTTCTTCCACGCGCCCGCCGAGGACGCCCTGCACAGTCACATCGCCGGCGTCTCGGCCGAGATGGCCGGCCGGCACGTCGGCTTCGCCCTCAAGCTGCACCAGCGCGCGTGGGCGATGCTGCGCGGCGTCGCGGAGATCGCCTGGACGTTCGACCCGTTGGTCAGCCGCAACGCGTACTTCAACCTGGTCAAGCTGGCCGCCCGGCCGGACGAGTACCTGCCGAACTTCTACGGCGCGATGCTCGACACGCTCAACGGCGACGACGACTCCGACCGGCTGCTGGTCCGGTGGCGGCTGCGCGACCCCGCGGTGATCGCCGCGTGCTCGGGCAGCACCACGCCGGCGCTGGTCGCCGACGAGATCGCCCGCGGCGCGGTCGTCGCCCTCGGCATCTCCACCGGCGGCGCGCCCGAGCCCGGCCGCCTGGACGGGACGACCAGCCTGGTCGCCGTACCGAGGGACATCGGCGCACTCCGCGCGTCCGACCCGGCGCTCGCCCAGAAGTGGCGGCTCGCGGTCCGGGAGGCGCTCGCGGTGCTCGTCGCCGACGGTGGGCGGATCTCGGGCTTCGACAAGGCAGGTTGGTACGTCGTGGGAAGGGATCACTCGTGAAGCTCACCGGAGTCGAGCTGCGGCGGATCGCGATGCCGCTGGTGGCACCGTTCCGGACGTCGTTCGGCACCCAGACCCAGCGCGACGTCCTGCTGCTGCGGGTCGTCACCGACGAGGCCGAGGGCTGGGGCGAGTGCGTGGCGATGTCCGACCCGCTGTACTCCTCGGAGTACGTCGACGCGGCCGCCGACGTGCTGCGCCGGTTCCTCGTCCCCGCGCTCGCCGCTGCCGGTCCGCTCGAGGCGCTGGCCGTGGCGCGGGTGCTCGAGCCGTTCAAGGGCCACCGGATGGCCAAGGCAGCGCTGGAGATGGGCGTGCTCGACGCCGAGCTCCGGGCGCAGGGTCGGTCGTTCGGCCAGCAGCTCGGCGCCGTGCACGAGCGGGTGCCGTGCGGCGTCTCGGTCGGGATCATGGACAGCGTCCCGGCGCTGCTCGACGCGGTCGGCGGCTACCTCGACGAGGGGTACGTCCGCATCAAGCTGAAGATCGAGCCCGGCTGGGACCTCGAGCCGGTCCGCGCGGTCCGGGAGCGGTTCGGCGACGACGTGCTGCTCCAGGTCGACGCGAACACGGCGTACACGCTCGCCGACGCGCGGCACCTCGCGAAGCTCGACCCGTTCGACCTGCTGCTCATCGAGCAGCCGCTCGAGGAGGAGGACGTCCTCGGGCACGCCGACCTCGCGAAGCAGATCCGTACGCCGGTCTGCCTCGACGAGTCGATCGTGTCCGCGCAGTCGGCCGCGGCCGCGATCCGTCTGGGTGCGGCCGCGATCGTGAACATCAAGCCCGGCCGGGTGGGCGGCTACCTCGAGGCCCGGAGGATCCACGACGTCTGCGTCGCGAACGGCGTCCCGGTGTGGTGTGGCGGCATGCTCGAGACCGGTCTCGGCCGGGCGGCGAACGTCGCCCTGGCAGCGCTGCCCGGCTTCACGCTGCCCGGCGACACCTCGGGATCGGGGCGCTACTACCACCGCGACATCACCGAGCCCTTCGTGCTCGACGACGGCCACCTCGCCGTACCCACGGGACCGGGGCTGGGCGTCGTACCACTGGAGGACGAGCTCACCGCGGTCACGACGAGCACGGAGTGGCTGCCCGTCTGAGCGGTCGTAGGCTGACGCCAGCCATGACCTCGGTTCCCAACCCACGTCCGCGCGCCAGCCTCGGCCGCGTCCTCGACGACCTCGGGGCGACGCTGCTCGACCTCGTGCACGGGGACGCCGAGCTGGTGGGCGAGATCAGCGGCGTGGTCATCCACGACCCGGTCGACGCCCCGGTGCTGCCCAGGAACGCGCTCGTGCTCGGCGTCGGCGTGGACGACCCCGATGACGTCGTCGCGCTCCTGCTCCAGCTGGGCGCGGCGGGCGCGGCGGGACTGGTGCTCCGCGTACCGGTCCCGGCCACGCCGGAGGTGCGGGCGGCGTCCGACTCCGCCCGGGTCGCGCTGCTGGGACTCAGCCGCGGTGCCCCCTGGGCACACCTCGCGGCGATGCTGCGCTCCCTGCTGGCCGAGGGCGACGTGGGGGTGTCCGGGCAGGAGTCGTTGGGCGGGCTGCCGTCCGGTGACCTCTTCGCCGTCGCGAACGCGATCGCGTCGCTGCTCGACGCCCCGATCACCATCGAGGACCGCAGCTCTCGCGTGCTCGCCTTCTCCGGTCGCCAGGACGAGGCCGACCCGTCCCGGGTCGAGACGATCCTGGGCCGCCAGGTGCCCGAGCGGTACTCCCGGATCCTCAACGAGCGCGGGGTGTTCCGGGAGCTGCACCGGACCGACCAGCCGGTCTACATCAGCCCCGCGCCGGACGAGGGCGATGCGTTCACGATGCCGCGCGTGGCCATCGCCGTACGCGCCGGTGACGAGGTGCTCGGGTCGATCTGGGCCGCCGTACCCGGACCGCTGAGCGAGGAGCGGGCGGACGCGTTCTGCGAGGCAGCCAAGCTGGTCGCGCTGCACCTGCTCCGGGTGCGTGCGGGAGCCGACGTGCAGCGCCGGCTGCGTGCCGACCTGCTCAGCTCCGCGCTCGAGGGCGGCGCCGGTGCCCGGGAGGCCCTCGCGCGGCTGGGCCTCGCCCGCCAGCCGCTCCTGGTCCTCGGCGTGGCGGTGGCCGGTGGTACGTCGGGCACCGAGGAGGACACCGCCACGATCGCCCACGAGCGGCAGCGGCTGAGCGATGCGTTCGCGCTGCACCTCTCTGCCGTGCACCCGCGGTCCGCGGCCGCGCTCGTCGGTGGGGTCACCTACGGGCTCGTGCCGCTCACCGGTCCGGTGGCCGAGGGCGAGGAGCGCGCCGTACGGATCGCCGACGACTTCATCGAGCGGGTGGGGGAGCGGATGCGCCCGGTCGTCGCGATCGGCCCGGTCGCCCGCGACCTCGCCGGCCTGACCCATGCGCGCACGAGCACCGACCGCACCCTGCGGGTGCTCCGCGAGGTCAGGGGCGACCGCCGGGTCGCGCGGCTCGACGACATCCAGGTCGAGGCGCTGATGCTCGAGCTCCGCGACATGGTCGCGGTCCGTGGCGACAAGCCGACCGGCTCGATCGCCCGGCTGCTGGAGTACGACCGCCGGCACCAGAGCAACCTGGTCGAGACCCTCGCGGCCTGGCTGGACGCGTTCGGCGACGTCACCGCCGCCGCGGAGTCGCTCTACGTCCACCCGAACACGTTCCGCTACCGTCTCCGCCGCCTGGCCGAGGTCGGCGAGATCGACCTCACCGACCCCGACCAGCGCTTCGTGGCGATGCTCCAGCTGCGCGTGTTGGCACCGCAGTCGGAGGGGTAGTCCCTGACCTGTCGGCCCCACGCACGGCGTTCTGAGGGCCGAACGTCAGGGAGTACCCGAGATCAAAGCCCCTCGGCCGCAGCCGCGTACCGCTCCATGGTCCGGGTCCAGGCGTCCGGGGCCTCGAAGATCTTCCGCATCGTCTCGGCGTCCTCGCCGAACGCCGCGAGGTCGCGGTGCTCGAGCTCGACCCGGGTGCGGTCCGGGCCCTCGGCCTCGAAGCGCACCTCGATCGTGGTGACCAGGTCCTCGTGGTACGTCCAGTCGGCGCCGATCTGCCACGTGACGACCAGGCGGTGCGGGCGGTCGTGCACGACGACGTACCCGGTCGAGGTCTCGGTGCCGTCCTCGTGCTTCGTGAACCACCGGCCGCCGGTGCGCGGCTCGATGACGATCTCGGCGATCGGGGTGGTGCCGATGTGGTGCTCGGCGGGCCACCACGAGGTCATGTCGGCGGTGAAGATGTCGAAGGCGCGCTCCTGCGGGACCGCAACCGTCACGCCCCGCGTGATCGGGGCCAGCTGGCCGGTCTGCCCAGTCTGCCCAGTCTGCTCAGTCATCGGTGTCTCCTCGGGTTCGTTGCTCGAACGCACCGAGCGAGCGCTTCCAGAAGTCGTCGAGGTGGCGGCGGAGTACGGCGAGGCCGTCCGGGTCGACCCGGTACAGCCGGCGCGTCCCCTGCTGCTCGTCGAGCACCAGGCCGACCTCCTTGAGCACCTTGAGGTGCTGGGAGACGGCCGGCCGGCTCACCGGGAGGTCGGCGGCCAGCTCGCCCACGGCCCGGGGGCCGTCGGAGAGCTGGTCGAGGATCGCCTGGCGGGTCGGGTCCCCGAGGGCGGTCAGCATCGCTTGTGCGTTCGTCATGGCTAACCGTAAGTAGACACTAACGGTAAGTGGGTGTCAACCGTTACGCGTGCCCAACCACCGCGTGCGGGAGGTACCCGGCCGTCAGCTGCTCGAGCTCGTCATCCGAGAGCTCCAGGTCGACCGCGGCCACGGCGTCGGCGAGGTGGTGCGGCTTGGTCACGCCGACGATCGGGGACGTGACGACCGGCTGGTGCAGCAGCCAGGCGAGCGCCACCTGGGCCCGCGACACCCCACGGTGCGAGGCGACCCGGGCCACGGCCTCGACGATCGCGCGGTCCTCGTCGCGGTAGAGCGACTTCCCGAACTGGTCGGTCTCCGACCGCGTCGTCTCCTCGTCCCAGTCGCGGGTCAGCCTGCCGCGCGCGAGCGGGCTCCACGGGATCACGCCGACCCCCTGGTCCGCGCACAGCGGCAGCATCTCCCGCTCCTCCTCGCGGTAGAGCAGGTTGTAGTGGTCCTGCATGGAGACGAACGGCGTCCACCCGTTCGCCTCGGCGACGTGCTGCGCGGTGGCGAACTGCCACGCCCACATCGACGACGCACCGAGGTACCTCGCCTTCCCGGCCCGCACCACGTCGTGCAGCGCCTCCATCGTCTCCTCGATCGGCACGTCCGGGTCCCAGCGATGGATCTGGTACAGGTCGACGTAGTCGGTGCCGAGCCGGCGCAGGGACTCGTCGATCTCGTGCAGGATCGCCTTGCGGGACAGGCCCGCGCCGTACGGCCCCGGGCGCATCCGCCCGTGCACCTTGGTCGCGATGACGACGTCCTCCCGGCGGGTGAGGTCGCGGAGCGCTCGGCCGGTGTACTCCTCGCTGCTGCCGCCGGAGTAGACGTTCGCGGTGTCGAACGTCGTGACGCCCGCCTCCAGCGCGTCCTTGATGATCGCGCGCGCGGACTCCTCGTCGAGCACCCACGGGTGTCCGCCGCGGGTCGGGTCGCCCCAGCTCATGCAGCCGAGGGTGATGACGGAGACGTCGAGGCCGGTCCGACCGAGCTTGGCGTAGCGCATGGGCTCAGCCTTGCACCTTTGTGGTGATGACCAGCTCGCCGTCGCGCCCTAGCGTCGACGCATGGGTAGGACGACGCGTCGGCTGACCCTGCGGGCCGGCGTCGTGATGATGGTCGTCGCCGCCGTCGCGATCGGCGGCAGCATCGTCGTGTGGCTCGCGCTCGCGGGTCCGAGCGACCAGGACGCGGTGGTGTTCGACATGCCCGGTGCCGTGACCACCGACCTGACCGCAGGGGAGTGGGCGCTGTACAGCAGGGAGGTCGACGGCCGGCAGAAGGTCGCGTACGGCGACCAGGTCGCGATCGACGGGCCCGGGTCGGTCGTCACCGAGGAGAGGTTCGGCCCCACCGGCGACCCGACCACCATCGGGGTCGACGGCACGACGTACCACGTCTTCCTGCGCCTGGACGTCCCGGCCGACGGCAGCTACCGGATCGCCGTCGCGGACGGCTCGCGCGGCCGCGAGACGCCGGTCGTCGTCGGGCACTACGACGACGACGGCACCCTCGCGGCCGGCGTGATCGCCGGTGTCCTCGGTGGGTCGCTGCTCGGCGCGGTCGGGTTGCTGACCGTGGTCATCGCGCTCCTGCTGAGCGGCCACGGGCGGCGACCGGTGCCCGCGTAGCGTCGGAGCCATGGCTGCAGGAACCGAGCGCCGTACCCGGCACCGTCGCTACTTCTGGCTGATGGGCACGTGCGTCGTGCTGATCCTGCTGGCCTGGAACGTCGTGCGGTTCTGGTCCGTGCCGGCGGCTGTCGTGATGAGCGTGGTCGCCGCGCTCATCCCACCGGTCGCGGCGTTCGTCGGCAACCAGGGCGCGCTCGACGAGTCGGCGCCGCCGACGATGGACGAGGACCGCTGATCGCGTCGCGGTCACGGGCTCGTCACTGCGACGGCTGGGGTACGTCGACCTTGCAGTCGACGGTCGGGTTCACGCCCATGTAGTTGAGCGGACCGGCGACGATGGTCAGGGCGGTGTCGCCCGCGGTCTTGCAGTTGACGTCCTGGTCGTCGCCGAAGTAGCCGCGCTGCCAGGCCGCAGCCACGCCGATGACCAGCCAGATCACGACGACGAGGCCGATGATGGTCTTCATGGGCGGTTCCATACCCGGTCAGGACCGGGAGTACGCCGCCTGGTACGCGCGCAGCGCCGTCCGGCCCTGCTCGAGCGCCTCCTCGAGGAGGGGGAGCAGGGCCACCGCGCCGTCGGTCGAGCCGGTGTCAGCGGCCAGCTCGATCTGCTGTGCAGTGCGCCCGGCCGCGGTCACCCCGAGGTTGAGCGCCCCACCGGCGAGCTTGTGCGCGACCTGCTTCAGCGTCGGCGCGTCACCGCTCTCCACCGCCTCCCGGATCGACAGCAACGTCCCGGG
>FTBU01000066.1_pt1 | contig 9534 bp, 10 predicted proteins | sample 1639351 | NCBI WGS metagenome assembly FTBU01 (sample SAMEA3914864, study PRJEB12502) | metagenome | biome: forest; material: soil | place: USA | collected 2012-03-12 | depth 0.3 m | reverse complement strand
GGCACTTGGTGGCGCCGAGACACTCGCGGTGGTTGACACTGACCTGGCGCCACTCCTTGTCCGTGTGCCGCGGCGCGTTGTCGCGCTCGCCGCTGCCGCCCTGCCCGGACTCGTCCTCGGCCCAGGCGCGCAGCTCGAGCACCTTCTTGCCGAGCGAGCCCTCGGGCAGCTCGACCAGCGCGCCCTGGTCGTCCGGGACGCCCTCGCGGATGCGGTGCAGGCAGGCGTAGTTCGAGCGGCCCTTGAGGACGGCGTACGACGTGTCGACGCCACTGTCCTTGACGGCCTCGACCAGCCGCGGCAGGTCCCGCTCGACCAGCTGGTGCTGGAGCGCGAGGGTGGCGGTGGCCACCACCACCCGGTCCCGGTGGAGGAGCGCCGGGACGAGGTAGGCCAGCGACTTGCCGGTGCCGGTGCCGGCCTGGACGAGGAGGTGCTGCTCCTTCTCCATCGCCTCGATGACGGCCTCGGCCATCGCCACCTGGCCGGCGCGCTCCTGCCCGCCGAGCGCCGCCACCGCGGTGCTCAGCAGCTCGGTCACGCTCGGCGTGACGGCGGTGGCTTCGGGCACCCGGAAACCCTAGCCGCGCCTCCGGACATTCCGGAGGCGCCATCCCCAGGCGACCGGTCCGCAGCTCGGGCAGCGCGTCAGTCCACGGTGGCGAGCGCGACGATCCGCCCGGCGACGTAGTCGCCGAACTCCTCGTGTCCGGCCGGCGTGAGGTGCAGGTGGTCGCCGAGGTAGGGCAGGTCGAGGCCCGACGTGGGCACGTAGCCCACGCCGTACGAGGCCGTCAGGCGCGCCAGCAGCGCGTCGACACGGGGTACGTCGGCGGCGCGGGCCGGCGCGCTCGCGGGGCCGACCACGACGACGTGCCGGCCGTGCAGCTCGCGCATCAGCCGGGCGAAGCCGGAGCGGATCTCGGCGTTCGGCACGTCGTAGTCGTTGAGGCCACCCTCGACGACGACCAGGTCGGCGCCGCCGCGCACGGCGGCGGGGGCGCGGTCGGCGAACGAGACCTGCCGGCAGGCGCCGGCCTCCTCGCTGAAGCCCGAGCCGGAGAAGCCGGCGACGTGGACGGTGCCGGCCAGGCGGGACGGCCACGAGGACGCGATCCGGGCCAGGCCGAGGCCGGCGGACCAGGAGTCGCCGATCACGACGACGCGCGCACCGGATCCGGTGTCGACCGCCGCGCGGGCGCGGGAGTCGGAGGCGAAGCGGTCGCAGCGGTTGCCGTCGGCGCGGGCCCGGTCGGCGACGTGCACGACCAGCAGTGACGCGACGACCAACGCGACGAGCGCGCCCAGGACGACCGTGCGACGACGCACGGACCTCAGCGAGCTCGGGCTCGCGACCCCCCGAAGGACCACGGAATCAATGGTGCGGCCCCGGGTGAGATTCCGCTGGCGATGTTGCGAAGCCGTGACGTGAACGCAGGAACTCCTGCGAGGCTGGTCCCATGAGCGAGCGCCTCCAGGTCCAGGGTCCCGACGACCGCAGCATCGAGGTCCTCGTCGGGGGTGACCCGGCCGGCTTCGGCCTGCTCTACCACGGTGGCTCGCCGTCGGCGGTGGCCGAGTACCAGCCGCTCGACGACGTCGCCCGGTCGTTGGGGCTGAGGCTGGTCACCTACTCCCGACCGGGGTACGGCGCCTCGACCCCGCGCCCGGCGGCCGGCTGCTACGCGGACGACGTCGACGAGTCGCTCGCCGTGCTCGACCATCTCGGGATCGGGGACTTCATCACGTTCGGCTGGTCCGGCGGCGGCCCCCGCGCACTGGCGTGTGCGGCGCTGCTGCCGGAGCGGTGCCGCGCCGCGGCCTCGTTGGCCGGGGTGGGGCCGTACCACGGCGAGGGCCTGGACTGGTTCGACGGCATGGCCGAGGAGAACCACGAGGAGTACCACGCCGCCGAGCAGGGCCGCGAGGTCTACGAGGCCTACCTCGTCGAGAACTTCCAGCCGATCCTCCAGGCGTCCGCCGACGAGCTCGCCGAGGCGCTGGGCGGGCTGGTCACCCCCGTCGACAAGGAGGCGATGACTCCGGAGTTCGCGGACTGGCTGAGCCGGACGTTCCGGAACGCCGGGGCCCAGGGCGTGACGGGGGTTCGCGACGACGGCATCGCCGCGGTCACGCCCTGGGGCTACGACCTCGCGAGCATCCGGGTGCCCGTGGCGATCTGGCAGGGCCGCCAGGACGCGATGGTGCCGTTCGCGCACGGCGAGTGGCTGGCCGCGCACGTGCCCGGTGCGGAGGCGCACCTCTTCGACGACGAGGGTCACCTCTCGCTGGTGAACCGGGCCGGCGAGCTCCTCGTCGACCTCAAGCGGCTCGGCGGGGTCTAGAGCACCTGGCTCAGCCAGTCCCCGGCGTACGTCCCCAGGCAGCCGATCAGCGCGAGGATGCCGACGACGAACGCCGCCGTGGCCGCTCGGCCGCGATCGGCTCGGCCGGCGACGATCCCGCCGACGGCGAGGATCGGTGCGACGCCGGCCCAGAACAGCGGGACGGCGACGATCAGGGCGAGGATCGAGAGGACCAGGCCGGTGCGCCCCGTGGTGTCCTTGCGGAACGCCCGGGGCAGCACGAGGCCGAACACGACGGCCGCGGCCGCAACCGTGAGCGCGCCGGTCACCAGCATCTGGAGGGGCGCGTCGTCGTCGGTGGTGCCGTAGCCCCAGATGCCGAACGCGTCGAGTGCGAGGGTGGCGAGCGTGACGCCGATGGCGACGGGGGCCAGCGTGTTGGTGGTGCGGTGGGTCGTGGTCGAGGTGGTCATGGCGGAGTCCCTTCGTGAATGGTGTCGAGCTGATGCCACGAGTCTTGGTGCGACCGCTCCCCTCGGTCGTCACCCGGCACAGCGACTTCCACGTCATCCTCGAGAGTGACCCCCGGACGGCTTCGGCGGTCCTACCGTGTGCGCATGGACCTCGCGCGCCTGCCCCGGTTCGACCTCGCCCTCGGGGTCGGGCTGGCGGTCGCGATGGTCGTCGAGCTGCTGCTGCGCAGCGATCCGGCGCCGCTGGCGCTCGTCATCGGCGCGGTCTCCGGGCTGGCCCTGACCGGCCGTCGGGTGGCGCCGATGCCGGCGTTCCTCCTCTGCGCCGGGGCGATCATCCTGCTCGGCTCGGTGCAGGCGGGCTGGGGCGACGAGTCGGCGGCCCTGTTCGTGACCCTGCTGGTCGCGGAGTACTCGCTCGGCGCGTGGGCGGCCGGCCCGATGATGTGGCTCGGCGCGGTGATCATCCTGTGCGGCGTCGTGTTCTTCACCTTCCACGACGGCGACCCGTTCTACCCCGAGGACATCCCGTTCGCGCTCGCCGTCGTCGCCGGGCCCTGGGCCGCCGGCCTCGCCATGCAGCTCCGGCGGACCCACGAGCGCCGACTGGCCGAGGAGAACGCCGAGCTCGAGCGCACCCGGGAGGAGGCGGCGCGGCGCGCGGTCACCGCCGAACGAGCCCGGATCGCCCGCGAGCTGCACGACGTCGTCTCGCACGCCATCGCTGTGACGGTGCTCCAGGCCCGTGGGGGTCGGAAGATGATCGGCCACGACGAGGCGGCGGTACGCCGCGCGCTCGACGCGATCGAGCAGACCAACACCGCCGCCCTCGGTGACATGCGACGGCTGCTCGCCGTGCTGCGCGACACCGAGGACGAGGAGACGGCGCGGCAGGCGCCCCAGCCCTCGCTGGCCCGGGTCACCGAGCTGGTCGACCAGGTGCGCGGCTCCGGCCTCCCGGTCGAGCTCGAGCAGACCGGCGCGGTGGGCGCGGTGCCGCCGGGCGTCGACCTGTCGGCGTACCGGATCATCCAGGAGGCGCTCACGAACGTCCTCAAGCACGGCGGACCGGGCGTGTCGGCGCGGGTGCGGATCGACTACGGCGCCGACGCGCTGGCCATCTCGGTCATCGACGACGGCGCACACCCGGTCGACGGACACGTCGACGGGCACGTCGACGGACATGACACCGGGCACGACCTCGGGCACGGGCTGATCGGCATCCGCGAGCGGGTGTCGGTGGTCGGCGGGGAGGTCGAGGCCGGCCCCGGGGACGAGGGCGGCTACGTGCTGTCCGCCCAGCTGCCGTACTCGGTGGACGCATGATCCGCGTCGTGCTGGCCGACGACCAGCGCCTGGTCCGCACGGGGCTCCGGATGATCCTCGCCGCCGAGCCGGACCTGGACGTCGTGGGCGAGGCCGCCGACGGCGTCGAGGCGGTCGAGACCTGCGCGCGCGAGCAGCCCGACGTCGTGCTCATGGACGTCCGGATGCCGCGCCGGGACGGGATCGAGGCGACCCGCCTGGTCACCGCGGAGACCGACGCCAAGGTGCTCGTGCTCACGACGTTCGACCTCGACGACGTCGTCTACGACGCGCTGCGTGCCGGCGCCAGCGGCTTCCTGCTCAAGGACGCGCCCGAGGAGCGCCTGACCACGGCGATCCGCGTGGTCGCCGAGGGCGGCTCGCTGTTCGCGCCGTCGGTGACCCGGGCGCTGATCGCCGAGTTCGCGAAACGGTCCTCGCGGCCTGCGGGGGCGCTCGAGCAGCTGACGCAGCGCGAGACCGAGGTCCTCCGACTGGTCGCGCGCGGGCTCTCCAACGCCGAGATCGCGGCCGAGCTGTTCGTCAGTGAGAACACGGTCAAGACGCACGTGGCCCGGATGCTGATGAAGCTCGGCCTGCGCGACCGGGTCCAGGCCGTGGTGCTCGCCTACGAGAGCGGACTGGTCGGGAGCTAGGCGAGTGCTGCGGCCGGTCAGCCGGGACTGAAGCCGGTGCGCACCAGGCCGCTCTCGTACGCGGCGACGACGGCCTGGACCCGCGACCTGGCGCCGAGCTTGGCGAGGACCCGGTTCACGTGCGTCTTCACCGTGGCGACGGCGACGACGAGCTCGGCGGCGATGTCGTCGTTCGAGAGACCGCGGGCCATCAGCACCAGCACCTCCCGCTCGCGGTCGGTCAGCCCGGCCAGCGCCGGCGCTGCGCTGGGCGCCATCGGCCGACGGAGGTACTCCTCGATCAGCCGCTGGGTGAGCTGCGGTGCCAGCAGCGCCTCACCGGCGCACACGGTGTGGATCCCCTGGACCAGGCGGTCCGGTGGCGTCGCCTTGAGCAGGAAGCCCGCCGCCCCGGCGCTCAGTGCCTCGTAGACGTAGCGGTCGAGGTCGTACGTCGTCAGCACGATCACGCGGCTCGGCGACCCGGACTCGCACAGCTCCCGGGTGGCGGCGATGCCGTCCAGCACCGGCATCCGGATGTCCATCAGCACCACGTCCGGCTCGGTGCGGCGTACGGCGTCGACCGCGGCCCGACCGTCACCCACACTGGCGACGACCTCGCACCCGCGCCCCTCGAGCAGGACCTCGAGTCCCGACCGCACCAGCTCCTGGTCGTCGGCCACGACGACCCGCGTCACGACACCGGCTCCGCCGTCAGGGGGATGTCGACGTCGAGGGCGAACCCGGCCCCGGACGCGCCGCTGCGCAGCGTGCCGCCCAGCATGTCGACCCGTTCCCGCATGCCGCGCAGGCCCAGCCCGCTGCCGGTCGAGTCGCCGTCCGCGACCGCGTTCACGCAGCGCACGCGCAGGTGCGCCCGGTCGACATCGACGGCGAGCCGGACCACGCCGCGGCCGTGCCGTGAGGCGTTGGTCAGCGCCTCCTGGACGATCCGGTAGACCGAGACGTCGACCCCTCCCGGGAGCGAGTCGGGCAGCGCCAGCTCGGCGTCGACGTGCAGGCCGGACTCGCGGAACGACTCCACCAGCGCGGGGAGGTCGACGAGCCCCGGCGGCGGGTGCAGCCCGAGCTCGTCGGTGTCGTCGCGGACCAGGTGCAGCAGCCGGCCCGTCTCCGCCAGCGCACGTCGCCCGGACCGAGCCACCGACCGGAGCAGCTGTGCGGCCCGGTCCGGGTCGCTGCGCAGCAGGTCCTCGGCCGCGGCCGTCTGCACGACCATCGCGCTGATCGAGTGCGCGATCACGTCGTGCAGCTCCCGGGCGATCCGGTCCCGCTCGTCGCGCACGGCGAGCTCGGTCAGCATCGCCTGCTGCGCGCGCAGCTGTTCGGACTGGACGGCCAGGCGCCGCGTGATCCGCCCGACGACGTACGGCGGCAGGACGAGCGCGGCCACGAAGACGACGTCGGTCGCGTCGTGGCTGCGCGGATCCGTGACGTAGTCCGCGAGCAGCACGGCCAGGATCACGCCGATCCCCAGGAGCCCGCGGAGGTCCGGGATCCAGCGCGCGAACGAGTAGCCGCAGACCGCGATGAAGAGGATGGGCGCGGCCGCCTCGTCCAGCTCGGGGCCGACCCACGGCATCGCGAGCACGACCACCGCGGCGACCGCCCCCGCCAGCAGCGGCACGAACCGGCGCCCGACGAGGACCGCCGCCGCGACCGCCTCGAGCAGGATCCCGAGCGGCCAGCCGTCCGGCCGGGCGAGCGCCAGCTCGACGCCCCCGACCACCAGGAGCATCGCGGGTACGGCGACGTCCGAGACGTGCACGCGCGCTGGCACGGACCGAGAGTAAGGCCGGCGGAGCCCCCGTGCGTCCACCTTGGGGTGGAGATCCGGTTCGACACCTGGGTGGACGACCCGGCCCCCGCCCGTCCCTAGCGTCGTTGGCGGTGGCGCCGCCGGGGCGCCGGATGACGGGAGAACGGGATGCTGTCGATCGAAGGTCAGCGCCGGGTCGGGCGCTTCGCGTGGTGGATGGCGTGGTTCGGACTGGTGCTCGGGCAGCTGCACGCGCTGGCCCGCCACCAGACCGCTGACGGCAAGGAGGACCTGGAGTCCGGTCTCGTGCGGGCCTGGTCGGACCCGGCTCGCGACGCGCTGGCGCCCCTCCTGGACTGGGCGTCGCCGGACACCGTCTACCTGACCTACGGCAAGCTCTGGCTGCCGGTCTTCGTCGCCTTCACGGCCTGCGCGTTCGTCGTACGGCGCCGGCGCCGGCCGGTCGGGGTGGAGAAGTGGGCGTGGCGCATCACGCTGACGGCGTACGTCGGAGCGTGCGTCTCGGTCGCGGCGGAGTACTGGACCCAGTGGACCGCGGTCGACGACGCGCTGATGGACCCGATCTTCCTGGCCTCGATCCCGTTCGTGCTGCTGACCATGGTCGGCTCGACGTTCCTCGGGGTGGTGCTGCTCCGCCGCGGGGTCGGCCTGCCCGCCGTACTCCTCACGCTGGCGGTGCCGGGCCTGGTCCTGATCCCGATGGTGACGTCGATGGGCAGCGTGGTGCTGCCGATCGCCTTCGCGTTCGGGATCCTCGGCCGGCGGATCGCGCGCTCGGAGGACGCAACCGCGCCGGTCGAGGTCGCGAGCGCTGCCTAGAGGGCGTACGCCGCGAGCTCGCCCGCGAGGTCCTCGTTGGCGCGGCCGACGACGATCGTGCCCTCGCCGGTGTGCTCCATCGACGCGATCTCGCCGTGCTGGTGCAGGCGGTTGATCAGGTCGCCGCGCTCGTACGGCAGCAGCGCCTTGAACTCCACGCCCGGCCGGGGCAGCTCGCCCTCGATCACGCGCAGCGCCTGGGTGATGCCCTCGCCGGTCTTCGCGGAGACGACGATCGAGTGCGGCTCGCGCTGGCGCAGCCGCGCGATCACCATCGGGTCGGCGGCGTCGGCCTTGTTGATCACGACCAGCTCGGGCACGTCGCCCGCGCCGATCTCGGCGAACACCTCGCGCACCGCGGTCAGCTGACCCTCGGGGTCGGCGTGGGAGCCGTCGACGACGTGGAGGACCAGGTCGGAGTCGGCGACCTCCTCCAGGGTGCTGCGGAAGGCCTCGACGAGCTGGTGCGGGAGGTGCCGGACGAAGCCGACGGTGTCGGACATCGTGTAGACCCGGCCGTCGGTGGTCGTCGTCCGCCTCGTCGTCGGGTCGAGGGTCGCGAACAGCGCGTCCTCGACGAGCACGCCCGCGTCGGTGAGCCGGTTGAGCAGCGAGGACTTGCCGGCGTTCGTGTAGCCGGCGATCGAGACGCTGGGGATGTGGTTGCGGCGGCGCTCCTGGCGCTTGGTGTCGCGGGTCCCCTTCATCTCGCGCAGCTCGCGGCGGAGCTTGGCGATCTTGGTGTTGATCCGGCGCCGGTCGGTCTCGATCTTGGTCTCACCGGGACCACGGCCACCGATACCGGCACCGCCGGCGACCCGGCCACCGACCTGGCGGGAGAGGTTGCCACCCCAGCCACGGAGGCGCTGCTTCATGTAGTTCAGCTGGGCCAGCTCGACCTGCGCCTGGCCCTCCTTGGACTTCGCGTGCTGCGCGAAGATGTCGAGGATCAGCGCGGTCCGGTCGACGACCTTGACCTTGAGCCGGTCCTCGAGGTTCCTGAGCTGGCTGGGCGCGAGCTCGCCGTCGCAGATCACGGTGTCGGCGCCGGTGGCGCGGACGATCTCGGCGAGACCCTCGACCTTGCCGCGGCCGATGTACGTCGCGGGGTCGGGCGACTGGCGGCGCTGGTAGATGGCGTCGAGGACCTCGGAGCCGGCGGTCTCGGCGAGCAGCGCGAGCTCGGCCATGGAGTTCTCGGCGTCCTCGACGGTGCCCTCGGTCCAGACTCCGACGAGCACCACGCGCTCCAGGCGGAGCTGGCGGTACTCGACCTCGGTGATGTCCTCGAGCTCGGTGCGCAGGCTCGCGACGCGGCGTAGCTGGTGCCGCTCGGCGAGGTCCATCTCACCGGTCGTGAGGTCCTCGGGGTCGGGCTCCTCGGCGTACCCGGACTGGAACTCCTCGTCGTCCCAGTCCTCGGTCGCCTCGAGCTCCTCGTCGAGGTCGAAGTTCGGTTCAGCGTTCGTCATATGAGGCAAAGCGTACGTTTCGTTCATCTGAGAGGGCTAACGCTTAACCTGACCCGCGTGATTCCCGACGTGCCGGCCGGCATCCGCCTGCTCGGGATCACAGGCGCCCCGGGCGTCGGCAAGTCGACGGTCGCCGCGAACCTCGGGCTGCCGGTCGTGCCCATGGACGGCTTCCACTACGCCGACGTCGAGCTGATGCGCCGCGGGCTGCGGGACCGCAAGGGCGCACCGGAGACGTTCGACGCCGAGGGGTACGCCGCGCTGCTGCGCCGCGTCCGCGCGGGCGAGCGCGAGGTGGTGGCGCCGATGTTCGAGCGCGACCTGGAGCAGCCGCTGGCGGGGGCGATCTTCGTGCCGCCGACCGGGACCGTGGTGACCGAGGGCAACTACCTGCTGCTCGACGAGCCGCGCTGGCGGGCCGTGCGGGACGCCATCGACGTCGTCTGGCACCTCGTGACCGACGACGCCGTGCGGGTCGATCGCCTGGTCGCCCGGCACGTGGCGTTCGGCAAGACGCCGGCCGAGGCACGCGCCTGGGTGGCGCGGGTCGACGAGGCGAACGCGCGGCTGGTCGAGGCGGCCCGCGAGCGCGCGGACGCCGTCGTACCGGTCAGCTGACCGGACTCTGCTCGTCCGGTCCAGGGTCCGCGACCAGAGCGCGGCGCCGGTGCCGTCGAGGACCGCGGAGCTGGTGGTGACCTCGCCGTCGATCAACAGCCACCG
>FTBU01000786.1_pt1 | contig 9627 bp, 8 predicted proteins | sample 1639351 | NCBI WGS metagenome assembly FTBU01 (sample SAMEA3914864, study PRJEB12502) | metagenome | biome: forest; material: soil | place: USA | collected 2012-03-12 | depth 0.3 m | reverse complement strand
TCCTGACCCGCAGCATCGCCGGCGACACCGTCCGGGTCGTCGACATCACCGCTCCCGGCGTCGAGCCGCACGACTTCGAACCGAAGGTCGAGCAGACGGCAGCGATCGCCGACGCCGACCTGGTCATCTACTCCCGGGGTCTGCAGCCGGCCGTGGACGACGCCGTCGCCCAGAACGCCCGGGCGAGCCTGGACGTGAGCAAGGTCGTCGACCTCGAGCACGGCAACCCGCACTTCTGGCTGGACCCGCTGCGGATGGAGAAGGCCGCGGTCGCGCTCGAGGCCAGGCTGGCGAAGATCAGCCCCGAGCACGCCGAGGAGTACGCCGCCAACCTGGCGACGCTGCGTACCCGCCTGCGCGCCGTCGACGAGCAGTACCGCACCCGCCTCCAGGGCTGCGCGCGCGACCTGGTGGTCACCAGCCACGACGCGTTCGGCTACCAGGAGCGCTACGGACTGCGGTTCGCGCCGATCACCGGACTCTCCCCCGACTCGGAGCCGAGTCCCAAGCACCTCTCCCAGCTTCGCGACCTGATCGAGAAGGAGGGCATCACCACCGTGTTCAGCGAGACGATCGCCAGCCCCAAGATGGCTGACACCCTGGCCCATGACCTCGGCCTGACCGCCGCCGTCCTCGACCCGATCGAGGGCCTCCAGAAGGGCAGCACCGACGACTACCTGTCGTTGATGGAGTCCAACCTCGTCGCCCTCGAGAAGGCGAACGGCTGCCCGGGTGCGAAGGTGGCCTCATGACCACGCCCATCGCAGGGCACGGACCCGCGGTACTCGAGGTCACCGGCGGCGCGGTCGCGCTCGGTGGTCGGCCGATCCTGCGCGACATCGACCTGCGCGTCGAGCCCGGCGAGGTGGTGGCCCTCCTCGGCGCCAACGGCTCGGGCAAGTCGACCCTGGTCAAGACGACCGTCGGTCTGCTCCCGCTCTCGGCCGGCTCGGTCCGGCTCTTCGGCGAGCCGCTCGCGTCCTTCCGGTCCTGGCAGCGCCTGGGATACGTCCCGCAGCGCTCCCCGATGAACCAGGGCATCCCGTCCACGGTGCGGGAGGTGGTCAGCGCCGGCCGGCTCGCGCACCGCAAGCCGTTCGCGCCGGCCCGTGCCGCCGACCGCGAAGCCGTCGAGGAGGCGCTCGAGGCCGTCGGGCTGGCCGATCACGCCACCCACCCGGTCTCGACGCTCTCCGGCGGGCAGCAGCAGCGGGTCCTGATGGCGCGCACGCTGGCCGGGCGCCCGGAGCTGCTGGTCCTGGACGAGCCGATCGCCGGCGTCGACCTGGTCAGCCAGCAGGCGATGGCGGCGGCGCTGGCGAGCCGAGCACGGGCGGGCGCGACGATCGTCGTGGTGCTGCACGAGCTCGGCCCGTTCGAGTCGCTGATCCGGCGCACGGTCGCGCTCCGCGAGGGCCGGATCATCCACGACGGTGCACCAGCAGCGCTCGAGCACCTCGACCACGACGTGCACTGCACGCCGACCGAGCCGGTCGTCCGGCTGCCGCTGCCCGGCCCGCTCGGGACGGAGGGCCTCCGATGACCGTCCTGCTCACCGACCCGTTCTCCTACGACTTCATCATCCGTGCGCTCGTCGCCGGCGCGGCGACCGGCCTGGCCGCACCCGCGGTCGGCACCTACCTGGTCCAACGACGGCTCGCACTGCTGGGCGACGGCATCGGACACATCGCCGTCACCGGGGTCGCCCTGGGCCTGCTCACCGGCACCTCGCCGACCTGGACCGCGATCGTGGTCTCGGTGCTCGGCGCGCTGGCGATCGAGCTGATCCGCGCCACCGGCAAGGCGTCCGGCGACGTCGCGCTCGCGCTGATCTTCTACGGCGGCATCGCCGGCGGCCTGATGCTGGTCTCGTTCGCCGGCCGCGGCGCCTACGCGCTGCAGTCCTACCTGTTCGGCTCGATCACCTCGATCTCGACCGAGGACGTCTGGGTGACCGTGGTGCTGGCCGGGGTCGTGATCGGCCTCTGCCTGACCCTGCTCCCCCAGCTCTTCTCGGTCGCCAACGACGAGGACTACGCCCGGACCACCGGGCTGCCGGCGCAGTTCTACAACGTGCTCATCTCGGTCCTCGCCGCCGTGTCGGTGAGCGTGGCCATGCGGACGGTCGGCCTGCTCCTGGTCAGTGCCCTGATGGTGATCCCGGTCGCGACCTCGCAGCAGTTCGCCCGCGGCTTCCGCGTCACGATGCTCGGCGCGATGACGGCGGGAACGCTCGCTGCCGTCCTCGGTGTCACCACCTCGGCGTACGTGGACGTGCCGCCGGGAGCCACGATCGTGCTGGTCGCCCTCGCCGGCTTCGCGGTGACCGCACCGATCGGGTTCGTGCTCCAGCGCCGCCGCCGGGCCCGGGTGCCCTTCGACATGCCGGTCGAGCCGGAGCGGCACCGGGTCGAGGAACCGCACCGGCACGAGCACGGCCCGGGCTGCGGCCACATCGCCGTCGAGCACGGGGACCACGTCGACTACATCCACGACGGGCACCGCCACGCCGTGCACGGAGGCCACTATGACGAGCACTGACGGCGAGCGGACCCTGCGACCCACCCGCCAGCGCCTGGCCGTGGCTGCGGTGCTGGAGGAGTCCGGAGAGTTCCGCAGCGCGCAGGAGATCCACGAGTCGCTGCGCAGCGGGGGCGACACCGTCGGCCTTTCGACGGTCTACCGCACCCTGCAGGCGATGGCCGACGCCGGCGAGATCGACATGCTCCGCTCCGAGGCCGGCGAAGCCGTGTACCGACGGTGCAGCGGCAGTCACCACCACCACCTGGTCTGCCGCACCTGCGGCGCGACGGTCGAGGTCGAGGGACCGGCGGTGGAGCGCTGGACGCGCTCGGTCGCCGAGCAGCACGGCTACACCGACGTGAGCCACACCCTGGAGATCTTCGGGACCTGCGCGAACTGCTGAGCGCACGCTGGCTGCGCGAAGGATCAGGCGAGCTGCCAGAAGCCCGGCGTCCCCTTGGTCATCAGGCCGTCGTTGATGAGGGCCACCCGGGCACGGCGGGCGGCGTACCGCCAGCGCAGCTCGCCCTCGGGCGTGAGCTCGTGGTCGCCCGGGAGCAACGCACCCTCGGCGAGGACCTCCAGCCGCTCGAAGAGCTCGTCGTTCGCCAGCTCACCGCCGGCCTCCTGCAGGACCGTGACGATGAGCGGCTTGAACGCGTCGGGGGGCGTGAACCGCCGTGGCACGACCTTGCTCGGCGGCGCGCTCGCCGCCTTCTTGGCCGTCGGCGTGCGCTTCGGTGTCGTCCTGGCGGCGGCCTTCGGCTTGACGACCTTCTCCGGCACCGACGGCGGTCGGCCGTGCACGCACTGGGAAAGGGGCAGGTCGCAGAGCTCGCAGTAGTCGTCCGACGCGTTCATCGCCGCCAACCCTAGTCACCCGCCGACAGGGGCCGTGGAGCAGGGGCCGTGGAGCAGGGGTGGACCAGGTCCCCGGGTCACGCCTGTCCGTAGCGGCGGTCCCGCTTGGCGTACTCCAGGATCGCGTCCCAGAGCGCGACCCGGTCGACGTCGGGCCAGAGCACGTCGGAGAAGACGAACTCGGAGTAGGCCGCCTGCCAGAGCATGAAGTTGCTCAGCCGCTCCTCCCCCGAGGTGCGCCAGACCATGTCGGCGTCGGGCTGCTCGGGGACGTACAGGTACTTGGCGAAGGTGCGCTCGTCGACGCGCTCGGGGTTCACCCGGCCGGCGGCCACGTCGCGGGCGAGCGCCTGGGCGGCGTCGGCGATCTCGGCGCGACCGCCGTAGTTCACGCACATCGTCAGGGTGAGCACGTCGTTGCCGGCGGTGAGCTCCTCGGCGACCTGGAGCTCCTTGATCACCGACTTCCACAGCCGCGGTGCCCGGCCGGCCCAGCGCACCCGCACGCCCAGCTCGTGCAGCTCCTCGCGGCGCCGCCGGACGACGTCGCGGTTGAAGCCCATCAGGAAGCGGACCTCCTCGGGCGAGCGCGACCAGTTCTCGGTCGAGAAGGCGTACGCCGAGACCGCCTTCACGCCGATCTCGATCGCGCCCTTCACCACCTCCACCAGCGCCTGCTCGCCACGTTCGTGCCCTGCCGTGCGTGGCAGACCACGCTGCTCGGCCCAGCGTCCGTTGCCGTCCATGATCACCGCGACGTGCCGAGGGACGAGCTCGGGCGGCAGCGCCGGTGGCCGGGCGCCGCTCGGGTGCGGCTCCGGACTGCGGACGGGGCCACGCGGCACGGCAGCGGCTCGACGGGCTGACCGGCGCACGGCACCTCCTCGCAGACGGACGGATCGACGGGGCGAAGCCTACTTCGCCAGGAGGTCGGGGTCGGCTCAGGTGGCGTACGGCATCGATCGCAGACCGCGCTCCAGGTGCCAGGCCAGGTACGCCGCGACCAGGCCGCGCGCCTCCCGGCGGCTGCGGTCCTCGGCCGCGTCGACGACCTCCCACGCACCCGCGAGGAGCGCCCCGAGCAGCTCGATCGTGGCCGCAGTCGGCTGGGCCGACCCGGGCAGCCGGCAGTCCGCGCAGAGCATCCCGCCCGACGCCGGGTGGAAGGCCCGGTGCGGACCCTCCAGGCCGCAACGGGCACACCCGTCGAACGACGGCGCGTAACCGGCGACGGCCAGCGAGCGCAGCAGGAAGGAGTCCATCACGTCGCCGGGCCGGTGCTCGCCCGCCGCCATCACGCGCAGGGCCCCGACGAGGAGCAGGTACTGCTGGACCGAGGGCTCGCGTTCTTCCGCGACGAGCCGCTCGGCGGTCTCCAGCATCACCGACGCCGCGGTGTACCGGTCGTAGTCGTTGCTGATCGCCTCGCCGTACGGCGCCCGGGTGACCGCCTGGGTGATCGTGTCCAGGTTGCGCCCCTCGGCGAGCTGCAGGTCGACGTGGGTGAACGGCTCCAGGCGCGAGCCGAACCGCGAGCTGGTCCGGCGCACCCCCTTCGCGACGGCGCGCACGATCCCGTGCTCGCGCGTCAGCAGGGTGATGATCCGGTCTGCCTCGGCGAGCTTGCGCGTGCGCAGCACGATCGCTTCGTCGCTGTAGAGGGGCACGCCCCCATTGTCCCTGGTCCCCGGTCAGCCGGCCCGGGCGACGCGCGGTCCGGCGAGCGGGAGCCGGATCTCGAGCGTGGTCCCCTGGCCGACGGTGCTGTCGACCTGGATGCTGCCGCCGTGCGCCTCGATGATCGTCTTGGAGATTGCCAGCCCCAGGCCCGTCCCCGGGATCGCGTCGACCTGGACGCCCGGCGAGCGGAAGAACTTCACGAAGACGTCGTCGAGCTCCTCGGCCGGGATGCCGCGCCCGGTGTCGGAGATCCGGACGACGGCGTCGTGTCCGTCGCGGTAGACCGAGGCCGAGATCCGGCCGCCCTCGGGGGTGAACTTCACCGCGTTGTTGAAGATGTTGTCGATCACCTGGGCCAGGCGTTCGCCGTCCCCCTGCACCTCCAGCGCGCCGCGGCCGACGTCGAGCTCGACCTCCAGACCGGCCGCCTCGGCGGCCTGCTCCACGTCGACCGCTGAGGCGCGCACCACGGTGGACAGCGAGATCCGGCCGAGGTGGAGCTCGGCCCGGCCGAGCTTGAGCGCGTCGGAGAGGAGGTCGTCGACGAGCCGGTGCAGACGGCGCGCGTTGCGCTGGACGGTGACGAGGAACGGACGGGCGTCCGCGGGGATCCCGTCGACGTCCTCGAGGAGCACGTCGACGTAGCCGACGATCGAGGTCAGCGGCGTGCGCAGCTCGTGGCTGACGGTGGCGACGAACTCGTCCTTGAGCCGCACCGCGGTCATCAGCTCGGTGACGTCGTGGTAAGCGAGCACCGCACCGTCGAACGCGCCCTCGGGGGTGAAGAACGGGGACGCCGAGACGGCGAACGCGCGCCGGGTCTGCGGCTCGGCGCCGACCCAGATCAGGTAGTCGCGCAGGGTCTCTCCGTGGATCGCCCGCCAGGTCGGCATGTGCTCCGGCGCCAGCTCGGTGAGACCGTCGGGGCCGAAGGTGAAACCGGTCGTGTCGGCGTCGTGGGGGCCGTCCGGGAACGCCAGCTCCAGGAAGCGCTCGTGCCGGGGGTTCATCACGTTGACCCGGCCACGGGCGTCGAGGGCGAGCAACCCGACGTCGACGCTGTTGAGGATCGCCTCGTTGAAGCGCCGCTGCTCGGCGCTGTCGGAGACCGCGCGCTCGAGCATCTTCTGCGCCTCGGCGGCCTCCTCGACCTTGGTCTGCCAGGCGTCCGCGGTCACCGAGACGACCATCGAGCAGATCAGTACGACGACCAGCTCCTGCGCGATCCACGCGGACTCGAGGAGCTCCGCGCCGAACGGCAGCGGCAGCACGAAGGAGACCGCGGTGGCCAGGACGGCGACCACGACCCCGCGCCGGCCGAACTGGAGTCCGAGCCAGATCGCCGGGAAGACGATCGCCAGGCTCGCGGTGCTCCCCTGGGAGAGCTCCATGAAGCCGGTCGCGATGATGTCCATCGCCGGGATCGCGGCGATCCAGGCCGTCGGGAGCCCGTTGTGACCGATGGCCACGGCAAGGATCGTGGCGACCGCGACGATCGCGAGACCGATCGTGTAGCGCTGGGTGATCGACCGGTCGTCATTGGCGACCAGGAAGGCCACGTCGAGCAGGATCGCCACCAGGAACAGGTACTGGGCGAACCGCGGATCGGCCCGATCACGTCCGAGGAGCTGTTCGATTCCACGGAACAGTGCCGACTTCGACCGCACCGGCCAACCCCCCTCTCGCGCGTCGTCAGGCCCTCTCGCGAGCCTAGTGGCGTGGGAACTCCGCGGGACCCCGATTGGACAATCCGCGCCAATACCCCGGAAGGGGGCGGACGAGGGCAGTCAGCTGCTCGCCAGGCGCTCCGGGACCGGTGCCTCGAAGCACGTCGTCACGAACGCGGCGGCCTCGGTGTCGAGGCGCTCCGGGCGCAGCCGCCACTCCAGCAGTCCGCGGGCGCGGACGAACCGGGCGCCCGGGACCTCGTCGGCGAGCATGGCGGCGTCCGCGGCCGGGTGCAGCGGGTCGTGGTCGTGACCGACCACCATCGTCGGGACGTCTATCCGCATCCGCTCCTTCGCCGGCGGCGCGAGTCGGCCGAAGAAGAGCCCGTGCACCGTGGCGGCCATGGCTGCCGGTCGCTGGTCGAGCGTGTCCAGCCCGACGCCCACCCAGAACGGCACCAGGCCGCGCGGCACGGCCCGGGTCAGCAGCCGTACGCCGGTCACGGCGAGCGGGACGAACCGGGAGACGAACAGCAGGGGCGCGCCGGTGAGGATCCCTGCCTCGACGGCGTTGTCCAGCACCGGCATCTCGACCAGCAGCCCGGCGACCCGGTCGGGGGCCAGCACCGCGGTCTCGAGCGCGACGTTCGCCCCGAGCGAGGTGCCGCCGAGCACGGCCCGCGCGGCTCCGAGGTGGTCGAGCAGGGCGACCACCTGCTCGGCGAAGGCCGTCACCGAGTAGGCCATCGGGTCGGCCGGGCGGTCCGAGCGCCCGTGCCCGAGCAGGTCGACCGTGACCACGTGCACCCCGGTCGCGGCGATCCTGCGCGCGAGCGGCTGGTGCATCCGGCGCGGCATCAGCTGGCCGTGCACGAGGACCACCCAGCGGTCCCCGGCGCCGTACTCGGTGTACTCCAGGCGGTGGTCGTCGTGGAAGAACTGACCGATCCGTTCGGAGACGAGGCTCATGGGACGAAGCCTGCCACGGCACGTGTTCGAGCGCGGTCGGTCCCGGGATCCGGCACACTGCCAGTGTGGCACGGCGAAGGGACGTCTCCCTTGCCGTCGGGGGCACGGCTGTTCTCCTGACGGCGACCTTCGCTGCGGGCCTGCTCGGGATCTCCATCACCGAGCACGGGAGGGCCACCGCCGCCTGGTGGCCAGCGGCGGGGGTGGCTGTGGTGACCGTGCTGCTCGCACCTCGCCCCTGGTGGCGCGCCCTGTACGGCGTGCTCGGCGTGGTCTTCCTCGCGGTGAACCTGGTCGGCGGCCGGCCGCCGGGCGCCAGCGCGCTGCTCGCGGTCGTCGACATCGTCGAGATCGTCATCGTCTGCACGGTGATCGACCGCCGGGTCGGCCGGGTGCTCGACACGATCACCGAGTTCAGCTGGCTGCTCGCGGCGTCCCTTGCCGGAGCCGTGCTGGCCGGCCTCGGCGTCGCTGCCGTCGCGACCGCCTTCCTCGACGGCAGCTTCGTCGGGGTCTTCGCCTCGGCGACCAGTGCGCACTGGGCCTCGGTGCTGCTGATCGCTCCGCTCGCCCTGATCCCGCGGGAGCGTCCGCGCGGGTCACCCTGGGCGATCGCGCTCCAGCTCGCGGTCCTGCTCGCTGCGGTGTTCGTCGCACTGGCGCCCGACCAACACGTGCCCCTGGGTTTCCTGCCGCTTCCGTTCCTCATCTGGGCCGGCGTCTGGTTCGGGTACGCCGTCGTGGTGGTCGAGCAGATCGTCGTCGCGGTCGTGCTCACCAGCGGCACGCTCGCCGGCTGGGGCCCGCTCGCCTCGGACGCCAAGGGCGTGCAGCTCGCCCAGCTCTACCTCGTCTCGATGGTGATCGTCTGCCTCCCGCTGGCACTGGCGGTCGCGGAGCAGCGCCGCGCCACGGCCGCCGCGGAGACCGCCCGGCTGCGCACCGAGAAGGTCATCGACTCCTCACCGGTCTCGATCCTGGTCACCGACGCCGACGGCGTGCTGCTGTCGATGAACCCTGCCCTCACCGAGATGACCGGGTTCAATCCCGAGGACCTCCTCGGGCGGCCGTTCTGGGAGCACCTGATCCCACCCGACCGCTGGGAGATCGCCTGGCGGCAGATCACCGACGAGGACCTCGCCGCCGAGGGCGGGAAGAGCGCGATCGTCACCGCCAACGGCTCCGAGCGGATCGTCCGCTACTCCAGCGGCGCCCTCACCAACCCGCACGACGGGTCTCCCAACTACGTGATCACGGCGACGGACATCACCACCGAGCGCGCCAGCTCGCACTTCCTGCAGTACCTGCTCGACTCGGCCACCACGATCGCCATCCTGGGGACCGACCGCGACGGGGTGGTGACGCTGGTCAACACCGGCGCCGACCAGATCCTCCGCATCGGCGGCCGGACCGGCGAGCACGTCACCGACTTCCTCGACCCCGACGAAATCGCGGAACGCACCGCCGAGCTGGACGCCCCCGACGCATTCACGGCGCTGGTCGGCGAGGTCGCGGACAAGGGCGTGCCGCACACCCGCGACTGGACCTGGATCCCGCCCGACGGCGGACCGATGCGGGTCTCGATCACCATCAGCGTCGTGGTGGACGGCCGGCAGCGGCCGATCGGCTACCTGTTCGTGGCCAGCGACGTCACCGAGACCCGGCGCAACCAGGAGCTGCTGCACCAGGCCCTGGAGCGGGAGAAGGCCGCCGTCGGTCACCTGCGCGCGCTCGACCAGGCCAAGGACGACTTCGTCTCGACCGTCAGCCACGAGCTGCGGACTCCGCTGACCAGCATCATCGGCAGCACCGAGCTGCTCGGCGAGGGCATGCTCGGCGAGCTCGGCGCCGACCAGAAGCACCTGCTGGAGGTCATCGAGCGCAACGCCGAGCGGCTGCTCTCGCTGGCCAACGACCTGCTGCTGCT
>FTBU01000145.1_pt1 | contig 9749 bp, 7 predicted proteins | sample 1639351 | NCBI WGS metagenome assembly FTBU01 (sample SAMEA3914864, study PRJEB12502) | metagenome | biome: forest; material: soil | place: USA | collected 2012-03-12 | depth 0.3 m | reverse complement strand
GGCTCGTTGAGTTGGGACTTGCGGCTCGTTGAGTGTGTCGTGGTGCGCCCTACTCAACGCGCCACAACCCCCAACTCAATGCACCGGAAGTCCCAACTCAACGAACCGGAAGTCCCAATTCAACCGGTCAGGTGGGGAGGAGGGTGGCCCAGGCGGGGCGCCAGCCGGGGGAGCGCTGCTGCATCTCCCAGGTGAGGGCGCGCAGGGTGGGGCCCTTGCCGGCGTACCAGTCGGGGAGGCTGTCGAAGGCACGGTCCAGCCGGACCCGGCCGTCGCGGAAGGTCACCTGGGCGGCGAGCCAGGCACCGGACTCCTCGTCGGCCTCGGCCCGGTGCAGCTCGCGGAGCACGTTGTGCAGGCTGGCCTGCATCGGCTCCTGCAGCAGGCCGTCGTCCTGGGTGGTCACCAGCCGTCCCTCGTCGACCAGCACGGTGCGGACGAAGTCGCCGGCGGGCACGGTGACGCGGACCCAGCGGGCCAGCAGCGTCGGGCGCTCGGGCAGGCCGCGGTCCCGCTCCGGCTCCGCCCGCATCTGGGCGTGGATCTGCGACTTGAGGCGCTTGCGGATCGATCCCTGGGCGGCCACGTGCGCGACCCCGTGCGCGTCGCGCAGCAGCGCCGAGTCCGCCTGGCCGGCGCGGGCGGCCGCGACCGCGCGCGGGTCGGCGCGCAGCAGCGGGCCGAGCAGGTCGATCACGCCGTCGAACATGCCCGCGGTGCTGGTGTCCCAGCCGTCGCGCGAGTACCAGGCCAGGAATCCCGGCTTCACGTTGCGGATCGAGCTCCACACCGCGTTCGAGCTCGCCCAGTCCGGGGCGCCCTCCAGCGGGTCGAGGTGGTTGCTGACGGCATCGTTCGCCGTACCGCCGGCCTTGCCCCAGATCACCGCACGACCGCCGCCGATCCGTTGCATCGATGCCCAGGAGTCGCCGTAGTCGTAGCTCAGGACGTGCTCGTCGCGGTCGAGCTCGCAGACCGCGCCCTCGGGCAGCCGGCCGGAGTCGGCCAGCACTGCCCAGGACCACCAGAGGTCGTCGGCAGACGCGAGGTCGTCCGCTTCCATGCGCCCATTGTGCTGCTCGGAGCAACGTTTGGGATCACTCCGCGACCTCGGCGAGCGACGTGTCGACCAGCCACTCGACCGGCGCCACGTCGTCGGTGTAGACCCGGCCGCCGCGCAGCGCCGGCCCGAGACGGGCCGCGGTCGCGGTGGCCGTCTCGGCGAGATCGGGCTCGAGCCGTGCCGCGACCGCGTCGAGCCGGCCAGGCGGATCGGTCGCCGTCGACGCGACCAGCATCGTGTTGGTGTCCTCGGCCGGGTCGCGCCACACGGCGTCCTCGCCGAACTCGGCACGCATGGTCGCGGCGAGCACCTTCTCCAGCGCGTCGGAGCCCTCGGGGTGGCCGACGTTGATGATCAGCAGACCGCCCGGCTCGAGGTGGTCGCGGACCAGGCCGAAGAACTCGCGGGTGGCGAGGTAGAAGGGGATGTACGGCTGCCGGTAGGCGTCGACCATGATCGCGTCGAACTTCCGCGAGGTCGCTTCCAGCCACGGGCGCGCGTCGGCGGTGTGGGTGTGCAGGTTCGGGCCGGACATCCCGAAAAGCCGGCGGCCCACGTCGGTCAGGGCGCTGTCGATCTCGACCGCGTCGACCCGCGTCTCCGGGAAGTAGTGGCCCAGCGCCCGCGCCGTCGTCCCGGCGGCGTTGCCGAGGATCGCGACCGAACGCGGCGGGGCGTGTCCGCCGGCCAGCGCCAGCACGAGCATCTCGTCCCAGTAGTTGCCGGTCAGGTACTCGCCGGGGCGGTACACGGAGTGCACCGCGTGCCCCTCGTTGAGCTCCAGCGTGCGCTCGCCGTCGCGCTGCTCCACGACCCGCGCGTACTGGTACTCGGTCTCGCGCTCCCAGACGACCCGCGACCCTCCGCCCACGCCCTTGAGGGTGCCGGTCGGCAGCGCGATCAGGCCGAGGATCGCGACCGGGACGACGGCTGCGGTCCAGCGTCGGCGGTCGAGGTTGGCGACCGCGGCCAGCGCCATCGCGGCGGCCAGGACCAGGAACGTACGCCGGGTGCCGACGACCGGGATCAGGAACAGGGCGGCCAGGAAGGTGCCGGTCAGCGAACCGACCGTGGAGATCGCGTAGAGCCGGCCGGTGGTGCGCCCGGCGTCGCTCACGCTGTCGACCCGCAGCCGGACGGCGTACGGCGACACCATGCCGAGCAGGACCAGCGGGATCGCGATGAGTACGCCGACGCCGACCAGGGAGCCGAGGAAGGTGGCCGCGCTCAGCTGGTCGACCGCCTTGACGGCCTGGCGCAGGAACGGCCCGCTGACGAACGGCACGACCGCGAGCAGCGCCGAGGCGATCAGCACGATCCGGGCGAGCCCCACCGGTCGGGGGTCCCGGTCGGCGAGCCGGCCACCGAGCGCGTAGCCGATCGAGAGCGCCACCAGGACGATCGCGATCGTGTTCGCCCAGACGATCGTGCTGGCACCGAACCACGGCGCGAGCAGCCGGGCCGCGGCGATCTCGGCGCCGAGCGTGCCCGCGCCGACGGTGAAGACGAGGACCTCGAGGGCGCGCGACCGCGGCGTCATGACCGGAACCTATCCGGCCGGTGGCTGGCAGGACGGGCACCACCACACCGTGCGGGCCTCGCCCTCGGGCCCCAGCTCGTCGACGAGGATCGTGGTGCCGCAGCGCAGGCAGCCGCCCTGGCGTCGGTAGACCCAGAGGCGCCGGCCCGGCCGGCGGTCGCCGGTGGTGATCCGGCTGTGCTTGTCGCGGTGGGTCTCGAGCAACCGGTGCGCGATCACCACCACCTTGGGCAGGTCGGGCAGGTCGCCGACCGGGGTGTGCGGATCGACGCCGGCGAGGAAGCAGGCCTCGGCCCGGTAGACGTTGCCGATACCCGCGAGGTTGCGCTGGTCGAGCAGGGCGACGCCGATCGGCACGTGCTCCTGGCGCCGCAGCCGCTTGAGCGCCTCGAGCGGGTCCCAGTCGGGGCCGAGCAGGTCCGGGCCGAGGTGACCGACCAGGCTGGACTCGGCCATGGTCGCGACCAGGTCGATGAGCACGGCGTACCCGATCGCCTCGGTCTCGGCCGTCCGGAGCACCACCCGGGCCTCGTGCTCGGGCCGCCGCCACGGACGCCCGGTCGCCTGGACGTCCCAGCGGCCCTCCATCCGCAGGTGGGAGTGGAGCGTCATCCCGTCGGAGAGCCGGGTGAGCAGGTGCTTGCCGCGGCTCACGGTCTCCAGGACCGTCCGCCCGCTGAGGTCGACGGTGGCCAGGCTCGGCACCCGGAAGTCCGAGGCGGTCAGCACCTGCCCGTCGAGCGCGTCCAACCGGCGTGCGGTCTGCCAGACAGTGTCGCCCTCAGGCACCGATGTCCTCCTCAGGCACGGATCCGAAGCCCCTTGCTCGTCGCGATGAACCCGGCCGCCTCCATCGCGGTCCGGATCTGCTCCGAATCCTGCCCGAGGAGCGAAGCGCCGTCGGCCTTCTCGACGGTCAGCCTGCCGAGCGCGCCGCGGCGGACCGCGTCGCCCAGGGCGGCGATCGCCGTGGCGGTGACGTCCGCGTCGTCGCCGGAGGTGAGCCCGAAAGTGAGCAGGGTGCGGCCGCCGCGCTCGACGTACAGCGCGAGCTCGCCCTCGACCAGGACGACGATCGCGCCGGCCTTCCGTCCGGGCCGGTGCCCGCCCTCCTGGACCGGCCACGGGAGCGCGGCGCCGTACGGGTTGGCCGGGTCGGTCGCGGCGAGCGTCACCGCCTCGAGCTTGTCGGGCGGGGAGCTGCGCTGGTACGAGCGCAGCCGGTCGACCGCGCCGGCGGTGCCGAACTGCGCGGCACCGAGGCAGTCGACGAAGTACCCGCGCCGGCAGCGGCCGCTCTCCTCGAACTTCGCCAGCACCCGGTACGCCGCCGCGAACCCGCCCGGTGTCCGTTCGCTCACCACCGCGCCGCGGGTGACCACCCCGTGCCGGTCCAGCAGCCCCTCGGCGGCGGCGTGTGCCCGGCGGGTGGTGTCGGTCTCGATCGCGGGCAACGCGAACCAGCGACCGGCCATGTCGGGGGGACCGCTCCGGCTCGGCATGTTCGGTCGCCCGCGGGTGCTGGCGATCCGGGCCCGCGGCGGGCCGCGCCGGGCGCGGTGACTGCCGCCGGAGCCGGTCAGCCCGCGCAGCGGTGCCAAGGTGTCGTTGCCCAGCCGGCCGGACCACACCAGGTCCCAGACCAGGGCGGCCAGGGCCCGGTCGTCGGAGGCGCCGAGCCCGTCGGAGAGCTGCCGGAAGAAGTAGGCGCCACCACCGGTGAAGACGTCGAGGACCGCTTGCTGCTCGGCGTCGAGCTCGATCTCCGAGGCCGGCAAGGTGAGCGGGGCGGCATCGGCCAGGTGCAGCGAGACCCAGCCGTCGGTCGCGCTGATCCCGCCGTGGCCGGCCCAGAGGACCTCGCCCGACGCGGTCAGCTCGTCGAGGTACGCGGGCTGGTAGTCGACGACCCGGCCGGGCAGCACCAGCGACTCCAGCGCCGAGGCCGGCACTGCGCAGCCGGCCAGCTGCTCGACAACCGCGAGCACGCCGTCGACGCCGCGGAGCCCGCGGGAGGATCCCGTGCGCACCTGCTGCCAGGCGGGGAGGAACCGTCCGAGCGTGGCCGGCTCCACCGGCTCGACCTCGTGCCGCAGCCGGGCGAGCGACCGCCGGCGGAGCTTGCGGAGCACCTCGGCGTCGCACCACTCGGTGCCCGCGCCGGCCGGTCGGAACTCGCCGTCCAGCACCCGGCCCTGCGCCGCCAGCCGGGTGAGCGTGAGCTGCACGACCGCGACGCCGAGGCCCAGCCGGGTGGCGACCTCCGCGCTCGTGAACGGGCCGTGGGTGCGGGCGTAGCGCGCCACCAGGTCACCGAGCGGGTCCTCGACCGGCTCGGTGAAGGCATCCGGCGTGCCCGGCGGCACCGGCACCCCCAGGCCGTCGCGCAGCCGGGCCACGTCCTCGACCACCGCCCACCGGGCCTCGCCGGCGATCCGGACCTCGACGACGCGTCGGGCGCGGGTGAGCAGGTCGAGCGCGTCGGCCACCGGGACCTGGCTGCGAGCGGCGAGCTCGTCGGTGCTCAGCGGGCCGACCAGCCGGAGCACGTCGACGATGCCCTCGGGATCGCGCGCCCGGCGGTCCTCGGTCAGCCGTTGCAGCTCGGACTCGACCTCGGCGAGCACCTCGGCGTCCAGCAGCTCGCGCAGCTCGGCCCGGCCGAGGAGCTCGGCGAGCAGGCCCTGGTCCAGGGTGAGCGCGGCGGCCCGCCGCTCGGCGATGGGCGAGTCGCCCTCGTACATGAAGGCGGCCACGTAGCCGAAGAGCAGCGACTGCGCGAACGGCGACGCGCGCTGGGTGGTGACGTCGACCAGCCGGACCCGGCGCTCGGCGATGCTGCGGTGCAGCGCGACCAGCGCCGGGACGTCGTACACGTCCTGGAGCACCTCGCGCACCGTCTCGAGCACGATCGGGAACGACGGGTAGCGCGCGGCGACCTCGAGCAGCTGGGCCGAGCGCTGCCGCTGCTGCCACAGCGGCGAGCGCCGTCCGGGGTCGCGGCGCGGCAGGAGCAGGGCCCGGGCGGCGCACTCGCGGAACCGGGACGCGAACAGCGCCGAGCCGCCGACCTCGGTGGTGACGATCTGCTCGATCTCGTCGGGCTCGAACGCGATCAGCTCGGCGCCGGGCGGGTCCTGGTCGGTCTCCGGGATCCGCAGCACGATGCCGTCGTCGGCGGCCATCGCCTGCGCGTCGACGCCGTACCGCTCGCGCAGCCGCGCGTTGATCGCGAGGGCCCACGGGGCGTGCACCGGGGTCCCGTACGGCGAGTGCACCACCAGCCGCCAGTCGCCGAGCTCGTCGCGGAACCGCTCGACGACCAGCTGCCGGTCGTGCGGCACCGCGTTGGTCGCCTCGCGCTGCTCGGCGAGCAGGCCGGTCAGGTTGGCGGCGGCCCAGTCGTCGAGACCGGCCGCGCTGGCCCGCGCCGTCGCCTCGTCCGGGGTCAGCGCGCTGAGCTCGCGGGTGAACGCGCCGATCGCGGCGCCGAGCTCGGCCGGTCGGCCGAGGGTGTCGCCGGTCCAGAACGGCAGCCGGCCGGGCTGCCCGGGCGCCGGCGAGACCAGCACCCGGTCGTGGGTGATGTCCTCGATCCGCCAGGTGGTCGTGCCGAGGGTGAAGAGGTCGCCGACCCGGGACTCGTAGACCATCTCCTCGTCGAGCTCGCCGACGCGTCCGCGGCCGGCCTTGCCGTCCGCGCCGACCAGGAAGACGCCGAACATGCCGCGGTCGGGGATGGTGCCGCCGCTGGTCACCGCGAGTCGCTGGGCTCCCGGCCGGCCGGTGAGGGTGCCGGCGACGCGGTCCCAGACGATCCGCGGGCGGAGCTCGGCGAACTCGTCGCTCGGGTACCGCCCGGCGAGCAGGTCCAGCGTCGCGTCGTACGCCGACCGGGGGAGCTGCGCGAAGGACGCCGTGCGCCGGAAGAGCTCGAAGAGGTCGTCCGCACTCCACGGTTCCATCGCGGTCGCCGCGACGACCTGCTGGGCGAGCACGTCGAGCGGGTTCGCCGGGATCCGCAGCGCCTCGATGCCTCCGCTGCGCATCCGCTCGACCGCGACGGCGGTCGGCACCAGGTCGCCGCGGTGCTTGGGGAAGAGCACGCCGCGCGACGTCTCGCCGACCTGGTGGCCGGCGCGACCGACCCGCTGCAGCGCACTCGCCACCGAGGGCGGCGACTCGATCTGCACCACCAGGTCGACCGCACCCATGTCGATGCCCAGCTCGAGGCTGCTCGTCGCCACCACGCAGGGAAGCCGGCCGCGCTTGAGGTCGTCCTCGATGACCGCGCGCTGCTCCTTGGAGACCGAGCCGTGGTGGGCACGGGCGAGGACCCCGGGCGCGCCGTGGGACTGGCCGGACTGGGCGATCATCTGGGCGGGGAAGGTCATCGGTGGTTGAGGAGGGCCGTCAGGGCCCGTCTCGAAACCTGCCACCGCTCGCTCGGCGTGTATCTCGTTGAGCCGGGCGGTCAGTCGCTCCGCCAGCCTGCGGGAGTTGGCGAAGACGATCGTGGAGGTGTGCTGCTCGATCAGGTCGACGACGCGTTCCTCGACGTGCGGCCAGATCGACGACGTCCGGGCGTCGTCCTCGGCGTCCATCGCGGTCATGTCCTCGACCGGGACCACGACCTTGAGGTCCCAGGACTTCTCCGAGGCCGGTGCGACCACCTCGACCGGGGCGGAGCCGCCGAGGAAGCGGGCCACCTCCTCGATCGGGCGGACGGTCGCGGACAGGCCGATCCGCTGGGCGGGCCGCTCGAGGAGCGCGTCCAGCCGCTCCAGGGAGATCGCGAGGTGGGCGCCGCGCTTGCTGCCCGCGACCGCGTGCACCTCGTCGAGGATCACCGTGTCGACCCCGCGCAGCGACTCGCGGGCCTGCGAGGTGAGCATCAGGAACAGCGACTCGGGGGTGGTGATCAGGATGTCCGGCGGAGTGGTCTGCAGCCGGCGGCGGTCGGCCGCCGGCGTGTCCCCGGAGCGAACGCCCACGGTGATCTCCGGGACCTCGGTGCCCAGGCGCTCGGCGGTGTGCCGGATGCCCGCGAGCGGCGCGCGCAGGTTGCGCTCGACGTCGACGGCGAGGGCCTTGAGCGGGGAGACGTAGAGCACCCGGCAGCGGCGGGTCTTCTCACCCGGTCGCGGCTCGTGCGCCAGCCGGTCGAGCGAGGCGAGGAAGGCGGCGAGCGTCTTGCCGGAGCCGGTCGGGGCGACGACGAGGGCGTGCCGGCCGGCCGCGATCGCCTCCCAGGCGCCTGTCTGGGCGGGGGTGGGCGCGGCGAAGGCGGCCTCGAACCAGACCCGGGTCGCCTCGCTGAACCGCTCCACGGGCCCATCCTTGCCTACGGCGCCGACAGTGCTGTGCCCCGGCGTGTGGCCCCGCCGCCGAGGGCGAACCGTCCCCGGCGCCGACCGCACAGCGTGCGTTCGCCTGTCAGGCGGCGCCTGACCCCGTAGTCTCACGGCTGCAATCTCCGGACCAGCAGATGAGCAGGGGTATCTCGCAGTGACCGCACCGTCCCACAGCTACGAGCCGCGCACCGTCATCATCACCGGCGGCAGCCGTGGCCTCGGCGCAGGATTCGTCCAGGCGTACCTGGACAACGGCGACCGGGTGGCCACCTGCGCCCGCTCGCTCACCCCTGAGGTCGAGAAGTGGCAGTCGGACCCGGCGACGGCCGACCGCATCTTCTTCATGCCGTTCGACCTGTCGAACCGCGAGGACGTGGACACCTTCGTCAAGGCGACCGTCGAGAAGTGGGGCGGCATCGACATCCTCATCAACAACGCGGGAGTGGCGCGCGACGGTGTCGTCGGCCTGACCAGCGACGAGGACATCGACATCGTCGTCGACCTGAACATCAAGGGCACGCTCTACATCACCCGGATCGTCAGCCGCCGGATGCTCGCGGCCGGCAAGGGCAACATCCTCAACATCTCCTCGATCGTCGGCCGGTCGGGCTACCGCGGGCTCGCGGTCTACAGCGCGACCAAGGCCGCGCTCGACGGCATGACCCGCGCGCTGGCCCGCGAGCTCGGCTCGCGCGGCATCCGGGTCAACGGCATCGCGCCGGGCTATCTCAGGACCGAGATGAGCCACGGGCTCGACGAGGGCCAGATGCAGCAGATCGTGCGCCGTACGCCGGCGGGGCGGCTGGGTGAGCCGGCGGACGTGGCCCGCGCGGCGCTGTTCCTCACCGACCCGGCCAACGACTACATCACCGGCCACGTGCTCGTGATCGACGGCGGTCTGACCGGCTGATCGACCAGCTCCGGTCTACAGTCGAACCATGGTTCGTCGACCGGACCGCTCCTGCGTTCCGCTGGAGCTCGAGATGATCCCGCTGCACCGCGACCACTCCGGGGCGGGTCGGCTGCGCCGCGAGCAGAGTCGTCGGCAGCGCCGCGAGGGCCGCGCGCTGGCGAAGCGCTTGCTCGTCCGCCTCGTCGTCGGCGGCGGCCCGCACGCCTGACCCGGTGCCCTCACCCGGTGCCCTGACCCGGTGCTAGTCCAGCTCGGCCGGCTCCACCGCGATCGGGTGCACCTCGCCCGGGTCCGCCTCGCCCGGGTCCGCCTCGTCCCGGTCCACCTCGGTGTCGTCGCCGTGCTTGTCGCGCACCCACGAGCCGTTGGCTGCGTAGGTCACGCCGTCGCCCCAGGTGTCGGAGTCCCAGTCGATCATCGCCATCACTGCCTTCGCTGATCCCGTGCCCGCAGCGCGGTCGGATCATGCCTCGAGCCTAGCCCTCGGGCACTGACAGCGCGTCCCGTGCGGCGGCCTGAGATCGCCGTCCCATCATCCGAGACGCGCGGCGTTGCTGTTTGCCAAGTAATCCAACTAAAGCCATTATCTGCACCAAGTTACTTGACTTAAGATTCAAGCCCCTTGTCATGCACGCCGACCCTGAGAGGCACCCCATGCGACCCTCCCGCAGACCGCTGCGCATCGCGGCCGTCACCGCCACGGGTGCCGTGGCCCTCGCCGCGGCCCCGCTGCTCTTCCCGCACGGCGCCGACGCCGCCGCCTTCACCGGGGGCAACCTCGTCGTCTACCGGGTCGGCTCGGGCACCGGCGCGCTGAGCAACGCCGCCGCGCCCGTCTTCGTCGACGAGTTCACGGCGGCCGGCGCGAAGGTCCAGTCC
>FTBU01000689.1_pt1 | contig 9768 bp, 7 predicted proteins | sample 1639351 | NCBI WGS metagenome assembly FTBU01 (sample SAMEA3914864, study PRJEB12502) | metagenome | biome: forest; material: soil | place: USA | collected 2012-03-12 | depth 0.3 m | reverse complement strand
TCCACGCTGTCCCCGGTACGCGGCGAGGACGGCGAGTTCGCCACCCTGCTGCCGCCGGACGGCGACGCCTTCCTGCGGGTGCAGCGGATCCGGTCGGCCGAGCCCGGGGTGCACGTCGACCTGCACGAGCCGGGCGAGCCGTTCGTCGCGCAGCACTCGCCGGGCGGGCTGCCGTGGTGCGCGGTCCCGGGCGCCGAGGCGGTGCGCCCGCGCCCGGTGCGCTGGCCCGGCGGGCACAGCTCGCTGGTCGACCAGGTGACCATCGACGTGCCGCCCGAGGAGTACGACGACGAGTGCGCGTTCTGGGCGGCGACGACCGGGTGGGAGCTCGCGCCGACCAGCGCGCCGTACATGCGACAGCTGGTCCGCCCCGCCGGGATGCCGTTGCGGGTCCTGCTGCAGCGGCGCGACGAGGGATCCGGCCCGGTCCGTGCGCACCTGGACGTGGCCACCACCGACCGCGAGGCCGAGGTGGCCCGGCACCTCGTGCTGGGCGCGGGCGTGGACGGGGGCGGTGCCCGCTGGACCCGGCTGCGGGACCCGGCCGGCGGGCTCTACTGCGTGACCGACCGGGACCCGGTGACCGGGTTGCTGCCGGGCTGAGCCGGCAGCGCCCACCAGGTGTCCATCCTTGCGACCCCTTCGGTGTCGCGGCCCTGCTCGAGCACCCGGGCGACGCGGAAGAGGTACGCCGCGATGCCGGCCGCCCCTTGCATCCAGCCCACTCCGGGAGGAAGCAACGGGTCGGGGTTGCGGTGCTCGACGAAGCGCCAGTAGGCGTACTCGTCACCGTCGCGCACGGCGCGGTCCACGATCGCGTCGGCGAGCGTGATCGCGAAGGCGAGGTCCTCGTCGTGCCCGGTCCGTTGCCAGACGTTGAGGACCACGTCACCGACGCCTGCCGTCCCGCAGCACCGGCCGTCGTTGTCCCAGAACCCCGGGTAGCGCCGCTCCGGGATTCCCGACACTCGCAGGGAGTGCAGGCAGGCACGCTCCCAGTCGTACGCCGCCCGACCCGCGACTCCGGTCACCCCGGCGCGCTCGAGTGCTGCGAAGAGCAACGACGTGCCGGTCGGACCGTGGCACCAGCTGTACGTGTAGGTGTCGAGTCCCTCCTGGCCCGGGACCACGTGCGGGAGCCGCAGCCCGCCGTCACCGGTCTCGCCGAGGGTGACCAGGTGCTCGGCACCCAGACGCGCAGCCTCGACCACGTCGGGACGCCCCAGCGTCATCCCCGCCGCCGCGAGCGTGCCGGCGATGCCGGCCAGTCCGTGGGACCAGTTCGGCATCTGCGAACCCGGCACCCGCAGGAACCGCGACGGGATGAAGTCCCAGTCGAGGCCCGACGACGTCTCCACCCGTTCGTCGAGGAGCACGGTGATGGCCAGGTCGGCCAGCTCGACCGCCCCCGGGACGCCGTGCCGGGTCGCCCACAGCGCTCCGAGCAGGACGCTGGCGGTCCCCAGGGTCACGTCGTTGCAGCGGCCGTCCGGCAGGACGCGGTCGGCGTTCAACCAGGACGGCTGCCAGCCGTCGGGTGTCGCGAGATCGAGCAGCCGCGCGACGGCGAGCTCGGATCCGGGGGCATCGAGCGCGGTCAGGACCGCGATGGTGCTGACCAGGCCGTCGAAGTAGTCGTACTCGCTCGTGTCGGGGATGCGGCGTACCAGGGTGGCGGCGATGCCGTCGCCCACGGCCAGCTCCTCGGGAGTCAGGGTGCGCGTGAGCCGGATCTCGGAGAGCGCGTGCGCGAGCCCACCGACACCCGAGTGCATGCCGTGCGGGTAGTCGCCGGGTGCGGTCTGCTCCGGGTTCTCCGGGAGCCACAGGTCGTCGCCGGCGCCGCGCACCTGCGAGAGCACCCACCGCCACGACGCCTCGGCGAGCGAGCGGTACGTGTCTGGAGCGAGCACGCTCCGATGATGTCACTCCCGGCGGCTGCGACCGCGCTTCTCCAGAAGCTTCGCGATCCAACGACCCGCGACCCCGTCGTACGGCGCCTCGCCCGCGGTCATCGCAGCGAAGACCTCCTCGCAGGAGCGCCGCGCCGCCGCGATCACCTCGGACGGGTAGCCGAGCAGCACCTGGTGCTCGGCGAACTCGTCCTCGTCGTCGATCCAGACCCGGCCGTCGACCTCGCGGATCACGTCGAGGTCGAGGTCGACGCAGCGCACCTCGGACTCGTCCTCGGACCAGGTGCACGGTGTGGTCATGTCGACGTAGAAGTCGACCGGCCGGTCCTCGTCGCTGCCGTAGATGGTCGCCACCCACCAGCCGTCGTGGGGGAGCAGCACGACGTGGTCGGCCCACGCCGTGAATCCCTTGCCGGGCTTGGCGAGCCAGGTCCCCCTCGGCACCCCGACCCAGTGCCCGAGCGCGTCGACGCCGAGGCGGACCGCGTCGAACTCCCAGTGCGGACTGTCCGGCCACTTGCGGGTGAGCACCCGGACGGAGCGGGCTTCGGGTTCGGGTTCGGTCACCCGGACGACCCTAGTCGCCGGGTCGGCGCTACTTCGACCGCTTCGGCATCGTGAGCGGGGCGCCCCAGGCGACGATGTCCTGGTAGCGCGAGCCGGCGAGCTTCGCGGCGTGGTGGACCAGGTGCGCGTCGATGCCGACGAGCACGCGGGCCTTCTTCGCCATCGCCCCGTCGAGAATGATCCGGGCGGCCTTGTCGGCGGGCATCCGGGCCAGCTTCTTGTCGAAGAGCTCGTCGATCTTCGCGGCGTTCTCGCTGGCGGTCTTGCGACCGTTGCGGGCGATCCCGGTCTTGATGCCACCGGGGTGCACGCAGGTCACCGAGACCGGGTGCTTGTTGATGAGCATCTCCTCGCGGAGCGCCTCGGTGAAGCCGCGGACGGCGTACTTGGTCGCGTTGTACGCCGTCTGGCCAGGCATCGAGACGAGGCCGAACAGGCTGGAGATGTTGACCAGCGCGCCGTCGCCCGAGGCAATCAGGTGCGGCAGGAACTCCTTGGTGCCGTTGACGACGCCGTAGAAGTTGACCCCGACGATCCAGTCGAAGTCGGCGTACTCCATCTCCTCGAAGTCGCCGGTCACCGTGACGCCGGCGTTGTTGACGACCACGTTGACCACGCCGAACTGCTCGGCGACGGCGTCCGCCCAGGCGGCCATCGCGGCCCGGTCGGAGACGTCGATGACGTCGCTGCGCACCTCGGCGCCGAGCTGCTTGACCAGGTCGACGGTGCCGGCGAGGGCGTCGGCGTTCCAGTCCGAGATCGCGAGCTTCGCGCCGCGCTTCGCGGCCAGCACGGCCATCTCGCGACCCATGCCACCACCGGCTCCGGTGATGACGACGACCTTGCCGTCGAGCGTCTTCATGCCACGTGCTCCTTCGTCTGGGTGTCGTACTTGTCGAGGTCGAACGTGCGCAGCAGGTTGCGGAACGCGAACGTGCTGCGCGGCCACAGCGTGGTGTTGTTGCCGTGCTCGTCGAGGTACCAGCTCGAGCAGCCGCCGGTGCTCCACACGGTGCGCTTCATGCGGCGCTGGAGGTCGGTGTTCCACGCGGTCTGCGCGGCCACCTTCGGCTCGACCGCGGTGATCCCGCCGGCCCGCATCTGCTGCAGCGCGGACAGGATGTAGGCGACCTGGCTCTCGATCATGAAGACCATGCTGGAGTGGCCGAGTCCGGTGTTGGCACCGACGATCTGGAAGAAGTTCGGGAAGCCGTGCGTGGTCGTGCCCTTGTACGACGCCATCCCGTGCTCGGCCCACACGTCGCCGAGCGTCCGTCCGTCGCGGCCCTTGATGTGGTGCGCGATCGGCTGGTCGGTCGTGTAGAAGCCGGTCGCGACGATCAGGCAGTCGATCTCGCGGTGGGTGCCGTCGCGGGTGACGACGCCCGTCGGCGTGATCGCGGCGATGCCGTCGGTGACGAGCTCGACGTTGTCCTGGGCGAGCGCGGGGTAGTAGGCGTTCGAGATCAGGATGCGCTTGCAGCCGATCTCGAAGTCCGGCGTCACCCGGGCGCGCAGGTCCGGGTCGGAGATCCCCTTCTTGATGTTGCCGAGCGCCGCGAGCTTCGCCGGCGTGGCGATCTTCGGCTGCCAGGTGAAGGCGGGCACGAAGGTCTCGCGCCCCCAGTAGATGCCCGTCCGGTAGGCCTTCTGGACGAACGGCACGTAGCGGAACGCGAGCTTCTCGAGCGTCGTGTAGTCGCGGTCGTGGCGCGGCATCACCCAGGGAGCGGTGCGCTGGTAGACGTCGAGCCGAGCCGCCTGCTGCGCGACCTCGGGGACGATCTGGATCGCGGACGCACCGGTGCCGATGATCGCCACCCGCTTGCCGGTGAGGTCGTAGTCGTGGTTCCACCGGGCGGAGTGGAAGATCTCGCCGGCGAAGTCGTCGATGCCCTCGATCTCGGGCAGCTTGGGCTCCGAGAGGCCGCCGGACCCGCTGATCACCACGTCGGCGGTGACGGTGCCCGCGCTGGTGCTCACCTGCCAGACCTGGTCGCGCTCGTCCCACGCGGCGTCGGTCACGGTCACACCGAAGCGGAACCGGTCGAGCACGCCGGAGCGGCGGGCGACGTCCTCGAGGGAGGCCTGGATCTCGGGCTGCGGGGAGAAGGACCGCGACCAGCTCGGGTTCGGGGCGAAGGAGAACGAGTACAGCTGGCTCGGAACGTCGCAGGCAGCCCCGGGGTAGGTGTTGTCGCGCCAGGTGCCGCCGACGGTGTCGCCCTTGTCGACGACGACGAAGTCGGTCTCGCCGGCCTCGTCGAGCTTGATCGCGGCGCCCAGGCCGGCGAAGCCGGCACCGATCACGAGGACCCGGGTGCGCTCGGGAAGCGTCTCTGTGCTGCTCATGCCGAGAACTCTAACCGTTGTTGAACGAACGTCAATAGCGCTGTTGACGCTTGTTCAGTAATATCGCCCACATGACCAGCACCACGGGCCGCACCCGGATGTCGCCGGAGGGCCGCCGCGAGCAGCTCCTCGAGCTCGGCACCCAGCTGCTCTCGACCAGGACCCTGGACGAGATCTCGATCGAGCTGCTGGCCGAGGAGGCCGGCATCTCGCGGGGTCTTCTCTACCACTACTTCGGCAACAAGCAGGAGTTCCACGTCGCCGTGGTCCGACGTGCCGTCGAGCAGCTGGTGGCGATCACCGCCCCCCGTGACATCGAGGACCCGGTCGAGCAGCTGGCCGCCTCGATCGGTGCCTACCTCGACTACGTGGTCGACAACTACACCGGCTACGTCTCGCTCGTCCGGGCGGCAGCCGGGGGCAACGAAGAGATCCGCGCCATCTACGACGAGGGCCGGCGGGTGCTGACCGACAGGATCTTCGAGGTCACCGGCGAAGCCGGCCTGGAGGCGCTGGGTCTCACCGACTCCCCGTCGATCCGGCTGCTGGCCGACGGCTGGTCCGCGATGGTCGAGTCCGTCGCCGTGGCCTGGGTCGCAGACCCGCACGGGGTCACCCGCGAGCAGCTGCTGACCCGGCTCGCCCGTGCGCTGCCGGCGATCGTGCGCGCCTGAGCCTCACCTGCGTCGCGCGAACATCCACCAGCGCATCGCCGCGAACCGCAGCACCGTCACCACCAGGTTCGTCACGGTCAGCACCACGACCTCGACCGCCGGTGCCACGCCGTCGGGGAGCAGCAGGATCGCCGAGGTCGTGAAGGCGAGCCCGACGGCGAACACCAGCAGGCCCTGGGCCTGGTGCCGCCACGCGTCGCGCCGTCCGCGGACCCCGAAGCTGAACCGGCGGTTGGCCGCCGTGTTCGCGACCGCCGTGGCGAGCAGCGCGAGCAGGTTCGCCTGGAGGGGCGCCACCAGCTGACGGAGCCCGAGGTACAGCAGCGCGTAGGCGAGGGTCGAGAGCACGCCGACCACGACGAACATCGCGGCCTGCAGCCCGATCCTGCCCGACCCCGTTTCCGCCGAGATCCGGCCCAACCGCTCGCCGACCTCGTGGAGCGGCAGCCGACCCCGGGCGAGGCTGCTGCCCAGCCGCCACACCCCGCGCAGGTCGTTGTACGCCGTGCGCACGATGTCGACCCGGCTGTCCGGGTCGTCGACCCAGTCGACCGGGACCTCGTGGATCCGGAGGCCGGCGCGCTCGGCGACAGTGAGCAGCTCGGTGTCGAAGAACCACTCCTGGTCCTCGACCAGCGGCAGCAGCGCCTCGGCGGCCTCCCGGCGGATGGCCTTGAAGCCGCACTGGGCGTCGCTGAAGCCGACCCGCAAAGTCCCGCGCAGGATCAGGTTGTAGCCGCGCGAGATCACCTCGCGCTGCATCCCGCGCTCGACCCGCGCGCTGCGTGCCAGACGCGTCCCGATCGCCAGGTCGGAGTGGCCGCTGATCAGCGGGGCCACCAGCGGCAGCACCGCTCCGAGGTCGGTGGACAGGTCGACGTCCATGTAGACCAGGACGTCGGCGTCCGAGGCGGTCCAGACCCGGCGCAGAGCCCGGCCCCGACCCTTCTCCTCGAGGTGGACCGCCCGCACCTCGGGATGCTGGTGGCTCAGCCGGCGGGCGATCGCCGAGGTCTGGTCGGTCGAGGCGTTGTCGGCGATCGTCACCCGGAACGTCCACGGGAGCTCCTCGAGGTGGTCCAGCACCCGGCGTACCGACCGGGCGAGCTGGGCCTCCTCGTTGTGCACCGGGATGACGACATCCAGCACGGGTGCGGGCATGCTCGGGACCGCGGTCCCGACGGTCAGGGGCAGGGTGCTCATCAGATCGTCCCTTCGGTGCTCGAGCCCGTGCCCGAGCCCGTGCTCGAGTTCTGGGAGAGGTCGTAGAGGGTGACCCCGTCGACCGTGGTGGCGGTGAAGTTCGCCTCGACCCAGGAGGTGATCGCCGCGCTGGTCCCGTTCGAGCCGCCCCTCCCTCCGCCGGGTCCGCCACCCATCCCGCCGCCCGCGATGAACCAGTGGATCCGGCCGTCGGCGACGTACTGCTGGAACTCGGCCAGCGTCGGGCTCGGGTCGGAGCCGTTGAACCCGCCGATCGCCATCACCGGGAGCTCGGTCGCGAGCTGATAGCCGGAGGCGGAGTTCGAGCCGACCGCTGCGGCGACCCAGTCGTAGGAGTCGGCGTCCTGAGCCAGCAGCTGGTTGATCGCCGTGGTCGAGGTGGAGCCGTCGAGCAGGCCGCCCGCGCCGCCGCCTTGTCCTCGGCCCTGGACCTGGCCCTGGACCTGGCCCTGCACCTGGCCCTGGACCTGGCCCGGGGGAGCGAACCCACCAGGGCCGCCTCCGGGTCCGCCGCCGGGACCGCCGCCGAATCCGCCACCGGGACCGCCGCGCATTCCGAGCGGTCCGGTGCCGCCGGTCGTCGCCGGGCCCGCTGTCGGGATCGAGCCGGTGTGCGGCGTCGACGCGGTCTGCAGCGCGTACGCCGCCGGCCCGGCCAGACCCACGGTCACCGCGAGGGCGGCCGCGGCCGCCGCGGTCCGTGCCCGCAGCAGGTGCACCCCGGCGAGCAGGGCGGTCGCCACGCCGCCGCCGATCAGCACCGCCCAGCGCAGCCACGGGTGCCAGTCCGCCGAGCGGCCGAGCAGGTCGAAGGCGAACAGCGTGGTGGCCGCGGTCGCGACGGCCAGTCCGGCACGGGCCAGCGGTGTGCTGCGGGCCTGCCAGAGGACCCAGCCGCCGATGCCGACGAGCGCGGCGATTGCCGGCGCCAGCGCCACCGTGTAGTACGCGTGGAAGATGCCCGCCATCAGGCTGAAGGTCAGTCCGGTCGTGACGAGGGTCAGTCCCCACAGCAGCAGCGCGGCGCGGATCCGCAGGTTCCGGCGCGCCAGCCACAGGGCGACCCCGCCCAGGACGAGAGCGGCCGGGATCAGCCAGGCGATCTGACCGCCGATCTCGCTGTTGAACAGCCGGCCGAGGCCGGTCGCGCCCCACCGGCCGCCGCCGCCCGGACCGGCGTTCCCACCGACCGAGCCGGTCTCGTTGCCGTTGAGTCGCCCGAAGCCGTTGTAGCCGAGCGTCAGCTCGAGGATCGAGTTGTGCTGCGAACCGCCGATGTAGGGCCGGCTCGACGCCGGCCAGAGCTCGACGACCGCGATCCACCAACCGGCGGCGACGACCACCGCGGCCAACGCCGCGACGAGGTGGGCCAGGCGCTTGCCGAGCCCGGTCCGGGCGCAGATCAGGTAGACCAGCGCGAACACCGGCAGCACCAGGAACGCCTGCAGCATCTTGGTCAGGAACCCGAGTCCGACGAGCACCCCGGCCAGCACCACCCAGCGCAGTGGGTGGCCCTCGCGCCGGCCGGACTCCTCGACGGCGCGGAGGGTCGAGCCGGACGCGGCGACCAGCAGGAGCACCAGCAGGGCGTCGGGGTTGTTGAACCGGAACATCAGCACCGCGACCGGCGTCAGCGCCATCCCCGTGCCGGCGAGCACCCCGGCCACCGCCGAGCCCGTCGTACGCCGGACCAGCCGCACCAGCAGCGCGACGGTGAGGACACCGGCGATCGCCTGCGGGGCCAGGATGCTCCAGCTCGACAGGCCGAAGACGCGCACCGAGAGCGCCATCGGCCACAGCGAGAGCGGCGTCTTGTCGACGGTGATCGCGTTCGAGGCGTCAGAGCTGCCGAAGAAGAAGGCCTTCCACGACTCCGAGCCCGCCTGCGCGGCCGCGGAGTAGAACGAGTTGGCCCAGCCCGACTCACCCAGGCCCCAGAGGTACAGCGCCGCGGTCGCCACGAGCAGCACCACCAGAGCCGGTCGGGTCCACGGCGGTGAGCCGGGTTCTTCCGGGGCGCGCGTCCGGGTGCGTGCGGGAGGGGCTTCGGTCGGCCGGAGAAGTGTGCTCGTCGTGTCCATGCACCGAGCCTCGGCCGCCTGCCTGCGGCGGCCGTGTGGCCGCTCTGTGAGCCTCCTATGAGGCCGTCGGTCGCAGCTCGAACGCGGGCAGCGACACCACGAAGGTGGTGTTCCCCGGGGTGGAGGAGACGGTCGCCGCGCCGCCGTGCGCACCCGCGATCGCACTCACCAGGGACAGGCCCAGGCCGGCGCCGCCGGAGGCCCGGGTGCGGCTGGAGTCGCCCCGCGAGAACCGCTCGAAGGCCTCGGAAGCGAGCTCGGGGCTCAGCCCGGGGCCGTCGTCGTGCACCTCGATGCGGACGGCGTCGTGCGCCGTCCGCGCCCGCACGGTCACGGTGGTGCCGGCCGGGGTGTGGCTGCGCGCGTTGTTCAGCAGGTTGGTGACCACCTGGTGCAGGCGGGCCTCGTCGCCGACGAGCTCGACCGGCTCGTCGGGCAGGTCCAGGCGCCAGTGGTGCTCCGGGGCGAGCACCCGGGCGTCGGCGACCGCCTCGAGCAGGAGCCGGGTGACGTCGACCTCCTCGCGGGCAAGCGGGCGGCCGGCATCGAGCCGGGCGAGGAGCAGCAGGTCCTCGACGAGCCCGGACATCCGGTCCGCCTCGGTCTCGACCTTGTTCAGCGCCGTGCTCAGCGCCTCGGGGTCGTCCGGCGTACGGCGTGACAGCTCGGCGTACCCGTGGATGGTCGACAGCGGTGTGCGCAGCTCGTGCGAGGCGTCCGCGACGAACTGGCGGACCTGCTGCTCGCTGCGGTGCCGTGCGGTGAGCGCGCCGTCGACGTGGTCCAGCAACGTGTTGAGCGCCGCCCCGACCTGCCCGACCTCGGTCGCGGGGTCGGTGAGCTCGGGCGCGACCCGGGTGCTGATCGGCGCCTCGCCGGTGGAGAGGTCCTGCGTCGAGACCTCGCGGGCGGTCTCCGCCACGGCGTTGAGCGGACGCAATTGGCGGCGTACCAGCC
>FTBU01000645.1_pt1 | contig 9846 bp, 8 predicted proteins | sample 1639351 | NCBI WGS metagenome assembly FTBU01 (sample SAMEA3914864, study PRJEB12502) | metagenome | biome: forest; material: soil | place: USA | collected 2012-03-12 | depth 0.3 m | reverse complement strand
CCCTCGCCGCGTCCGTCGTGCTCGCCGCGACCACCGCGCTCGTGATGCTGGTCGTCGAGCGGCTGCGCGTCCCGTCGGTGGGGTCGTTCTGATGCTGACCCTCGAGCACGTCACGATCGAGTACGACGGCAAGCCCGCCGTCGTCGATGCGTCGCTGTCCCTCGAGGACGGCCACGTGCTCGCCGTCCTCGGGCCCAGCGGCTCGGGGAAGTCCACCCTGCTGCGGGCGATCGCCGGGCTCGAGCCGACCGCGGCCGGCCGGATCTGCTGGGACGGCGCCGACCTGGCCGGCGTACCGACGCACAAGCGCGGGTTCGCGCTGATGTTCCAGGACGGCCAGCTCTTCGGGCACCTCACGGTCGCGCGCAACGTCGGCTACGCGCTCCGGCTCCGGCGTACGCCGGATGCGGCGGCGCGCGTGCGGGAGCTCCTCGCGCTGGTGGGGCTGGAGGGGTACGACGACCGGCTGCCCGCGACGCTCTCGGGCGGCGAGCGCCAGCGGGTCGCGCTGGCCCGGTCGCTGGCAGTGCAGCCGCGCCTGCTGCTGCTCGACGAGCCGCTGTCCGCGCTGGACGCCGGGCTGCGCGAACGACTGGCGACGGACCTGCGCGACATCCTGCGCGAGGCCGGCACCACCGCGCTGATGGTCACGCACGACCAGGAGGAGGCGTTCTCGGTCGCCGACCGGCTCGCCGTGATGCGCGCCGGCCGGGTCGTGCAGCAGGGCGAGATCGCCGAGGTCTGGCGGGCGCCCGCGGACCCGGAGACCGCGCTGTTCCTCGGGTACGCACGGGTCCTGAGCGGGCCTGCGGCCGGCGTCCTGCTCCGGGCCGCGGGGCTTCCCGAGGGGCCCGTGGTCGCCGTACGCCGGTCGGCCCTGGTCGTCGCGGACGACGGGCCCCTGAAGGGCACCATCGTGTCCGGCCGGATCACCCCGGAACAGATCCGGCTGGTCGTCGACGTGGACGGCATCGGGGAGGTCGACGCGGTCGCGCGGCTCGACTCGCACCCGGGCGCGGGCGACCGGGTGGCGCTCGTGGTCGACGCCTCACGGCTGGCCGCAACACCGAGCCGCAACACCAAATAGTCACTGACCGGCCATCTTTCCTACACTTACCGGCGTGTATCGCCGCGCCTATGTCCTCCTCGTGGGGAACGCCGTCGTCATGGGCGCGCTCGCGGTCATCGTCGCGGTGATCTACGACAAGCACCTGCTCGACCCCGAGGGCAGCTTCCTCGGCCCGTCCTGGGCGCGGCTGCCGATCCTGCTCACCGCGGCGCTGCTGCTCGACCTGCTGCCACGGACGCTGTGGTACTCGAGGATGAACCCGAAGCTGATGCCGGCGATCGTCAAGCAGCGCTGGCGGACGCACTGGGACAAGGAGCGGCTCACGCTGGTCGCCCTCGGCGTCATCTGCTTCTACGTGGTGTACGTCAGCTACCGGAACCTCAAGTCGTTCCTGCCGTCGGTGCGCGACGTCAAGTACGACCGCGAGCTGCACATGCTCGACCGCGCGCTGCTCTTCGGCCACGACCCCGCGATCCTGCTGCACAACATCCTCGGGGAGGGCATCCTCGCCTGGCCGCTCTCGTTCGTGTACCTGTGGTTCCTGCCGCTGGTGCCGATCGCGGTGACCGTGTGGCTGGTCTGGTCGCGCAACCTCTCCTACGGCTACTGGTTCGTGACCTCGCAGTGCCTCGCCTGGACGCTCGGCACCGCGTCGTACTACGCACTGCCGACCCTCGGCCCCGGCCTCAAGTACGTCTGGCTCTACGAGAGCCTGCCGCCGACCCCGGCCAGCCAGCTCATGGACTCGCTGTCGTACGGCCGCAACTACGTCTACTGGGGCGTGAACCAGGACGCGGTCCAGTCCGTGGCCGGCTTCGCCAGCCTGCACGTCGCCATCACCCTGCTGGTGGCCCTGATGGTGCAGTACACGGTCCGTGCCCGCTGGCTGAAGGTCGTGTTCTGGGTCAACTGCGGCGTCACCGCGATCGCCACCCTCTACTTCGGCTGGCACTACATCGCGGACGACGTCGCCGGCGTGATGATCGCCTTCGTGTCCTTCTGGGTCGGCGGCCTCGCCAGCGGCCAGAAGTTCGACAAGCACGGCCTCGCCTCGCACCCGACCACCACGGACTCGCGGGTCCCGGTCGACCGCTGAGGCTGTCGGGGCACGGCCGGGGCGGCGGCGCCCGGGCGGTACCCACGGACGATCCGGTCGTTCGTGGTGCCCGGAAACCGCCACTTCGTCCGTGGGTACGACCGCCATCGCAAAAGTTACAACGGTGTAGTTCGTCAAGCCGACACGCCGTGGAGCAGGAAAAAGATCGAGGAAAATGTTCCCTTTGTGACGAAAGTTGTCTAGCGTGCTCCGCGTGCCGCATGGGGCGGCAGTGACGAGAGAGGGACGACACGGTGCGAGCGCGCAGGGTGGCAGCGACCATGGCCCTGACCTTGGCGACCGGCGGCGTCGTCTCCGGCACGGCGGTCGCGGACGACCACGGGACCCCCACCCGTCAAGACGTCCGCGACGCCCGGGCCGCCGTCCGCGACACCGCCGACACCGTCGCCGAGGTGCGCGCCCGGCTGGTCGTCGCCAACCAGGAGCTCCAGCGCTCCTCGATCGTCGCGGCGCAGGCGGCCGAGGCCTTCAACGGGGCCCGGTGGAAGGCCGCCGAGGCGCGCAAGGAGGCCCGCGAGGCCGGCCGGCGCTCCCGGATCGCCGCGGCCGACGTACACCGCCAGCAGCAGGCGTACGGCGACGCGCTGGTGTCGTCGTACGAGATGTCGCCGACCCTCACCGCGCTCGCCGGCATCGTCGACGCCGACGGCATCGACACCGTCATCGAGCGCACCACGTCGCTCCGGAACGCCGAGAGCGCGATGGACGACAACTACGACAGCTTCCGCGCCTCCGCCACCCTCGCCGACGTCGCGACCCGGCAGGCGCAGGAGGCCGAGGACGCCGCCGTCGCTGCGGAGCAGCGGGCGCAGGACGCCAAGGACGCTGCGCAGGCCGCGGAGGACGACGCCGCCGCGCAGGCGAGCTCGATCGCGGCGGAGAAGTCCGCCCTGATCGAGCGGCTCGCCGAGCTCCAGCACGTGAGCATCCGGCTCGCCCAGCGGCGCCAGTCGGCGCTCGAGGAGCAGGCGGCCGAGGCGGCGGCCGCTGCCGCCGCCCAGCAGGCGCGGGAGCAGCAGGCGCGGGAGCAGCAGGCGCGGGAGCAGCAGGCCCAGGAGCAGCAGGCCCACGAGCAGCAGGCCCACGAGCAGCAGGCCCACCAGCCGGCGGCGCCGAACCCCACGCCGAACCCCACGCCGAACCCGCCGACCCCGCCGGCTCCGGCCTCCGGCGCCTCCGCGGCGATCGCCTTCGCCCGCGCCCAGATCGGCGAGCCGTACGTCTGGGGCGCCGCCGGCCCGAGCTCCTGGGACTGCTCCGGGTTGACCATGGGCGCCTGGGCCGCCGGCGGGAAGTACCTGCCGCACTACTCGGTCGCGCAGTACGAGCAGTCCACGCCGATCTCCCCCGGCCAGCTCCAGCCGGGCGACCTGGTGTTCTGGGGCTCGTCGAGCTCCCCGTCCTCGATCTACCACGTGGCGCTGTACGTCGGTGGCGGCCGGATCATCCAGGCCCCGCGCACCGGCGAGAACGTCGAGGAGACCTCGATGTACTACTGGATCACGCCGAACTTCTACGCCCGCCCCTGAGGTCCAGATCACCGGCTTGGACCCTGCCCCCGCTGGGTATCCGGGACTCATGGCCACCGACACCCCGCCGGTCGTCGACGTTCCGGCGCTGACCGCCCTCCTCGACGGCAAGTACGCCGATGTCCGCGACCTCGTCCGCACGAACCTCGCGAAGTACAGCCAGATCCTCGACGAGGCCGAGGAGATGTCGATCGACGACTTCCGCGAGCGCGTCCGCGAGGTCGTCGTCGAGATGGCCGCGACCGGCCAGACCGGCATGGGCTTCCCGGAGGAGTACGGCGGCGGTGGCGACATCGGCGCGTCCATCGCGGCGTTCGAGACCCTCGCGTACGGCGACCTGTCGGTGCTCGTGAAGGTCGGCGTGCAGTTCGGGCTGTTCGGTGGCGCGATCCTCCAGCTCGGCACGAAGCACCACCACGACGCGTACCTCAGCGACCTCGTCACCGGGAAGGTGATGGGCTGCTTCGCGATGACCGAGACCGGCCACGGCTCCAACGTGCAGGCGCTCGGCACCGTCGCGACGTACGACCCGGACCACCAGGAGTTCGTGATCACCACGACCACCGAGTCCGCCCGCAAGGACTACATCGGCAACGCCGCCAGGCACGCCGAGCTGGCGGTGGTCTTCGCGCAGCTCGAGGTGGGCCCGGAGTCCGACCGGGTGTCCGAGGGCGTGCACGCCTTCGTCGTACGCATCCGCGAGAACGGCGAGACCTGCCCCGGCGTCCGCATCCAGGACGACGGCCGCAAGATGGGCCTGAACGGCGTCGACAACGGGCGGATCTGGTTCGACGGCGTGCGGGTGCCGCGCACCGCGCTGCTCAACCGGTTCGCCGACGTGACGCCCGAGGGCGTCTACGAGAGCCCGATCGAGAACCCGAACCGCCGGTTCTTCACGATGCTCGGCACCCTGGTGCAGGGCCGCGTCTGCGTGGGCGGCGCGGGCATCAACGCGGCCAAGGTGGCGCTCGCGATCGCCACGAAGTACGCCGTGCGCCGGCGGCAGTTCGAGGCGACCTCGGACACCGAGGAGGAGCTGCTGCTCGACTACGGGCTGCACCAGCGCCGACTCTTTCCGCTCATCGCCCGGACCTACGCGCTCCACTTCGCCCAGCAGGTCGTGGCCGGGCAGCTGCACGAGGTCTTCTCCGGGATCACGGACGACGAGCACCCGCGGCGCGAGCTGGAGTCTCGGGCGGCGGGCACCAAGGCACTCGGCACCTGGCACGCGACGCGCACCATCCAGGAGTGCCGCGAGGCGTGCGGTGGCGCGGGCTACCTGGCGGTCAACCGGTTCGCCGCGCTCAAGGCCGACAGCGACATCTTCACGACGTTCGAGGGCGACAACCACGTGCTGCTGCAGCTCGTGGCGAAGGGGCTGCTCACCGACTACGCCAGCGAGTTCGAGGACCTCGACCAGCTCGGCATGGTCCGATTCGTCACGAACCTCGCGGTCGAGACCGTCATCGAGAAGACGTCCGTGCACAAGCTGCTGGAGCGGGTGCGCGACCTGCTGCCCGGCGGTGACGAGTGGGACCAGGAGGCCGGGCTGCTCGACTCGGAGTACCACCTCGCGATGCTGCGGTTCCGCGAGGAGCACATGCTCGCCGGCGTCGCGCGGCGGCTGAAGCGTGGCATCGACCAGCAGCTCAACCCCGGCGAGGTGTTCTCGGGCGTGCAGGACCACGTCGTCGCGGCGGCCAGCGCGCACGTGGAGCGGCTCGTGCTCGAGGCCTTCGTCGAGCAGACCCGCGCCGTACCCGAGGGCGACAACCGGGTCGCGCTCTCGCTGCTCTGCGACCTGTTCGCGCTCTCGACGATCGAGGCCGACCGGGCCTGGTTCATGGAGCACGGCCGGCTCACCGTGCAGCGGTCCAAGGCGATCAGCCGCGAGGTGAACGACCTGTGCCGCCGGATCCGTCCGATCGCGGTCGACCTGGTCGACGCCTGGGCGGTGCCGCCGGAGATGCTGCGGTCGCCCGACCTGGTGGGTTAGTCCCAACCACCGTCGCCGCGGACATCGAGTCCGCTGGCGCGTCCTCGATCAGTGACCCTCGGTCTCGTACCGCTTGAACGACGCCTGGACCTCGGCCTCGGCCTCGGTGCGGCCGACCCACTCGGCGCCCTCGACGGACTTGCCGGGCTCGAGGTCCTTGTAGACCTCGAAGAAGTGCTGGATCTCCAGGCGGTCGAACTTCGACACGTGGGAGATGTCGCGCAGGTGCTCGAGGCGCGGGTCGGTGGCGGGGACGCAGAGGACCTTGTCGTCGCCGCCGGCCTCGTCGGTCATGCGGAACATGCCGATCGCGCGGCAGCGGATCAGGCAGCCCGGGAACGTCGGCTCCTGCAGGATCACCATCGCGTCGAGCGGGTCGCCGTCCAGGCCGAGGGTGTTCTCGATGTAGCCGTAGTCGGCCGGGTACTGCGTCGACGTGAAGAGGGTCCGGTCCAGCCGGATCCGGCCGGACTCGTGATCGACCTCGTACTTGTTGCGCTGACCCTTGGGGATCTCCACCAGCACGTCGAACTCGAGCACGTCATCCTCCGGCATCGTCTGCGTCGCCTGCGTCATCGGGGCCCGACGGGTGGGCCGCGTCCAGTCTCCCGCACAATGACCGCAAACGCGCAGCCGGGAAGGAGACAAGAGTGGGCCGACGTGACGCACGCCACCCCCGGCGCAGACCACTCCGCCGGCTGACGCTCTGGCTCCCGGTCGTCCTGGTGCTCGCGATCCTCGCAGCGGCCGGGACGGCGTACCTCCTCGATCCCGACGCCGCGCAGCCCGAGACGCCGGCCGCCGTCGCCCCGCCGCCCGGGCTCGACCTGCCGCAGGTGGCCGCTCCCGAGCCGGTCGCCGAGGCCGCCACCGGCACCGCCGACCCGGCCGAGGTACGGCGCGCCGTGGCCCGCCTGCTGGAGGACCCGTACCTCGGGCCGCACGTGCTCGCGACCGTCTCGGCTCCCGACGGGACCCTGCTCTACTCCACGGGCACCGGCGAGGCGACGCCGGCGTCGACGCTGAAGCTGCTGACCGCGACCGCCGCCCTCGAGACGCTCGGTCCCGACCACACCTTCGACACCACGGTCGTCGCGGACGGCCGGAAGCGGGTCGTGCTGGTCGGCGGCGGCGACCCCCTCCTGAGCCACGCCGACCTGAGGAAGCTCGCCCGGCAGGCCGCCGCGAAGGTGACCGGCGCGGTCCGGGTCGACTACGACACCAGCCTGTTCAGCGGCCCGGACGTCAGCCCGCACTGGCCGGCCAGCTACATCCCGGACGGCGTCGTCGCGCCGATCCAGCCGCTCTGGGTCGACGAGGGCCGCGACGCGAGCGGCTTCGGCCGCGTCGCGGACCCGGCGGCGACCGCCGCGCGGGAGTTCGCCGCGGACCTCGCGAAGGCCGGCGTCCGGGTCGTGGGTACGCCGACGGAGCGCACCGCCCCGGCCGCCGCCCCCGAGCTGGCCCGCCTCGCCAGCCAGCCGCTCGACCTGATCGTCGAGAACACCATCGCGACCAGCGACAACGAAGCGGCCGAGGTGCTCGCCCGCCAGGTCGGGATCGCCACCTCCGGCGTGGGCTCGTTCGACGCCGGCGTCGCTGGGGTGCTCGAGACGCTCGACGCGCTCGGCGTACCGACGCGGAACGCGGTCGTGCACGACGGCAGCGGACTCTCGCGCCAGGACCGCCTCGACCCCGACACCCTCACGGCCGTGCTCGAGACCGCCGGGTCGGTCGAGCACCCCGAGCTCCGCTCGGTGCTGACCGGGCTTCCGGTCGCGGGCTTCACGGGATCCCTCGAGGACCGGTTCGACGCCGAGGACGCCGGCCGTGGCCTGGTCCGGGCCAAGACCGGCACCCTCTCGGGGGTCAGTGGCCTGGCCGGCACCGTCACCGACCGCGAGGGCACACCCATGGTCTTCGCGCTGCTCGCCGACCGGATCGCGCTGGTCGACACCCTCGGCGCCCGGGCCGCTCTCGCCGACGTCACGAGCGCGCTCGCGGCCTGCCGTTGCGGGGGCGCGGGTACGGTCGCTCCATGAGCAACACCGGCATGGTCGACTGGGACCTCGCGGTCTCCCTCGGATCGCGGCTCGCCGGCAACGGCCCGGCGATGTCCAGCGCCGACGCCGCCTCCGTCGTCGCCGAGCTGCGGGCTGACGCCGACCGCTCGACCGGCCTCGTGCGCGACTTCACCCGCCTCGAGACCGCCAGCGGTACGGCGCCGGTGCTCGTCGTCGATCGCGCGGGGTGGGTCGCCGCGAACGCCGACGGCTTCTCGACCGTGCTCGCGCCGGTCGTCGACAAGGTGACGGCCAGGAAGGGCGCCCCGACCGGCCTGTCGCTCGCGATCGGCTCGCGGATCACCGGTGCCGAGGTCGGCGCCCTGCTCGGCTTCCTCGCCGGCAAGGTGCTCGGCCAGTTCGACCCCTTCCACCAGCCCGGCGGCCGGCTGCTGCTGGTCGCCCCGAACGTCGTGCACGTCGAGCGCGAGCTCGGCGTCGATCCGCACGACTTCCGGCTCTGGGTCTGCCTCCACGAGGAGACGCACCGGGTCCAGTTCACCGCGACGCCGTGGCTCGCCGACCACCTGCTCGGTGAGATGCACGCGCTCGCGGACACGATCGAGCCGACCGGCCTCCTCGACGACGGCCTCGGCCGGATCGTCGAGGCGGTCCGCGGCGAGGGCAGCCTGATCGACGCGATCAGCAGTCCGGAGCAGAAGGAGATCGTCGACCGGGTCACCGGGGTCATGTCGCTGCTCGAGGGCCACGCCGACGTGGTCATGGACGGCGTCGGCCCGAGCGTCATCCCGACGGTCGGGACCATCCGCGCCAAGTTCAACAAGCGCCGCAAGGGCGCCGGCTCGCTCGACAAGATCCTGCGCCGGGTGCTCGGCCTGGACGCCAAGATGGCGCAGTACCGCGACGGCGCGAAGTTCGTCCGGGCGGTCATCGACAAGGCCGGCATGGCCGAGTTCAACGCCGTCTGGGAGCGGGCGGAGAACCTCCCCTCCAAGGCCGAGATCGCCGACCCGCCGGCCTGGATCAGTCGCGTCTTGTGAGCCTCCACCCGGCGGTCGCCGCCGTACGCCGTGCGGTCCGCCGGTCCCTCGCCGGGGTCGATCCCGGGCGGACCGTGGTCGTCGCCTGCTCCGGTGGAGCCGACTCGCTGGCACTGCTGGCCGCGACCGTCTTCGAGGGCCGCAAGGCCGGCTGGTACGTGGTCGGCGCGACCGTCGACCACGGCCTCCAGGACGGTTCCGCCGACCACGCCGCCCGGGTCGTCGAGCAGATGGCCGCGCTCGGCGCCGACGAGACGATCGGCGCGGCCGTGCACGTGGACGCCCCGGGCCTCGGCCCGGAGGCCGCGGCCCGGCGCGCGCGGTACGCCGTGCTCGAGGAGATCGCCGAACGGGTCGACGCCGGTGCGGTCCTGCTGGGCCACACCCGCGACGACCAGGCCGAGACGGTGCTCCTGGGGCTCACCCGGGGGTCCGGCGGCCGGTCGCTGGCCGGGATGCGGCGCTCGTTCGACCGGTTCGTCCGACCGCTGCTCGACGTCTCGCGCGACGACACGGTGACCGCCTGCCAGGTGGAGGGCATCGAGTTCTGGCAGGACCCGCACAACGACGATCCGGGCTACACCCGCGTCCGCGTCCGCCGGGCCGTGCTCCCGGTGCTCGAGGAGCAGCTCGGCCCGGGTGTCGCCGAGACGCTCGCGCGCACTGCCGACCAGCTCCGCGGCGACATGGACCTCCTCGACGACGTTGCCGAGGCGGCGTACGCCGAGCTGGCCGACCTCCCGGTCGACGGGCTGCTGGCGCAACCGGCGCCGATCCGCCGACGGGTGCTGCGGCTCGCGGCGCTGGCCGCCGGCTGCCCGGCGTCCGAGCTGTTCCACGAGCACGTGCTGGCGATGGACGCGCTCCTCACCGACTGGCACGGCCAGAAGTGGGTCGACCTCCCGGGCCGCGTCCGCTGCACCCGACGGGAGGGTCGGCTCCACCTCGGGGGATGAGTTTCGGCATTCGCGTCACGGCGGGACCGGAATGCCGTCACACTGCCGACGCCGGTCACCGCACCCGAGGAGCCCCCCATGTCCCGTCGCCGCATCGCCGCCGTGCTCGCCTCCT
>FTBU01001208.1_pt1 | contig 9854 bp, 8 predicted proteins | sample 1639351 | NCBI WGS metagenome assembly FTBU01 (sample SAMEA3914864, study PRJEB12502) | metagenome | biome: forest; material: soil | place: USA | collected 2012-03-12 | depth 0.3 m | reverse complement strand
CGCGCCGACGAGCCGGGCACGAAGGACGCGATCGCGCGGATGACGCCGGCGATCCTCCAGCTCCCGGGCGTCGGTGGCACGGGCGAGGTGAAGCTCGCGACCGATGGCCGTACCGCGTCGGTGAACTTCAAGCAGTCAGGCGATCCGAACGACCCCCAGAACCAGGATGTCGTCCGACAGATCCGGACCAGGATCATCCCGTCCGCGTTCGCGGGCGTCGATCCCGGCGTCCGGAGGCTCGTGACCGGAGACGCTGCCTACACGCTCGATGTCGTCGACTTCTACGCCCACGGCATGCCGCTGGTGGCGGCGTTCGTGCTCGCGCTGTCGTTCGCGCTGCTGCTCGTGGCGTTCCGCTCGATCGTCATCCCGATCAAGGCGATCCTGCTGAACCTCCTGTCGACGGGCGCGGCGTTCGGGCTCATGGTCGTCGTGTTCCAGGAGGGGGCGCTGAAGGAGGCCCTCGGCTTCAAGCCCGGCCCGGTCGAGTCGTTCGTGCCCGTGTTCATCTTCACGATCCTCTTCGGGCTGTCGATGGACTACCACGTCTTCATCCTGACCCGGATCAAGGAGGCCAGGGACCGCGGCCTCAGCTCCAACGAGGCCGTCGCCCGCGGGATCTCGATCACCTCGGGGACGATCACGAGCGCCGCGGCGATCATGGTCTGCGTCTTCGCGGTGTTCGTGACGCTGCCGCTGGTGATCATCAAGCAGCTCGGGTTCGGACTGGCGATCGCGGTGCTGATCGACGCCACGGTCGTCCGGAGCATCCTGCTGCCCGCCACGATGCGGCTCCTCGGGGAGTGGAACTGGTGGCTGCCGCGGTGGCTCGGCTGGCTGCCGCACGTGACGATCGAGGGCGAGGTCGACGAAAGCCCGCCCCCGATGGAGGAGTCACCCGCGCGGGCCTAGCGGCGGTCAGGGCGTGATCCCCCGCCCACGGATCAGGTCCGCCGCGGTGGGCTTTGGTGGTCGGACCCGATGGTCATCGGCCGGAGGCCGCGGGAGGATCGGCTCGGGGCTCGCGGCCGCGGCCATGGTGCCGACGCGCCGGCGGCTCGGGCGCGAGTCCCAAGCGCTCCGACCCGAGCCAGGCGTGAAGTCCCATGCCGCCCGCCGGTCATGGGTCGCCCAGGCAGTCGTGCGCGCCGCCGCAGTCGCCCGCGTCTTCGTTGTCCCCGTCGTGGACCTCCTCGGCCTCGCCTTCGAGGTCGCGCGAGTCGTGATCCCTCGACTCATCGTCGTGGTCTCGCGAGTCGTCGTCCGGGCGCTGGGATGGCGGTTGGGCTGGCGGCGATGTTGGCCCCTCTTCGGGCTCCGGTTCATCAGCCTGCGGCTCCGGGACCGGTGTCGGGCGGGGCTTGACGCTGGGCGAAGCAGCCCGCGCCTCGCCGTGGCGCGAAGCGTCGCCTTGGTGCGAAGCGTCGCCCGTGAGCCCGCCAACGGAGGGCTTTGGCTTCGAGCTGACGGTTCTCGGCGGCTGAACGGGTGGCCCCTCTGCGTGATTGCTGTCACGGATCGGTGACGGCAGCAGACGCGGTTGGACGACAACGAGCCCAATGGCACACGCGACAGCTGCGATCGCGCAGGCGACACCCGTCGGGCCGCCGGCCGGCAATCGAGCGAATCGCCGACTGGCTCGCGAGAGCCGTGGCGGCTTGGGAACCGCTCGTGACACGTTCACCTCCCTTGTCACGTCAGTCGCGCGATCGCGAAGAGGATTGCGCACAGCACCGCGACGACCTCGATGAGGGTCGCCATCCAGACCGTCTCGTCCCCCTGCTTGGGATCCGTCAAACGTCGACGAACCGCTCTGCGTGGACCCGCTCGGGTGGGATCCCGAGCTCGGCGAGCGCCAGGCAGGTCGAGTCGACCAGACCGGGCGGACCGCACACCGTGAATTGCCAGCAGCGGACGTCCCCGGGCAGGTGCCGATCGATCAGGTCGGACCGAATCCGCCCGCGCTCGCCCGGCCAGCCGGCCGGCGGGTTGCTGAGGACCGGGACGACCTCGAGGTCAAGTCGAAGCCGCATGACCTCGAAGTGGTCCAGAAAGGTGAGCGCATCCAGAGTCCGCCCGCTGTACAGCAGGAGATATCGGCAGGGCGAGCCGTCGTCCCACGCCGTCCGGAGGATGCTCATCGCGGGAGTGATCCCAATGCCGCCGGCGACGAGCAGCATCCCGGTCGAGCCCGGGTCGGGACGGAACGTCCCGTGCGGTCCATCAACCAGGACACCCGTCCCGACGGCCAGCTCCGGCACGCGCGCCGTAAAGCCTCGCTGGGCCCGGATCGCGAAGGCCGGGCGATCGGATCGCCGGGCACTGGAGGCGTACGAAAAGGGATGCTCGGCGAGGCTCGTCCGATCGTCCGCGAGCCTGATCCAGGCGAACTGGCCGGCCCAGAATCGCTGACCCGGGTGCCCGTCGGCCTGGAGGTGGAGGCTCGTCACACCGCCGCCTTCCTTCACGACGCGGCTGACGACGTACGGCCGGACGGTCCCCCTTCGAAACCGTGACATCCGCAACACGGCGAGGGCCGCCACGGGCACGACGGTGAACGAGGCGAGCGCCAGGATCGCCAGGCCAGAGGACAGGTAGCCGCCGACGCCGACCGTGTGAACCACGGCGAGCCCGAGTGCACCGGCGCCGAGGGCGAGATGCCCGGCTCGCCATGCGACGTACGGTAGCCGGATGCGGCGGCGCGCGATCGACGAGCCGAACAGGGCAGCCATGGCGACGACGGACAGAATCGCGGCCTGGGCGCGGAGCGGGGCGTCGACGAAGCGCAGGAGCGCGATGCGCCCCGGATCGGCCAGGACGATGACAAGCACGTGCGCCCCTGTCAGGGTCAGGAGGACCGTCGCCAGGCGGCGGTGGAGTCGGATCGCGACATCCGCACCGAGCGGCGCGAGCAGGCCGAGCCGAGCGGGAAGGACAAGCTGCATGCCGAGGATCGAGAGGACGACAATCCCGAGCCCGGAGCCCAGCTCATGGGTGAAGGTGCGCGGCTCGCGTGCGGGCGACCAGGCGATCAGCGCGAACGGTCCGACGAGCGCGAGCCCGTAGAGCAGGAGCCAGCTCGCTCGGGGGAGGCGGAGGCTCCGACGGGCCGCACCGGCGCGGGCGCCAAATGTTCCAGGCCGCGGGCGGCCGACGGTCAGGTCGGCGCCGGCCGACGACAGGGAGGCAGGCGGCAACAGGTTCCTCGAAGCAGCAACGGAGGCATGCTGGAACCCAGTCCGACGCCTGGGCGCCGCCGACAGTGGGGCGACTCCGCCAAGGGTGCACGGCATCCCCACGGGAGGCAATGAGCGAATCCGCCCGGTCATGCCTGCCCTTTTGTACGGTCTGCTACCGGCTGGCCGGCGAGGACCGCGGCCGCACCGGCCGTCGGGTCCTCCCCAGCATCAGATCAGGGTTCCACCCGATGGTCGACCATGGTCGGACCACCCACCATCACGCGACACCGAGCGCGGGAACAGGAGACCCCTCGTGGAGCACAACGACCTGCTCGAGGATGTGATCCTCGCGGTGCTCGTCGCGTCGACGACGGTCGGGACCCTGTACATCGGGTGGCGGGCGGGGCGCGCCGCGCTGCGCCGGGTGGATCCCGCCCGTCACGCAGGCGACGGAGACACCGACGCTGACGGCACCGTCGCCGAACGGGATGGTCGACGGGAGCCGTTCACCGCCTGGCGCAGGCGACTCGTCTCGGAGCAGGCGCGTTCCGTTCGTCATGGCGCGCCGGCGACCGTCATCGCGCTTCGTCTTGGGGGGACGCGCGGGCCGCTTGGACGTCGCGTCCAGGAGGAGCGTCGGCGGACTGCCAACCTCGCCGACGGCGTCGCCCGTCGGTCAAGGGCGTCGGACGTCATCCGGGTGACCCAGGACGGCATCATCCGCATCCTGCTCGTCGAGACGACCGAACAAGCCGCCTACGCGTACATGGATCGGATCTCGGAGGCGCTTCGGACCGAGGGTTGGACCGAGCGTGGCGACGTCATTGCCGCGTGGGCCTCCATGGCGCCGAGCCGAGACCTCGCCGCTGCCGATCGCCTCGCGCTCGCGCGACTCCGTGGCGCCACGAGCGGTTGGCTGCGGTCTCTGGCCGTTCACCGGACCGACAGCGGGGCGCCGAGCGCGGAGGGGATCGAGCAAGAGGCCGGCGTCGAGCCGAGCCCAGAGGGATCTTCGGGCTGATCGCGCGTCAGTCCGGCCGCTCGCGGACGAGCCCCTCGCGGATGGAGTAACTCACGAGCGCCGCCGTCCCGCGCGTGCCGAGCTTGGATGACAGGTTCGCGATGTGCCTGCGGACGGTGTGGGGGCTGATCCCCAGCCGGCTGCCCACCTCCGACGGACGCGCGCCCGAGCCGAGCAGGCTGAGGATCTCGCGCTCACGGATCGTGAGAACGTCGTCGGAGGCGAACCAGCGCAGCGAATCGTCGACGACGATCCCGGCGATGCTGCTATGGAGATACCGTTCGCCGCGCATCACGGCCGCGATGGCCTCGTACAGGTCGGAGCTGTGGGCGCCCTTCACGACGTAGCCGGCAGCGCCGGCTCGGAGCGCTTGACGGACGGTCTCGGGGTCCCGATGCATGGTCACGACCACGATCCGGACTTCTGGCGCGCGGGCTCGGAGCTCGCGCAGCAGCGTGATCCCGTCGGCCTCTCCCAGCGACAGGTCGAGGAGCAGGACGTCGGGGCGCTGCCGCGAGACGAGCTCGAAGACGCCCTCGGACGTCGGGCACTCGCCCACGACATCGATTCCGCGCGCGGTCAGGACGAGCTGTAGCCCTTCGCGAACGAGGTGGTGGTCGTCAACGAGGGCGACCCGGATCGGCCGCCGTCCGGCGCTCCGCCCCGAGGGCTCCGCCGCGTCGCGGACGGGCCGGATCGGGACGACGCGGCTGCGCCCCGGTGGCCCGCCGGAGTCTCCAGCGAGCGGTCGGGCGAGATCCCCGAACAGCGCTCCGTCGAGGTCCACCGCGAGGCTCCTCTGTGTGCTCACCGCCCGGCCACCGCATGCCCGCGCTGGACCCGAAGTGGTGGTGTGGTGCCGACGCGCCGGAGGGGGACCCTGACCGAAACGGTGGTCCCGCGCCCGCGCACGGAGTGGACCACGAGATCGGACCGGAGGACGCCCGCGCGTTCGCGCATCCCGGCGAGGCCCAGCCCGAGGTGGTCCGCTGTTGCCGGATCGAAGCCCGTTCCATCGTCGGCGACGATCGCCGTCAGCTGGTCGCCGGATCGGCGGAACTCCACGGAGATCCGACTCGCCCTCGCGTGGCGGATCGCGTTGTTCAGGGCCTCCTGGATGATCCGGTAGACGTTCATCTCGTCCTCCGGATCGAGGAGCCCGGGCGTCTTCAGGCGCGGATCGGCCAGGATCTCGATCGGCGCGCCGGCCGACGCCGCCAGGCGCTCCGTGGCGGCCACGAGACCGGTCTCGACCAGGCGGTCCGGCCGCAGCCGATACGCGACGTCGCGGGTCTCGTCGAGCGCGATCGCGGCCAGCTCCTGGGCCCGCCGGATCGCCGCGCCGCCACGTGGCCGCGCGACATCGCCGTCCGCCCAGAGATCGGCCTCGGCAGCGTCGAGGGTGAACACCATGGCCGCGAGCGTCTGGCCGACGCCATCGTGGAGATCCATGCCCAGCCGTCGTCGCTCGACCTCTTGAGCGGTGAGGAGCTGCTCGCTGGCCTTGCGATAGAGCTCCGCGTAGTGCCGGCTCGTCGTGGACAGGCGATCGGCCATCACCGCCACGATCACGGCAATCACCACCATGAGCGGCCATTCCGCGAGGTCGAGCACCGCGATGTTCGTCGCCCCGGGCTGGAGCGTGGCGAGGTTGAAGTACCCCAGGAGGAGCAGACCGGCGATCGCGATCCGGATCGCGGCCAGGCGCAGGCCGAACAGGAACGCCTCGAGGGTCAGGACGACCCAGATCAGATGGAACAGCACGTCTGGATCGAACAGCTGGGCGAAGGTGGCGACGGCCGCCGTCAGGAAGACGAGGTCGAGCAGCAGGCGCAGGAGGCGCGGCGCCGAGAGCGCCCATGGTCCGACCGTGAGCACCCTCGGATCGAGTTGATCACCACGAATGGTCATGTCGCACCAGTACGAATGGCGGGGCGTGAGTATGTCGTCGCCCCTGCGGGGAATGCAATGCTCGCGGGCGCCATGAGCCACTTCAGTGGCGCGTGGCCGCATCAGGCTGACGGTTCGGGTTCGCGCGTCCCGATGCCCTAGCCCTCGCTCTTCGAGGTGCCTCCGGCTGGCGTGTCCCCGGGTCCGGTCGGACCGCCGAAGGGGATTGGGGGCAGGGATTGACCGTCACGGTGGGTCGCCCGAGCTACCGCGGGGCGCGGCCCCAGGAGCCGGATGACGCCGTTCCAGCGCATCCATCGCGTCGAGTCGCGGCGGCGGCAACCCCTGTGCCCCCGCCGTGGCTCGGCGTGCCCCCGGGGTCGTCGCAGCCGGTCGACGCGACGGCGGACGAGACCCTCCGGTCCCTCGTCGCGTCGCACGAGCTGGAGCGCCGTCAGATCGCCCGCGATCTTCACGACGTCGTCGGCCAGTCGCTCACGGCCGTGCGGCTCCATCTCGAGCTGGTGCGCCGCCACCCCTCGCGAGCCACCGCTGTGGCCACGGAGGCCGGCGAAGCGATCGAGCTCGTCGATGCGGCTCTGCGCCAGGTCCGCGACCTTGCGTTCGACATTCGCCCCGCGATCCTCGACGACCTGGGGCTCGTCCCAGCCTGCCGCGCGTGGGTCGCCCGCCAGGCCCGGATCGGTGGCTATGCGGCCGAGTTCCGCACGGAGGACGAGATCCGTGGATCGAGCCTGGAAGTCGAAGCGGCCTGCTTCCGGACCCTCCAGGAAGCCCTGACGAACGTGAGCCGGCACGCGGCGGCCACCCGCGTCGAGGTCGAGCTCGTCGCTGTTCTAGACGAGCTCGTCCTCACGGTTCGCGACAACGGCGTTGGCTTCGAGCCCGGGCGGATGGTTGATGCCCCGGATCGGACCAGCCTTGGGTTGCTCGGCACCTGGGAGCGGATCACCCTCGCGGGCGGCACGCTGACGATCGACTCGGCGCCCGGCCGCGGCACCGCGCTCCGGGCGATGTTTCCGGTCTGCCCCGAGCCGGCCGAAGCGCCGGGGCGCGGATGACCGCCACCATCCGGGTCGGTCTCGCCGAGGACCACGCGATGGTCCGAGCGGGGATCGCGCGACTCATCGAGGACCTGCCGGGGGTCGAGCTCATCGGTGTCGCCGAGGACGGCTACGAGGCGCTCGAGCTCGTGCGCCTCGCCGCGCCGGACGTCCTGTTGCTCGACATCACGATGCCGCGCCTGAGCGGTCTGGGGGTCCTGGCCCGTGTGGTGACGGACCATCCGGCGACGCGGGTGATCATGCTCTCGATGCACGACAACGAGGAGTATGTGGGTCAGGCGCTCAAGGCCGGGGCGTCGGGCTACCTCCTCAAGGATTCCGATCTCGCTGAGCTGGGTCTGGCGATCCGATCGGTCATCCGCGGTGGCTCGTATCTCACGCCGGCGGTGTCTCGTCACGTGATTCGCGACTTCAAGAACGGCCCGACGGCGCCGGAGAGCCCATTCGAGCGGCTGACCCCGCGGCAAACCGAGATCGCCCAGCTCGTTGCGGAGGGCCATCGGAACGCCGAGATCGCGTCGATCCTCGGCATGTCGATCAAGACCGTCGAGACCCACCGAACCCAGCTGATGGCGCGCCTCGGCGTGCACGACATCACGGGCCTCGTCCGCTACGCGATCCGGGTGGGTCTGGTCCCGGCCGACAAGTAACGCCGCTCCGAATTCCGGGCCCGCCTCGGCCCCGACCGGAGATCGGCGACCCCGGGAACCCGGTGCGCGGCGGGCCCTCGGTGTTGCCTCGCGTCACCAACTCAGGTCCGACCCCCATGTCCTTCAGGTGGCGACCGCCGATCGACCGGGTCCGGCCGGGGATTGATCGCCCGACCGACCGGATGGCGAAGGTCCTGCCTGGTCGGGACCATTCGTCCCATACCGCCGCCTGGCATCCGTGCCGCGGTGTGAGCCAGGGGCGTTGGGGATGGGGGGAGAGGGGACCGCATGAACCGTCAAGCCGACGGACCGCGTGGCACGGGCGCCGCTGCGTCGATTCTCCGGGCGATCGCCGGAGCGGCCGCAGCGATCGATCCGATCGCCTTCGTCCTCGTCAGCTGGTGGCTCGCCCTCGTCTCGATCGCGGTGCTGCAGCAAGCCCACGACGGCCTGCACGAGCGGCTCGAGCTCGCCCCCCTGCTCCACATCCTGCGTGACGCCTCTCTGGCCGTTCCGGCCGCCGCGATCGCCGTGGCGTGCGCCTCCGTGGCCGTTCACGGGGCGTTCGGCGACGGCCGTCCGCGCATCGTCGGGCGGCTCGTCTGGGTGGCCGTTGCCACCGTGACGTTCGCGCTCCTGAGCATGCCCGGCAACGCGCTGCATGGGGCGCTCTTCGGGGCCGAGGAGGAGGAGGGCATCAGCCCGCTCCTCGACCTCGTCGTCGATGGCGGCCTCGCGCTCGTCGGAGGTCTGCTCGCACTCATCCCGTACGTCCTGGTCATCGGCCCACCGACGGCAACGTCGGCGGGCCGACCCGTCCCCGAACCGTCCCGACGGCATCGCCCGGGACGGGGCGACGTCGTCGCAAGGAGCTCGCACTGATGGGCAAGTCGCAGATCGCCCGGCGCCGCGCGTGGCGCCGTTTCGTCGTCTCGGCCGCGGCCGTGGCGATCGCCGTCAGCCAGCTCGCGACGCCGGTCGTCGCCTCCCCGCGGCCCGTCTCGCGCTCGAGCGCCCCGTCAGCCGATGCGCTCGTCAACCCGACGAGCACGATCGTGCTGGACGTCCAGGCGGCTCGCACGGAGCCGCGCGCTCTCGGTGGCACGGGCGTCACCGAGGGGCAGCCGGTGGACTCATTCAAGTGGATCATCAACGTCGACAACACGGGCACGACGGCGCAGCGAACGGCGAACGCGGGCTCCGGTTGCTCGCCGCTCGATCCCTCGTACCCGGACTCCTGTGAGTGGGCCTCGATCGCCGGTCTCCGCAGCTCGGCGCCGGTGTTCGCGCAGGGCGACGAGACGACGTTCCCCGCCGGCGGCCTGACCCTGCCTGCCGGCCGCTATCTCGTGTCCGTCCTCGCGGACGGCTTCAAGCTCGACGGCACGCCGTTCACCATCCCGATGGAGTCTCCCGGGACGGTCGTCGTCCCGCTGCAGCCCTGGCCACTGCCCACGTCCACGGTCAAGGCCCAGGTCTTCATGGACGTGACCGAGGCCAACGGGCAGTTCGACCCGGGCGAGGACGGGCTGCCCAACTTCCGGGGCGTCATCACCGACTACCTCGGCCAGGTGAACACCGACGTCTTCGGGAATCCCCTGTGCACGGTCTACGACTACACCGACGCCAACAACAACGGCGTCCAGGATCCAGGCGAGATCAACCTGTCGGCTCCCGACTACGAGCCGACCGTCGTCCGCCTCGGCGGGAAGTGCCTGTCAGGCGATATCAACATGGACGGCGTCGTCAACGGCGCCGACGAGAGCCTGTACGTCAGCCTCGGCCTCGACCCCACACTCGCACGCGGCGAGCTGACGATCCCGAACCTCGGCACGAACCGCTATGCGATGTCGGTCGTTCCGCCGACCGGCACGAGCTGGGTCCAGACGACGACCCTCGAGGGCAATCACGACTGGGACTGGTGGGCGATGGAAGGGTCCACCGGTTACGACACCGAGTTCGTCGTCGGCGCCGAGCCGTTCCCCGTCGCTCCCTTCGGCTACGTCCCGGGGCCGTCCAGCACGTACTG
>FTBU01001070.1_pt1 | contig 9901 bp, 8 predicted proteins | sample 1639351 | NCBI WGS metagenome assembly FTBU01 (sample SAMEA3914864, study PRJEB12502) | metagenome | biome: forest; material: soil | place: USA | collected 2012-03-12 | depth 0.3 m | reverse complement strand
GGGCTACACTCGGCTCGTGCCCGCAGCCCGGATTGCCGAGAGCCTCGCGTTCATCAACTGGACCGTCCTGACGGGCCTGGCGATCGGCTCGTTCGGCGCGGTCGTCCTCGCCCGGTTGCGGACCGAGGCAACGCGCGGGTTCCTGAGCTTCACTGCCGCGTGTGCGGTCGTCATCGGCGTCCTCGCGTACCTGTCCGATCAGGCTCTGCCGATCGCGAGCCCGGACGGTCCGCTCCGGATCGATCCCTCGTTCGATGGCCCACGACGGGTCGCCCTGGGCCTGTTCTGCGTCCTCGCCGCGGTCTACGCGGCCGCCCTGACCCGCCGCCGGCGCGCCCCGCTCCTCGCTGCCGCGGCCCTCGCCGCCGCCGGCGCGACCCTGGCCTTCGGGGCACTGGGCTGGGCCGGCGGGCCGCTCCTCGCAGTGCCGCTCCTCCTCCAGCTCGTCGTCCTCGCGGCGGCCACCGGCGGCGTGTTCGCCGCGATGATCCTCGGCCACTGGTATCTCGTGACCCCGAAGCTGCCCGAGGCCCCGCTGATCCTCATCTCGCGCCTGCTCCTCGGCGTCGTGTCGGTCCAGGTGGCGCTGTTCGTCATCTGGGTCGCGACCGGTGCCGGGCCGGGCAGCGAGGCGCCCTTCCGGAACCTCGTCGGGCCGTGGGCCCTCTTCGTCTGGCTCCGTCTGATCGTCGGCCTGATCTTCCCCCTGCTGGTCTCCTGGGCGGCGCTGCAGACCGCCCGCAGCCGCTCGATGGAGTCGGCGACCGGGCTCCTCTACATCAACGTCGGCACGATCGCCGCGGGGACGATCCTTGCGGCCGGCCTGTATTTCGGCGCCGGGCTGCTCGTCTGAGCGCGGCGCCAGCACGACACGGAGAGCACCGATGAAGTTCGATCGCGGCTGGCTGCCCGGCGCGCGCGACGTCGACTGGATCGAGTCAATCGCGAGGCCCCTCGAACCCGCCCAGGAGGCGATCGAGGCGGCCGCCGCCCAACCCGAGCGGATCCCGATCGTCGACCGGGACAGCGGCCGGGTCCTCGCCGCGCTCGCCGCGGGCCGCCGGCGGATCGTCGAGGTCGGCACGGCGTACGGCTCCTCGACCCTCTGGCTTGCGCTGGGCCAGCCGGCCGACGGGACGATCGTGACGATCGACCCGGATCGCTCGCGGACGGATCTCGCCCGCGGCTGGTGGCGCGAGGCCGGAATCCCCGACGAACGGATCACGGTCGTGACCGCGAAGGCGCTCGAGGCGTTCGAGCACTCCGAGCCAGCCCTGGCCGGGCCGTTCGACCTGGCATTCATCGACGCCCTGAAGCCCGAGTACGAGGCCTATCTCGACGCGCTCGTTCCGCGGCTCGCGCCGGGCGCGCTCCTCATCGCCGACAACGTCCTGTGGAGCGGCCGCGTCGCCGATCCGGCGGAAGGCGACGCCAACACCCAGGCGCTGCGGGCCTTCGACCGGCGGGTCCTCGGCGATCTGCGCTTTCGGGCGACGATCCTGCCGGTCGGCGACGGACTCCTCGTCGCCGGCTTCGGCGGCTAGGCGTCGAGCGGCCGTGCCGGCGGTGGACCCCCTCCGCATCCGAGCCCGGCTGTTCGCGATCCAACGCGAGCTCGCCGGGACTCGCGAGGTGCCGCTGGAGCTGGCCGCCGGCTCGACGATCGATGACGCATGGCGGGCGCTCGTCGGCCGGTATCCGGCGCTGGAGCCGGGGCGGCCGTTCCTTCGGTTCGCCCGGAACGGCGACTACGCCGACGCCGCGACGCCGCTCGAGGACGGTGACGAGGTCGCGTTCATCCCACCGGTGAGTGGCGGCGGGGACGGGGTCGAGGCGGACGATCCCGAGCCGCGCCGGATCCTCGAGCTTCGCGACGCGCCGTTCGAGCGGTCGATCCTGGCGGATCTCGAAGCGCGCCTCGCGGCGCCGGCCGATGGCGCGGTCGTCGGGTTCGTGGGCCGGACCCGGGTCACGCCTGGCACGCCGGCGCCGGGGCAGGAGGCGGAGGCTGCCCGTCACGCCGGCCGCTCGGTCGACGCCCTCGACTACGAGGCCCACGAGTCGATGGCGCTCCGCGTGCTCGGCCAGATCGCCGACGAGATCGCGGAGCGCTGGGGCGTGGAGCGGATCGCGATCGTCCATCGCCTGGGCGCGGTCCCGCTCGGCGAGGCGAGCATCGTCGTCGTCGCGGCGGCACCCCATCGCGATTCCGCGTTCGCCGCCGCCCGCTACGCGATCGACGAGACGAAGGCGCGAGCGCCCATCTGGAAGGCCGAGCGGTTCGCGGATGGCCACGTCTGGATCGGCGCGCCGGCCAGGACCTCCGCGGAGCCACCGGCCGGCTGACCCTCACCCGAGGCGCCGCCGGCGAGACCGTGCCTCCCCTGGTCGGGGCAGACATGGACCATCCGACTCATCCATCCGGGGGATGCGCGCGACGCCGGCGCGCTGGCAGGATGTCCACCCGGGCGGGACGCACCCGGGCCAGCGCCATAGGGGACCGAGTGCCGAACGACTCCACCCGACGCCGGGCCGCGGTCGGGGCCGATCGCGGCACCCGCCGGACGGCCGAGGGTGGCTCGGCGCGCGGGGCCGCGGCTCGTCCCGCGGACGGGCCGAATCGTGGCGTGGCGGCCGGAACCGAGGGGGCCGAGGCCCTCCTCGCGGCGACGAACGCCTTCCTCCGCTGCGCCGATCTCGCGGAGCTCGGGGCGGCGATCACGGTCGCGATCGGGCGAACGCTCGGCGCCTCGAAGACGTCGGTCGCCCTCCTCGACGACGACGGCCGACTGCGGCTGGCGGCGGACATCGGCTACACGGACGAGGATCGGGCGCGGGCCGCCGAGGCGATCGCGACATCGGCGCCCCTCGTCGGCCGCGCGCTGGCCGGGCTCGAGACGTGGTCGACGGACCCGGACGCCGACCTGATGCGCGAGCGACTCAGGGCCTACGGCGCCGAGTCGGGCTTCAGCGTCCCGATCGTCTCGACTGACCGCCTGATCGGGACGATCAGCGTCCTGCTCGATCGGGAGGCGGACTTCCCGCCCGACGTCCGCCAGCTCGCTCGCAACCTCGCCGGCCAGGCGGCGCTGGCCTGGGAGCTGATCGCGGCCCGCGACGCCCACCGGCGATCGGCCCTCGAGAGCGATCGCCGCGGCAGGATCGCGACCGACCTGCTGGCGGCGGCACACCGGCTGGCGGCGCTGACCGAGTTGGACGATCTGCCGGTCGCGCTCTGCGGGGCGGCCCGGGACGTGACGGGCGCGGACTTCGCCGGGGTTGCCCGCCGGATCGAGCGGACGCGCGGCTTTCGCCAGATCGCCGGGGTGGGGTTCACGGAGGAGACCCTGGCGATGCTCCGGGATCGGGTCGTGGACGCGGACGAGTACCCGTTCCTCGCCGCGGCGCTCGATCCCGGCGCGCCGCAGCCGGATCGCCTGGCCGACGGCACGTGGGACACCGGCCGGTCACGCCTCGCGGTCGCCCCGATCGTCGTGGGCGGCGAGGTCTGGGGCGTCCTGTCGCTCGGGGTCCCGACCAGCGACGAGCGACCGACGGGCGACTGGGACGCCCTGGCCGATGGCCTCGCCTCGATCGGCGGCGGTGCGATCGCGCGCGCCGAGGCGACGAGCGAGCTGGAGCGCCAGCGTCGTCGATCCTCGACCCTGCTCGAGCTGTCGTCGCTCCTCGCCGAGATCCAGGAGCCGAGCGAGATCGCCTGGCTGACCTGCGACTTCATCCGCCGCGCGAGTCGCGCGGCGTTCGCGCTGCTCGGCCGGCGCGATCCGGGTGGCGACGGGTTCTCCATCGCGGCGACCTCGGGCTTGTCCGAGACGCAGGTCGGACTGATCGATGCGGTTCTGCGCGACACGGACCGGCCGAGCCTGCGGGAGCTCCTGGGCGGTGGAACCGCCGCTCGACACGGCGAGCTGGCGGTTGGCGCGGGGATGGGCATCGGCGAGGCGATGGGCGCCCCGATCGTCGCCGACGGCCGGACGATCGGGTTCCTCGCGATCGGCGCCCCAACGGGTGACGAGATCCGACCCGACGAGTGGCAGGACCTCCTCGCGGCCTTCGCCGCCGTCACCGCGACCGCCCTCTCGCGCGCCGAGCTCATCGCCGAGCTCGCGACCCGGCGGGATGTCCTCGCGTCCGAGGTCGAGGAACGGACCCGGAGCCTGCGAACGGCCCTCGACGAGCTGCGGGTCGCGAGCGATGCGAAGACGGACTTCCTCGCGAACGTCAGCCACGAGCTGCGGACACCGCTGACCGCCATCCTCGGCTTCGCGGAGATCCTCTCGAGCGGCCTGGATGGCCGGCTCAGCGCGGAGCAGGCACGGGACGTCGACACGATCCAGACCAGCAGCCGTCGCCTGCTCGAGCTGATCGACGATCTGATCGACATCGCCTCGATCGAGAGCGGCCGGATGCAGCTCGTCGTGACCCCGGTCGCGGCCGAGGAGGTGATCCGCGACGCGGCCGCGACGATCCGCCCCCTCGCCGGCGAGAAGGGGATCAGGCTGGAGGTCGTCGAGGTGGCGACGGCGGCGAACGGCGGGCCCGTCCGGGTCGCCGCGGATCGAGGCCGCCTGCGCGAGATCCTCCTGAACCTCCTGTCGAACGCCGTGAAGTTCACGCCATCGGGCGGCACGGTCGAGGTCCGCCTGATGGTCGAGCCAGGCCACGGCTCGGCCGACGGGTCCGCGCCGACCTCGGTGCCCAGCGCCTGGATCGCCATCCGCGACTCGGGCCGCGGGATCGCCGAGGAGGACCTCGAGCGGATCTTCGAGAAGTTCATCCGGATCGCCGGTCCCGCCACGCCGGGCACCGGACTGGGACTGCCGATCTCGCGCGAGCTGGCCCGGCTCCACGGCGGCGACCTGACCGTCGCGTCGATGGCCGGCCTCGGGAGCACGTTCACGGTCCGGATCCCGCTCGCGGCGGACTGATGGCGGATAGCCGCGTCCTGGTCGTCGATGACATGCCGGAGACGCGCCGGCTGATGCGCCGCGTCCTCGAGCGTGCGCGGTTCGCCGTCACCGAAGCCGGGACCGGCGAAGCCGGACTCAGCGCGATCCGGCGCGACCGACCCGATGCCGTCGTGCTCGACCTGCGCCTGCCGGGGATCTCCGGGTTCGATGTCGCTCGCGCCGTTCGGTCGGATCCGAACCCGGCGATCGCCTCGACCCCGATCCTCGCCTGCAGCGCGTCCGTCCAGGCGGAGGTCCGGCGGGAGGCGCTCGACGCCGGCTGCGACGCGTTCGAGGGCAAGCCCTTCGACATCCGGACCTTCCCCGATCTCATCGAGGGACTGATCGCGCACCGCCGCCCAAGCTGAGGCATCCTTCGGTCGATGACGACCGATCTCGGGCCGCTCGATCGACTGGCCGAGCGGGCCGACACGCTCGCCGGCGCCTGGACCGCCCGAGCCCGGGCCTCGACGACGGTCGGTCGGGAGCGGGCGCTCCTGCGGATGCTCGGGATCAGCGGGCTCGATGCCGCGGGGCGGCCGCTCGCCTGGTCCGTCGTCGATCGCTACCTCGGCGGCGGCGCCGGCCGGCTCGCGGGCGGCGTCCTCCTGCCGTTCGCGATGGCGATGGTCGAGTACGACCTCGATCCGCAACGGCTCGCCCTCGACGTGGCCTCGGGCGCGGTCGATCTCGGGATGGAGGCGACGCTCCTGCGCGAGCCGGACCGGCGGGCGATCGCCGAGGAAGAGGCGCGCCGGCTCGTCGCCGCGGCGATCGAGCGGATCGACGCGAACCGGACAGCCCGATCCGAGCTTGTCGACGTCCTCGGCGAGCCGCGCCGGCCGTGGGTCGGGGCCGCGATCGGCGAGCCGGACCTCGCGGGGGCGCTCCACGAGGCGCGCCTGGCCGTCGACGCCGGGGCGGACCTCCTCGAGGTCGAGGTGCCGATCGGTCGGGAGCTCAGCGAGCGGCTGCAGCGGGCGGGCCGTGAGGCGCCGGTCTGGACGCCGCGCGATGGCGGACCGTCGGCCGAGGGCGGCGAGCTCGAGCTCGCGCCGAGTGGCAGCCAGCGCGCGCTCTCGAGCATCCGCCAGGACCTCGATCAGGCCGCGGCCCAGCGGCGCGGGTACGTCCGGCTCGGCATCGTGCCGCCGGCGCTGGGTCTGCCGGAGAGTGCCGTGGTCGCCGGCTTCGAGCGGATCGACGTGGCCCGCTCCGACCCGCTCGCCGAGATCGTCGACGGCCACGTCGCACCCGACCGCGCCCTCGTGGACCATGCCTTCGGCCAGGCGATCCTCGCCCGGGCCGGGGTGGCGGTCGCGATCGGGCCGGGCTCGCTCGTCGTGGGGCCGGACCTCGCCCGCGGCGTGCCGTCGAGCCCGTCGTCGCGATCGGGCCGGGCGCTGGCCCTCCAGCTCGTCGCCATCGCGATCGCCCGTCGGAACGGCCTGCCCGAGGACCAGATCCTGGCCGGGGCGCTGACGCCGTGGCTGACCGGCGAGGCGGATCCGGTGGCCTGCGCGCTCGGCGAGGTCGAGCTGCGGCGGGCCCTCCTCCCCGGCATCGGGCTCGTCCTCGCGGAGCCGATCGCGGACGACCGGGCCACCGCCGACCTGTGGCCGGCGCTCGCCGCCGCGGTCCTGCCGGGACAGCCGGCCACGGCGGCCGTCGTGCGCCGAGCGCCATCCGCGGCCGCGATCCGCGCGACGCGCGTGGCCGCGAGCGTGGCCGACGCGCTCGCGGGGGGGACGGAGCCGCGCCGCCTGACCGGTGCCGCGCTGGACCACGCCCGGGCGACGGCCGCGGCCGCCCTGCAGACCCTCGAGCGGCTCGCGGACGACGGCTGGCGCGCTGTCATCGGCGACGGCCCTGCGGAGGCGGCGGAGCTCCGCCTGGGCGCCGACGCGGTCGCCGAGCGTTCGGATGCGTTCGACCCGCTCGGCCAGGAGCTGAGTCGGGTCGGCTGACCCGACCCGCATCTCGAACGTTCCGGTCGTCGGCCGGTCAGGGCAGCGCCCGGAAGAGCTCGTCGAGCTGGGCGGCCGTCTCCGGGGACAGCTGTCCCGTTGCGGGATCGGGACCGGGCTCGCGCACGACGACCAGGACGTTGCCGGCCGTGTAGAGCAGCTCCGCCTCGCCCGGGAGCGGGCTCCTGGCGTACCGCACAACGGTCTTCCCGCCGAGCTGGATCTCGTCCCTCGTCGTCGTCGCCGAACGGCCAAGCAGCCGGATCCGCGCCTCGATCAGGTCCTCGTGGCCGCTCGTGGCGATCCGGAACGCGCTCGCGATCAGGTTGCGGCCTGCGCCCCAGAGGGCGACGTCGACATCCGTGATCGGGACGGCGAGGATCTTCGCGATGGCCTGCGGCTCACCGGGGCAGATCCCCGCGCAGACATCGCCACCGGTGCCGATCGCCGCGCCCTGGATCGAGAAGCCCTGTCCGATCTGGCCGCCGACGGAGCCCGGAAAGATCGAGTCGAGCGGCGGCCGTGCGAGATAGGCGACGAGGTCGTCGACGCCCGCCGTCCGATCGTCCTGGCTCGTCATCGAGAAGACCACGTCGCCATCGGCCCACAGTTGCTCGTCGAGGGTGTTCCCCGCGTCGGTCTCACGCAGCCGACGGATCGAGTGGCCGGCCGTCGTCCGCTCGTCGACCGTCGTCCCCGGGTAGAGGGCCTCGATCGTCGCGACCCAGGCGTCCGCCAGATCGTCCGACGTCGTCCCGGCGAGCCGCATCGCCATGAGCTGGACGTCCGATCCGCGCCCGAGCGCGAGCTCGAGGCCGCCGGCCCGGGCTCCCAGCCGCTGGAGCACCGCGGCGAACGGGCTCTTCGGCACCTCGAGGACGTCAGTCACGGCGAGCTCCTGCGGCTCGAGGGAGTCGCCGGCGGCCCAATGCGGCAGCCGCTTGACCAGGGCGATCGACGGACGGTCGGACGCCGACGGCGACGCCGACGCGCTGGGACCTTCCGAGGGTCCGACGCTCGCCTCCGGCGAGGCTGAAGGCTGCGCGGTGATGCCGGCAGGCGGTCGAACGGTCGCCGGAACCGGAGGGTCGCTCGGGCCCGGCCCGACGACGCAGCCACCGGCGACGACGGCGGCGAGGATCGTCAGCCCGCGGGAGGCGGCGGCGCTTCGGCGAGCGAGCATCGAACCCCCCCATGGCGACCCGGCGTGGCCGGGGGAGTGTCCCCGACCGCGGCCGGCCCGTCCAGCCCTCGTCGAGCCGACCGGGCTCGGCCCTCAGCCGCCCGACACCGCCGGGATCACATGGACGGTCGCACCGTCCGGCACCGGCGTTCCGAGATCGGCCTGGACACCGTTGACGAAGACGTTGATGTGCTCGCGAAGGGTCGGGCCGCTGTCGACGAGCCGGTTCCGCAGCCCCGGGGTCCGATCGTCCAGCCGGTCGATCGCCTCGGCCACGGACCCGGCCTCAACCGCGCAGCGCCGCTCGGTGCCGGGGATCAGGGCCACGAGGGAGCGGGGCAGGACGACCGTGACGGCCACCGGGGTCGCTCAGTCGACCTCGATCGCCTGGACGCCCCAGATGGACGGCAGGTTGTCGGCGATCCGCTCCCACGTCACGCCCTCGTCGGTCGAGCCGTAGAGCTGGCCGGTGCTCGTTCCGAAGTAGACGCCGGCGGGATCGCCGCGGTCCACCGACAGGGCCTCCCGCAGCACACCGACGTAGGCCGCCTCCTGGGGCAGCCCGTCCCCGTGGCGCTCCCAGGTGTCGGCGCCGTCGCGGGTCCGCCAGACCGCGAGGGCTCCGTCCGGAGCGACCCGGCCCTCCTCCGGGTGGCTGAGCGGGATCACCCAGGCGGTCCGCGCGTCGCGCGGATGGGTGCCCATGACGAACCCGAACTCCGAGGAGAGGCCCTTGCTGACGTCCTCCCAGCTGTTCCCGCCGTCGAACGAGCGGTACACGCCGCAGTGGTTCTGCTGGTACAGACGGTCCGGATCGCCGGCGGCCATGACGAGCTTGTGGACGCACTGACCGGTCTCCGGATGGGGATCGGGCGAGTTGCAGTCGACGACGCCGCGGTTGCGGGCCTCCCAGCTCGCCCCGCCGTCCTCGGTCGCGAACGTCCCGACGGCGCTGATCGCGACCCACATCCGGTCCGCGTCGGTCGGGTGGGGGACGATCGTGTGGCAGATCAGCCCGCCCGCACCCGGGTTCCAGCCAGGATCCTGGCGGCTGGGATGGTCGCGCAACGCGGCGACGTGCGACCACGTCGCGCCACGGTCCTCGCTCCGGAAGAGGCCGGCCGGCTCGACCCCGGCGAACACGGCGCCGTGGGCCGGGGTGACGTTCCAGACGGTCGGGATCTTCGGGCCGTCGTCGCCGTAGGTCATCCCCTCCGACGAGTGGGTCCAGGTGGCGCCGAGGTCGTCGCTCCGGAAGACGGCCGGGCCGTACCAGGGCGAGCCGCCGCCGGCGTAGATCGAGCCCGTCGCCGGGTCCCACTGGAGATCGTGGATCGGCCAGCCCTCGCACAGCGGATCCGACACCGACCAGTCGCGGCGGCCCGAGCCGCCGTCGACGATGAACGCGCCCTTGCGCGTGCCGACGAGGAGCAGGGTCCGGGTCATGTGCAGCCCTCCACCAGCGTGGTTGTCATCCGCTCAGACGACGATCGTGCCGGGAACTCATCGACCAACCGTGACGCATGGACGTGTCAGCTCGGCTGTCAGTAGCCCGCCTTGAACGGATAGACGACCCAGCGGTCGGTCGTCACGGCGTGGAAGTCCGGCGCGCCCGGGACGCGGGAGTGGGTCGGCTTGTAGTGGAGGACGACCGTCGTCGGGATTCCGCCGGCCTGGCGGACCCGCTCGGTCACCGCGTGGATCGTCGTGCCGCTGTCCCAGACCTCGTCGACGATCAGCACCTGTCGGCCGCGGAGCAGCGGATCCGCGGGGAACTGGAG
>FTBU01000179.1_pt1 | contig 9917 bp, 6 predicted proteins | sample 1639351 | NCBI WGS metagenome assembly FTBU01 (sample SAMEA3914864, study PRJEB12502) | metagenome | biome: forest; material: soil | place: USA | collected 2012-03-12 | depth 0.3 m | reverse complement strand
GGCCGGGGACTGCGACCCCGCTCTCGTCGATGTCGAGCGCGGGGACCATCGTGACGAGGCCGTCAGGCCGCCGATCGGGGACGGCGACCTGACGGAGCCGGCGTACGCCGTCCGCACCGCGGGCGAGGTGCAGCACGACGTGGACTGCGGAGGCGAGCTGGCTGTGCGCTGCGTCCCGGCCGAGGCCGGCAGCGAGCGCGAGCGCCTCGATCCGGGCCGGGACGTCGAGGCCGGAGTTGGCGTGGAGGGTGCCGCAGCCGCCCTCGTGCCCGGTGTTCAGGGCGGCGAGCAGGTCGACGACCTCTCCCCCGCGAACCTCTCCGACGACGAGGCGGTCGGGTCGCATCCGGAGCGCCTGGCGGACCAGCGTGCGGACCTCGACCGCGCCGGCGCCCTCGATGTTGGGCGGCCGGCCCTCCAGCGCGACGACGTGCGGGTGGTCAGGACGGAGCTCGCTGGCGTCCTCGACGACGACGATCCGCTCCTGGGGTGGGACCCGCGACAGGAGTGCGGCGAGCAGCGTGGTCTTGCCGGAGCCGGTGCCGCCGCTGATCAGGAAGGCCAGCCGGGCGTCGACGATCGCGAGCACCAGCCGGGCACTGTCGGGCGAGAGCGTGCCGGCGTCGACCAGCTCGTCGACCGTGAACGTGCGCGACCGCGGAACGCGCAGCGAGACCAGCGTGCCGGGCCGGGCGAGGGGTGCCAGCACGGCGTGGAAGCGGGTGCCGTCGGGCAGCCGCAGGTCGGCGTACGGCGTGGCGTCGTCGAGCCGCCGACCCCCGAGGGCGGCGAGCCGCTGCGCGAGCCGGCGCACGGCGTCCTCGTCCGGGAACCGCACCGACGTCGCCTCGAGGCCGGAGCCGCGGTCGAGGTAGACGTGGTCGGGACCGTTCACGAGGACGTCGGTGACGTGCGGCATCCGCAGCAGCGGCTCGAGCGGCCCGGCGCCGACCACGTCGCGCCGCAGGGTCTCGTACACGGCGAGCACCGCCGCGTCGCCGACCGGCCGACCACTCGCGCGCAGCGCCTCGGCGACCCGGTGGGGTGTGAGCTCGCCGGGGCTGCGGGCCAGCCGGTCGCGGACCGCCTCGAGGTCGTCGCGGGGTACGGCGGTCATGCGGGTGCTCATGCCGCGGCTCGCATCAGGAAGAGCTGGTCGAGCACCTCGCCGGCCGCCCGGCCGAGGGCGCCGCGCCGGGAGCGGACCGGCCCGAGGCCGAGGTCGATCGCCTCGGCGAGCCCGCGCTGGTCGGGCATCGTCGCCAGCACGGGTACGCCGGTGGCGCGGCTCACCTGGTGCGGGTCGATGCCGCTGCCGCGCAGGACGAGGCGTACGGCGGTCGGGTCGCGGTGCCGGGCGCAGGTGCGGACTGCCGAGGCCACGCCGGCGACGGTGGGCACCGCGACGACGAGCAGCCGGTCGCACCGGGCCGCGACCTCGTCGAGCAACGGATCCGGCGTACGGGGCAGGTCGACCACCACGAGGTCGTGGCCGCGCCGGGCGGCGGACAGCACCTCGCGGGCCGCGAACGCCTGCAGCGTGCCCGGCGGGCCGGCTCGCCAGGTGAGGGCGCCGAGGTTCTCCCGCCGGGGCAGCGCCTCGCGCAGGGCCCGCGCGCTGAGCCGGCCGGTGGTGTCGCAGAGCCCGTCCCACCGCACCCCGTCGCGGTCCTCGAGTCCGAGCACCCGGTCGATGCCCGGGCCGAGGGGGTCGGCGTCCACGACGACCGCGGTGCCGCGCCGGGAGCCGACCTGGCCGAGCGCGCACGCGAACGTCGTCGCGCCCGCACCGCCGCTGCCGCTGATCACCCCGACCAGGAGCCCCTCGCCGGCCGGCCCGCCCTCGTCGCCGAGGTCGGTGAGCAGCTCGGTCAGCCACGCCTCGGACCGAGGCAGCTGCGCGACGCTCTCCGCGCCGACCGCCAGCGCCACCCGGAACATCTCGTCGGGCACGATCCCCCACGCGACGACGTACACCCGCGCCCGTCGCGCCGGCGAGATGCGGGCGAGGTCCTCGGCGACGTCGGCGCCCACGAGGACCAGCGGCGCGGTTGCCCATCCGCGCAACGCAGCGCCGCCGTCGGCCGCGACGTCGGGCCGGACGCCGGCCGCCGCCGCGAGGCGGAGCAGCTCCTCGAGGAGGGCCTGGTCACGGGTGACGATGAGTGGTGCGGTCATGCGTCGATGCTTCCCGCGCGAGGCGACGTCGGGCGGGGTGCCGAGATCCCTTGTGGACAAGGGTGTTCGACACGGTGCCTGTGGAGAGTACGCGGCCCCGACCTCCTACGATGGAGCCATGGCGCCCCGCCCGACCGCGGCCTTCTTCGACCTCGACAAGACGGTCATCGCGAAGTCGAGCACGCTCGCGTTCAGCAAGCCGTTCCAGGCGGGCGGCCTGATCTCGCGCCGGGCGGTGCTGCGCTCGGCGTACGCGCAGTTCGTCTACCTCGTCGGCGGCGCGGACCACGACCAGATGGAGAAGATGCGGCAGTTCATGTCGCAGCTCTGCGCCGGCTGGGACGTCGCGACCGTGCGCGAGATCGTCGCGGACACCCTGCACAACATCGTCGACCCGCTCGTGTACGACGAGGCCGTCTCGCTCATCGAGGAGCACCACCTCGCCGGTCGCGACGTCGTCATCGTCTCCGCGTCCGGGGCCGAGGTGGTCGAGCCGATCGCCGCCATGCTCGGCGCCGACCACGTGATCGCCACGCGCATGGAGATCGAGGACGGCAAGTACACCGGCGGCATCGAGTACTACGCCTACGCCGCGGAGAAGGCCCGCGCCACCGAGGAGCTGGCGGCCGAGCGCGGCTACGACCTCGAGAACAGCTACGCCTACAGCGACTCGGTCACGGACGTGCCGATGCTCGAGGTGGTCGGCCACGCCCACGCCGTCAACCCCGACAAGGAGCTGCGCCGGATCGCCGCGGAGAAGGGCTGGCCGGTGCTGGTCTTCACCAAGCCGGTCGCCCTCCGCGCCCGCGTCCCGCTCCCCCCGGCCGGGCCGACACTCGCCGCGCTCGCGGTCGGCGGCATGGTCGCGGTCGGCGGCGTCCTCTGGGCGAACGCCCGGCGCCGCCGGCCGGGTGCCTGACCGCCCACGAAGCGCCGGAAGTCAAGGCTTGAAGGTCGATCGGAACAGGCGTAAACAGGTGCGCAAGAACTACAGAATCAGCACGTGAGCCGGGTACCCACGCGGCGATCTACCCTTCCTACAGGGCGCTTGCCGGACCGGGACATTCCCGGGGCAGTAGTTGATGATGCACGCTTGGTAGCCGACAGACTCACGTGTCAGCGGCGGCACCCGGACCAACGACTCGAACGCCGGGTGCCGTTCGCATCTCCCGGTGCGACGGACGGCGTCTCGTCTCACTCGGCCGCCCGGCGCAGCGGGCTCGCCTCGGCGCCCGCGGCGTACGCCTCCGCCGCGTAGAGCAGCCACGCCTGCACGCCTGCCGCGCCGCCGCCGGCGTACCCCCGCAGGTTCGACTCGTACGCCGCGCGCAGCGCGAGGTGTCCCGCCTCGGGGACGACCAGCGACTTCGCGTCGAGGCCTCGGGCGACCAGCACCAGTCGCTCGGCCGCGCGGGCCACGAGGCCGTTGTGCGAGCCGAACGGCGCACCGGTCGCGATCTCGGCGTGCACGACCGCGGCCACCAGCAGCGCCGGCGCCGACGTGGGCTGGACCAGCAGGTCGCCGATCCCCCGCAGCCGCTCGGCGGCCGCGGGGTCGCGCGGTCGACCGCGCTGTGCCTCCGGCAGGCCGGCGGCGGCCAGCGCATGGATCCGCGCGAGCGCCTGGAGAGGCGTCCGGGTGAGCGACGGCGCCAGCGACAGCAGCTCCGTCGACACCCGCACCGCGTCGAGCGCGACCTCGTCGCCCGCGCCGGCCCGGACGTCGGCGAGCGTCGACGCCGACCCCTCCAGCACGCCGCTCGCGTGCGCCCCGCGGAGCAGCGACTCGGCGGTCGTCTCGGGCGAGGTACGCCGCAGGCCGCGGTCGCGCAGCATCACGTCGATCCCGTCCCGGGCGGCGGCGTACGCCGATGGCACCCCTTCGAGGGAGGCCAGGCGGGACAAGGGGTCTGCGCTCACGGGGATCACGCTATCGAGCGGGTACGGTGAGACTGATGACCGATCCCTCCCGCTCCTTCGGCTCCGTCGTGGACGCCTACGACCGGGCGCGGCCGACGTACCCGCGCGAAGCCGCGGCCTGGCTGGTCGGCGAGCAGCCGACGACGGTCCTCGAGCTCGGTGCCGGCACCGGCAAGCTCACCGAGGTCCTGGTCGGGCTCGGTCACGACGTGCACGCGACCGACCCGGACGAGCAGATGCTGGCCCGGCTGCGGGAGAACCTGCCCGACGTCCGCACCTCGGTGGCCGGCGCCGAGGACATCCCCGCGCCGGACGCGTCGTACGACGTCGTGGTGGTCGCGCAGGCGTTCCACTGGTTCGACCACGAGAAGGCACTGCCCGAGATCGCCCGGGTCCTCAAGCCTGGAGGCCGGCTGGCGGTGGTGTGGAACCAGCGCGACGAGCGGATCCCGTGGGTACGCCGGCTCGGGGTCATCATCGGCACCCAGGACCAGCAGCGTTCCGACGCGGTGCTGGTCACCTCGCCGCTGTTCGGCTTCGTCGAGGACCATGAGTTCCGGCACTGGCAGGTCGTGGACCGCGAGTCGATCCAGGACCTGGCGCTGTCCCGGTCGAACGTGGCGGTGCTCGACGAGGAGCAGCGTGCGGCCAAGCTGGCGGAGGTGCTCGCGTTCTACGACGACTACGGCCGCGGCATGGACGGCATGCAGCTGCCGCTGCGCGCGTCCTGCTTCCGAGCCGCGGTGGTCGACCGGCCCGAGGCCGAGCACCCGCAGGTGGAGGCGCCGGACGAGCCGGTCTCCGACGACGGCTCCGACGCCGACGTGCTCCTGATCGACTTCCGCTAGGACGCCGCGGGACGTTCAGGCCGAACGGGTGCCGAGTCCCCCATCTTCGGTAAGCATCATTCGCTTCGGGGGGCGCCGCACGACGGCGTACCAGACTTCGACGGTCCGCAAACAGGTCTGTGGAGGTGTCCCCGAGGTGGGTCTGATCGGTTCTCGCGCGACGGCCGCCCTGGCCGGCGCCGTCGTAGCCACGTCCATCGCGCTGGTTCCCGCGCTCCCGGGACCGGCGGCCGCAGCCGCACCGACGCCTCCCGCCTTCCTCGGGACGCTCGCGGGGCCGTCCCTCGGGGCGATGTACCCGTCCGGCGAGCAGTACGACGCCGTCCACGACCGGCTCGTCGTCGCCGACACCGGCCGCGACCGGGTCCTGGTCTACAGCCTGACCGGCACCAAGCTCTTCGAGTTCGGCAGCTTCGGCACGGGGGACGGACAGTTCGCCAGTCCTCGCGACGTCGCGGTCGACGACGAGGGGCGGATCTACGTCGCCGATGCCGAGAACAACCGGATCCAGGCGTTCACCGCCGACGGGCAGTTCCGCTGGACGGCCGGCGGCCTCAACCGGGGTGCCGACACCCTGAACACCCCGATCGGGCTGACCTGGGACTCGGCGAACGATGTCCTCCTCGTCGCGTCGACCGGCCAGTCCCTGGTCAAGGCCTACAGCGCCGCCGGTGATCGGCTCTGGAACTCGCCCCCCGGCGCCACCCTCGGTGTCAGCTCGCCGCGCGACGTGGAGCGGGGGCCCGACGGTCGCATCTGGGTGACCGCCTACCACGAGCACCAGATCAAGGTGTACGACGTGACCCCGGCCGGCGACTGGACCACCACCCCGGTGTGGGTCCTGGGCGACGGCGCGAAGAACGGCAAGGGCGACAACCAGCTGAACTTCCCCTACAACGTGGCGTGGAGCCCGGACGGCGACACCGCCTACGTCGCGGACACCGGCAACGGGCGGATCGCGCGCTGGGACATCAGCGGACCGACGCCGCAGTGGCTGCCGCCGTTCGGCGGGCACTGTGCCAACCACCCGCAGCCGTGCGAGGACCCGCCGGCCGACGCGGGCCTGTTCAACCACCTGCGCCGGGTCACCGTCGACTCCGAGGGCAACGTCTACGGCGCGGACTTCTGGGGCGCCGGGATCGAGGTGTTCCGTCCCGACGGCACCTCGCTGCGGGAGATCGAGGGCTTCGAGCCCCCGGCGCCGGGCGTCAGCCAGGCGTACGCCGTCGACGTCGCCCCGGACGGCCAGGTGTACGTGATGGACCGGCTCAACCACCGCATCGAGCGGTTCACCGCGGCCGGCGGCTACCTGAACAAGGTCGGCGCCCGCGGCACCCAGCCGGCGACGTTCTCCTGGCCCGAAGGGCTCACCGTCGCACCGAACGGACGGGTCTGGGCGCTGGACACCCGGGGCGGCCGGATCGAGAACTTCCCGGCCGACCTCGCCACCAAGCCGACCGTGAAGTCGTACGGCAGGACCGGCACCGGCCCGAACGAGATGACCTACCCGTCCAACGCCGACGTCGCTCCCGACGGCGTGGTCTGGATCGCCGACACCCGCAACGACCGGCTGATGCGCTTCGACCCCGCGACCGAGAGCTTCCTGGCTCCGATCACCGCCGGATTGAAGGGCCCGATGGGCGTGTCCGTCACCGCCAACGCCGTGTACGTCGCCGACACCGGCAACAACCGGGTCCTGAAGCTGACCCTCGACGGCACGAAGGTCGCGTCGTCCACGACGGGGCTGAACGAGCCGCAGGGGCTCGAGGTCGCACCCGACGGCTCGGTGTGGGTGGCCGACACCATGAACAGCCGGCTGGTGCACCTGTCCGGCGACCTCGTCGACCTCGGGGACGGTTTCGGTTCACTCGGTGACGGCGACCACCAGTTCTTCGATCCCCACGACCTCGCGTTCGGCAACGGCAAGATGTACGTCGCCGACACCTACAACAACCGGGTGCAGGTCTTCGAGCAGCCCGCGACCACAGGGTCGCCGGGCGACCCGGGCGACCCGGGCGACCCGGGCGACCCGGGCGACGCGTGGACCTACGGCTCGCAGATCTCGGCGCCCGGAGGGCGAGCGCCGTTCTACCCCGCCGGCCTCGCGATCGCGCGGGACGGCACCTGGTACGTCGCGGACTCCGCCGGCAGCCGCCTCGTGACGGTCGACCCGTCGACCGAGGCCGTCACCCCGGTCGACACTCCGGCACTGAACAACCCGCGCGACGTCGTGCTCGACTCGACCGTCGCTGGGCGGCTCTGGGTGCTCAACACCGACGCCAACCGGGTGCTGCGGCTCAGCACGTCCGGCGCCAACCAGGGCGCACCGATCACCGGCCTGAACCAGCCCTACGGGCTGACCCAGGACGACGACCGGGTCTACGTCGCCAACACCTACGACGGCGAGGTGCGCGCCTACGCCAAGTCGAACACCACCACGCCCGTCTGGAAGCAGACGACGTGCGGCGGGACGGCGTTCTCTCGCCCCCGCGACGTCGCGGTCGCGGACGACGGCCGGATCGTCGTCGCGGACACCGACAACGACCGGATCGTGCTGCTCGACGCGGCCACGGGCGACTGCGACGGCGCATTCGGGTCAGGAGGCACCGGCGCCGGCCAGTTCAAGTCGCCCCGCACGGTTGCAAGCGACGGCAACGGTGGGCTGTGGGTGGGCGACGCGTTCAACTACCGCATCCAGCACCTGTCCCTGACCGGCGACTCGCTCGGCGCGACCCCGGCCGGCGCCTACGGCCCGGGGCCCGACCAGTTCGTCTCGCCGCACTGCGTCACGCCGGTCCCCGGGACCGAGCAGGTGGCCGTGTGCGACACCTTCAACTACCGGATCAGCATCTGGAACGGCAGCGGCGCGACCCCGACCCACGACGGCACCGTCGGCGGCACCCGGCCCGCCGAGGGCGGCTTCAACGGCCCCTTCGGCCTCGCCTACGGGCCGTCCGGGGAGCTGTACGTCGCGGACTGGTTCAACCACCGGATCGAGAAGTTCGCCGCGGACGGCACGTTCCTCTGGCAGCGCGGGACCTACGGGCCGCAGGACGGCTCACTGGTCTTCCCGCGCAACGTGCTGGTCGCCGGCGGCAACGTCTACGTGACCGACAGCGAGAACAACCGGATCGACGTCTTCACCCCCAGCGGCGACTACGTCGACCGGATCGGCGAGGGCACCGGCCTGAGCCGGCCCCACCAGATCGCCCTCGACGGCTCGGGAGGGTTCTGGGTCGCGGACACCAACAACGACCGGGTCGTCCACCTCGATGCCGGCGGAGCGGTGCTGTCGGACTTTCCGGTGACCGGCTCCGCCACCCACAGCCGGCCGCAGGGCATCGCGCTCGACACCGACGGCACCCTGCTGGTCTCCAACAGCGGCAACGGCCGCCTCGAGCGCTACTCGACGCACGGTGCCCTGGAGGGCACCGTGCTCGACGCGCCCGCGGTGACGACGCCGGCCGGCCTCCAGGTCACCGGTTCCGGCGCCGCGAAGCGGATCCTGGTCTCCGACGTCGGTGGCGACCGGGTCGTCGTCCTCGACGGATCCGGGGCCACGGTCCAGGTGCTCGGCTCGACCGGCACCGGCCCGGGCGAGCTCTCGCGGCCGCGCGGCGCCGCACTCGACCCCAGCGACGGTGACCTCGCGATCGCGGACTTCGGCAACGACCGGATCTCGGTCTGGACGCGTGCCGCCGGCGCGCGCTGCGCGACCCGTGCGGCGACGTACCGCGCTGCCCTCGGCAGGGGTCCGGACGTCCTCCGCTACGGGCTCGGCGGGGTGCGTCTCTGCACCGACGGCACCAGCGCGACCGTGACGGACAAGGGCAAGGTCGCCGCCGCCACCCTGCACCCCGCCAGCGCGCGGACGGCCATGTCCGGCCTCGGACTGCGGTTCCGCTACAACGACAGCAGCCCAGTCCGCGTCAGAACCCGCGCGGACGGCTCGGCGCGGGTTCGCGTCTCCGGCTCGTGGTCGTCCTGCATGAACCTGTCGTACGGCGACCGGCTGATCAAGGCGGGCATCCAGGCCGCGCGGGCGAACACCACGGGCAAGGTCCGGAACCGGCTCAGCAGCTGGGGTCCCCGGAAGATCGCCACCAGCCCCAGGATCCCGGCGCGAGTGAAGCGCATGATCGCGGAGAGCGGGGTCGTGGCCACGCTCGGCACCGCCCCGCGGTCGGCTCGCGCGACCCTGCGCACCCTGGCCTTCGCCCTGGTCGACCGGGCGTTCACCGCGGCACCTCGCAACGGCCTGAAGCAGCTGGTCGCCGGCACCTGCGTGACCCGGACCTGGGCTCCGACGATCACCATCACGATGACGGCGGGTGGGGAGGTGCGCTCGGCGCTGTCCGGTCGCTCGACGTCGCTCCGGGTCGACTGAGGCCCTGAACGGCGGGGCTCATGCCTCCGGCGCGCGCCGCTCGGCCGTGCCCATGCGGACGTGCTCGGCGTGGTAGATCGCCTGCTCGATGAGCTCAGCCACGTGGTCGTCGTAGAGGCTGTAGCTGACGTTGCGACCGGAGCGCTCGCTGTCGACGAGTCCGAGATTGCGCAGCAGTCGTAGCTGGTGGGAGACCGCTGACTGCTCCATCCCGATGCTGTCCGCGAGCTCGCCCACCGTCGCCGGTCCGCTCTGCAGCCTGGCGAGGATCAGCAGCCTGCTCGGCGTGGCGAGCGCCTGGAGCGTGGTGGCCACCGACTTGGCCGTGGCCAGATCCATCGTCGTCGGGCCCGCGACTCGACCGTCCACTCCGTGACCCATGGCACCAGAGCATACGGCTTTTGCATGAAGAAGTGTTCATGTGTACCGTCGTAGCTCAGATGAACACCTGTTCATCTGAGCCCATATCTGTGCCGTCAGCCTGAACAGGATCGACCATGTCTCTTGCCGAGGTGGCCCCTGCGCCTCCGTCCCCGCGGACGACCTCCGGGTCTCGGCGACCGTTGCTCGCGGCCCGGGCGCTG
>FTBU01000385.1_pt1 | contig 9938 bp, 8 predicted proteins | sample 1639351 | NCBI WGS metagenome assembly FTBU01 (sample SAMEA3914864, study PRJEB12502) | metagenome | biome: forest; material: soil | place: USA | collected 2012-03-12 | depth 0.3 m | reverse complement strand
GACCTGGCCATCGGCACCCAGCGCCCGCCCGCGCCGTACGCCGCCCGCGACCTGGCCGTGCTGCCGGTCTGGGCCTACGTCACCCCGGACGACCCGTGGGCGGCACGCACCCGGGTGACGATCGCCGAGCTCGTGGCCCGCCCGCTGGTCGGCCTCCCCTCCACGTTCACCGCGCGCGAGGCCCTGGATGCGGCGACGCTCGCCCACGGGTCGTCGTACGCCTCGATGGTGGAGGCGGGCAACGGCACGATCGCCCAGGCGCTGGCGGCGGCGGGACGCGGTGTCGCCGTCGTGTCGGACGATCCGCGCTTCGACCTGGTGCCGCTGGCCGTCGACCTCGGTGGCGAGCTGCTGACCGTCCGGCTGGTGGCGGCATGGGACCCGCGCAGCCTCGCGGCCGACACCCTCGGCGACGTCGTCGCCCGGCTGGAGCGCTGGATCTCGGCGCAGTACGGCGACGTCGAGGAATCGGCTCCGAGACCCTCCGGCCGCTAGGATCGCGCCCGGCAAGCGCGCGAACCGGTGCCCCTCCGACGGTCTCCCGTCGGGATCGCACCGCAGATCTTCTCGGCGATCGACGTGCTCGATGCAGGGTCCTCCGGGACCCCGCACCGGAGCACTGCGTCGCGCCCGACGCCCGCTGCTCCCCCGAACCCCGAAGGACCGCCCATGCACCGGCGCGCGCACCGCTCGAGCTCCCTCGAGACGCACACCATCGACGCCATCCCGAGCGACGAGCGGCACGGCCGGCCCTGGCACCTGTTCACGCTGTGGTTCGGGGCGAACTCGGTGGTCGTCAGCATCTTGACCGCGTCGCTGCTCGTCTCGCAGGGCATGAGCTTCTGGTGGTCGGTCGCGGCGATCGTGATCGGCTTCGCGATCGGGTCGTTCCTCGCGGCGTTCCACTCCGCTCAGGGTCCGGCCCTCGGCATCCCGCAGATGGTCCAGAGCCGCGCCCAGTTCGGGTACGTCGGCGCCGCGCTGCCGATGCTGGTGGCCGCCGCCAACTACCTGATCTTCTTCGCGGCGGCACCGGCCGTCTGCGGACTGATCGTCCACCTCGTCTGGGGCTGGAACGCCTACCTGGTCGCCGGCGCCGTGATGGCGATGACGTTCGTCGTGGCGCTGTTCGGCTACGACCTGAGCCACCGCATCGGCCGGTACCTCAGCGTGGCGTCGGTGGTCGTCTTCGGGATCTTCACGGTGCTGCTGCTGACGCACACCGGCATCGCCGACCCCGCGCCGGTCCCGACCGGCGGCTTCGACCTGACCCTGTTCCTCTTCGGCATCTCGCTGACCGTCATCTACGCGGCCGGCTACGCGCCGTACATCGCCGACTACTCCCGCTACCTGCCCGAGGACACCCCCACGTCGGCGTCGGCGTGGTGGACGTTCGCCGGGATCTTCCTGTCCAGCGTCTGGCTCTTCGTGCTCGGCGCGTACCTCACCGCGGTGACCGGTTTCGACGGCGACGTCATGGGCGAGATGGTGCGGGTGAGCGACGGGTTCAGCCCGGCGTACACGGCGCTCCTGGTGCTCGTGATCGTCGCCGTCCAGGTCCTCCAGGGATCCCTCTCGCTGTACGCCGGCGGCAACACCGTGCTCAGCATCGTGACGTCGTTCCGGACGAGCCGGACCCCGCTCACGCCGAGCCTCGGTCGACGGCTGGCCGCGCTGGTGCCGTTCGCGGTCGTCTGCTTCGCCGCCGTCATCGCGTACACGGGCAGCTTCGAGACCGCCTTCACCGAGGCGCTGTGCCTGATCCTCGTGCTGCTCGTGCCGTGGTCGGCCATCAACCTCGTCGACTTCTACGTCGTGACGAGAGGGCGGTACGACGTGACCGCGATCCTCGACCGTCGCGGCCGGTACGGCCTGGTCAACCTCGCCGGTCTCGCGAGCTTCCTGCTCGCGGTGGCCGTCGAGCTGCCGTTCGCGAACCTCGGCTTCTGGGCCGGCCCGGTGTCGACGAGGCTCGACGGCGCGGACTTCTCCTGGGTGGTCGGCGGCGTCGTCGGCGCCGTCGGCTACCTCGCCCTCACCCGGCTCCGCGGCCTCCAGCGGGTCGCGCTGCCGACCGCTGCCTGACGATCACCGGTCCTGCTGGCGGTTCTTCGCCAGCACGGCGAGCAGCTCGTCCCCGACGTGGGCTGCGGCGATCCCGGTCAGCTCGGCGTGGTCGTACGCCGGGGCCACCTCGACGATGTCCGCGCCGACGACGTCGAGGCCGACCAGCCCGCGGAGCGTGTGCAGGAGCTCGCGGCTTGTGAGGCCGCCAGCCTCCGGCGTACCTGTGCCGGGTGCGTGCGCCGGGTCGAGGACGTCGATGTCGATGGAGACGTAGACGGGACCGTCGCCCAGGCGCCGGCGCATCCGCTCGACGACCGACGCGACCGTCGCGTCCTGGTAGTCGTCGGCGTGGACGACCTGGAAGCCGAGCACGCCGTCCTCGCGCAGGTCCTCGCGCGAGTACAACGGCCCGCGGATGCCGACGTGCAGGCAGCGCTCCCGGTCGAGCAGGCCCTCCTCCGACGCACGGCGAAACGGAGTGCCGTGCGTGGTCGGCTCGCCGAAGTAGGTGTCCCACGTGTCGAGGTGCGCGTCAAAGTGAACGACCGCGACCGGGCCGTGCTCGGCCGCCACCGCGCGCAGCAGCGGGAGCGCGATGGTGTGGTCGCCGCCGATGGTCAGCAGCCTCGTGCCGCCGGAGGCGAGGTCGCGGGCGGCCCGCTCGACGGTCCGCATCGCGTCGGTGATGTCGAACGGGTTGACCGCGATGTCCCCCGCGTCCGCGACCTGCTGGGCCGCGAACGGCGAGACGTCGAGCGCCGGGTGGTACGGCCGGAGGAGCTTGGAGGAGGCCCGTACGTGGGCCGGCCCGAAGCGGGCGCCGGGGCGGTAGCTGACACCGCTGTCGAACGGGACCCCGACGATCGCCACGTCCACGTGGTCCACCTCGTCCGCCCGGGGCAGCCGGGCGAAGGTCGCCGGCCCGGCGAAGCGCGGGACGCGGGTCGCGTCGATCGGGCCGAGGGGTGCATCGCTCATCGTGGAGCCCTTCTGGACGTGCCGGGGACCGGGCAGGGGGCGGATCGGTAGCGAGAACCTAGGTGACCGCAGGTCCGGATCGAACGGCGGGGCGCCGGCCCGCCGTCGCGCGCGGGTCCTCGTCGGAGGAGACCTCGTAGCGCTCCTTGAACACCTGGAGGTGGATCCAGGACTCCAGTCGCGTGACCCCCGGCATCTTGCGGAGCCGGTTGAGGCGCTCGGCGAGGGTGGCCTCGGCGGCGACGCCGAGCGTCGCCACGATGTCGTAGCGGCCGAGGGTGGTCGCCACGAACTCGATGCCTCCCGTACGCCGGAGGCGGTCCACGGTTGGGCTGACGTCCTGCGCGCTGGTGTTGAGCCCGATGCCTGCGGCGACCGGGCCCGACCCGCTGCGGCGCGACTGCGTCGCACCGATCTTGAGGACGCCGTCGTCGAGGAGCCGCACCACCCGCTTGCGCGCGGCCGGGCCGGAGATGCCGAGCACGCGCCCGAGGTCCGCGTAGCTGGTGCGCCCGTCCACCGACAGCAGGGCGATCGCCTTGAGGTCGACGCCGTCGAGGCGGGTGCCAGGCCGCGGACGGGACGGGATCAGGATGCCGAATGGCACGTCGACGTACTGCAGGGTCTCGACCCGCGTGACGTAAGGCAGCGCGCGGACGGCGCCCACCCGGTCGAAGAGCTCACGGTTGGTCTGCGTCCGGATCTCCGCGACCACGTCGAACGCCCCGGCGACCGCGGTCGCCAGCACGACGGCCGGGTCGGCCCGCAGCGCGTCGATGACCTGGTCGGCCGGACCGTCGACGTGGATGGACACGTGGCCGATGGCGTGCTGGCCGAGCAGCTCGGGGTGGACCGACGCCGTCACCCGGATCGTCCCGTCGTCCAGCAGCGCCCGGACCCGGGCGGCGACCAGCCCCCGCGGCACGTGCAGGCGGGCTGCGAGCTCGGCGTACGTCGCGCGGCCGTCGTACCGCAGCATCGTCACCAGCTGGTCGTCCAGGTCGCGCACGTGCCCTCCTCGCTCGCCGATCGGACCAAATATTTCGGAACGTCTTTGGCGCACTCCGAAACCGCGCGCCGGTCCAGTATCCACGCCGAACGCGATCGTGCGCGTCGATGCTGTCGGATCGAAACCATTCGGCATCCCTCTGATTCCGAGGTGATTGCGGGAGCTGCGTGCGGGCCCCTACCGTTCCCGCTCGTCAGATGTGAGCCGCACCACTCGGCTCCGACGAGACCTCCTAAGGAACGGCATGCGGACTCTCCACCACCTCGAGGGCAGTGACCTCGAGCTGCACGTGCGCCTCTTCGAGAACGCGAACGTGCACACCCTCAACGCGCACACCCTGGCGGGCGAGCGACCCGAGGCGTTCCTGGTCGTGGGCAACACGATCGCCGCCACGGGCACGCCCGACGAGTGCCTGCAGGTGGCGCTCGCCTGCGGCTACATGAACATCGAGCGCGTCGACCTCGGGGGCGCCACGGTGCTGCCCGGCTTCGTCGACCCGCACGCGCACCCCCTGATGCACGGCCAGATGCTGAGCTGGGTCGACTGCGGGCCCGAGCGCGCCGGCAGCATCCCGGAGATCATCGCCCTCCTCCGCGAGGCCGCCGACCAGCTGCCCGAGGGGACGCCGGTCCGGGGCTACGGCTACGAGCACCGCAACCTGGTCGAGGGCCGGCACCCGCACCGTCGTGAGCTCGACCAGGTCGCCACCGACCGCGAGGTCTACCTCATGAACGCCAGCGGCCACGGCGGCGTCGTCAACAGCTACACGTTCGCGCTGCACGGGGTCGACGCGTCGACCCCGGACCCGACCGGCGGCCGGTTCTTCAGGGACGCGGACGGCGACCTGACCGGCGAGCTCTCCGACGCGGCGTGCAACATCCTGACCGGTGTCGGGGGAGTCAAGGTCGGCCACCACGGCCCGAACTTCCACCTGTCCGACGAGCCGGCCGAGCACGAGCGACAGCTGCGCGCCTCGCTCGAGCAGTTCGCCGCCGCCGGCGTCACCCTGATCGGCGACGCGCAGGTCAGCTCCCGCGAGCTGTCCACCTACCTCCGCCTCGGAAGCGACCTCCGGCTGCGCGTGAGCCTGTACTTCCTCTCGCACCTGCTCGACGAGGTCGTCGCGCTCGGGATGGACCGCCCGTTCGGCAACGCCAAGCTCTCCTTCGCCGGCATCAAGCTCTACGCCGACGGCACGCTCGGCGGCTGGACGGCGTACTTCCCCGAGGGCTACCTCGGCGACCCCTGCCGGACCGGGCAGCTCTACCACGAGCCCGCGGAGTACGGCGAGCTCGTCGCCAAGGCGCACGGCGCCGGCCTGCAGACCGCGACCCACGCGCAGTCCCCCACCGCCATCGAGATGGTGCTGGAGGCGGTGGCCGCCGCCCAGGCCCTGTCGCCGCGCGAGGACGCCCGCCACCGCATCGAGCACTGCGGCCTGCCGCTGCCCGAGCAGATCGGGCGCATGAAGGAGCTCGGGATCCACCCGGTCAACCAGAGCCAGCACTACTACAACTGGGGCGAGGGCGTCACCGACGCCATCGGCACCCCGGGCGAGCGGTTCAACCCGCTCGGCGAGTTCGAGCGGGCCGGCGTACCGGTGACCCTCAGCTCGGACGCACCGGTCGCGGCACCGAACCCGTTGGAGGCCATCCAGGCCGCGGTGACCCGCGTGACGCGCAACGGCCACCGTCTCGGGCCGGACGACCTGCGGATCAGCGTGGACACCGCGGTGCGTGCGCACACGGTGAACGGTGCCCGGACGCTGGGCCGCGAGGCCGAGCTCGGGACGCTCGAGGTCGGCAAGCGCGCCGACTTCGTCGTGCTGGACGGCGACCCCTACCAGGTGCAGCCGGACCAGATCTCGGCCATCCAGGTCCTCCAGACCTGGGTGGACGGCGACCGGATCCACCTCAGCGATCGCGCCCTGGTCTCCACGACCAGCTGAGCACGACCACCAGCTCCTCTCCTCCTCACCACTTCACGAAAAGAGACACTCATGCGCACCACCGTCCTCGCCGCCGCGGGCCTGCTCGCCCTCACCCTGACGGCCTGCTCCTCGGGCTCGGACTCGACCAACAGCAGCGCGCCGGCCGGCCTCGCCGACTCCAACACGCTCTCGGTCTGCATCGACCCGGAGTACGCGCCGATGGAGTCCTACGCGAACGGCTCCAGCGGCGACATCGTCGGCTTCGACGCTGACACCGCCCGGGCCATCGCCGACCGGTGGAACGTCGACGCCAAGCTGATCCCGACCGCCTTCGACGGCCTCATGCCGGCCCTGCAGTCGCGCCGCTGCGACCTGCTGCTCAGCGGCCTGTACATGTCGGAGGACCGCCTCAAGGTCGCCGACGCGACCCCGGTCCTCAACACCGGTGCAGCGATCGTGGCGAGCCCCGACTCGGCGTCGTCGTACTCGTCGCCGACCGACCTGTGCGGCGTGCAGGTGGCCGCCCAGTCGGCATCGGTGAACGCCGCGATCATCGAGGGCCTGAAGAAGCCGTGCGAGGACGCGGGCAAGCCGGCGCCCGAGCTGACCCAGTACCCGCAGACCTCGCAGACGGTCCTCGCCGTGCTCAACGGCAAGTCGCAGGCCCTGATCGAGACCGACGTGGCCGCCGCCTACATGGCGTCGCAGAACAAGGACAAGCTCGTCGTGGTCGACGGCGTGTTCCCGAAGGACACCCAGTTCGGCGCGTTCACCCGCAAGGGCGACGACCTGTCGAAGCCGGTCGCCGACGCCATCGCCGCCCTGCGCGAGGACGGCACGCTCGACAAGCTCGCGACCAAGTACGGCCTCAACCCCGCTGCCGTCGCCGTCGGCTGACGGTCACCGGAAGGAGTCAGGATCATGGAGTTCGACGTCGGAATCTTTGTCGACCAGCTGCAGAACTTCGACTACGCGCGCGGAGCCCTGCTCTCGCTCGGGGTCGCTGCCCTCTCGCTCGTGCTCGCCGTCGCGATCGGGTTCCCGGTCGCGCTGGGCAAGACCTCGTCACGCCCGGTCGGTCGTGCGCTCGGCAGCGTCTACATCTGGTTCTTCCGCGCCATCCCCGCGCTGCTGGTGCTCCTGATCATCTGGAACTCCCTTCCGCAGATGTTCGAAGTCTTCCGGGAGAGCTGGTTCTCGCCGTTCATCGCTGCCGTCATCGGGCTCGGACTGGTCGAGGCCGCCTTCATGGCCGAGATCATCCGCGCCGCGCTGCTCAGCGTCGACGAGGGCCAGTACCTCGCGGCCCGGGCGCTCGGCATGACCCCCTGGACGGTCATGCGGAAGGTCGTCCTCCCCCAGGTCATCCGGATCGCGCTGCCGCCTACCGGCAACGAGTTCATCGGCCTGGTCAAGTACTCGTCGCTCGCCTCGGTGATCTCGCTGCGCGAGCTGCTCACCACGGCCCAGGTGGGCGTGAACACCACGTTCCGGTACGGCGAGTACTACGCCGTCGCGATCGTCTACTACCTGGTGATCGTCTCGGTGCTCACCGTGCTGCAGGGCATGGTCGAGCGACGGTTCACCTGGACGTCGCGCGGCAAGAGGAGCAACGAGATCGAGGTCCCGACCCGCGTCACCGAAGGAGCGCTCGCATGAGCACCGCAACGATCACCCGCCCGGTCCTCGAGGTCCGCGGCCTGGCGAAGAGCTACGCCGACACCTCGGTCCTCAAGAGCGTGGACTTCAGCATCGACCGCGGTGAGGTCAAGGCCGTGCTCGGGCCGTCGGGCTCGGGGAAGTCGACCATGCTGCGCCTGATGGCCCTGCTCGAGCCGGCCGACGCCGGCGAGATCCTCCTCGACGGCACTCCGCTCGGCGGCGTGACGGGACGGGGCCGGCGCAAGAGCGAGACCCAGCTCGCCCACGAGCGCCGCTCGGTCGGCATGGTGTTCCAGAAGTTCAACCTGTTCCCGCACCTGACCGCCGAGAAGAACGTGATGCTCGGGCTCACCAGCGTCCAGGGCGTCTCCCCGAAGGAGGCGCGTGAGCAGGCGAAGGCGATGCTGCACCGGGTCGGCCTGGGCAACCGGGCCGACCACTACCCGAGCGAGCTCTCGGGTGGCCAGCAGCAGCGGGTGGCCATCGCCCGGGCCCTGGTGATGAACCCGACCGTCCTGCTCTTCGACGAGCCGACCTCGGCGCTCGACCCGGAGCTGGTCGGCGAGGTGCTCCGCGTCATGGAGTCCCTCGCCGAGGACGGCATGACCATGATCGTGGTCACCCACGAGGTCCGCTTCGCGCGGCGGGTGGCCAGCGAGGTGTCGCTGTTCGACGAGGGCGTGATGGTCGAGGCCGCCGCGCCGGACCAGTTCTTCGACCACCCGCAGCACGAGCGCACCCGGAGGTTCCTCAGCCATGTCCACTAGCCCGCTCGCGGTCTACACCGACGCCGAGGACCTCGACCCGACCATCGGCATCGAGCTCCTCCGGGCGCACGGCTACCGGGTCGAGTACCTCGGCACCACCGACCCGGAGGCGATCGTCGCCGGCGCCCGCGAGGCCACGGCCCTGCTGGTCGGCTACGCCGAGATCTCGGCGGAGATGATGGCGGTCCTGCCCCAGCTCGAGATCATCGCGCTCGCCTCCTCCGGCGTCGACAACGTCGACCTCGACGGTGCCCGGGAGCACGGCATCTGCGTGGCGAACCTGCCCGCGCTCGCCGCGGAGGAGGTCGCAGGACACGCGGTCGCCCTGGCCCTCGCCCTGCTGCGCGAGCTGCCGTTCTTCGCCGACCGGGCCGCCCAGGGTGACTGGCTGTCCCGCCCGCCGGTCGCTCCGGTCCGGCTCAGCGAGACCCGGCTCGGGCTCGTCGGCCTCGGCCAGATCGGCAGCGTCGCCGCCCGGCAGGCGCAGGGGCTGTTCGGTGAGGTCGTCGGGTACGACCCGCACCTCCCGGACACCCCGGAGACCGCGGCCCGCCTCGCCGCGCTCGGCGTCCACCGCGTCTCGCTGGAGGAGCTCCTGGCGTCCGCCGGCGTCGTGTCGCTGCACCTGCCGCTCACCGAGCAGACCCACCACCTCATCGACGCGGCCGCGCTGGCGCGGATGCCCGCGGGCAGCACCCTGGTGAACGTCAGCCGCGGCGGCCTGGTCGACCCCGTCGCGCTGCGCGACGCACTCGACCGCGGCCACCTGCGCGGCGCGGCGCTCGACGTCCTCGACGTCGAGCCGGCGCCGGTCGACCACCCGCTCGTCGGGCACCCGCGGGTCCTGCTGACCCCGCACGTGGCCTACCTGTCGGACCACACGCTGCGCGAGTACGTGCGGGTCCAGGCGCAGAACGTCGTCTCGTACGGCGAGCGCGGCGTGCCGGACCACACCGTCGTCGCACCCCGCCGTACCGCGATGGCGTCCGCTGTCGCCACCCACTCCTGACCACGCCCACCCTGAAGGACCTCGCATGACCACCCCCAGCACCGGCGGCCGGGCCATCGTCCGCGCCCTCGCCGAGCGGGACGTCGACCTCGTCTTCGGCATCCCCGGCACGCACAACCTCGAGATCTACCGGCACCTGGCCGACAGCGGGATCCGCCACGTCACCCCGCGCCACGAGCAGGGCGGCGGGTACGCCGCCGACGCCTACGCCCGGGTCAGTGGGAAGCCGGGCGTCGTGATCACCACGACCGGTCCCGGCCTGACCAACGCGATCACGGCAGCGGCGACGTCGTACGCCGACTCGCTCCCGGTCCTGTTCATCTCCCCCGGCATGCCGACCGGGATGGAGCGGATCGACATCGGCTGGCTGCACGAGATGAAGGACCAGCACGCCGCCATCGACGCGGTCGTGGAGCGGAGCGTCCGCGTCACGTCGGCCGCCGAGGCCTACGCCGCCATCCACGAGGCCTTCGACCGCTGGGCGGTCGGCCGGCGCCGGCCGGTCCACCTCGAGGT
>FTBU01002111.1_pt1 | contig 10028 bp, 8 predicted proteins | sample 1639351 | NCBI WGS metagenome assembly FTBU01 (sample SAMEA3914864, study PRJEB12502) | metagenome | biome: forest; material: soil | place: USA | collected 2012-03-12 | depth 0.3 m | reverse complement strand
GGACGAGCCGGAGTCGATGGGTGCGACCAGCCTCGCCGGGCGCGAGGGGCTCGACAACCTGATCTGGGTCGTCAACTGCAACCTGCAGCGCCTCGACGGCCCCGTGCGCGGCAACGGCAAGATCATCCAGGAGCTGGAGGCCAACTTCCGTGGCGCCGGCTGGAACGTGATCAAGGTGATCTGGGGCCGGGACTGGGACGCCCTGCTCGCCCGCGACGTCGACGGCGTCCTGGTGAACAAGATGAACAGCACCCCTGACGGCCAGTTCCAGACCTTCTCGGTCGAGGACGGCGCCTACAACCGCGAGTTCTTCTTCGGCCCCGACCCGCGGCTTCGCAAGATGGTCGAGCACATGACTGACCGGCAGATCGAGAAGCTCCCGCGCGGCGGCCACGACTACCGCAAGGTGTACGCCGCCTTCGACGCGGCCACCAAGCACGTCGGCCAGCCGACGGTGATCCTGGCGCACACCATCAAGGGCTGGACGATCGACGCCCTCGAGGGCAAGAACGCCACCCACCAGATGAAGAAGCTCAAGCTGCCCGACCTGCTCAAGTTCCGCGACCGGCTCTACCTGCCGATGAGCGACCGGGACATCACCGACGCCTACGAGGCCTCCGGCACGGCGCCGTTCTTCCACCCCGGCGCGGACTCTCCCGAGATCGAGTACATGCTCGAGCGGCGTCGCCAGCTCGGTGGGTCGCTGCCCAAGCGGGTCATCCGGGCCAAGCCGCTCAAGGTGCCCGGCGACGAGGTGTACGCCGAGCTCAAGCAGGGCTCGGGCAGCAACAAGATCGCCACCACGATGGCGCTGGTCCGGCTGCTCAAGGACTGGATGAAGGACCCCGAGATCGGCAAGCGGATCGTGCCGATCGCGCCTGACGAGTACCGCACGTTCGGCATGGACTCGATGTTCCCGACGGCGAAGATCTACAACCCGGGCGGGCAGCAGTACGAGGCGGTCGACCGCAAGCAGCTGCTGAAGTGGCGCGAGGCGCCCGAGGGCCAGATGCTGCACGAGAGCATCTCCGAGGCCGGCGCCGTCGCGTCGGCAACCGCTGCCGGGTCGGCGTACTCGACGCACGGCGAGGCGATGATCCCGTTCTACATCTTCTACTCGATGTTCGGGTTCCAGCGCACCGGCGACTCGATCTGGGCGATGGCCGACCAGCTCGCACGCGGCTTCCTCATCGGCGCGACCGCCGGCCGGACCACGCTGACCGGCGAGGGTCTGCAGCACGCCGACGGGCACTCGCCGCTGCTCGCGGCCACCAACCCCGCCGTCGTGCACTACGACCCGGCGCACGCCCACGAGATCGCGCACATCATGCAGGACGGCCTGCGCCGGATGTACACGGTCAGCGCGGAGCACCCGATGGGCGAGGACGTCATCTACTACGTCACCGTCTACAACGAGCCGGTCGTGCAACCGAAGGAGCCGGAGGACCTCGACCTGACCGGCCTGCTCAAGGGCGTCTACCGGTTCGCGCACGGCCCGGAGCTCGGCAACGACGCACCCAAGGCCCAGCTGCTCGCCTCCGGCGTCGGCTTCCCGTGGATCGTCGAGGCCCAGCGGATCCTGGCCCAGGACTGGGGCGTGTCCGCCGACCTGTGGTCGGTGACGTCCTGGAACGAGCTCGCCCGGGACGCGATCGCCTGCGAGCGCGACGCCCTGCGCGCCCCCGACCAGCCGAGCCGGGTCCCGTTCGTGACCCAGCAGCTCGACGGGGCTCCCGGCCCGTTCGTGGCGGTCTCGGACTTCATGCGCGCGGTCCCGCTTCAGATCGCGCCCTGGGTCCCCGGCGACTTCCACGCACTGGGCACCGACGGCTTCGGCTTCGCCGACACCCGGCCGGCAGCGCGGCGGTACTTCAACGTCGACGCGGAGTCGGTGGTGGTGCAGACGCTCCAGGCGCTGGCGAACCGTGGCGAGGTGAAGCCCGAGGCGGTCACCGAGGCGTTCCGGCGGTACCGGATCGACGACCCGACCGCCGTCGCCGGTGTCCTCCAGGAGGGCGGCGACGCATGAGCGAGGCCGCGCCAGCGGACTCGGCCGGGCACCACGACCGGCTCCGGCGTACCGTCCGGCGCTCGCGCTGGTGGTTCGTCGTCGCGCTGGTGCTCGCACTGCTCAGCATCCCGGCCCTGTTCGACCTGCACAGCCTGCTCGTCGGACTCGCCGTCGTCACCGCGGGGCTGGGGGTGCTGGTCGCGGGGTTCACCTGGTTCGACCGGTGATCAGGCGATCGGCACCGCGCGCGCCAGGTGCAGCTGCTCGGTGACCGGCTCGAGCGGGCCGTTGCGGAGCAGCTGGCGCCAGCGTCCGCGGTGGTACGACGCCGGCTGGGTCGAGCGCACGAAGTCGCTGAGCACCTTCACGAACCGCTCGGGGTGGTCCTTGTGCGGGAAGTGGCCCGAGTTGCCGAGCACCTCGACCTGCGCGCCGGGGGCGATCGCGGCGACGGTCTCGGCGTGCTTCGCCGGGATCACCATGTCCTCGGCGCCCCAGACCACGAGCATCGGCATCGCCTGGGTCAGGTAGGCACGGTCGACCATCGTCACGATCTGGCCGCGGGCGTCGACGACGGCGCGCACCACGTGCGCGATCGCTGCCCGGGCGCGCGGGTCCTTGAAGGTGTCGAAGATGTCGGCGACCTCGTCGAGGTCGTGGGTCGCGGCCAGCCCGGTGCGCGAGAGTGCGCGCATCCCGGTCGTGCCGACGTGCCGGATGCCCGGCAGCGTCAGCAGCGTCATGACGGCCTTGAAACCCGGGAGGCCGACCGCGCGGATCAACGGCGTCACCTCCGGCCCGAGGCCGCCCGGCGCGACCAGCACGAGCCGCTCGGTGCGCTCGGGGAACTGGTAGGCGAACTGCATCGCGACGCCGCCGCCCAGGCTGTGCCCCACGACGGTGACCTTGTCGATGCCGAGGACGGTGAGCAGGTCGCGCATCCCGTTGGCGTAGCCGCCGACCGAGTAGTCGGCCCGCGGCTTGGCGCTCTGCCCGTGACCGAGCAGGTCGGGGGCGATCACCGTGTAGCGCTTGGCCAGGGTGGCGATGACCGGCGACCAGGTCGTGTGGTCGCAGCCGAGGCCGTGCAACAGCAGGAGCGCCGGGCCGGATCCGACCTTCACGAAGGCACGTTCGTGCCCGTGGATCGTGACCTTCTGCATCTCGAGCTCAGCAACCACGGCCCCACTCCTCCGTCCGTCCGGCCGGTGCCGGCGCCTGGCAGTCAACCAGAACGACGCCGCGCCGGGGCGGTCGTGACGGGGATTTCACGTGCTCGGAACAGACGCCCACGTCGGGTGTGACGCAGCCGACACCGCGGGCTCACCTCGAGGGCGGCGGATCCGCTAGGCGGGGAGCCCGACCGCGCGAGCGGCCAGCGCTGCGACGCCGAGCAAGAGCATCGCGCTGCACAGCCGCCCGCGCAGCCGATCCGGCAGCATCGCGTCGAGCGCGATCACCGGACCGGTCTCGGCTGGTGTGCTGACGCGGATCGCGTGGGCGCGCGACGTACCACCGAGGCGCCCGAGACTGTGCGCATCCAGACGATCCACAGTCGTTTCCCCCATGCCCAGCACCGCGGCGAGGAGGTGGGTGCGACCGCGCATCGGTGCCTTGAGCAGAACAGTACAAGCCGGTTTCGGCGGGACGACTAGACCGTTTTGACCACGCCAGCCCTGCGTGCCGGGTGCCCTTGTCCGTAGAGTCCTGCCGTGACCCGGTCCCGCGCGCAGATCGCCCAGCGGCTCACCCGTGCCAGCGGTTCGCTCTCCTCGGCTGCGTTGAGCCGCATGGAGGACGACATGCCCTGGGTGACCCAGCTGCCGGCCGAGGACCGCTCCTTCATCGGCCTGATCGTCCAGGCAGGCATCAAGTCCTTCATCGACTGGTACCGCAACCCGGACGCGTCCGCAGCGATCCGCGCCGAGGTCTTCGGCGTCGCGCCGCGCGAGATGGCCGGGGAGATCACCCTGGAGCAGACCGTCGCGATGGTGCGGCTCTCGATCAACGTCGTCGACGAGAACCTCGAGGACGTCCTCGGCGAGGATGCCGAGAGCGTGCGCAGCCCGCTGAACCGGTACGCCCGCGAGGTCGCGTTCGCCACCGCCGAGGTCTACGCCCGGTACGCCGAGCAGCGCGGGGCCTGGGACGCGCGCCTCGAAGCCCTCGTCGTGGACTCTCTGCTCCGCGGTGAGGCGGAGGAGACGATCGCCTCGCGGGCAAGCGCACTCGGCTGGGACGGCGCCGGCCGGGTGCTGGTGATGGCCGGTCTCCTCGGCGAGGACTCCGGTGCGGTCGAGGAGGTGCGGCGGCTGGCGCGCGAGCACCGGCTGGACTGCCTGTGCGCGGTCCAGGGCGACCGGCTCGTCGTCGTACTGGGGGGCGTGGACCGGCAGGCCCGTCCGGCCGCCAGCGTGGCGACCGCGTTTGCCGACGGCCCGGTCGTGGTGGGCCCGGTCGTCGGATCGCTGACCGACGCCCGCATCTCGGCCGACGCGGCCCAGGCCGGGCTGCGGGTCGCCGCCGGCTGGTCGGACGCCCCGAGGCCCGTGCACGCCGACGACTTGCTCCCCGAGCGCGCCCTGGCGGGTGACCGAACCGCCCGGACGACGCTGGTCACCCACGTGCACGACCCGCTCGCCGAGGCCGGTGGCTCCGTCCTGGAGACCGTCGACGCCTACCTGGCGCACGGGTCGTCGATCGAGGCGACCGCACGCACCTTGTTCGTGCACGCCAACACGGTCCGCTACCGGCTGCGTCGCGCCGCCGAGCTGACCGGGCTGACTCCCAGCGACGCGCGGGACTCGTACACCCTGCGGGTGGCCCTCACCCTGGGCCGACTCTCGGGCGTGGAGTTGTAGGAACCCTACAAACTCGGCCCCGCTGTTTTCGTGCGTTGCTGAGCCGTCGTACCGGGAGTCGTTCGGGGACAGTTGTCGTGTGCTGATCATCGTCGCTCCCGGACAAGGGGCCCAGACGCCCGGATTCCTCACGCCCTGGCTGGAGGATCCACGGTTCGCCGAGCGCATGAACTGGCTCTCGACGGTGGCCGGTCTCGACCTGGCGCACTACGGCACCGAGGCCGACGCGGAGACGATCCGCGACACCGCAGTCGCCCAGCCGCTCCTGGTGGCCGCCGGGCTTGTCTCGGCGCTCTCGCTGTTCCCGCACCCCGCCGACGCGTTCGGCAAGATCGGCGCTGTCGCGGGTCACAGCGTCGGGGAGCTGACGGCCGCGGTCGGTGCCCGGGTGCTCACCGGTGAGCAGGCGATGGTCCTGGTCCGCGAACGGGGCAAGGCGATGGCTCACGCAGCCGCAGCCACCCCGACCGGGATGACCGCGGTCCTCGGCGGCGACGCCGAGGAGGTGCAGGCCGCACTCACGCAGCACGGCCTCACCCCCGCCAACGTGAACGCACCCGGACAGGTCGTCGCGGCCGGGACGCTCGAGCAGCTCGCGGCGTTCGCGGCGGACCCGCCGGCCAAGGCGCGGCTGATGCCGCTCCCGGTGGCGGGTGCCTTCCACACCGAGCACATGGAACCTGCGGTCGGCGTGCTCGGGGCGCTGGCGCAGGCCGTCTCCACCCACGATCCCCGCACGCCGGTGATCTCGAACCGCGACGGCCGGGTGATCCACGACGGCCGCGACGTGCTCCGCCGGATCGTCACCCAGGTCGCCAACCCGGTGCGCTGGGACCTGTGCATGGAGACCATGCGCGACCTCGGTGTGACCGGGCTGCTGGAGATGCCGCCGGCCGGCACCCTCACCGGGATCGCGAAGCGGGCGCTTCCGGGGGTCGAGACCTTCGCGCTCAAGACTCCGGACCAGCTCGACGAGGCACGTGCCTTCGTCGAGCGGCACGGCACCCAGTCCTCGATCGACACGCACCCGACCTGGCGGCTGCTGGTCGCCCCCTCCAAGGGGACGTTCGTCCGGCAGGCCGGCGGCGAGGGCGAGGACCTGGCGCCGACCGCCACGGTCGGCGTGGTCCGGTCGACCCGCGACGAGACCGCGGTGGTCGCCCCGCACGGCGGCACCATCGTGGAGTGGCTCGTCGAGGACGGCGACCTGGTCTCCCCGGGCCAGCCGTTGGTGCGGCTGCACCCGTCGGCGGTGACCGCATGACCCCGAAGACTCAGGACTGGACGATGCCGACCCCGGTCCCGCACGCCGCCGTCCTCGGCCTCGGCATCGACCGCGGCAAGCGCGTGGTCCCGAACGCCGAGATCATCGAGGCGATCGACTCCAGCGACGAGTGGATCCAGCAGCGCTCGGGCATCAAGGAGCGGCGCTGGGTCGGGCCCGGCGAGACCCTGGAGAGCATGGCCGTCATCGCCTCGCAGCGGGCGCTGGAGTCCTCCGGCATCGCGCCGGCCCAGATCGACGCCGTGATCGTGGCCACCTGCACCCACACGATGCAGACCCCCGCCCTGGCCGCCAAGGTCGCCTTCGCGCTGGGCACGCAGGGACCGGTCGCGTTCGACATCTCGGCCGCCTGCGCCGGCTTCTGCCACGCGCTCGGGCTGGCCAGCGACATGGTCCGCGGCGGCACCGCGCGGCACGTGCTCGTCGTCGGCGCCGAGCTTCTCTCGGAGATGACCAGCCGCACCGACCGCGGCACCGCCTTCATCTTCGGCGACGGCGCCGGAGCCGTGGTCGTCGGTCCGTCGGACGTGCCCGGCATCGGTCCGGTCGTCTGGGGCTCGGACGGCGAGCAGTACGACACCATCCGGCAGAGCACCGACTGGCGCGACGTCCTGGCCAGCGAGTCCCCCGTGATGCCGTACATCCAGATGGACGGCGCGACCGTCTTCCGCTGGGCGTCGTTCGAGATGGCCAAGGTGGCCCAGGCGACGCTCGACCGGACCGGCATCACCGTGGACGACCTCGACCTGTTCATCCCGCACCAGGCGAACATGCGGATCATCGACGCGATGGCACGGGCCATCAAGCTCCCCGACCACGTGCGGATCGCCCGCGACATCGCCGAGCAGGGCAACACCTCGGCAGCGTCGGTCCCGCTCGCGCTGGCCCGGATGTACGACGAGGGCACCGCGCGCAGCGGCGACCTGGCCCTGATGATCGCGTTCGGCGCAGGGCTCTCGTACGCCGCCCAGGTGGTCCGCGTGCCCTGAGCGGCCGGACCACCCCTGATCTGTTCCACCGCAGCACCCCCAGCAGCACCCCATCCCAGCAGCACCACCAGAGAGGAACCACCAGCATGGCCAGCACCGAAGAGATCCGCGCCGACCTCGCCGAGATCGTCAACGAGGTCACCGGCATCCCCGCCGACGACGTCCAGCTCGAGAAGTCGTTCACCGACGACCTCGACGTGGACTCGCTCTCGATGGTGGAGGTCGTCGTGGCCGCCGAGGAGAAGTTCGACGTGCGGATCCCCGACGACGAGGTCAAGAACCTCAAGACCGTCGGCGACGCCGTGACCTACATCGAGAAGGCGCAGGCCGCCTGATTTCCGTTTCACGAGCAGCGCGAGGAGTACAGAGATGAGTCGCAGGAGAGTCGTCGTCACCGGACTCGGCACCAGCAACCCGGTCGGCGGAGATGTCACGAAGACCTGGGAGGCCCTGGTGGCCGGCACGTCCGGCGTGCGGCGACTCCCTGACGACTTCGCCGAGGAACTGCCGGTGATGATCGCCGGCACCGCCGCAGTCGACCCGGCCGACGTCCTCGACCGGGTCAAGGCGCGGCGCCTCGACCGCTCGGCGCAGCTCGCGATGGTCGCGGCCATCGAGGCGTGGACGGACTCCGGACTCGCCGACGGCGGCGCCGACCCCGAGCGGCTCGGCGTCGCCGTCGCCTCCGGCATCGGCGGCGTGATCACGCTGCTGTCGAACTACGACGTGCTCAAGGAGAAGGGACCCCGCCGGGTCTCCCCGCTGGCCGTCCCGATGCTGATGCCGAACGCGCCGGCGGCCAACATCGGCCTGTACGTCGGCGCCAAGGCCGGCGTGCACACGCCCGTCTCGGCCTGCGCGTCCGGCAACGAGGGCGTCGCCCTCGCGCTCGACCAGATCCGGCTCGGCCGGGCCGACGTCGTCGTCGCCGGCGGCACCGAGGCCGCGATCCACCCGCTGCCGATGGCTGCGTTCTCGAACATGATGGCGCTGTCGAAGACCGGCAGCGAGTCGGGCGGCGACCCGACGGCGGTCTCCCGCCCCTGGGACACCGCTCGGGACGGTTTCGTCCTCGGCGAGGGTGCCGGCGTGCTGGTGCTCGAGGAGCTCGAGCACGCCCGGGCCCGCGGTGCGCGCATCTACGCCGAGGTGCTCGGCGCCGGCATCACCAACGACGGGCACGACATCGCCCAGCCGGACCCCGAGGGCCGCGGCGGCACCCGTGCCATCAAGCGGGCGCTGGAGGACGGTGACATCTCCCCCGCCGACATCGTGCACGTCAACGCGCACGCCACCTCGACCCCGCAGGGCGACGTCGCCGAGGGCCTGATGATCCACGCGACGCTCGGCAAGCACGCCGACGAGGTCGTCGTCACGAGCACCAAGTCGATGACCGGGCACCTGCTCGGCGGCGCCGGGGCACTGGAGTCGATCGCCACCGTGCTCGCCGTGCACCACCGGGTTTCTCCCCCGACCATCAACCTGGACAACCTCGATCCCGCGGTCCACCTGGACATCCCGACCTCCGCGCGCACGCTGCGCGGCGGCGACGTGGTCGCCCTGAACAACTCCTTCGGCTTCGGCGGCGCCAACGTCGCCGTGGCGTTCGGGAGCTTCTGATGGGTGCCCAGGCAGTGGAGAAGACGGCGGCCAAGCCGCCGCGCGAGGAGGACCCGCGGCACCCGCTGCACCGGCTCGCCGCGTTGTTCGACGACGGCATGTTCTCGCCGGTCTCGCCCGTCGACGACTCCGGCATGCTCGCCGCGGTCGGCCGGGTCAACGGCAAGACCTGCGTCGCGTTCTGCTCGGACCCGACGGTCATGGGCGGCGCGATGGGTGCCGACGGCTGCAAGGTGGTCGTGGCGGCGTACCAGCGCGCGCTGACCGACCGGGTCCCGATCATCGGGCTCTGGCACTCCGGTGGCGCCCGGCTCGCCGAGGGCGTGCTCTCGCTGCACGCGGTCGGCGAGATCTTCCACGCGATGACCCGCGCCTCCGGCCTGATCCCGCAGATCTCGGTGGTGCTCGGTCCGGCCGCCGGCGGCGCGGCGTACGGGCCTGCGCTGACCGACGTCGTGATCCTCGGTCCCGAGGGCCGGATCTTCGTGACCGGGCCCGACGTGGTCCGCTCGGTGACCGGCGAGGACGTGGACATGCTCCGCCTCGGCGGCCCCGAGCCGCACGGCCGTCGGTCCGGCGTCGTGCACGTGCTCACCGACTCCGAGCGCGAGGCCCTCGACGCGGCCCGCGACATCGCGCACCTGCTCGGTGCGCAGGGCATGCTCGACGTCACCGCGGTCGAGGACGTCGAGCTCTCCGAGCTGCTGCCCGAGTCGAACAAGCGCGCCTACGACGTGCACCCGCTGGTCGAGAACGTCCTCGACGCCGGGACCGCGATCGAGCTGCACGCCAAGTGGGCCCCGAACATCGTCACCACCCTGGGCCGCCTCGGCGGCCGCACCACCGGCGTGATCGCGAACAACCCGCTGCGCCTCGGCGGCTGCCTCGACTCCGCCTCGGCCGAGAAGGCGTCCCGCTTCGTCCGGATGTGCGACGCGTTCGGCATCCCGCTGGTGGTCCTGGTCGACGTGCCCGGCTACCTGCCCGGTGTCGGCCAGGAGTGGGACGGCGTCGTACGCCGCGGTGCGAAGCTGCTGCACGCGTTCGCCGAGGCGGTCGTGCCGCGGGTCACCGTGGTCACCCGCAAGACGTACGGCGGCGCCTACATCGCGATGAACTCGCGCTCGCTCGGCGCCACCCGCGTGTTCGCCTGGCCGGGCGCCGAGGTCGCCGTGATGGGCGCGGTCGCAGCCGTCCGGATCCTGCACCGCCGCAAGCTCGCCGACGTCGCTCCCGAGATCCGCCCGGTCATCGAGGCCGAG
>FTBU01000428.1_pt1 | contig 10044 bp, 13 predicted proteins | sample 1639351 | NCBI WGS metagenome assembly FTBU01 (sample SAMEA3914864, study PRJEB12502) | metagenome | biome: forest; material: soil | place: USA | collected 2012-03-12 | depth 0.3 m | reverse complement strand
GTGGATGACGGCGGGGTCGGCGACGTCGCGCCCGAAGGTCTCGTCGGACCCCATGCTCCGTTCGGGGTCGTCGTCGGCCCGGCGCGGGGTCAGGGTGGTGCGGTCGGTCCCCCAGGCGAGCTCGTGGAGCTGTGCGGCGGCGGCTCTGCCCACGACCGCCCGCAGCGTCTCGACCGGCATCCGAGCCACGTCGCCGACGGTCTCCAGCCCGATCTTCCGCAGCTTGGCCCGCGTCCGCGGCCCGACCCCGAAGAGCTCGCCGACGTCGAGCGGGTGCACGGCGCTGACGATCTCGTCGGGACGCACCACGAGGAGGCCGTCCGGCTTGGCGCGCTTGCTGGCCAGCTTGGCGACCGAGACCGTCCGGGCCAGCCCGACCGAGCAGGTGACCCGTTGCTCGTCGTGGACCCGCGCCCGGAGGAGCTCGGCGATCTGGCGCGGGGTGCCGAGACGACGGGCCGCGCCGCGCACGTCGAGGAACGCCTCGTCGAGGGAGTACGCCTCGACCAGCGGCGTCACCGACCGGAACGTCTCCATCACCGAGCGCGACACCGTCTCGAACTCCCCGAACTCCGGTGAGATGCGGACGGCCTGGGGGCAGAGCCGCCGCGCCTCGAGGCCGGACATGCCGGAACGGACTCCGTAGGCACGAGCCGGGTAGTTCGCCGAGAGGACGACGCCGCGGTGACCGCCGCCGACGATCACCGGGACGTCGTGGAGCTCGGGCCGGTCACGGATCGCCACCGAGGCGTAGAAGGCGTCCATGTCCACGTGCAGGATCGGGCAGTCGAGCGACCCGTCGTCGCTCATCGGGCCACCTGCCCGGAGGTCCAAGTGAGGTCAGCGCGGAGCCAGGGCGTGCAGCTGGGCTGCGAGCGCGCGGTACTCGCCGCGCGTCGAGACGGCGCGCTCCAGGTCGAGCAGACCGGCGACGGCACCGGGCTCGAGGTCGAGCAGCGCTGACGGGACCAGGTCCGCGAAGACCCGGACGCCGTGCAGCGCGGGCGTCCCGAAGCCGGCGTCGGCGAGCAGTGCCACCAGCTCGTCGTCGGTGAACCGGCGCTCGCCGCCGCGCCCGTCGGGCCGGAGCTCGGCACGCGGGTCGGCGTCACCGTCGAGCAGGTCGCGGGCTTGCGCGAAGTGGCCGGCCATCGCCCGGGCCAGGACCGCCGCGTGACGCTGGTTGACGAGCAGGCTGAGCACCCCGTCCGCGCGCAGCGTCGCCCGGATCGAGCGCAGCGCGGCGACCGGGTCGTCGACCAGGCCGAGGACCTCGTGGCACAGCACCACGTCGACGCTGCCGGCCGAGACCAGTGCGGGCAGCTCGGCGACGTCGCCCTGGTGGCCGACGACCCGGGAGCCGACCTCGCGCTCCTGGGCGCGGCGGTCGAGGGCAGCCAGCGCGTCCGGGCTGGGGTCGACGACGGTGACCCGGTGCCCGAGCTCGGCGACCCGGACCGCGAAGCCTCCGGTGCCGCCGCCGATGTCGAGGACCTCGAGGTCCTGCTTGCCGGCCAGGTGCGCCTGGACCGCTTCCCAGACGACGGCGGTGCGGACCGAGGCCCGACGCTCAAGTGGTCGCTCCATGACGCAGACATTAGTGCTGCGGTCCCGTCAGGCAACGCGGAAAGGGGCGTGGCTGGTCAGACCCAGGGAGGTCTCGACGAGCGCGAGGAAGCGATCGGCGTCGCGGACCAGGTCGTCGGCCTCGCGCTCGGTCACCGCGCGACGCGAGCCGGCCTCGGCGGCCGCCCGCTTCTGCGCGCCGGAGGAGAAGAAGGCGGCCCACTCCTTGAACTCGGGAGCGACCTCGGTGAGCAGCACCCAGGCGTTCTTCTGCCGACGCCGCGCCGCGGGTAGCGGCTGGGCGCGTGCGGCGAGCAGCGCCGCGGTCGCCCGCAAGGCCGCGACGTGGGCCAACGCGTAGCGCTGCGGAACGTCGGCGCAGATGATCGCCTCGCGCAAGGACTCGGCGGAACGCTCCAGGTACGAGTGCGTGGAGGCCGGGAGGTGGAGGTCCATCACTGCCTCAGTCCAGCGCGCCGGCGAGGCGCCAGACGCCGCGCGACGGGTCGAAGGCCAGGTCGAACACTCCGGTGCCGGGGTCGCCGGGGGTCGCGACCGCGCGGCCGCGGGCGGCACTGACCCGCCACACCTCGCGCTCGCGCAGCAGCTCGGACCGGCCGGGCCGCTCCTCGGGGCGGGTCAGCCACCACGCGCCGCTCTCGATCCAGGGCGCGACCCCCCCCCCCCCCTGCCACAACCGCCCGCGCCAGAGGAACTGCTGCGGCCCCTCGGCCTCCGGCGTCCAGTCCCGTCCAGGACCGGCCGAGCGCTGCTCCGGGCCGCCGGCGCCGTAGCCCGGAACCGGACCCTTGCGCACCTCCACGAGGTCGTCGTACTGCCGCACCGCCTGCTCCTCTCGTCGTGACGTCGGACGACCCCTGTCGGTGGCCCGGTGGAGGATGGGGGTCGAGGTCATCCCCCACCGGGCCGTCATTCGAACATCTGTTCGAATGACTCCACCGTACACCGCTCCTCGGACAACCCGTCAAGACCCGCGGGCAGGCCCGTGAGATACGTTCCGGGCCATGGCTGACAGCCCCGAGCACCCCTCGATCTCCCGCTTCCGCTCCGCGCTGGCCGAGGCCGGCGGCCAGGGCCGGATCGTCGTCCTCCCCGACTCCGTGCACACCGCGGCGCTCGCTGCCGAGGCCCTCGGCTGCGAGGTCGGCGCGATCGCCAACAGCCTGCTCTTCGCGGCGCCCCGACCCGACGCCGAGGACGAACCGATCCTGATCCTCACCTCCGGCGCGCACCGCGTCGACGTGGCGAAGGCAGCTGCCCTGGTCGGCGTCACCGAGCTGCGCCGCGCCAAGCCGGAATTCGTCAAGCAGACGACCGGCCAGGTCATCGGCGGCGTCTCGCCGATCGCGCACCCCGCTCCGATCCGCACCTACCTCGACCCGACCCTGCGGCAGTACGAGGTCGTCTGGGCGGCGGCCGGCCACCCGGCCGCGGTCTTCTCCACGACGTACGACGAGCTCGCCGCGATGACCGGCGCGACCGAGATCGAGGTCAACTGATGGCCGTCGAGATCTGGATGAACCCGAGCTGCAGCAAGTGCCGTTCGGCGAAGGCGGACCTCGACGCGGCCGGCGTGGAGTACGTCGAGCGGCGCTACCTGGACGAGCCGCCCACGGTGGCCGAGCTCGGCGAGGTGCTCGCCCGGCTCGCCCTCGAGCCGTGGGACATCGCGCGCCCGGTGGAGACCAAGGCGGCCGGCATCGTCGTACCGAAGGATGCCGAGCACCGGGCGGAGTGGATCGCCGCACTCGTCGCCCACCCGCGCGCGATCCAGCGACCGATCATCACCGCCAGCGACGCGACGACCGTGGTCGCGCGCGACCCGGAGACGGTCGCGGGCGTGATCGCCCGCGAACAGGGGTAGCCAGGCTCAGCCGGGGCGGCCGTAGAGACCCTTGCCGTACTGCTCGCCGTAGTAGGCGTCGAGCTCCTCGATGCTCTCCTCGGGGCGCTCGTAGCGCTGCGCGATGACCGACCGGCGCGGGACCGTCCCCTCCGGGTCCCAGGTCTCGGGGTCCCACAGCCCGGACCGCAGGAACGCCTTCGCGCAGTGGTGGAAGACCTCCTCGACCTCGACGACGACGGCCAGCACCGGGCGGTGGCCGCGGACGACCATGGCATCGAAGAACGGCGCGTCCGCGACGAGCCGCGCCCGTCCGTTGACCCGCAGGGTGTCGCCGCGCCCCGGGATCAGGAAGTTCAGCCCGACGTGCGGGTTCTCGAGGATGTTGCGGTAGCCGTCGGCACGCCGGTTCCCCGGACGTTCGGCGAGCGCGATGGTGTGCTCGTCGAGCACGTGGACCAGGTCGCCGGCCGGGTCGCCCTTGGGCGAGGCGTCGCAGGACCCGTCGGCCCCGGCGGTCGCCATCCCGCAGAAAGGCGAGGCGGCAAGCCAGTCGCGGTCCAGGTCGGTGAGCGCGGGGCGCACCTTGTCGCGCACCCGCCGCATCGGCTCGCCGATCAGCGCGGTGAGCCCGTCGGGGTCGGTGATCTCGGTCCAGGTCTGCTCCACGTCAGCGACGGTACGCCCGCGCCGCATCCGCGGGCGATCCGGTTTAGGTTCGAGGCGTGGACCTGCTCCCCCTGGTGTTCTCCGGAGGTTGGGTCAGCGGCGTGAACGCCTACCTGACGCTGCTGGTGCTCGGGATCGTCGACCGCGTCTCCGACGTCTCCGAGGTGCCCGACGTGCTCGGGCGCACCGACGTGCTGCTGCTGGTCGGCCTGCTCTGCGCGGTCGAGTTCGTCGCGGACAAGGTCCCGTTCGTCGACTCGACCTGGGACGCGATCTCCACGGTGGTGCGGCCCACCGTCGGGACCGTGCTCGCGCTGATGGTCTCCGGCGACGCGACCTCGGTGCAGCAGGCGGCGTACGCGGTGCTCGGCGGCGGGACGGCCCTCGCCAGCCACGCCGTGAAGGCGGGCGGACGGCTGGCCATCAACACCTCGCCCGAGCCGTTCAGCAACGTGGTCGCCAGCCTCGCCGAGGACGCCACGGTGGTCGGCGTGATCCTGCTCGCGATCCAGCACCCGTGGCTCGCCGCGTCGATCTGCGCGGTCCTGCTGGTCGCCGGCCTGGTGCTCCTGCGGGTGCTGCTCCGGGTCGTCCGCAGGGGCTGGGCGCGCTGGAAGGGACGACCGGCGCCGGCGTAGCGGTGCGCCCCCTAAGGTTGCCGCCATGGCACGCGTGGTGGTGGTCGGTGGCGGGTTCGGCGGGCTCGCCAGCGCAGCGAGGCTCGCCAAGCTCGGGCACGAGGTCACCCTGGTCGAGGCGACCTCCGCCCTCGGCGGCTGCCTGGCGACGGTCGAGCAGGACGGGTTCACCTGGGACGCCGGGCCGACCGAGTCGCTGCTGCCCGCGGTGATCCGGGACTTCTTCCGCAAGTCGGGTCGCGCGGCGGAGAAGGAGATCGACCTCGTCCCGGTCGAGCCGGTCGCGCAGCACCGGTTCGCCGACGGGACTTCGCTCGACCTCCCTGGCGGCAGCCGGGGCGCCCAGCTCGAGGCGGTCGGCGCCGCGCTCGGCGGCGACGCCGGCACCCGCTGGATCGAGTACGTCGAGCGGTACGCCGACGTCTGGGAGGCCCTGCGCAAGGACCTCTACGAGCGGCCGTGGTCGGCCGAGCACGCACCCAAGGAGACCCGCGCCCTCCTGGACAGCCGGCTCAGCCTGCACAAGGCGGTCTCGCGCAGCTTCAAGGACGCACGGCTGCGCGAGCTCGCCCTGCACCGCGCCCGGCTGGAGGGCCACGACCCGCGCAACGTGCCGGCCTGGTTCGGGATGTGGTCCTACGTCGAGCAGAACTTCGGCTCCTGGACGGTTCCCGGCGGGATGGGGCAGCTCGCCGACGTGCTCGCGAGCCGCCTGCGGACCCGCGGCGTCACGGTGCTCACCGACACTCCCGCGCGCGACCTCGTCGTCGAGGGCGGGCGCGTGGTCGCCGTGTCGGCGGCCCGCACCGATGGCGAGGCCGTCGACCTGCCGGCCGACCACGTCGTGGTCGCGATCGACCCGCGGCGGCTGCCGGCGCTGGCCCGGTACGTCGAGCGCACGATGCCCGCGATCCCCCCGGTGGTCTGCCACGTCGGCCTGGAGGGCGAGGTTCCCGACCTGCCGCACGAGGTCGTGCTGCACGGCGACCCGACGCTGGTGCTCCGGACCAACGGAACGGCGCCGGCCGGCGCCCACGCCTGGACCCTGCTCGGCCGCGGAAGGCTGGCCGAGGACATCGTGGTCGCCCTGGCGCGGGCCGGGATCAAGGTCCGCGACCAGGTGGTGACCCGGGTCGACCGCTCCCCCAAGGACCTGGTCCACGACTGGGGCGGGTCGCCGTACGGGGTGCTGTGGCAGGGCCGGGGCACGCTCGCCCGCCGGCTCGGCCCGACCACACCGGTCAGCGGCGTCCACGTCGCCGGCGCCCACGCCACCACGGGCGCCGGGCTGCCGAGCGTGGGGTTGTCCGCTGCGTTGGTGGCGCAGACCATCGGCCCGGCTTAGGTGCGCGGATTCCCAAGGGAAGAGGGGATTCCGTCCGAACAGCCCGAAGCAACGGGCTGATCGATCAGGAACGGGCTGGAAGCGTCACGCGTTGCAGGCGAGAGCCGAGTAGATCTCGCGCGTCGCCTTGCTCCGGTTCAGCGTGTAGAAGTGCAGGCCCGGGGCCCCGCCGGCGAGCAGGTCGTCGCAGAGCTCGGTGGCGATCCGGATGCCCTCGGCGCGGACGGCCTCCGGCTCGTCGGCGAGCGGCTCGATCCGGGCCAGCACCTCGGTCGGCATCTCGCGGCCGGACAGCTCGACCATCTTCTTCATCGAGCCGATCGCGAGGATCGGCATGATCCCGGGGATGATCGGCATGTCGATCCCGGCGGCGCGGCAGCGCTCCACCAGCCCGAAGTAGTCGGAGGCACGCAGCACCATCTCGGTGACGCCGAACTCGGCGCCCGCGTCGTACTTGGCCTTCATCACCGCGACGTCCTGGTCCAGCGACGTCGAGTCGCGGTGGCCCTCGGGGAACACGGCGACGCCGACCGAGAACTGGTCGCGACGGCGGATCAGGTCGACCAGGTCGGCCGCGTAGTTCACGCCACCCTCGGTGGCGATCCACGCGGTGCCCGGACCGCCGGGCGGGTCACCGCGCAGCGCGAGCACGTTGCTCACGCCGGCCTCGGCGAGCGAGCTCAGGATGTCGCCGAGCTCCTCGACGGTGTGCCCGACGCAGGTCAGGTGCGCCATCGGGGTCATCGAGGTCTCCCGGGCGATCCGCCCGGTGATCTCGATGGTGCGGTCGCGGGTGGAGCCGCCGGCGCCGTAGGTCACCGAGACGAAGGTCGGCCGCAGCGGCTCGAGCTCGCTGATGGAACGCCAGAGCACCTCCTCGCCCGCAGCGTCCTTGGGCGGGAAGAACTCGAACGAGAAGGAGCGCTCGCCCGAAGCAAGGAGTTCGGCGATGCTCGTGGGCTGTCCCGGGGCCATGCCGCAGAGGATACGAGGGCTAGGCTCGCCGCGTGTCGAAGTCTCAGGAAGTCACCCTCGGGTGGGACCCCACCACCTTCCGCGACGGCATCGAGCGGATCGTGCAGGGCTTCGTCGACACTCAGGCCGGGTGGCTCGACGACCTCGGCGAGGACGCGCAGCGCCTCGTCGAGCACGCCCGGATCAGCGTGACCGGCGGCAAGCGGTTCCGGGCGGCGTTCTGCTGGTGGGGCCACCTCGCGGTGGCACCGGCCGAGGACGCTGACGCGCTGCTGCGGGCCTGCACATCCCTGGAGCTGCTGCACGCCAGCGCGCTGGTGCACGACGACTACATGGACGCCTCCGACACCCGCCGCGGCCGGCCGGCCACCCACCGCGCGTTCGAGGCCCTCCACCGCGAGCGCGGCTGGAGCGCCAGCTCCGAGCAGTACGGCGCCTCCGCGGCGATCCTCCTCGGCGACCTGCTGCTGTCCTGGTCCGACGAGATGCTGCGCACCTGCGGTCTCCCCGCCGAGCGGGTCCTCGACGCGCTCGGCTACTTCGACCTCACCCGCAGCGAGGTCGTCACCGGCCAGTTCCTCGACGTCTCGGCGCAGGCCCGCGGCACCAGCGACGTCGATCTCGCCATGACGGTGGTCCGCTACAAGTCGGCGAAGTACTCCATCGAGCGTCCGCTGCACATCGGCGCGGCGCTCGCCGGGGCCGATGCCGGCCTGATCGACCAGCTCTCCCGGTTCGGGCTGCCGCTCGGCGAGGCGTTCCAGCTCCGCGACGACCTGCTCGGCGTCTTCGGCGACCCGGCCGAGACCGGTAAGCCGGCCGGGGACGACCTGGTCGAGGGCAAGCGCACCGTGCTGATCGCGCTCGCCCTGGAAAAGCTCGGCGGGGACGACTGGGACGTGCTGAACAACAGCCTGGGAACCCAGATGGGCGAGAACGAGGTGGCTCACCTGCGCGCCCTCATCGAGCGCAGCGGGGCGCGGGACAGGGTGGAGCACATGATCACCGGCCTCACCGACCAGGCGCTGGCCGCGCTCGACGCCGCTCCCATCCGCGACGAGGCCCGGACTGCGCTGCGCCAGCTCGCCGCCGCCGCGACGCAGCGGACCGTCTGAGGGGTCCCGGTGCGCGGCATCTTCTTCGACGAGGACGACGCCCGCGAGGTCGAGCGCCGGCTCACCTCCGACGGCTACGACGTCGCCCTGAACCGGGTCGCCTACGCCGGCGAGGACGACGACGAGGACCACCCGTGGGCGGTCACGTCCGACGCACCGGCCGTGGTGCTCGAGATCCTCGTCGACCAGTACGACGGTTGGCTCGACGACGACAGCGAAGAGCCGGCCTCCCCGGCGTACGCGCCGGTCGACCTGCCGACGGCGCCGAAGCGGCACCACCAGCCGCCGGCCTGAGCCCTGTCGCCGGACCCGCTCAGGTGTCGAGGGACGGCACCCCGGGCTCCGGGCCGTCGCCGCGCAGCAGCACGCTGAACGCGACCGCGCCGGTGGCGGACCGGTCGGCGAGCACCTCGAGCACACCGGTGAAGGCGGTCTCGTCCTGGCGCGCCAGCACGCCCCAGCCGTCCCAGAGCAGGACCGTCGGCTCGACCACGTCGGCCAGGCAGTCGGCCAGCGCGTCGAAGTTGCGGCCGAACCAGTCGGGGAAGCCGAGGGTCGCGGCCAGCGCGTCCAGCGTCTCGGCCTTCGTGGGGTTCCGCCAGCCGTCCACGTAGCCCAGCAGCGCACCGGCGCGTTCGACGCTGCGGCGCAGGTCCTCGACGTCGAAGGCCGCGTGCCACCGGTAGACGCCGGGTTCGTGCCGCCCGGCCAGCAGTGCTGCAAGTCCGCTCATCTGCTCACTCCTGTGCCTCGGCTCCCCGCGCCACGTCGGTTCGCCACCGGACCGCTCAGAGCGCCATCGCCTGGGCGCGGCGCTTCACCTCGGAGCCGCGGTTCTCGCGCAGCGCGTCGATCGGCCGCCCCGGGAGGGTCTCGTCGTCGGTGAACAGCCAGGCCAGGATCTCGCGGTCCTCGTACCCGCCGTCGCCCAGGACGGTGAGCAGGCCGGGGACGCCCTTGACGATCTCGCCGTCCATGATCAGCTCGGCCGGGACCTGCTGGCCCGCGCCGGGCACCGGAACGGCGGCCGCCAGCTGGTGCTCACGGATGTACTGCCGGACCTTGTTCACCGAGACGCCGAGAGCCTCCGCGGCGGCCTTCCAGTCGAGCCAGTCGGTGATCAGGACCGCCAGGTCGGGGCCGTCGTCGGGACCGTTTTCCGGGGTCTTCGCAGTGGTGTCGCTCACGACCCCATGCTCGCACCGACGCCGCGCTGCCGCGATTCGGGGACCTCCCCCCTTAAACTCGACCCTTGACCGGGCTTCCCCACCGGTCTATTGGAGGATGCAGTGGAGCGCACGGACACGGGTCGTGACGACCCGATGATCGGCCGCATCCTCGACGGCCGGTACGAGGTGGGCGCGAAGATCGCCCGCGGGGGCATGGCCGTGGTCTACCAGGCGCGGGACCTCCGGCTGGACCGGACGGTCGCGGTCAAGGTGATGCACGAGGGGCTCGGCAACGACCCGGAGTTCGTGTCCCGCTTCGAGCGCGAGGCGCGCTCGGCCGCCCGGCTCTCCCACCACAACGTGGTCGCCGTCTTCGACCAGGGCGAGGACCGCGGCACGCTCTTCCTGGTCATGGAGTACGTCCCGGGCCTCACCCTGCGCGACCTGATCCGCAAAGAGGCACCGCTCAGCCCGGGCCGGGCGCTGGCCCTCGCCGAGCCGATCCTGGCGGCGCTGGCCGCCGCGCACGACGCCGGGATGATCCACCGCGACGTCAAGCCGGAGAACGTGCTGCTCGCCGACGACGGGCGGGTCAAGGTCGCCGACTTCGGGCTGGCGCGGGCGGTCAACGCCGAGACCCAGCACACCGCGACCGGCGGCATCCTGATCGGCACCGTCTCCTACCTGTCCCCCGAGCTCGTCG
>FTBU01000087.1_pt1 | contig 10175 bp, 10 predicted proteins | sample 1639351 | NCBI WGS metagenome assembly FTBU01 (sample SAMEA3914864, study PRJEB12502) | metagenome | biome: forest; material: soil | place: USA | collected 2012-03-12 | depth 0.3 m | reverse complement strand
CGACGAGGGCGACCTGGTCGCGGCCGGCGTACCGCTCTACGGGCTGCTGGGTGCGTCGTCCGGGTTGGTGACGGACTACTCGAGCGTGTGGGTCGACTACCTGCTGCTCGACCGCCCGATGGCGTTCCTCGTGACCGACCGCGGCTCCTACGACCGCCCGCTGTTCCCGGCCGACGTGCTCGACTGGGTGCCCGGCGAGGTGGTCGACCTCGCGCGGCGGCCGTTCGCGGGGTTCTTCTCGGACCTCGACGCCGACGGCGACCGCGGCACCGCCAGGCGCCGCGCGGTCGCCGAGCGGATCGGGCTCAACCAGACCGCGACCGCAGCCGACGACCTGGTGACGGCGCTGGCCAAGCTCGGGGTGCTGGGCTCCGCCTGACGGCGGGCGCGGCCGGTGCCTGCGGCGACAGCACGTCGCTGCGCGCCCGCAGGAACGGCCGCTCGAGGAAGCGGTGGCTCAGCCAGGTCAGCAGCACCGCCGACGTGACGGCGACCAGCCCGAGGACCGGCTTGGGTGCCGGTGCGTCGGCGAGCAGCAGGAACGGCACCACGTGCCAGAGGTACAGGCTGTAGCTGCTCCGGCCGACCGCCGCCAGCCACGGGTGGCCGAGCAGCCGCTGGACGGGACCGGCCGGCTCGCCGTACCCGGTGTGGATCAGCACCAGCGCGGCTGCGACGGAGACCGGGATGCCGACGTACCGGTAGAGCGGGCTGTGCCCGTCCGGTCCGAGGAGGGCGTACGCCGCGACCGCGGCCAGCGCGATCCCGGACGCGATCGTGCCGCGGTGGCCGTGGATCGGGTGCCCCGCGTGCTGGAGGTGCAGCGCGAGGGCGGCTCCCGCCAGGAGCTCGCCGACCCGCTCGGTCGGGCCGAAGTAGAAGGGGAACGTCGACAGCGGCAGCGAGAGCAGGTACGCCGCGGCGGCGGCCACGACGCAGACCGCGGCCAGCCGGCCGGCGCTCCAGCCCCGGCGGCGCGCGGCGAGCACGGCGACCGGCCAGAGCAGGTAGAAGTACCACTCGACCGCGAGCGACCAGGTCTGGCCGAACGGCTGGAGGCCGGGGAGCCAGAGGCTGCCGGACTGGCCGGCCGCCCACACCGAGCCGGTCTGGGTGAGCACCAGGACGCCCCGCTCGGCGACCTCCCGCGGGCTGTCGGGCGCCCACGGGACGACGGCGTACAGGACGAGGGAACCGAGCACGAGACCGGCCAGGGCCGGGTACAGGCGGACCAGGCGGCGGCGGAGGAACGGCACCCAGCCGGTGGGCGTCCGCCACAGCATCGTGGTGATGATGAAGCCGCTGAGCACGAAGAACAGGTCGACGCCGATGGACCCGCCGTGGAAGAGCGGCGTGTACCAGCTCGCCCAGTGCAGGGCGAGGACGGCCAGGATCGCGACCGCGCGGATCCCGTCGAGGTAGTCGAACCGCCCCGTCCCGGCCATGTGGGCGTAACGAAGGAGTCGGAGCGTCCGTTATGCGACGCATGGGGAGGACTAGTCGGGCCCTGCTCGCCGCGCTCGCACTCGTGGTCGCGGCGCCGGCCGCCGCGACCGGTGCTCCCGCGCCCGAGCGCGATCAGGGGCACCGGGCGATCACGCCTCTCGACGCGGTCCAGTCGGACTCGGTCGTCGACAAGTACGGCGTCGGCATCCACCTGAACTTCCTCAACACGCCGTACCGGGACGCCGATGCCGTCGCGGGCGCGCTCGCGGACCTCGGCGTCCGCCACGTGCGCGACGACCTGTACCTGGACTCGCCGCGGGAGTACGCCGCGATCAGGACGGTCGCGGACCGGGGGATCGGGTTCGACCTGATCATGGGCCGTCCCGGCGGTGACGCGGACCCGTCGGACTACGTGCGGACCATCGCCAGCGAGCTGCCCGCCGACGCCGTCGAGAGCGTCGAGGGCGCCAACGAGTGGGACCTCGTCGGCGGCGACGACTGGGTCGACCAGGCGCGCAGCTGGCAGCAGCGGCTCTACGACGCGACCAAGCGGAACGACGCCACCGAGGACCTGCCGGTGCTGTCGCCGGCGCTGGCGTTCAGGTGGAACTACGCCGACCTCGGCGACCTGTCGTCGATGGCCGACGTCGCGAACGCGCACATGTACCCCGGCGGCTACCAGCCCTCGAACGAGATCGGGGCGATCACCCGCGCGGTGCGCCGGTCGATGCCGACCCAGCCCCTCATCACCACCGAGGCCGGCTACCACAACGCGCTCGGCACCTCCGCGAGCCACAGGCCGGTGCCCGAGGACGTCGCCGGCACCTACCTGCCGCGGCTGCTGCTCGAGCACGTCGCCCGCGGCGAGCAGCGGATGTACAGCTACGAGCTGATCGACTCCTTCGACGACCGGGACGGCACGAACGTCGAGGCGCACTTCGGCCTGCTGCGCCACGACCTGTCGCCGAAGCCGGCGTACACGGCGATGAAGAACCTGCTCGCACTGCTGGCCGACCCCGGTCCGGCGTTCGCCCCCGGCTCCCTGGCGATCAGCGCCGACGGGCTGCCGGGCGATGCGCGGTACCTGCTCACCCAGCAGCGTGACGGTCGCTTCGTCCTGCTGCTCTGGCGCGACGTGAGCATCTGGGACCCCGACCGGCAGCAGGCGGTCGCCGTGACGCCGGCCGACGTGACCGTCCGGCTCGACCTGCCGCACGACCTGACGGTCTACCGGCCGACCGACGGGGCCGAGCCGGTGCGGGAGCGGGTCGGTACGACGGTGCCGGTCACGCTGGACGGCGAGGTCACGGCGATCACGATCGACCCGACCGACCCGGGACGGGTGCCGTCCGCGCCGGGCATCGCGAAGGTGACGCCCGGTCGGGGCCGGGTCACCGTGGCGTGGACGCCCGCGGACGGGTACGGCCGCGCCGTCACGGCGTACCGTCTCCGCGCCGGCGGTCGGACGGTCACCACCGGCGGGCACGCCACTCGGGCGACGATCCGCAGGCTGACGGCGGGCCAGCGGGTCCGGGTCAGGATCCAGGCGAAGAACGCGCTCGGCTGGGGGCCGATGGTGCGGACGAGAGCCGTGCGCATCCGTTAACCTTGGTTAATGGTTCTCGCTGCCGACCTCGACCAGCTCCAGGTCGACCTCAGCGACGGCTTCCAGCTGGCCACCAAGGTGGTCATCGCCGTGTTCCTCTTCGGCGTCGCGCTGGACGTCCGGCCGGCGGACGTCCGCGACGTCGTACGCCGGCCGCTCGTCATCGGCGCCGGCCTCGGCGCGCAGTACGTCGTGATGCCGGTGCTCACGGTGCTGCTCACCCTCGCGCTGGACGTTCGCGGCTCAGTGGCGATCGGCATGATCCTCGTCGTCTGCTGCCCGGCCGGGAACCTGTCGAACATCCTGACCCACCGCGCCCGCGGCGACGTGGCGCTGTCGATCTCGCTGACCACGGCGTCGAACGTGGTGGCCATCGCGATCACCCCGGTGGCCGTGGCGTTCTGGTGCGGGCTGAACCCGGCCGCCGACGACCTGCTGCGCGACGTCTCGATCGACGCCTGGGAGATGGTCGCCGAGGTGGCCCTGCTGATCGGGCTGCCGTTCGCGGCCGGGTTGCTCGTCGCCTGGCGGTTCCCGCGCTTCGCGGCCCGGGCCCAGCGGTACGTCGAGCCCGGCGCGCTGGTGCTGCTCCTGCTCGTGGTGGTCGGTGGCCTCGGCGGACAGTTCGAGGCGTTCCGCACCTACGTCGGTGTGGTGGCGCCGGCGATCATCCTGCAGAACGCCGTCTCGCTGGTCGTCGGCTACGGCACCGGCCGCGGGCTGCGGCTGCCGGTCGCCGGCGTCCGCGCGATGACGTTCGAGCTCGGCGTGCGCAACACCGGGCTGGCCCTGGTGCTGGCGCTGGGCTTCTTCGGCGACCTCGGTGGCGTCGCGTTCGTGGTCGCGCTCTGGGGCCTGTGGGACGTCACGACCGGGCTGCTCCTGTCCACCTGGTGGCGGCGGGCTACATCTCGGGAGACGGTGACCGCAGCACCCGGGGGATCGCCGGGGACGCCTGGCCCGCGATGAGCGCGAGGCCCTGCCGCAGCTGCCGCCCGGCGGTGGCGCCGAGGGACTCCTCGAAGTCCGCGTGGAACTGCCGCGCGGCCGCGAGCGCCGCGTGCCCGAGGGCGGTGGCGGAGATGGCGCGGACCCGGCGGTCGCCGGGAGCGGGCACGCGCTCGACGTACCCGCCGCGCTCCATCGCGTCGACCACCTTGAGCGCCGCCGGGCTGGAGACCTCGAGCCGATCGGCGACCTCGCGGAGGCTCAGCGAGTCGGGGCCGAGGATGCGCAGCACGAAGCCCGTCCGGGTGCTGAAGCCGGCGTACCCGAGCTCGTGCATGTGGGTGTGCAGCCGGTCGGTGAACGTCGCATGCGCGACCGCGAGCAGCACGCCGAAGTCGGGTTCCACGACACCACCCTAGGGAGAGGCGCCCACCGGGAGGCCCGGCGAGTCGACCGACGCCGAGACGGACGCCGAGACCGACGCCGAGACCGACGCCGAGACCGAGGGTGGGACCGACCCCGGCAACGAGGTCGGAGCCGGCCCGCCGGAGCGCGATCCCGTGGGGGTGGCCGACGGCGTCGTCGGGGAGGGCGTGCCCGAGTCGCCGGGTGAGGGGGGACCGGGCGAGGACGACGGCTCCTGGCTGCCGTTGCTGGCCGGTGGGGTCGGCGCGGGCTGGTCGGGGGACCAGGGCGCCCACGACGTGCCGGTCGCCGAGGCGACGCCGATCGTCACGGCGACCACGACGACCGCCGCGACGACCGCGGCGACCAGCGCCCGCCGACGCGGCGCAGCTCCGCCGGCCGCCGGCGCATCGGCCGCCTCGGCAGCGAGCCGGTCGGTGAAGGCGGTGTCGGTGCGCCGCCGCGACGTGTCCGCCCGGAGTCGGTCGCGCAGGTGCCGGCGAGAGCGTTCCCCAGCCATGCCTCCGACCATGCCACGGGTGCAAGGCGGCGGTGGAGCGGGTACTCACCGGGATCGGGTCGGGGAGTGGTCAGTCGGGAGGGAGCCGATGGTGCGCCGGGAGGGAGACGAGCTCGTCCTGCGCGCCCAGGGAGGCGACCCCGAGGCCTGGATCGAGCTGTACGGCGACCACGCCGAGCGGCTGGTCGTGTGGCTGCGGCACCTCCCTTTCCACGACCCGGCCACCGACGCCGAGGACATCGCCGCCGAGGCCTGGCTGACCGCGGCGCGGCGGGTCGGTGACTTCCGCGGAGACCGGGGCGACTTCGCGGGCTGGCTGTTCGGCATCGCCCGGAACGTCGCCCGGAGCCGCTCGCGCGCGCAGCGGGGGCACGCCACGACTCCGCTGGCGCCCGACACGGTCGAGCTGGTGGCCGGGGGAGTGCCCGATCCCGCGCCGACCGTCGCCGGGGACGACCTGGCGCGCCGGCTCGTGGCCAGCCTGCCCGAGCGGGAGGCGCAGGTGGTGGCGTGCATCGACGTGGTCGGCCTGGACGTCGCGACGACCAGCCGGGCACTCGACATCAGCCCGGTCGCCGTACGTGTCGCCCACCACCGCGGGCTCCGGCGACTGCGCAGGATGCTCGGCGATGTAACGCAGGACCCTCCCCTCGGCATGTGAGGGAAACCCAAACTTCGGGAGGGAACCCATGAACCGGATCAGTACGTCCCCACTCTGGAAGGTCGCGGCCCTCGCGGTCGTGATCGCCATGTGCCTGATGGCCGCGCGCGCGGCCGACGCCACCGCCCCTGCGCCGGCGCGCGCCGAACGGACCGTCGCGCACACCAAGGCGGGGCACCTGACGTCGCGCATCGTCGGCACGAACCAGGCCGGGCGCAAGGTGACCGGGTCCTTCGTGCCCCTGAAGTTCGTCAAGCGGGACGGGAGGCTCGTCGTACGCGGCCTGGTCCAGGGCGTCGTGCACCACGCGAACGGCGAGCGCACCACGTTCGCCTCGATGCGCCACGCCCGGGTGAAGTCCATCAACGGCACCCCGGCGCACAGCCGTCAGGTGGGACGGCGAACCTGCGACATCCTGCACCTCGTGCTCGCCCCGCTGGACCTCGACCTGCTCGGCCTCCAGGTCCACCTGAACCGGGTCGTGCTCAACATCGTGGCGGTCACGGGCGCCGGTCGGCTGCTCGGCAACCTGCTGTGCGCCGTCACCGGACTGCTCGACGGCGGAGTCGGTCGCGCGCTCGGCCGACTGGTGAACCTGCTCAACCAGGTCCTCGCCAGGCTCAGGCTCGGCTGAGCTCCTCCTCGGCCTCGGCCTCCGTCTGGGGGCCGGGGACGAGGTGCGTCCGCGCGCGGACCACCGGGACCAGCAGCCCGACCACGGCGGCTGCGGCCGCGACGGCGGTGAGGACGGCGAACCCGTGCGTGTAGCCGGACTCGTGCGGCAGGCCGGACGGCTGGAGGTTCGCGGTGATCACGCTGGTGACCACCGCCGCGCCGATCGCGCCGCCGACCGTGCGGATGTTGGTGTTCATGCCGGTCGCGACGCCGGTCTGGGACTGCGGCACCGCCGCGACGACCAGGTTCGACATCGCGGCGAACGCGAGCCCGAAGGCCAGACCGAGGCCGGTGGTCGCGACCAGGACCTCCCAGACCTCGTCGTGGGCGACGGTCAGCAGGAGCGTGGACACCGCGGTGAGCGCGGCGCCGGTGACCATCATCGCCTTCGAGCCGAAGCGCGCGGCGAGCTTGCCGGCGAACACGCCCGCGATGAACGACGCGACGGTCTGGGGGAGCAGCAGCAGGCCGGACTCGGTCACGCTGACGCCGAACCCGTACCCCGCGGACTCCGGGGTCTGCAGGAACTGCGGGAGGAACGCGTAGGTCGCGTACATGCCGGCGCCGAACAGCAGCGCGACCAGGTTGACGGTCCAGACCGTGGGGATCCGCATCATCGTCATGTCGACCAGCGGCTGCGCGCTGTGCGCCTCGGCCCACACCCACACGACCAGCAGGACCGCGGCGGCCACGAACAGGCCGATCACACGGGCGGAGGTCCAGCCCCAGAGGTGGCCCTGGCTGACGCCGACGAGGAGGGCGACCAGCCACGCGGACATGAGCAGCGCCGTACCGACGTTGATCCGGCCGGGGGTCCGCTCCGGCGACTCCGGCACGTAGAACGCCGCCGCGAGCGCGGCCACGATCGTCATCACCATCGGGATCCAGAACAGCCAGTGGTAGCTCAGCGCGTCGACGACCGGCCCGGCGATGACCAGGCCGACGCCGCCGCCGACCGCCAGGAGCGCGGACGCCGTACCGATGGCGCCCGCGACCTTGTCCCGCGGGAACTCGTCGCGGACGATGCCGAAGGTCCGCGGCAGCACGCCGCCGCCGATGCCCTGGACCACGCGCGCGGCGATCATCACGCCGATGCTGGTGGCGATCGCCGCCATGAACGACCCGACCGCGAGCGCGGCCAGCGCGAAGACCAGCATCCGCTCCTTGCCGACCTTGTCGCCGACCCGGCCGATGATCGGCGTGAACACGCTCGCGGACAGCAGGTACGCCGTCAGCACCCAGCTCACCGTCGCCTGGTCGGTGCCGAGCCCGGCCTCGATCGTCGGGAGCACCGGGTTGACCATCGACTGGAGCAGCGAGAACGCCGCGACTCCGAGGCAGAGGACGGCGAAGGTGACGCGGTAGTCGGCGCGTCGTTCGAGGGGAGCGGTCACGTGCAGCCGCAACTCCGGCCCCGCTGGATTCATTCCGTAGCCTTGAGCGGTCATGCCCCAGGACCAGCTCTGCCCTCACTTCGACGCCGGCCGCTGCCGCTCGTGCACGTGGCTCGGGACGCCGTACGACGCGCAGCTGGTCGCCAAGCAGCGGCAGGTCGAGGACCTGCTCGGCGGGCACGAGCCGACCTGGCTGCCGCCGGTCGCCAGTCCGCAGCTGGGGTTCCGCAACAAGGCGAAGATGGTGGTGCACGGGACCGTCGAGGCGCCGACGCTGGGGATCCTCAACCCGGCCGGCACCGGCGTGGACCTGCGCGACTGCCCGCTGCACACCGCGGGGATCCGGGCGGCGCTGCCGGTGCTGGCGGAGCTCGTCACCCGGGCGACCCTGACGCCGTACGACGTGGCGGCCCGGCGGGGCGAGCTGAAGTACCTGCTCGTGACGGAGTCGCCGGACGGCGAGCTGATGGTGCGGTTCGTGCTCCGCTCGCAGGAGCCGGTCGCGCGGATCCGCAAGCACCTGCCGTGGCTGCTCTCGGCGCTCCCGTCGGTGGTCGTGGCGTCGGTGAACCTGCAGCCCGAGCACAAGGCGATCCTCGAGGGAGAGCGGGAGCTCCCGCTGACCGAGCAGGAGACGCTGACGATGCGGGTCGACGGGCTGGCGCTGCACCTGCGGCCGCAGAGCTTCTTCCAGACGAACACGGCGATGGCGGCGGAGCTGTACCGGCTCGGCCGGACCTGGGTCGCCGAGGTCGCGCCGCGGTCGGTCTGGGACCTGTACTGCGGCGTCGGCGGCTTCGCACTCAGCGTCGCCGCGCACGGCGTCGACGTCACCGGCATCGAGATCAGCCGGGAGGCGGTCGCCTCCGCGACGCTCAGTGCCGCCGAGGCCGGGGTGGAGGCCCGCTTCGAGGCGGGCGATGCGACGGCCTACGCCGTGGGGTCGCCCGCCCCGCCCGACCTGGTCGTCGTGAACCCGCCGCGGCGCGGGATCGGCCCGGAGCTCAGCGGCTGGCTGGAGTCCTCGGGCGTCCGGCACGTCCTCTACTCGAGCTGCAACGCCCAGACGCTCGCGAAGGACCTCGCTGCCATGCCCTCGCTGCGGCCGGTCCGCGGCCAGCTGCTGGACATGTTCCCGAACACCGCGCACTACGAGGTGCTCACCCTGCTGGAGCGGTCGTGAGCGACCCGCGAGAGCTGCTCGAGGCCGAGCGCCGGCGTACGACGGAGCGGCTGGCGGCGCTGCGCGGCGACTACCGCGGCTTCGTCGAGGCCTCGAAGGACTCGAACGCCGACGACGAGCACGACCCGGAGGGCGCGACGATCGCGTTCGAGCGGTCCCAGGTCGGCGCGTTGGTACGGCAGGCGGAGGAGCACCTGGCCGAGATCGACGCGGCACTGGCGCGCGTCGACGACGGCAGCTACGGCATCTGCGCGGTCTGCGGCCGGCCGATCCCACCGGAGCGGCTCGAGGTCCGACCGACGGCCTCGGCCTGCGTCGCGTGCGCCGGCCGAGGTTTCTCCAAGGTGGACGTGGCTCGCTAGTCCGGACGTCACGTCCAGACCAAGGGGGTCAAGTCATGTTGCAGGCGCACCATCAGGGAAGCCGACTGCTACGGGTCATCACGGTCCTGGCGCTCGTCCTCGGGCTCGCCGGGGCTCTCTCGCTCGTCACGGCGACCGCCACGGCGGCGCCCGTCCCCGGCTCCGCCGTCTCGCCCACCGTCGACCCGAGCAACGGGTTCCCGCTGTGGTACCAGGACGGCACCGGCACCCGGCTGGCGCCGTGCCTGGACGCGTCCGACACGAACTGCGTGCTGCTGGCGGACCCGGGCTTCGACCCGGCGCGACCACTCTCGTTCCCGTCGAACTTCCCCGAGGAGTTCTTCTACAGCATCGTCGACTCCGGCCGGCTCGACACCCGCGGCTGCTCCGGGACCAAGCCGGGTCGGATCTCGATCCGCATCGCGCTGGAGGGTGCGTTCGCGAACGGCGCCGTGGCGGCCGGCGACCAGATGGTCTTCGCCCGGGTCCGGCTGATCGCGACCGGCGGCCTGTGCAAGACCTCGACGTACACCGTCACCTACCCGTACGGGCAGCTGACCTTCACGACCGACTCGACCGGTGCGCTCGCGCGCAACCAGGGCACGACGGACGTCGGCTGCACCCCGGTCGCGCCGACCGCGTGCGACTGGACGATCGCGCTGTCCAGCCCCGTGCTGCGGTCGTTCCTGCGCTGGGATCCGGCCGTGACGCCCGCCGCTCCCGCGGGCTACCTCGGCGACGCCGTGACCGCGCACCGGATCACCGGCGCGACGTACACGGCGCCCGGTGAGACGACTCCCGCCAACTACTTCCGCGTCACCGGCCCGAGCCTCTCGAGCCCGCTGCAGACCAACCTGTTCACGGTCTCCGGCAAGGTCGCCGGCCCGCTCTCCGCGTCGCCGTCCGCGGTCGACTTCGGCGGTGAGTCGGTCGGCTCGACCACCGACAGCCGACGGATCACCGTCACCAACCTGG
>FTBU01000344.1_pt1 | contig 10197 bp, 8 predicted proteins | sample 1639351 | NCBI WGS metagenome assembly FTBU01 (sample SAMEA3914864, study PRJEB12502) | metagenome | biome: forest; material: soil | place: USA | collected 2012-03-12 | depth 0.3 m | reverse complement strand
TGGGCCGACGACGAGCGGGGGGCGATGCTGGCCAAGCACCTGGCCGACGCCGGCGTCACGCTGGCGACCGACCCGGTGCTGCTCGAGCGGACCGCGACCGCGGCGGCCACGATCGGCGCGGACGGTGCGGCGTCCTACCAGTTCGACCTGGAGTGGCGGATCGGCGCTGTGGAGACCGGGCGGCCGGTCGCGGTGCACGTGTGCTCGATTGGCGCCGTGCTGGAGCCCGGCGCCGACCAGGTCGTGGAGCTGCTCACCGGCCTGCGCGGGACCACGACGATCACCTACGACGTCAACGCCCGCCCCGCGATCACCGGCACCGGCCCGGAGCTGGTCGACAAGGTCGAGCGGATGGCCGCCCTTGCCGACCTCGTCAAGGCCTCCGACGAGGACCTGGTGGCCCTGTACCCGGAGCTCGACACCGAGTCCGCCGCGCGGCGCCTCCTCGGGCTCGGTCCGGTCGCCGTGGTGGTGACCCGTGGTGGCGAGGGCGCGACCTGGGTGGGCGCGGACCACACGGTCGAGGTCGCCTCGCTCCCCGTCGAGGTCGCCGACACGATCGGTGCCGGCGACACCTTCGGCGCCGCGATCATCGACGCGCTCTGGGACCGGTCGCCCTCGGGGCTGACCACCGACGCGATCGAGGAGGTCCTCACCCACGCGGCCCGCGCCGCGGCCGTGACCGTCTCACGACCGGGCGCGGACCCGCCGTACCGCGCCGAGCTCTGAGGCCCGGCTCACGGCGACTCGTCAGGAGCCGTCGCTGAAGGTTCCTCCAAAGATGTCGGAGTTGCCGAACGTCGGCGCGCAGTCGTTGTTCGGTCCGGGGCGCAGGGCTGTGGAGTGGGTGGCGGGCAGCTCGGCCGCCGCCTCCTGATCCTCCTTCTCGTCCCCCACCAGGGGTTCGGTGGTGCCGGCCAGGACGTCCTCGACGAACGCCTGACGATAGGCGTTGATGGCGGGGCACACCGTGGCGTTGCGCATGTCGTTCCAGACCCCGGCGCCGTAGTCCCGGGTGGCCACCGCGTAGTTGTAGTCACCGAGGAACTCCGAGGTCAGCCCGTTGGCGCTCGACGCGCGGCCGTCGCCCACCGCACCACGCAGCTGCGTCGTGAACGCGCCGACCACACCGCCGGCGGCGATGTCGGCGTGTCGGACCACGCCGAGGACCCGGCGGGGCGACGTGGTGTCGTTGCGCCACGGGTCGAGCCAGGCGTTGTAGACGAGCCAGGCGTCGGTGCCATCGGGGGAGATCGCGACGGCCGGGAAGTTCGCCCGGTCGGCGCCCTGGCTCACCACCTGCCGGCCCACATAGGTCTGCCCACCGTTGGTCGAGCGGACCAGGAACGCCCGCTCCCGGTTGGTGCCCGCGCTGTCGTCGGACCACGTCAGCAGGATCTCGTCGGTCGCGTCCGTGCCGGTCGGCGCGCCGTTGGCGATGTCGAACGACGGGAACGTGTCGGTCCGTGCGCCGGCGATGCCGTCGATGGTGAACCGACCCTGCGCGGGGTCGAACTGACCGATGCCGCCGAGGTTCGAGACGATCACCCTGGGCCGTTCGAAGGTCCGGCCACCGTTGACGGACCGGGCCTGGAAGAAGACGCCCTGGCGGGTGCGGATGTCGGTGCCGACCCACACCACGTAGACCACACCGTTGCTGTCCGTCCGGACTGCGCAGCCCTGCCGTCCACCGGTCTGGTTGTTGTTGGTGGCGGGGGTCAGCTGCCGTTTGGTCCAGGTGGCGCCACCGTCGGTGGAGCGGGCGAACAGGACCGGCTCGGATCCCGCGGTGCCGCGGAAGCCGACGTTGCAGACGTACACGTTGCCGAAGTGCGGGCTGCTCGAGGCGTTGTCGGCCCAGATCTGCTCCTTGTCGCTGAACAGGGCCTGGTTCTGCTTGGTCACGACGACGGGATCCATCCAGGCGGCGTTGTCGCCGGCGATGGCACCGGTGATGTCGTCGGTGCGGGACACGGCGATGGCGGCGTCGCCCGCAAAGCCCGGGCGACCGGGGAAGTTCGTCGCGATGTTCGCGTAGTAGAGCCGTTGCCCGTTGTCCCACGAGAAGTCACCAGCAGCGTTCGGGACCGGGCCGAAGGCCAGCTCCGGGTCGCCGTTGGAGACCATGCCGTTGGTGTCGTAGTTCGGCAGCGTGCCGATCGGGCCGGCGCGGTCGGGCACGCAGCCGGTGTCACCGGCCGGCGGCTGTCCCGGGGCGACGTCCGGCGCGCCGAGGCAGCTCGGTGCGACCCGCGCGGAGAAGCCGGTGTACGTCGGCTGGGTCCACGTCCTGCCGGAGTCGGTGGAGAACTGGATGCCGGACACGCCGACGCCGGGGGTGAACGGACAGGTCCGGTCGTCGCCGGCGTTGCACGCCTCCAGGTCGATGTTGTCGTTCGCGCCGGCCGCGAGGATGGCGGGGTTGACCGGGTTCACGGCCAAGCCGGGCTCGTTCTGCTTGTTCTGGGAGAACAGCTGGTCGTTGCTGCCGACGGTCACCTCGGTCGAGCCACCGGGTGTGATCGGCGCCGCCTGGGCCAACGCCGGTATCAGTACGGTTACCAGAGCCGCGGCGACCGTCGCGGCGATCTTGTTCCTGCGCATGACGCTCCTAGGGATAGTCGGATCGTTGTGCGCGGCGCGCCCGGGTTGCTGGTGAGCAATGGCCGGGTGGTCGCATCCTGAGTCTCGCCCCGGGCCCGTATCCCGACAAGACTTATCGCGACCGAAACTGCACCCGGGAGATGCCGATCCTCAGCCCGGATCCGGCGCCAGCCAGGCGTGCACCAGCGGTACGACGGACGCGCCCTCGCCGCTCGCCGACGCGACCCGCTTCATCGAGCCAGCCCGCACGTCGCCGGCGCAGAAGACGCCGGGCACCGTGGTCGCCAGCTCGGCCGGCGGGAGGCCGTCGACCCAGTGCTGCTTCGGCACGTCCCGACCGGTGAGGACGAACCCGCGCTCGTCGCGCGCGATGCCGCCCGGGATCCAGTCGCAGTGCGGCTCGGCGCCGAGCAGCAGGAACAGGCCGTACGCCGGCACGCGGGTCCGTTCGCCCGTGGTGGCGTCCTCCAGGACCAGCCACTCCAGCCGCCCGTCGCCGCCGCCGTCGACCACCTGCGTGCAGGTCTGCACCCGGATCCGGCTGTTGTACGTGATCTCGCCGATCAGGTACGCCGACATCGTCTCCTCGAGCGACGGCCGGCGGACCAGGATGGTGACCGAGCGGGCGAAGCGGGCGAGGTGCATCGCCGCCTGCCCGGCGGAGTTGCCCCCGCCGACGACGAAGACGTCCTGCCCCTCCATCTCGCGGGCCGCGGTCATCGCGGCGCCGTAGTAGACGCCCATGCCGACGAGCCCCTCGAGCGGCTCGACGCGGAGCTTGCGGTAGGAGACGCCGCTGGCGATGACGACCGACCGCGCGCGCACCTCGCCGCTCTCGGTGCAGAGCACGTGCGGGTCGCCGCCGTACCCGGGCCGGAGCTCGTCGACGACCTGGCCCGTGTAGAACTTCGCGCCGAACCGCAGCGCCTGGTTGCGGGCGCGCTGGGCGAGCCGCATGCCGGAGATGCCGCGCGGGAAGCCCAGGTAGTTGCGGATCATCGAGCTGGTGCCGGCCTGGCCGCCGATGGCCTCCGCCTCGAGGATCACGGTCGTGAGCCCCTCGGACGCGGCGTACACAGCGGCGGCGAGACCGGCCGGACCACCGCCGACGACGGCGACGTCGACCACGTGGTCGAGGTCGAGCTCGGTGGGGGCGCCGAAGATGCCGAGCGCGACGTCGCGCACGGAGGTGGCCTGGATGACCGACCGGTTCAGCGCGTAGACGAGCGGGTACGCCGGCTCGCCCTCCCACCGCTCCAGCACGTACCGGCCGCCCTCGGAGTCCGGCGGGTAGACCCGGCTGGGCATGCCCATCCGGTCCAGGAAGTCGCGGACCGCCAGGGTCAGCGCGTCCCGGGCCGGCGAGACGATCTTGACCGCGACGACCTCGGGGTCGGGCACGGTCGAGCCCCAGTCGGACAGCAGGTCGGTGACGGCGTTGTGGAACTCCTCGTCGCGGGTGCCGCGCGGCATCAGCAGGTACGCGTCGAACTTGCCCGTCGCCATGGCGGACCGCAGCCGGGGCGCGTCGGTGAGGAACCGGTCCCAGTGGGCGGTGATCAGCCGGCGCGCGGTCGGCACCTTCTCCCGCAGCTTGTGGAAGGCGTGCAGCGCGCTCTCGGCGTCGGGGACCACGGACTCGGAGGCGTACAGCGCGACGGTCGCGCCGCTGGCCAGGACGTCGTGCGTGGCCTCGAGTGCCTCCCGGCAGGAGAGCGCGAGGCGGACGTCGTACTCGCGCTCGTAGCGGTCGAAGCTCGCGCGCAGCTCCTCGGGGTGCTCGGCCCCGATCAGCACGATGGCGGGGGTGCTCACGACATCAGACTAGGCAGCCGCGCAACCGGCTAACCTGCGCTCATGGCGCCACTGGAGCTCGCGCGGCTCACCGAGGAGCTCGATGCGCGCCTGCGGGTCGCGGACGCCGACCTCGCTCGCCGGTACCCCGGCGAGCGGCCGGAGCCGCAGCCGGTGCACACCGTCTACGTCCCCGCCGACCGGTTCGAGGCCCGCACCGCGACCACGTACGGCGAGGTGGCGCTCGGGCTGCTCGACGAGCACGAAGCGATGTTCCTCGAGCTGATCGGCGGCGACCGGGACCTCCTCGCGCGGGTCCGCACGCGGCTGGCGCGCCGGCCGGTCGACGACCTGCGCATCGACTTCGAGGACGGCTACGGCACCCGCCCCGACGACGAGGAGGACGCGGCGGTGGCCGCCGCGGCGGAGGCGCTGCGCACGGCGATCCGTGACGGCGCGGCCCCGCCATGCTCCGGCATCCGCGTCAAGAGCCTGGAGCGGCCGACCCGGAACCGCGGGCTGCGGACGCTGGTCACGTTCGTCGAGCGGCTCACCGACGGCGGACCGCTGCCGTCCGGCTTCGTGGTGACGCTGCCGAAGGTGACGTCGGTCGACCAGGTCGAGGCGATGGTGCACGCCGCCGCGCACGTCGAGACCGTGCTCAGCCTGGCGCCGGGCAGCCTGCGCTTCGAGATCCAGGTCGAGACCCCGCAGTCGATCCTCGGCCCCGACGGCACCGCGCTCGTCGCGCGGATGATCCACGCGGCCGACGGTCGCTGCACCGGGTTGCACTACGGCACCTACGACTACAGCGCGTTCGTCGGCGTGGCGGCGGCGTACCAGAGCCTCGACCACCCCGCGGCCGACCACGCCAAGGCCGTGATGCAGGCGGCGGCCGCCGGCACCGGGGTCCGGCTCTCCGACGGCTCGACCAACATCCTGCCGGTCGGGGACGCGGCCGCCGTCCGCCTCGGCTGGGAGACCCACCTGCGGCTGGTCCGGCGCTCGCTGGAGCGCGGCTTCTACCAGGGCTGGGACCTGCACCCCGCGCAGCTGCCGACCCGGTTCGCCGCGACGTTCGCGTTCTACCGGGCGGGGCGCCCGTCCGGGTCCCGCCTCGAGGAGCCGGCGACCGACCGGGCGCTGGCCGACTTCCTGCGCCGCGGCCGCGAGTGCGGCGCCTTCGACGACGACACCGAGGAGGGTTGAGACGTGGGCATCGTCCTCGGCGCCAACCAGTACGGCAAGGCGGAGACCCGCGTGGTGCGCATCCGCCGCGACACCCCGCGCCACGAGATCCGCGACCTCAACGTCTCGACCGCGCTGCGCGGCGACTTCTCGGCAGCCCACGTGGCCGGGGACCAGTCGGCGGTGCTGCCGACCGACACCCAGAAGAACACCGCGTTCGCGTACGCCAAGAAGCACGGCGTCTCGTCGCCCGAGGACTACGCGCTCGCGCTCTCGGGCCGGCTGCTCGACGCCGCGGCGGCAGCGACCGGCGCGCGGGTGGCGGTCGACGAGTACGCCTGGGACCGCGTCCTGGTCGACGGGGAGGGCCACGATCACACGTTCGTCCGCCGCGGCCAGGAGGTCCGCACCGCCGTGGTCGGCCGGACCCGCGCGGCCGTCGCCGTCGAGTCCGGCTTCCGCGACCTGGTGATCCTCAAGTCCACCGGGTCCGAGTTCAAGGGCTTCCTGCGCGACGAGTACACGACGCTCGCCGAGACCGACGACCGGATCCTCGCCACGGCGCTGGACGCCCACTGGCGGCACCGACCCGGGGCGCGGCCGGGCGACTGGGACGCGTCGTACGCCGCGGTGCGCGCCCTGGTCATGGCGACCTTCGCGACGACCTACAGCCGCGCGCTCCAGGAGACGCTGTACGCGATGGGCCGGGCGGTCCTCGAGGCGTACGACGAGATCGCGGAGATCTCGTTCTCCGCACCGAACAAGCACCACTTCCTCGTCGACCTCGCGCCGTTCGGGCTGGAGAACCCGGGCGAGGTGTTCGTCGCCGCCGACCGGCCGTACGGCCTGATCGAGGCCACGGTCACCCGGGAGGGCGCGTGACCACCCCGACGAGGCTGAACGAGCTCCCGGAGGCCGAGGCCCGGGCGGCGCTGCGTGCCTGCCTCGACGTACCCCGCTTCGTGGACGAGGTGCTGGCCGGCCGCCCGTACGACAGCCCGGAGGCCCTGGCGGCGGCCGCGTCGGAGTCGGCCGGGTCGCTGTCGGACGAGGAGCTCCGGGCCGCCCTGGCCCGGCACCCGCGGATCGGGGAGCGCGCCGGCGTCGGCCACGACGCCGCGCACTCCGAGCGGGAACAGGCCGGGGTGGACCGGTCGGACGCCGAGGTGCTGCAGCGCCTCGCCGACGGCAACCGCGCCTACGAGGAGCGGTTCGACCGGGTCTTCCTGATCCGCGCAGCCGGCCGCGACTCCCGCGAGATCCTGGCCGAGCTGGAGCGCCGGCTCGACAACGACGACGCGGCCGAGCGCGCCGAGACCGTCGACCAGCTGCGGCAGATCGCCCTGCTCCGGCTGGAGGGGATCGTCTGATGGCGACGCTGAGCACGCACGTCCTCGACACGTCGCGCGGCCGCCCGGCGGCCGGGCTCACCGTCCGGCTCGAGGCCGCCGGAGCCGTGATCGGCGAGGGGGTCACCGACGGCGACGGCCGGATCGCCCGGCTCGGGGCGGAGCTCGCTCCCGGCGACTATGTCGTCCGCTTCGACACCGGCGCCTACCTGGGCGAGGCCGGCTTCTACCCGGAGGTCGCGGTCGCGTTCCGGGTCGGTGCCGACGAGCACTACCACGTGCCGCTGCTGCTCAACCCGTTCGGCTACTCGACCTACCGTGGCAGCTGACCTCGACACCGTCGTCCGCGCCCGCCGCGCGGTCGTGGACGGGGAGGAGCGGGCGGCGGCGATCGGGGTCCGCGACGGCCGGATCGCCGCGATCGTGGCGTACGACGAGCTGTCGGCGCCCGACGCCGTCGTGCTGGCCGACGACGAGGTCCTCCTCCCCGGGCTGGTCGACACCCACGTGCACGTCAACGAGCCGGGCCGCAGCGAGTGGGAGGGCTTCGCGACCGCGACCCGGGCCGCGGCCGCCGGCGGTGTCACGACGATCGTGGACATGCCGCTCAACAGCATCCCGGCGACGACCACCGCCGAGGCGCTGGAGGTGAAGCGGGACGTCGCCCGCGACCAGGCGTACGTCGACGTGGGGTTCTGGGGCGGGGCGGTGCCCGGCAACGTCGGTGACCTGGCCGCGCTCCACGAGGCCGGCGTGTTCGGCTTCAAGTGCTTCCTGCTCGACTCGGGCGTCGCGGAGTTCCCGCCGCTCGATCCCGCGCAGCTGTTCGTCGCGATGACGGAGACCGCGCGGCTCGGAGCGCTGATGATCGTGCACGCCGAGGACGGCTCGCTGGTGACCGACGCGCACGGCACGGCGTACGACGGGTTCCTCGCCTCGCGTCCGCAGGCGGCCGAGCAGCGGGCGATCGACCTCGTGATCGCGACCGCTCGTCGTACCGGCAGCCGGGCCCACGTGGTGCACCTGAGCGCGGCCGACGCGCTGCCGGCGTTCCGCGGGACCGACGTCTCGGTCGAGACCTGCCCGCACTACCTGTTCCTCGCGGCCGAGGACGTGCCGGACGGAGCCACCCAGTTCAAGTGCTGCCCGCCGATCCGGGAGTCGTCGAACCGGGACCGGCTCTGGGCCGGGCTCGCGGCCGGCGACATCGACTTCGTCGTCTCGGACCACTCGCCCTGCACGGCGGTGCTGAAGCGCGGCGACTTCGGCGAGGCCTGGGGCGGGATCGCCTCGCTCCAGCTCGCGCTGCCGGTCGTGTGGACCGCCGCCCGCGAGCGCGGCCACGGCCTCGCCGACCTGGTCCGCTGGATGGCGACGGCGCCGGCCCGCCGGGTCGGGCTCGAGCGCAAGGGCGAGATCGCGCTGGGGTACGACGCCGACCTGTGCGTCCTCGCGCCCGACGAGTCGTTCCGCGTGGACGTCACGCGCCTGCAGCACAGGAACCCCGTCACGCCGTACGACGGGCGTACGCTCACCGGCACCGTTCGCCGGACCTGGCTGCGCGGCGTACCGATCGACCTGGCCGCCCCGCCCCGCGGCCGGCTGCTGAGGAGGGGTGCATGACGTACTTCGTGCCGACCGGCGGCCTGCCCGGCCAGACCGAGCTCACCACCGACCGCGCCGTCTTCACCGACGCGTACGCCGTGCTGCCGCGCGGCACGATGCGCGACATCGTCACCAGCCGACTGCCGCACTGGGACGACACCAGGCTCTGGGTGATCGCCCGCCCGCTGTCCGGCTTCGCCGAGACGTTCAGCTGGTACGTCGTCGAGGTCGCGGCCGGCGGCGGCAGCGCGGCGCCCGAGCCCGACCAGGGCGCTGAGGCGGTGCTCTTCGTCGTCGGCGGGACCGTCGCGCTGACGGTCGACGGCGTGCTGCACCGGGTCGAGCCGGGCGGCTACGCCTTCCTGCCGCCGGGCGCGCCGTGGACGCTGCGCAACGAGGCCGGCGCGACCGCGACGTTCCACTGGATCCGCAAGGCCTACGAGCGCGTCGACGGCGTCGCCGTCCCCGAGGCGTTCGTGACCCACGAGAGCGACGTGGCGGTCCGGCCGATGCCGGGCACCGACGCCTGGGGCACGCAGCGGTTCGTCGACCCCGACGACGTCCGGCACGACATGCACGTCAACATCGTCAGCTTCGAGCCCGGCGGCGCGATCCCGTTCCCGGAGACGCACGTGATGGAGCACGGCCTGTACGTGCTCGAGGGCAAGGCGGTGTACCTGCTCAACAAGGACTGGGTCGAGGTCCAGGAGGGCGACTTCATGTGGCTGCGCGCCTTCTGCCCGCAGGCCTGCTACGCCGGCGGTCCGGGCCGGTTCCGGTACCTGCTCTACAAGGACGTCAACCGGCATCCCGGGCTGCGGGTGTGACCCGGATCACGTAGAGTGGTCGGCAGCGGATCGTCGTTCGGCATGGATAACCGGCGACCGCTGGTCACCCGAAACCATGCGGACGGCGAGGGCCGTGCAGTCAGCCGTGTGTGTGGGAGGGGAGATGGCCGAGGTCTCCGTCAACGGGACGCAGCGCCCGCTCGCGGGCGTGCCCGTGCACTGCACCGCGCTGGACTTCCTGCGCGGCCTCGGGCTGACCGGGGCCAAGGAGGGCTGCGCCGAGGGTGAGTGCGGCGCCTGCTCGGTGCTGGTGGCCCGCCCGCACGGCGAGGGCAGCGCCTGGACGGCGCTCAACGCCTGCCTGGTCCCGGCCGCCGCGCTCGACGGCCAGGAAGTCGTCACCGCCGAGGGGCTCGGCGACCCGGACGACCTGCACCCGGTGCAGCGCGAGCTCGCCGAGCGCGGCGGCTCGCAGTGCGGCTACTGCACACCGGGCTTCGTGTGCAGCATGGCCGCCGAGTACTACCGCCCCGGCCGCCGCGCCAACGGCTACGCCGACCACGAGCACGGCCCCAACGGGTTCGACCTCCACGCGCTGAGCGGCAACCTGTGTCGGTGCACGGGCTACCGGCCGATCCGGGACGCCGCCTGGGCGCTGGGTGACCCCGACGTCGCCGACCCGCTCGCCGTACGCCGTGCGCAGGCGGCGCCCGACCCGGTGGCGACCCGGCTCTCCGACGGTGTGGGCGAGTTCGTCCGGCCGGCGACCCTCGGCGAGGCGCTCGAGCTCCTGGCCGAGCGCCCCGACGCGACCGTGCTCGCCGGCGGCACCGACCTCGGCGTCGAGGTCAACCTGCGCGGCGCTCGTC
>FTBU01000242.1_pt1 | contig 10197 bp, 9 predicted proteins | sample 1639351 | NCBI WGS metagenome assembly FTBU01 (sample SAMEA3914864, study PRJEB12502) | metagenome | biome: forest; material: soil | place: USA | collected 2012-03-12 | depth 0.3 m | reverse complement strand
TGCCCTTGCGGCGTGTCCCCCCCCGCGGGGGGCGTGCGCGGCCCGAGCCGTGCCCGCACCGTGCCGCGGCCCTGCCACAGGACACCCATCGGCGAGCTGCCCCACAGCTCCACCTGGCCGCGGGGGCTGCGGTCCACGCGCGCGACGACCTGCGCGCGCACGTCGATCCGGTGCCGGGCCAGCGCCCGCAGGATGTCCTCGGACAGCCGGCCGCGGCCGTGCACCGTCAGCGTCGCGGGCCCGTTCCGGCGTACGACGAGCATCGGGTCGCCGTGCAGGACCAGCTCGTGCGGCAGGTCGGGCACCTCCCCGGACAGTCCGACGTGCACGACCACCGGCGGGATCGCGGGCATGGTGCGCTCGACGTACGGCGCGAGCGCGGGCAGCCGACGGGGGTCGATCGCGCAGACCACGCCGTCCGCCTCGACGTCGCCGGTGGTGGTGCGCACCGCCGCGACCCGGCCGTCGCGCACGACCAGGTCGCGCGCCTCGGTGCCGGTCATCACGGTGACGCCACGGGTCGCCAGCCGCGACGCGAGCGCGTCACCGAGGCGGGCCATCCCGCCCTCGACGGTCCAGGCGCCGAACCGCTGCTCGACGTACGCCGTCACGCCCAGCCACGCCGGCACGTTGCGCAGGTCGTGCCCCTCGGCGACGAACGGGTGGCCGGCGACCAGCCGCAGCCGCTCGTCCTTGAACGTCTTCCGCAGCCGCTTGTGCAGCATCTCCCGGCTGTCGAGCAGTGCCGACGGCGCGGCCGGGTCCCAGGGGTTCTCCAGATAGGTGCGGCGCAGCACGTCCCAGTCGTCGGTGTACGACGCCACGTGGTCGATCCACTTCTGCCCGAGCCCCGTGCCGAGCTCGTCGAACGCCGCGAGCTGCGCGGCGCGGCCGACCGGGACCCGCACGGACGAGCCGTCCTCGAACCGGTGCTCGCGGACGACGTCCAGCGGCACCAGCTCCAGCTCGCGCTCGACCGGCCGGCCGGACTTGCGGAACAGGTCGCGGACCACGGCCGGCAGCAGGGTGTACGTCGGGCCCGCGTCCCAGCGGAAGCCGTCCTCGCTGACCGTGGACAGGGCACCGCCGAGGGCGGCCGACCGCTCCACCAGGGTCACCTCGTGGCCGAGCTTCGCGAGCCGCACCGCCGCTGCCAGGCCGCCGAAGCCACCACCGACCACCACGACGCGCATGGACGGTGACTCTAGGACCTGCGCTCCGGTGCGGCCTCGAGAGCCTCGTCGTGGGCCGCGAGGCGCGCCGCGAGCCGGTCACCGGGAGCGAGCGGACGGTCGAGCTCGACGCTCGCCCGCCGCTCCGCGTCCATCTCCGGCAGGAAGCCCTCGACATCGGCGACGGTGACGCCGGCGTCGACGCCGACGAGGAGGTTCGCCTGCAGGAGCTGGAAGAAGTCGCGGTCGACGGCGGTCAGCAGGTGCGCGCCGGCCGACATCCGGGGGTTGAGCTCGGTCGGCCGGAACCCGTCCGCGGTCAGTACGCCGTCGACGCCGAACGCGCCGCGGTACCCGTGCTCGTCACGCAGGTGCTCGCCGACCCGCCGCGCGACGTCGCGCATCTCCTCGCGGTCGGCCGCGGGCGGGTCCCAGCCCGTGCCGAGCCCGGCGTACGAGAAGGTCCGGACGGCGTGGTCGCGCAGCACCGCGATCTCGACCGGCCGCAGCACCGCGACGCCGTCGGGCAGCACGAAGCCGTGGACCGAGCACGGCACGCCGTCGAGGAACGGCATCACCCGCACCCGCGTGCACCGGGGTACGAAGAAGGCCCGGGCGGTCACGCGGTCGTGGTCGTCGACGACCCACCGCACGTAGTCGCCGCCACCGGTGAACCCGTCGCCGGACCACACCGCGCCCAGCGACCCGGCCAGCTCGCGGGTCGCGGCGGCCAGCGCATCCTGGTCGTCGAGAGGCACGATGCGGTACGGCGCCGCGTCGACCCCGGCCGCGGCCCAGACGCCGCCGGCGACCAGCTTGTCCTCGAGGTCGAGGTACGCACGGGGCCGGCCGCCGGTGACCGGCCGGCCCAGGATCGGCTCGTCGCTCGTGACGTAGGGCGTGGTCCGGAACAGCCCGCGGCACCGGGGATCGAAGCGCTCGACCGCGGACACCACGTCCGGCGATAGGTCGCGCACCAGCCGGTCGTGCAGGCGGACGTGGTCGGTCACGGTCACCGTCGCCGGAGCGGGCAGGTCGAGCACCATCGTCGGGCAGCCGAGCCGGGTCAGCCGGTCGACCCACGGCGCCCAGCCCGCGACCGTGCCGGGGCCGAGCACGACCGGGCGGCCGGCGTACAGGTCGGCCAGCCGCTCGCGGAGCTCAGCCCTCCGCATCGAGCACCCGCCGCAGCGAGTCCTCGTCGCGTCCCACGACGGTGGTCCCGTCGGCGGCGGTGATGATCGGGCGCTGGATCGCTCGCGGGTGCGCGGCGAGCGCGGCCAGCCAATCGTCGCGGTGGGCCGCGTCCTTCGGGAGCTCGATGCCCTCCTCGCGGGCCTCCTTGTCGCGCGCGACGTCCCACGGCTCGAGCCCCAGCCGCGCGACGACCTCGCCCAGCTCGGCCGCGGTCGGCGGGTCGTCGAGGTAGCGGCGCACGGTGTACTCGACGCCCGCGGCGTCCAGCTCCGCGACCGCCGTGCGGCACTTCGAGCAGGCCGGGTTGAGCCAGATCTCCATCACTCGACCTCGATCTCGGGCGCGCCGGTCATCGCGGCGAGCTCGTCGAACGTCGTCGAGAACACGGCCGACGGGTGGCCGGCGGCGGCCCACACGACGTCGTACCGCCGCAGCCAGGAGTCGAGGTACGTCGGGACGGGTGCCGGGTGGGCGATGGGGGAGACGCCGCCGATGACCTGGCCCGTGTGCTCGCGCACGAACTCCGGGGTCGCCCGCTTCAGCCTGGTGACCCCGATCCGCTCGGCGACCTTCGCGGTGTCGACCCGGTGCGCGCCCGAGGTGAGGACCAGCACGGGCGCGCCGTCGCCGTCGAAGAGCAGGCTGTTCGCGATCGCCCCGACCTCGCAGCCGAGCGCCTCGGCGGCGAGTGCGGCGGTGTGCACGGAGTCGGGGAGGACCACGATCTCGCCGGTGCCGCCGCGGCTGGTGTGGTCGTCACGGAACCGCGTGATCGAGGGGTGCTCGGTCGTCATACCCCGGACACTAGGGTGTGCACCGGACCCGAGAGGAGAGCGGATGACCCCGCAGCGCCCGGCAGCGGCGACCGGTGCGATCTGGCTGGCGATCGCCGCGGTGGCGATGACCGGCCTGACCGCGTTGATGACCGTCGTCTTCAAGGACGAGCTGGTGCGCGCCTGGGCCGCGGACCGATCCGACTCCGGATCGGTCGAGCCGCCGGCTTTCGTTCCGGTCGCGGTCACCATGTTCGTGGTGGTGGCGCTCCTGGCGATGGTGCTGATCTCGTTCTTCCGCGAGGGTCACAACTGGGCGCGCATCGCGCTGAGCGCCGTGGTGGTGCTGGTCGGCATCGGAACCTTCGCGATCCTGCGCACCAACCCTCCGGCGCTCTTCCTCGTGGTCGCGGTCATCTCCCTGATCATCGACCTGGCCGCCGTCGTCGCACTGTGGCACAAGGACACGCGCACGTTCTGCGCCCGCGTGGACCAGGCGGCCTGACCGACCAATCCGCGGACCTTGACGCCCTGTCCGGGGGTGGGTGTAGCGTGAGGTTGTGTTCGAACAAACGTTCGAACACAACCCGGCGGGGACGACCTCGACCCCCGTCCCCGCCGGGCGGCATCTCGCCGGCACGATGCACGAGGGGTCGCCGGTCCAGGGGTCGAGGAGAGGTCAGCGATGAACCCGTACGCCCTGCCCGCCACCACGCACTCCTACCTCGCTCGCGCCGCCGAGTCCCTGAGCGAGGCGATCGCCGCCACCGAGGTCCCGACCCGCTACGCCTGCGCGCACGTCGCCGCGCTCCGGGCGGCCGCCGCGCTGCTCGCCGCCCGTGCCCAGCCCACGCCGACACGGCGGCGCCGGCAGAAGAACGCCTGGGTCCTCCTCGCCGAGGTCGCGCCCGAGCTCACCGAGTGGGCGCAGTTCTTCGCCGGGGGAGCGGCCAAGCGGGCGGCCGCTGAGGCCGGCTCCACCCGGGCCGTCACCGAGCGCGAGGCCGACGACCTGGTGCGCGACGCCGACCGGTTCCTCGCGGTCGTCGAGCGCTCGCTCGGCCTGGTCCCGCACGTCGCCCCCTCGTCACGAGCGATGGTGATGCGGGCCGGCTGACCGACGACGGCACGACCACCAGCACCACCGGAGCTCGTTCCTCGATCACCCGGAGGGGGCCGACTCGATCCGGTGAGCGGGAGGTGCGCCCGGAGCCCCTAGGGTGGGCCCATGCCCGAGAGCGTGAAGCCCAGCGAGCGCCGCAGCTCCGCCCGGACGTCGCTGGTGTGGGAGGCGCTGCTGCCCGTGCTCGACGGGGCCGACGACGTGCTCGACATCGGCGGCGGCACCGGCGGGTTCGCGGTCCGGATCGCCGAGCTCGGCCACCGGGTCACCGTGGTCGACCCGAGCCCCGACGCGCTCGCGGCGCTGGACCGCCGGGCCCGCGAGGTCGGCGTGACGGTCACCGGCCAGCAGGGCGACCTGTCGACGCTGCTGGACGGCATCGGCCGGGCCAGCGTCGACGTGGTGCTCTGCCACGGCGTGCTCGAGGTCGTCGACGACCCGGCGGCGGCGCTGGCCACGATCCGCGACGTCCTGCGCCCTGGCGGCACGCTCAGCCTGCTCGTCGCCCAGCGGCACGCCGCAGTCGTCGCCCGGGCGATGGCCGGCCACTTCGCGCAGGCGCTGACGATGCTGGACGACCCGGCGGCCGGCCGGGCGGGGCGCCGGTTCACCGAGGAGGAGATCCGGGGGCTGCTGGTGGGCGCCGGCTTCGAGATCGGCACGGTGCACGGCGTACGCGTCTTCGCCGACCTCGTGCCGGGGTCGCTGCTGGACCTCGAGCCCGGGGCCACCGCGGCCCTGGTCGAGCTGGAGCGGGCGGTGACCGAACGGCCCGAGTTCCGGCCCCTCGCGACCCAGCTGCACGTGCTGGCGCGATGAGGGCTGCGTTTTCGCGTAGATGAGAACGGGCACGGTTCGATCACGAATTTCCCGATCCCGCCTACCGCCTCGCCCGAGCCCTGCCTAGACTTGCAGAAGCCGGGCGTCCAGACCGGTGCAGACTTGCAGGGAGGTACGGTGCCACTCTCGGAAGAGGAGCTCCGACTGCTCGAGCAGATGGAACGTGCCCTCGTCGAGGAGGATCCCAAGCTCGCCTCGACCCTGCGCGGCACTGCCTTCCGCCGCTCCGCCCGTCGGCGCGCGATCGTCGCAGGTGCGTGTTTCGTCGTCGGAGTCGTCGTCCTGATGACCGGTGCCGTCGCGCAGATCACCCCCGTCGGGATCATCGGGTTCGTGATCATGCTGGCCTCCGCCACCGTGGCGCTCACCGCGCTGCGCGGCCACCAGGCCCAGGCGGCCGACCCCCGGGCGGCCCACCCCAGCCACGGCTTCACCGTCATCGAGGGTGGCCGGGCCGGCAAGACCAAGCGGGGCCGCCGCAACCACTCCGGCCACTCCTTCATGGAGCGGATGGAGGAGCGCTGGCGCCACCGCCGCGAGGACGGCGGGTTCTGAGCGCCCTTGCCCCGAGCTCGCTCGGGGCAAGAAGCTGGCGCCAGGTCGGGTAGCCGCCCGAGCGAGGAACGACCTCGGGTCCGGCGGATCGAGACCCGGTCGCTGAACGCACCCGACCCGCCCCGGCACGGCCCAGGCGGGTCGATCTGTGCGTCGGCGCCGCAGTTTCACCATGGTCTGTGGCTCAACCTTCACTTCCCACGGCGAGCACGCCATGGGAAGTGCAGGTTCAACGGGAGACCATGGTGAAACTGCGACGACGGCGCGCTAGTTCACGTGGTCGACACCCCCGCCGTACCGCGCCTCGACGGTGGGCGGCGCGATGCGCGACGGTCGGGCCGCGAACGACAGCACCGACCGCGGCCACCAGGTCGCCCGGCGCCGCGCGGTGTGCATCGCGCCGCCGGCCAGCGAGTCGATCAAGGTCTGGCCGTCGGCGCGGACCCGGGACGGGTCGGCCGGGGCGCCGGGACGGGCGTAGCGGAGCAGCTCGAGCGCGTGCACCAGTCGGTCCAGGGCCTCGACGGCAGTGGGCGCGACCCTCGGCCCGTGCGCGGGACGGTCCGCCGTGTACTCGCCGACGGGTGCGCCGAGGTGGTCGACCAGCAGGTTCCGGGTCGAGCGCGGCGATCTGCCCGCGGGCCAGGGAACGCCGAGGTCGATCGCGGTGTCGCGGACCTCGGCCCACACCTCCTCGGGCCCTCCGGTCGTCAGCCGCCGCTCGCGGCGACGACGACGCACGAACCGGGGGAGCAGCAGCAGGCCACCCACGATGATGACGGCGAGCAGGCCGCCGGCGAGCGGGATCCACGGGCCCTTGCCGCGGGTGATGATGTTCGGGCCGGCGTCGGCCGCCTGCGGGTCGTCCAGGCTCGGGCGGTTGTTGGTCGGCTGGAGCGCGTTCGGGTTGCCGCCCGGGACGCTCGGGTTGGTGGGGTTGTCCACCGGGCCGTTGATGTCCTGCGTGTACGTCGGTGTGTCCTCGGCGCGGCCCGCAGGCGTCGGCTCGAACCGCACCCACCCGGCGCCCTCGAAGTACAGCTCGGGCCAGGCGTGCATGTCGTCGGAGCTGTAGACCCAGGTGTTCGGGCCGGCGGGGTCGGGGTGCAGGAACCCGATCGCGACCCGCGCGGGGATGCCGAGCAGCCGGGCCATCACCGCCATCGCCGACGCGAACTGCTCGCAGTAACCCACCCGGCCGCCCGGGTCGTCGCTGAGGAAGCTGGTGAGCGCGTCGTACCCGCTGCCGGGCGCGGTGTCGAGGGAGTAGCTGAACTCGTCGCGGAACCAGTTCTGCAGCGCGACGGCCTTGTCGAAGCGCGTCGGCGCGGCCCTGGTGACCTCGATGGCGAGCTCGCGGACGATCGGCGGGATGTCGGCCGGCAGGTCGGTGAAGGCCTCGCTGACCCGACCGACCGAGGCGCCGGCGTCCTCGAGGCGCTGCGAGGTGATGTCCAGCTTCAGCGCGGTCATCGAGTACTGCATCCCGGACGTGGACAGGTCGCCCGGTACCGCGAGGAAGTCCATCGTCTTGGTGTCGTAGCGCCAGTCGCCGTCGGCCTGGATCCGGCTGATCGGCGCCTCCGTCGGCAGCCAGCGGGAGTTGAACGCCGGCAGGATCGTGACGTTGTACGGGAACTCGGTCGACGCGACCGACGCCGCCACGCCTTCCGTGCCGGGCACGAGGCCGTCCGCGCGCTGGTCGGCCGGGACGTCGCGGTTGCCGGGGCTCCACTCGACGTCGGTGAAGCGGGTGAGGGCGAGGATCCGGAGGTACGACGGGTCGGGGTCGGTCGTCGTGACCTGCACCAGCGGGGTGTCGTCGCCGCGCTTGAGGTCGCGGACCAGGTCCGCGGTCGGGTTGTCGATCCGGATGTCGTCGCCGCCGCCGTGCCCCGGGCCGAAGTTGAGCAGGTGGACGCCCGCGGTCGGGACGAGCGCCGGCAGGAAGATGGCGAGCGCCGTCGCGACGCCGCCGATCGCACTGGCCGTGCTGCGTACGACGTGGACGCCGGCGCCGTACGAGATCGGGTCGCCGGTCTCGCGGTCGATGCCGATCGGGCGGCCCCAGCGGGCGACGTGGTCGCTCTCCTGGAGGAACAGCATCACGAGGAAGCCGGCCGCGGTCGCCGCGAAGACCCACCACGAGATGCCGTTGTCGACCATGCTGACCGGGATGCTGTAGATCGTCAGCAGCGGCAGGCCGGCCAGCGGCACCTTGCGCAGGGTGCAGGCCAGGAAGTCCACGAGCAGGAGGCACGCGAGCCCGCACAGGATGAGCAGCGGGTCGAGCGGAGGTGCGCTGTTGGGCACCGGGGCGGCGTACTGGTGCGAGGTGTCGAGCGCGTCCGCGAGGGACCGGTGCAGCTCCGTCCAGCCGCCGCCGATCGGCAGGGGCGAGCCCGTGATGAGCAGCATCGCGACGACGCCCGACGCGACCAGCTGGGCGCCGACCACCAGCGGCGCGGGCATCCGCCACCAGCGCAGGGCCGTACCGGTGCCGGCGACCACGATCGCGAGCAGGAACAGCGGGTTGAGGAACAGGCCCGGCCTGAAGGTGAAGTCGCGCCAGGCGTACATCGCGATCCACGTGGTGCCCGCGGCGACGGCGGGGAGGGCGAGCGAGGCCGCAACGCTGCCGCGCGTCCGGCTCATCCCGCCACTTCCTCGTGCGCGCGGGCGACGCCGCGGGAGGACTGGGCACTGGTGCGGCCGAGCTCCTGCCAGACTCCGTCGAGCCGGTCGCGAGGTCCGAGCACGACCGACCGCCAGCCCTGCTGGGCGAGCGGCATGACCGCGGCGACGCTCGGGGGAGCGCCGGCCCAGGCGTCCGCGTCGATCGCGATCGCCATCGCCGAGCCGGCCTGGTGCTGCATCCGGCGGATCACGGGCAGGTCCGGCGCGTCGATCCTGCCGAACACCGCGACGGTCAGGCCGCCGTGCGTGCCCTCGGTCAGCCACCCGGTGTCGAGCCGCAGCTGCGGCACCGCCTGGACGACGGCGAGGGCCTCCAGCAGCGGACCGGTGTTGAGGTCCGCGTCGCGGACGTGCCAGGCGCTGCTCGCGTCCTCGCCGGTGGCGGTGACCAGGCGTACGGCGAAGCCGCGGTGGGCCAGGTGCACCGCGATCGACGCCGTGGCCGAGACCGCGGCTTCGAGCGAGGACGCGATGCCGTGGCCGCGGTGCGCGCTGGAGCGGTTGTCGAGGAACAGGGTCGCGCGCGACTGCCACGGCTGCTCCTCGCGGCGCACCATCAGCTCGCCGACCTTGGCCGAGCTGCGCCAGTGCACGCGCCGCAGGTCGTCGCCGCGGCGGTACTCGCGCACCGTGACGTCCTCCGCCGACCCGCTCGCGAACGCGCGCGGCCGGTTGTCGCCCGACCCGGTCCAGGCGCCGCCGAGCGGGATCTGGGGGAGTACGACGGTGCGCGGGGTGACCGTCAGCGGCACCGTGGTGCGGAACGCGCGGCCCAGCTCGACCAGGCCGAACGGGTCGGTGACGCGCACCGACATCGGGCCGATCTCGAAGTGGCCGCGCACGTCGGAGCGGACCTGGTAGGTCACGGTCTGCTTCCAGCCCATGCCGATGCCCTCGACGACGAACCGTGGGCGGGTGCCGAGCACGTACGGCACCTGGTCCTCGAGCAGCAGCACGCCGTTCGGCGTACGCCCCTCGTTGGTGAGGCTCAGCGTGACCCGGGCCGGCTGGCCCGCGGCGACCAGCTGCGGGGTGACCGTGCGCACCAGGGCGAGGCGGTAGCGGTTGCGGCTGACCACCCAGGCGGTGATCAGCGGCAGCGCCACGATGAGGACGCCGACCCGCGCGAGGGCGGACTGGTCGAGGGCGATCGCGCAGATCAACGCCGTCACGCCCGCAGCCAGGAACGCCCGCCCGCGGACGGTGAGGCCGGCGAGCGCCTCCTTCACGGCTGCGGGACCGGTACGCCGGCGAGCACCGACTCGAGGATGGCCCCGGTCGAGCGACCGCTCATCGCGGCCTCGACGCTCGGCAGCAGCCGGTGCGCGAGCACGGGCCGCGCCAGGCGGAGCACGTCGTCGGGCAGCACGTAGTCGCGGCCGTCCATCGCCGCGACGGCCTTGGAGGCGCGGACCAGGTGGAGCGACGCGCGCGGCGACGCACCCAGCGTGAGGTCGTCAGAACGACGCGTCGCGGCGGTGATCGCCACGGCGTACTTCTGGACGGCCACGGACACGTGCACCTGGCCGACGATCCCGACCAGCTTGCGCACCTCGGCGGCGTCGGTGACGGGCTCGAGGTCGTCGAGCGGGTTCGCGCCGGTGTGCGAGGTGAGCATCGCGATCTCGGCCGCCTCGACCGGGTAGCCGATCGACACGCGCGCCATGAAGCGGTCGCGCTGCGCCTCGGGCAGGGCGTACGTGCCCTCCATCTCGATCGGGTTCTGCGTCGCGATGACCATGAACGGCTGCTCGAGCTGGTACGTCGTGTTGTCGACGGTGACCTGGCGCTCCTCCATGCACTCCAGGAGCGCGGACTGCGTCTTCGGCGAGGCCCGGTT
>FTBU01000609.1_pt1 | contig 10200 bp, 5 predicted proteins | sample 1639351 | NCBI WGS metagenome assembly FTBU01 (sample SAMEA3914864, study PRJEB12502) | metagenome | biome: forest; material: soil | place: USA | collected 2012-03-12 | depth 0.3 m | reverse complement strand
GGGGTACCACGGCACCATCACGCCGCCGGTCGTCCGCCGCAACGTGCTCGAGGACCCGAGCTGGTACACCGCGTACACGCCGTACCAGCCGGAGATCTCCCAGGGTCGTCTCGAGGCGCTGCTGAACTTCCAGACCGTCGTCGGCGACCTCACCGGCCTGCCGACCGCGAACGCGTCCCTCCTCGACGAGGGCACGGCCGCGGCCGAGGCGATGACGCTGGTACGCCGGGCGAACCGGAAGGCGTCCGGCCCGTTCGTGGTCGACGCGGACGCGCTGCCGCAGACCATCGACGTGGTGCGGACCCGCGCCGAGGCGATGGGCATCGAGGTCGTCGTCGCCGACCTCGCCGACGGCCTGCCGGACGGCGAGCTGTGCGGCGTGCTCGTGCAGTACCCGGGCGCGTCCGGCCGGGTCCTCGACCCGCGCCGGGTCATCGAGCAGGCCCACGAGCGGGACGCCCTGGCCGTCGTCGCCGCCGACCTGCTCGCCCTCACGGTGCTCGAGTCACCGGGCGAGCTCGGGGCCGACGTGGCGATCGGCTCGAGCCAGCGCTTCGGCGTCCCGCTGTTCTACGGCGGCCCGCACGCCGGCTACATGTCGGTCGCGGCCGGCCTGGAGCGACACCTGCCCGGCCGCCTGGTCGGCGTCTCGGTCGACGCCGAGGGCCGCCCGGCGTACCGCCTCGCCCTCCAGACCCGTGAGCAGCACATCCGCCGCGACAAGGCGACCTCGAACATCTGCACCGCCCAGGTGCTGCTCGCCGTGGTCGCGTCGATGTACGCCGTCTACCACGGTCCGGTCGGCCTGCGCTCGATCGCGACCCGGACCCACCGGTACGCCACGGTGCTCGCCGCCGCGCTCGCCGAGGCGGGCCTCCCGGTGGCGCACCAGCAGTTCTTCGACACCCTCACCGTCCCGGTGCCGGGTCGGGCCGCGGACGTGGTGGCCACCGCCCGGACGCTCGGCCTGCAGCTGCGCCTGATCGATGCCGACCACGTCGGCGTCAGCACCTCGGAGTGCACCACCCGGTCCACGATCTCCAGCGTGCTCAAGGCGTTCGGCATCGCCGGCAGCGACCTCGACGCCCTCGACGCCGCGACCGCCGACGCGCTGCCGGAGGACCTGCGTCGGTGGACCGGGTACCTCACCCACGAGGTGTTCTCGACGCACCACAGCGAGACCGCGATGCTGCGCTACCTGCGCAAGCTCTCGGCGCGCGACTACGCGCTGGACCGCGGCATGATCCCGCTCGGCTCGTGCACGATGAAGCTCAACGCGACCACCGAGATGGAGCCGGTGTCGCTGCCGGGCTTCGCCGACCTGCACCCGTTCGCGCCGGCCGAGGACGCCGCCGGCTACCGCCAGCTGGTCGCCGAGCTCGAGGGCTGGCTGGCCGAGGTCACCGGCTACGACCACGTCTCGATCCAGCCGAACGCCGGCTCCCAGGGCGAGCTCGCGGGGCAGCTCGCGATTCGTGCGTACCACCGTGCGAACGGCCACGGCGAGCGCAACGTCTGCCTGATCCCGTCGTCGGCGCACGGCACCAACGCCGCGTCCGCGGTGATGGCCGGCATGAAGGTCGTGGTCGTGAAGTCCGGCGCCGGCGGCGAGGTCGATCTCGACGACCTGCGCGCCCAGTGCGAGACGCACGCCGACGACCTGGCCGCGATCATGGTGACCTACCCGTCGACGCACGGCGCCTACGAGGACACCATCACCGAGCTGTGCCGGATCGTGCACGAGCACGGCGGCCAGGTGTACGTCGACGGCGCGAACCTCAATGCGCTGCTCGGCTACGCGCGCCCCGGCGAGTTCGGTGGCGACGTCTCGCACCTCAACCTGCACAAGACGTTCTGCATCCCGCACGGCGGCGGCGGTCCCGGCGTCGGGCCGGTCGCGGTGCGCGCCCACCTGGCGCCGTACCTGCCCTCGCACGCGATGCACCCCGAGGACGCGAAGCGCTCCGGCATCGGCCCGATCAGCGCGGCGCCGTACGGCTCGGCGGGCATCCTGCCGATCTCGTGGGCCTACATCCGGCTGATGGGCGCGGCGGGCCTCACCCGCGCGACCGCGATCGCGGTGCTCTCGGCCAACTACATCGCCACGCGCCTCGGCGAGCACTACCCGGTGCTGTACCGCGGCCACGGCGGCCTGGTCGCGCACGAGTGCATCCTCGACCTGCGCGGCCTGACCAAGGACACCGGCGTGACCGTCGACGACGTCGCCAAGCGGCTGATCGACTACGGCTTCCACGCGCCGACCATGTCGTTCCCGGTCGCCGGCACCCTGATGGTGGAGCCGACCGAGTCCGAGGACCTCGCCGAGATCGACCGGTTCGTCGACGCGATGATCGCGATCAAGGGCGAGATCGACCGCGTGGCCGCGGGGGAGTGGACGCCGGAGGAGTCGCCGCTGCGCGGCGCCCCGCACACCTCGCGCGCGCTGGTCGGTGAGTGGGACCGCGCGTACTCCCGCGAGCTCGCGGTGTTCCCGACCGGCGTGGACCCGGACAAGTACTGGGCGCCGGTGGCGCGGATCGACCAGGCGTACGGCGACCGCCACCTGGTCTGCGCCTGCCCGCCTCTGGAAGCATTCGCGGAGTGACCGTAGCCGCCTCCACGTCGCACCGGCTCCTCGCCCGCCTCGCCCACGCCCAGAGCACCGGGCGGCTGCCCTCGGTGGTCGCGGGGGTGGTGCGCGACGGCGAGCCCGTCTGGTTCGGGTCGTACGGCGCCCCTGCGGTGCCGGACCACGACCCCCTCGACGTGCAGTACCGGATCGGGTCGATCACCAAGACGATGACGGCCGTGCTCGTGCTGCAGCTGGTCCGCGACGGGCGGATCGGGCTCGACGACCCGGCCTCGACGGTGCTCGGTGACGTCGGGTACGCCGACCGGACGATCCGCACGCTGCTCGCGCACTCCTCGGGGATGCAGTCCGAGCCGGTCGGCTCGTGGTGGGAACGGTCCGCAGGGCTGTCCTTCGACGAGCTCGCGGCCGCGAACGACGGCACCCGCGGCGTGTTCGACGCGGGGGAGCGGTTCCACTACTCGAACCTCGGCTACGCGCTGCTCGGCGAGCTGGCGGCCCGGCTGCTCGGCACCACCTGGTGGGCGGCCGTGCAGGAGCGGGTGCTGGCGCCGCTCGGCATGACCCGCACGTCGTACCTCCCCGAGGGAGCGGCCGCGCAGGGCTGGTCCGTGCACCCGTACGACGGCACCCTGGCCGCCGAGCCGGCGACGGACACCGGCGCGATGGCGCCGGCCGGCCAGGTGTGGGCGACGATCCAGGACCTCGCGACGTACGCCGTCTTCCTCGGCCGGGGCCACCCCGACGTGCTGTCGGTCGACGAGCTGGACCGCGCGTACACGCCCCTGTCGAGCACGCCCGAGGACGGCACGAGGTCCCTGCACGGGCTGGGCTTCCAGGTGTTCGCCGGCGGATCCGGCAGCCTGGCCGGCCACACCGGCTCGATGCCCGGCTTCCTGGCGACCGTGCTGGTCGACCGCAAGCGCCGGACCGGCGGCGTCGTGCTCGCCAACGCGACCACCGGCTACTCGCCAGCGGCGATCGTGATGGAGCTGCTCGACGAGCTCGAGCGCTGCGAGCCCACCGTGGCCGAGCCGTGGCTGCCCTCGGCGGGAGTGCCGGAGGTGCTGCTCGGCGTCCCCGGCGTGTGGCACTGGGGCAACACGCCCTTCGTGTTCGCGATGGAGGGGTCGGACCTGGTGGCGCGCCGCGACGGTGTCGCGGCCTACCGGTTCCGCCCGACCGACGACGGCCGGGTCGTCGGCCGCTCCGGCTACCACGCCGGCGAGGAGCTGAACGTCGTCCGCCGCCCGGACGGCACCGTCCACTACCTCGACATTGCGACGTTCATCTACACGCGCACGCCGTACGACCCGGACGCGCCGATCCCGGGTGGGGTGCCGGCGCGCTGAGCTCGTGCTGCGGGTTCACCATGGGACATGGGTGAACCTGCACCTCCCATGCCGAGCACGGCGTGGGAGGTGCAGGTTTCCCTGCAGACCATGGTGAACCTGCGACCGACCGCAGGCTCACTCGACGGTCGACTCCTTGGTGACCGAGAGCCGGTAGGCGAACGCGGTGTCGCAGTCGAGGGGCACGCTGCGCCCGCGCCAGGTCAGCCGCAGGTCGGTGTCGAGGCTGCGGTGGAACCCGGTCGCGGTGATGTGCTGCCCGGCGTCGTCGTACTCGTCGTGGACGGGCAGCCGGTCGCCGACCCTGCGGGCGGTGCCGGTGATCCGGGCGCGGGTGCCGTCGACCTTCACCGAGGCCGTGACCTGGCCGCGCTCGAGGAAGCCGTCGCGATCCTCCCGGCTGCCGCCGACCTGGTGCTCGTCGTCGCCGATGAGGACCTGGAGGACGTTGGCGTAGGTGTCGTTCTCGTAGAGGCTCGCGTAGATGCTGCGACCGTGGACGGTGCCGGTGCACTCGACGACGATGCCGCGCTCGCGGGTGGTGGTGGGCTCGCCGGCGTGTGCCGCACCGCCCGCCCCGACAAGGGCGGAGGTCGCGGCGACGGCCAGGGCGCCCATGATGAGTGGGGTGCTGCGCATGACGGTGTCTCCTGTGTCGTGTGGTTGGTATGCCGTCTCTACGCCCGAACGGCCATCGGGGTTGCACGTCGACCGCGCCCCGTTCGTCGTGTACACACGGAGTTGTGCGGACCCATCAGGAGATCGAGCGCACCTACGGACCGGACGCGGACGTGGAGCTGCCCGACCTCGCGACGCTGCCGGGCGTCGCCCGGGTGGCCGAACCACAGGTCGACGACCTGAGAGCGACCTACTTCGACACGGTGGACCTGACGCTGGTCCGGGCCGGGGTGACGCTGCGACGCCGCACCGGCGGCAGCGACGAGGGCTGGCACCTCAAGGTCCCGTCCGGCCCGGGGCGCGTCGAGCTCCAGCTGCCGCTGTCGGGGGACCCGCACCGGCCACCGCCGGAGCTGCGGGACGCCGTGCTCGGCTGGACCCGCGGCTCCGCGGTCGTGGCCGTCGCGACGATCGAGACCCGACGTACGACGTACGCGCTGCTCGATGGGGACGACCGGGTGCTGGCGGAGCTCGCTGACGACGAGGTCCACGGCACCCGGGCGGACGGCGAGACGACCTCGTGGCACGAGTGGGAGGTCGAGCTCGTCGACGGGGACCCGGACCTCCTCGAGGCCGCCGACGCCCTGATGAAGGAGCACGGGGTCCGCCCGAGCGCGATCGACCGGAAGATCGAGCGGGCGCTCGGCGACCGGGTGCCGGAGCGCGTGCGGCTGCGCAAGCCCAAGCCGGGCAAGGCCGCCGCCCGGGTCGTGCACGCGCGGCTCGCGGCCCAGGTCGACGCGCTGGCCCGGCGCGAGGTCCAGGCCCGCCGGGGCGACCCGGAAGGCGTGCACAAGGCACGGGTCGCGTGCCGGCGGCTGCGGGCGGCGCTGGCGACGTTCCGTCCGCTCCTCGACCGCGAGGTGACGGAGCCGTTGCGCGACGAGATCCAGTGGCTGGCCCGCTCGCTCGGCGAGGCCCGGGACGCGGCCGTGGTCCAGGAGCGCCTGCGGTCCCTGCTGCAGAGCGAGCCCCGCGAGCTGATCGCCGGCCCGGTCGCGCGCCGGCTGCGGACGACGTACGGCGCAGGCGCCCGACCGCCGGCAGCGCTCGTCGACCAGCGCTACCTGGACCTGCGTGCCGCCCTCGACCGGCTCGTCGCCGACCCGCCGTGGACGGAGAAGGCGGACCGGCCTGCCGGGAAGGTGTTGCCCCAGCGCGTCGGCAAGGAGTGGAAGCGCCTGCGCCGCACGTACGCCGCCCTCGCCCAGACGGAGGGCTCGACCGAGCACGACAAGGCGTTGCACGACGTGCGCAAGGCCGCCAAGCGGCTGCGGTACGCCGCCGAGGCGGCCGAGCCGGTCACCGGCAAGAAGATGCGGAACCTGGCCCACGCGGCCAAGCGCTTCACGTCCTACCTCGGCGAGCGGCAGGACACGGTCGCCAGCCGCGAGCAGCTCGTGCAGCTGGCCCGGGCCGCGCTCGACGCGGGCGAGCCGACGTTCACCTACGGCCGGCTGCACGCGCGCGAGGAAGCACGCGCACGGGAGCTGGACGCCGGCCTGGAGAAGGAGTGGCGCCGGCTCACTGGGCCTGCGAGACGCTCGACATGTTGAAGTCGGGCACCCGCAGCGCCGGCATCGCCGTCCGGCTGAAGTAGTCGTCGCCCCACTCGCGGCTGAACGCCGGCACCGTCGCCGAGGCGAGCGTGAACCGGTTCAGGATGTCGACCGGGCTCTCGTTGAACCGGAAGTTGTTCACCGCGCCCGTGATCTCGCCGTTCTCCACCAGGTAGACGCCGTCGCGGGTCAACCCGGTGAGCAGCAGGGTCTGCGGGTCCACCTCGCGGATGTACCAGAGGCACGTGAGCAGCAGGCCGCGCTCGGTGCCGGCGACCAGGTCGTCGATGGAGCCGGTCGCGCCGTCGACGACGAGGCCGAGGTTGTCGATGCCGGGCGTCGTCGGCTGCGAGGTCATCGCGGCGGTGTGCCGGGTCTGGATGAGAGCGGTCAGCTCGCCGTCGCGGATCCAGTCGGTGCGCTCGACGGGGAGGCCGTTGTCGAAGACCGACTGCTCGTTGCTCGAGCTCGCGGCGACCACGAACGGCAGGCACTGGAGGCCGTCGTACGCCGGGTCGGAGAACAGGTTCACACCCGGCCGGGCGAGCCGCTGGCCGATGCGGGTGCCGCCACCGCGCTGGCTGTAGACCGACTGGCCCTCCCACGCGGTCCGCGCGCCCGCGGACCAGTACGCGTCGATCATCAGGTCCGCCATCGCGGTCGGCGGCAGGATGGTGTCGTAGCGGCCGGCCGGCAGGTCGACGCGTCGGTCGGCCCAGGCGAGCCGGCGGGCCAGCTCGTCGTCGAGCGCGAGCGGGTCGACGTCGGTGAAGTCCCGGGTCGCCGCACCGACCCACGCGCTGCGGGTCAGGTCCGCCGACTTGCCGGTGCAGCCGACGTGGCCGGTGGGCTGGACGTGCCGGAGCCGCAGGCCTGTGGAGGAACCGAGGTACGTCGTGGCGATCTCGTGGTTGACGAAGCCGTACAGGATCCGGTCCGCCGCCGCGGCCCTGCCGAACGCCTCGCCGAGGGCGGGCGCGACGTCGTCGTACACGTGGATGTCGGTCGGGACCGGCGGCTCGTCCCAGTCGGGGGAGGTCCGGTCGCGGACCAGCTCGTTGGCGTCCTCGGCCGGGTCCGCTTCCCGGGCCGCGGTGTCGGCGGCCCGGACGAGCGCGGTGACGCCGTCGATGGTCGTGACGCTGGCGGTGACGGAGGCGGTGGCCCGACCCACGAACGAGATCACCGAGACGTCGACGGCGCTCATCACGCCGTTCGTGGTGAGCGTGTTGTTCGCCCAGCGCAGGTTCGCACTGGTCCGGTCGCGGACGATGACCATGCAGTCGTCGGCGGCCGAGGTGGCGAGCGCGTGCTCGACGAAGGCCTGGGGCGTGGTCTGCTGGGACTGCACGGTCATCAGTGACCGGCCTCCTCGGTCGTGTTGAGGATGCGGACGTTCCGGAACAGCGAGGTCGGGCAGCCGTGGCTCACGGCAGCGACCTGGCCGGGCTGGGCCTTGCCGCAGTTGAACGCGCCGCCGAGCACCCAGGTGTCCGGGCCGCCGACCGCCTCCATCGAGTTCCAGAACTCGGTGGTGGTCGCCTGGTACGCCGCGTCGCGGACCTGGCCGACCAGCTCGCCGTCCGTGATGCGGAAGAACCGCTGCCCGGTGAACTGGAAGTTGAAGCGCTGCATGTCGATCGACCAGGACTTGTCGCCGACGATGTAGAGCCCGCGCTCGACCCGGCCGATCAGCTCGTCGGTGGACGGCCCGTCCGGGGCCGCCTGCAACGAGACGTTGGCCATCCGCTGGATCGGGATGTGGCCGGGGGAGTCGGCATAGGCGCAGCCGTTCGACCGACCATCGTTGAGCTCGGGCATGGTCGCGCCCATCACCCGGTCGAGCTGGTACCCGACGAGCACGCCGTCGCGGACGATGTCCCACTGCTGGGTGGCTACGCCCTCGTCGTCGTACCCGACCGTGGCGAGGCCGTGCTCGACGGTCCGGTCGCCGGTGACGTTCATGACCGGCGACCCGTACTGCAGGTTGCCGAGCAGGTCGGGCGTGGCGAACGACGTGCCGGCGTAGTTGGCCTCGTATCCGAGGGCCCGGTCGAGCTCGGTCGCGTGCCCGATCGACTCGTGGATGGTGAGCCACAGGTTCGAGGGGTGGATGACCAGGTCGTAGGTGCCGGCCTCGACGCTGGGCGCCTTGAGCTTCTCGGCGAGCAGCTCCGGCACCTCGTCGATCTCGGTGTCCCAGTCCCAGGAGTCCGGGCCGCCGTCGAGGTACTCCCAGCCGAGGCCGACCGGCGGCGCGATGCTCGCCATCGAGTCGAACGCGTCGGCGCCGGTGCCCATCGCCTCGAATCCCGGGTGCATCCGCACCCGTTGCTGCGTGGTCCGGGTGCCGGCGAGGTCGGCGTAGTACTTGCACTCGTGGACCTGGAGCAGGTGCGCCATCGCGTGGTCGACGGCGGCTCCGGTGCGGAGCTTGTTGGTCCAGTCGATGAGCAGGGCGGCCTTGTCGCGCACCGGTACCTCGAACGGGTCGAGGCGGTACGACGACACCCACGTGACGTCGTCGTACACCGGCTCGGCGGCGATCTCGACCGGCCTGCTGGTCATCCGCGCCGCCACCTGCGCCACGGCGACCGCGGTCTCGGCGACCCGCACCGCCTCCTCGGGCGTCAGGACGACGCCGGAGGCGAAGCCCCACGCGCCGCCGTGCACGACCCGCACCGCGAACCCGAGGTCCTCGCTGTCGCTGGCGCTCTGGAGGACGCCGTCACGGGCGACGACCGTCTGGTAGCGCACCCGCTCGAACCGGAAGTCCGCGTGGCTCGCGCCCAGCTCTCGGGCACGGGACAGCGCGGCGTCGCCGAGGCTGCGGTAGGGGAGTGCGGTGAACGTGGGATCGAGGGCCGGTCCACTCATGGGGCGAACCTATCGGACCGCGCCATCGGGGTCGTGGGAGTTTGTCGCGCACTGCGAGCCGGTGCCGCACGCGGGGTGGTGAGGGTCAGCGGGTGACGGCGAGCGTCGAGCCGCGGCGGTCCTTGCGGACCACGAGCTGGGTCGGGATCCGGTCGCGCATCTCGGCGACGTGGCTCACGACGCCGACGACCCGGCCGCCGTCGCGCAGCGAGTCCAGGGTGTCCAGGACGTCGTCGAGGGTGTCGGCGTCCAGCGACCCGAAGCCCTCGTCGACGAACAGCGTGTCCAGGTCGGCGCCGCCCGCCTCCTGGGTGACCACGTCGGCGAGCCCGAGGGCCAGCGCGAGTGACACCACGAAGGTCTCGCCACCGGACAGGGTCGCCGGGTCGCGTGCCTCCCCGGACCAGTCGTCGCGGACCAGCAGGCTGAGCCCGCCCCGGGTCTCGCCCGCGCCGCGGCGGCCGGTGTGCTCCAGGGAGTAGCGCTGGTCGCTCATCCCGGCGAGCCGCGCGTTGGCCGCCGCGACCACCTGGCCGAGGCGGTACCCGAGGACGTACGCCGACAGCCGCATCTGCAGGAGGTTGTCGGGCGACTTCCCCTCGACGAACGCGCACAGGCGGGTTGCCAGGTCCAGCTCGTCGCGGAGGGGAGCCCACGCCGACAGGGCCGCATCGAGCTCCCCGACGAGGGAGCCGAGGCGCCGGGCGAGCGCGACCCATCGGGACTCGCGGGCGCGGGCGTCCCCGAGGTCGTCCAGCGCCGCCTGGTGCCTTGCCGCGAGGGCCGGCAGGTCGGGCAGGTCGGCGGCTGCGAGCTGGTCCGCGCCCGGCTCCCCGAGCACCGCGCCGACCACCGCGAGGCGGCGGTCGTGGTCCGCGACGCGGCCGGCGAGGTCGTCGTACGCCTGCTGGTCGAGCGCCGCGGCGAGCGCATCGTCGACGGAGTCGAAGCCGGCCTCGATCGTGGCGGCCGTGAGGGCGCCCTCGGCCTCGGCGAGCGCCACCTCCGCAGCGGCCAGGCGGTCCAGGGCCGCCAGCGCCGCTCGCGTCTCCTGCTCGGCGCGCTGGCACGCGGCGAGCCGGTCCTCGTCGTACTCCGCCAGCTCGGTCGCCAGGGCTGCGGTCTCGGCGCCGAGCGCCTCGAG
>FTBU01000191.1_pt1 | contig 10226 bp, 9 predicted proteins | sample 1639351 | NCBI WGS metagenome assembly FTBU01 (sample SAMEA3914864, study PRJEB12502) | metagenome | biome: forest; material: soil | place: USA | collected 2012-03-12 | depth 0.3 m | reverse complement strand
GGTGCGCACCGAGTACGGCACCAGCACGCTCGCGGACAGCGCGCACGGCGCCCGGCTCGAGGTCGACGCGCTCGCGTTCGGCTACGACCCGGAGCAGCCGGTGCTCCGCGGCCTCGACGTCGAGGTCGAGCCGGGCCGGACGGTCGCCGTCGTCGGCGAGACCGCCTCGGGCAAGAGCACGCTGACGACGCTGCTCACCCGCCTGGTCGATCCCGATTCCGGCGCGGTCCGCGTCGACGGCACCGACCTGCGCGCGCTGGCTCCCGGCGAGCTGGCCCGGCACGTGGCCCTGGTGCCGCAGAGCGCCTTCCTCTTCGACGACACCGTTCGCGGCAACGTGACGCTGGGCGCCGACGTGCCCGACGAGGACGTCTGGGCCGCCCTGCGCACCGCCCAGGCCGACGGCTTCGTCGCGGCGCTCCCGGCCGGCCTCGACGCCCGTCTCGGCGAGCGTGGCACCACCCTGTCGGGGGGACAGCGCCAGCGCCTCTCGCTCGCTCGTGCCCTGGTACGCCGCCCGCGGCTGCTGATCCTCGACGACGCCACCTCGGCCGTCGACCCGGAGGTCGAGGCGCGGATCCTCGGTGCGATGCGGGCTCGCTCCGCGGACGCCACCCTGGTGCTGATCGCCTACCGCAAGGCCACGATCGGGCTGGCCGACGAGGTGCTCTTCCTCGCGGACGGACGGATCGTGGACCGGGGACCGCACCGGGAGCTGCTGGCCCGCAACGAGGCGTACGCCCGGCTGGTCAACGCCTACGAGACCGAGCCGCTGGCCGGACCGTCCTCGGAGGAGGTGCTCTCGTGAGCGGCACGACGATGGACTCCGGCGAGCAGATCTCCGGCTGGGACACGATCCGCCTTGGTGCGGAGATCTCCCCGGAGATCAAGGAGGGGCTGGTCGGCACCCTGGTGCTGGCGCTGATCGGCACGGGCGGCCGCGTGGTGGTCCCGATCGCCGTGCAGCAGACCCTCGACCACGGCATCAACGCCCCGGGCGGCGTGGACCTCGCCTTCGTCGGCTGGATGGCCGGCGTCGCGGCGCTCGCGATGGTGGTCACCGGGCTGTCGTCGTACTGGATGACCGTGCGGCTGTTCCGCAGCGCCGAGCGCGGCCTGGCCACGCTCCGGATCAAGGCGTTCCGGCACGTGCACGACCTCCCGCTCCTCACCCAGAACACCGAGCGCCGCGGCTCGCTGGTCTCGCGGGTCACCAGCGACGTCGACCAGGTCAGCCAGTTCCTCGTCTTCGGCGGGGTGATCGGGATCGTCAGCGTCGGCCAGATCATCGTCGCCACCCTGGTGATGCTCTTCTACAGCTGGCAGCTGACCATCGTCGTCTGGGTCTGCTTCCTCCCGCTGTTCCTGTCCTTGCGCTACTTCCAGCGCAAGCTGACCGACGCGTACGCAGTGGTCCGCCGGATGGTCGGGCAGATGCTCGCCGCCGTCTCGGAGCCGGTCGTCGGGGCGGTCGTCGTCCGCACGCACGCGATCGAGAGCCGCACCCAGGCGCGCATCGACGAGGCGATCGCCGAGTACCAGTCGGCCAGCACCCGCGCCCAGGGCCTCACCGCGTTCTCGTTCTCGCTCGGGGGAGTCTCGGCCGGACTGGCGAACGCGCTCGTGCTGATCGTCGGGATCTGGCTCGGCTTCGACGACAAGATCACCTCGGGCCAGGTGCTCGCCTTCGCGTTCCTGGTGACGCTGTTCGTCAGCCCGGTCCAGATGGGCACCCAGGTGCTCACCGACGCCCAGAACGCACTGGCCGGCTGGCGCCGCGTGATCGGCATCCTGCAGACCCCCGCGGACCTCGACGACCCGGGGCCGGACGGCGTCGAGCTCCCGCACGGGCCGGTGACCGTGGAGTTCGACCACGTGGACTTCGCCTACCCCGGCAGCGGGCTGGTACTGCGCGACGTGCACGAACGGATCGAGGCGGGGACCCGGGTCGCGGTCGTCGGCGAGACCGGCTCGGGCAAGACGACCTTCGCCAAGCTGCTGACCCGGCTGATGGACCCGACGGCCGGGGCGGTCCGCCTCGCCGGGTCGGACCTGCGCGAGATCGGCTTCGCGTCGCTGCGCCGGCGGGTGGTCCTCGTGCCGCAGGAAGGCTTCCTGTTCGACAGCACCCTCTACGCCAACGCTGCGTACGGCGACCTCGACGCGACCCGGGAGGACGTCACCCGCGCGCTCGGCGAGCTCGGTCTCGGCGACTGGCTCGCCGGACTGCCGCGGGGGCTCGACACCCGCGTCGGTCAGCGGGGCGAGTCGCTGAGCGCGGGGGAGCGCCAGCTCGTCGCCCTGGTCCGGGCTCACCTCGCCGACCCGGACCTGCTGGTGCTCGACGAGGCGACCAGCGCGGTGGACCCGGCACTGGAGATGCGGATCGGCCGGGCTCTCGAGCTGCTGATGGCCGGCCGCACCTCGGTGACGATCGCGCACCGGCTGAGCACCGCCGAGAACGCCGACGAGGTGATCGTCTTCGACAAGGGCCGGGTCGTGCAGCGCGGCCCCCACGACGCCCTGGTCGGCGAGGAGGACAGCGTCTACGCCCGCCTGCACAGCTCCTGGGTCGCTCAACATGGAAGCTGAGATCGCGATGCGCGGCACCTGACTGCGTTGTCGTCGGTCGACGTCCGCTCCGCTGAAGGACGCCTTCCCTCCTCCGCCTTGTCATGCACCACGCCTCGCGATCTCAGGCACCCTGGATAATGAACCTGTGACCCACCCGGACCCCAGCCCTCTCGACCCTGCCCTGGCCGCGCGCCTCAAGCGCTCCGCCGAGGGACTCGTCCCGGCGATCGTGCAGCAGCACGACACCGGGGAGGTGCTCATGCTCGGCTGGATGGACGACGAGGCGCTGCACCGCACCCTGACGACCGGACGGAGCACCTTCTGGAGCCGGTCGCGCCAGGAGTACTGGGTCAAGGGCGAGACCTCCGGGCACCGCCAGCACGTCGTCGAGGTCCGGCTCGACTGCGACGGCGACACGTTGCTCGTGAAGGTCGACCAGGAGGGCGCGGCCTGCCACACCGGCGACCGGACCTGCTTCGACGCCGACCTGCTCACCGGTCCGTGAGGTGCCCGCGTTGACCGAACCGCGCAGGACCTTCGCGCCGGTGGTGCTCCTCGGCCTGGGCTCGGCAGCGGCGTTGGCCGCCGCCGGGACCAAGGTCTGGGCCGAGCCCGAGCTCTCGCCCGCGGACCTGGGCCTGCTCCCGTCGCAGGCGGTGACCGCGGACATGCCGCTCGCCGGCGCGCTCGGGTTCGTGCTGCTCGCGGGCTGGGGCGTGCTCCTGGTGACCCGGGGCGCGGTGCGCCGCGCGGTCGCCGTGCTGCTGACCCTCGTCTCGCTCGGCCTGGTCGCGACCACGGTGACGGCGTTCTGGGGCGTGCGCGACGTGCTCGAGCGTCAGCTCGACGACCTCGGCGTGGGCATCAAGGCGAGCTCGGTCGCGACCCGGATGACCGGCTGGTACTGGGTCGCACTGGTGTTCTCCGTCGTCGCCGTGCTGGCCGCGGCCGCCGCGGTGCGCTGGTGCCGCGACTGGCCCGCGATGAGCAGCCGGTACGACGCCCCGACGAGAGACACGGCGAGCCACCCGGCGGCCCCCGCGTCCGAGCCGGCCGACGACACCGAGTTCTGGAAGGCGCTCGACGCCGGGCGTGACCCGACGGACCGTCCGGGGCCCGACGCCCCCTAGAATGCTGCTGCCCCGCATCTGCGCGGCCGACGCGCTGCGGCGCTGGTCGGCGCGCACCTGAGCAAGGAGTCGAACGCATGTCGGACAACCACGGGAACACCCCGGCCGCCTGGACCGCCGTGACCATCGCGCTGGCCAGCTTCGTGGTGGGCGGGATCGGCCTCATGGTCGAGTCGATGCCCGTGTTCTGGGTCGGCGTCGCGCTCGCCCCGGTCGCCCTGATCGTCGGCTTCGTGATGGGCAAGATGGGCTACGGCGCCACCAGCCACTGACCCCCGCCGGCCGACCCGTGGTCGGTCCGGCAAACCCCTTGGCCTCCCGTGAGAGCCTGAGGACGGCGCGCCAACGACGACGACGCCACCCCCTGCACGTGCCCGACCAGTAAGGCTTCCCATGTCTGTGCTCGACGAGATCGTCGCCGGCGTGCGCGAGGACCTGGCGGTCCGTCAGGCGGCGCTCGGCCCGACCGAGCTGGCCGCGCTCGCCGCGGCGGCGCCGCCGCCCCGCGAGGTGCTCGCCGCGTTCCGCGCGCCGGGCCTGGCGGTCATCTCCGAGGTGAAGCGGCGCTCGCCCAGCAAGGGCGACCTGGCCGAGATCCCGGACCCGGCTGCGCTCGCCGCGGCCTACACCGCCGGCGGCGCCGACGCGATCTCGGTGCTGACCGAGCAGCGCCGGTTCGGCGGCAGCCTCGACGACCTGCGCCAGGTCCGGGCGGCCGTCGACACCCCGCTCCTGCGCAAGGACTTCATCGTCACCGAGTACCAGCTGCTCGAGGCGCGCGCCGCCGGTGCCGACCTGGTGCTGCTCATCGTCGCGGCGCTCGACGACGCGACCCTGGCCCGGCTGCACGACAAGGCGCGCGAGCTCGGTCTGACCGTGCTCGTGGAGGTGCACGAGGAGGACGAGATCGCCCGCGCGCTGGCCGTCGGCGCCGAGCTGATCGGCGTCAACGCCCGCAACCTCAAGACCCTCCAGGTCGACCCCGACGCGTTCGGGCGCCTGGTCCGGCTGCTGCCCGACCACGTGGTCAAGGTCGCCGAGTCGGGGATCACCGGGCCCGAGGACGCCGCCCGGTACGCCGCCGAGGGCGCCGACGTGGTCCTCGTCGGCGAAGCCCTGGTCAAGGACGGCGACCCGACTGCCGCCGTCGCCGCGATGCGCGCCGTTCCCGCCTCCGGAGGTTCTCGATGACCGGTCCCGCCTTTTCCGCCGGCCCTGATGAGCGCGGCTACTTCGGCGCCGCGGACGACCTGCAGTGGGGCGGCCGCTACATGCCCGAGGCGCTGATCGCCGAGCTCGACCGGCTCACGGCGGTGTGGACCGAGGCGATGGCCGACCCCGAGTTCACCGGCGAGTTCGAGCGGATGCTGCACGAGTACGCCGGCGTCCCGAGCAACCTCTACGAGGCACGGCACCTGTCCGCCCAGGCCGGAGCCCGGATCCTGCTCAAGCGCGAGGACCTCAACCACACCGGCGCGCACAAGATCCGCAACGTGCTCGGCCAGGCGCTCCTCGCCAAGCGGATGGGCAAGACCCGGCTGATCGCCGAGACCGGTGCCGGCCAGCACGGTGTCGCGACGGCCACGGCGGCGGCGTACCTGGGGCTGGACTGCGTGATCTACATGGGCAAGGTCGACACCGAGCGGCAGGCCCTCAACGTGGCCCGGATGAACCTGCTCGGCGCCGAGGTGGTCGCCGTCGACTCCGGCAGCATGACGCTGAAGGACGCGATCAACGAGGCGATCCGCGACTGGGTCGCGACGGTCGAGCACACGGCGTACTGCTTCGGGACCGCGGCCGGACCGCACCCGTTCCCGGCGATGGTCCGCGACTTCTGCCGCGGCATCGGCGACGAGGCTCGCGCGCAGTGCCTGGAGCTGACCGGCACCCTGCCCGACATCGTCACCGCGTGCGTCGGCGGCGGGTCCAACGCGATCGGCATGTTCACCGCGTTCCTCGACGACAGCGACGTCCGCCTCGTCGGCTTCGAGGCCGGCGGCGACGGCGTCGACACCCCGCGGCACGCGGCGACGATCCACGCCGGGGCGGCCGGGGTGCTGCACGGCGCCCGTACCTTCATCCTCCAGGACGAGGACGGGCAGACGATCGAGTCGCACTCGATCTCGGCCGGGCTGGACTACCCGGGCGTCGGCCCGCAGCACGCGCACCTCGCCCACGTCGGACGCGCTGACTACCTGCCGGTGACCGACGCCGAGGCGATGGACGCGATGGCACTGCTGGCGCGCACCGAGGGCATCATCTGCGCGATCGAGTCCGCGCACGCGGTCGCCGGCTCGCTGCGGCTGGCCGCGGAGAACCCGGGGAAGACGATCCTGATCAACCTCTCGGGACGCGGCGACAAGGACATGGGCACCGCGATCGAGTGGTTCGGACTGGGCAGACCGTCCGACGAGCCTGTCGACACTCCGGGAGGTGCCCGGTGAGCCGCTCTACCGCCACCGTCTTCGAGAAGACGCGCGCCGAGGGACGAGCAGCCCTGGTCGGCTACCTGCCCGCCGGTTTCCCCGACGTCGAGGGCTCGATCACCGCGCTGCGGACCATGGTCGACGCCGGCTGCGACATCATCGAGATCGGCCTGCCCTACAGCGACCCGGTGATGGACGGGCCGACGATCCAGGCGGCCGCCCAGCAGGCGCTCGAGGGCGGGGTCCGGACGGCGGACGTGCTGCGCGTGGTCGAGGCCGTCGCCGCGACCGGCACCCCGACGCTGGTGATGACCTACTGGAACCCGATCGATCAGTACGGGCGCGGCAGCGGCCGGACCAGCGGGTACAGCGGAACGGAGCGGTTCGCCGCCGACCTCGCCAGCGCCGGGGGAGCGGGCCTGATCACCCCCGACCTGACCCCGGACTCCGGGGCGGACTGGATCGCCGCGGCCGACGCCCACGACCTCGACAAGGTCTTCCTGGTCGCACCGTCCTCGACCGACGAGCGCCTGGCGATGACGACGGCGGCCTGCCGCGGCTTCGTCTACGCGACCGCCGTCATGGGCGTCACCGGCGCCCGGGCGTCGACGAGCGACCTGGCCGGCCCGCTGGTCGCCCGGGCCAAGAAGACGACCGACCTCCCGATCGGCGTGGGGCTCGGCGTCTCCAACGGCACCCAGGCCGCCGAGGTCGCCGGCTACGCCGATGCCGTGATCGTGGGCTCCGCGTTCGTGCGCGCGCTGCTCGACCACCCGGGTGACGCCGCCGCCGGCGACAAGGCGCTGCGGGCGCTCACCGAGGACCTGGCTGCCGGGGTCCGGCGTGGCTGATCGTTCCACCTGGAAGGCCGCCGTGGCCGGCGTCGCCGTCGCGCTGGCGCTGCTCCTCGCGGGCTGCGGGACCGACCAGCCGACCGGCCCGGTCATCAGCGCCCCCGACAACGCTGGCTACCACGGCACCTACCTGGGCGAGAAGCCGTTCCCGGTCGCCGACGTCCCGCTCACCGGCACCGACGGCAAGCCCTACTCGGTCGCGACCGCACCGGCGCCGCTCAAGGTCGTCTTCTTCGGCTACACGAAGTGTCCCGACGTCTGCCAGATCGTGATGAGCACGGTCGCCCAGGCGCTGACCAAGCTCGACGAGGCCGACCGGAAGAAGGTCGAGATCGTCTTCGTGACCACCGATCCCGCGCGCGACACCGAGAAGGTGCTGCGCACCTACCTGGACCGGTTCGGCGACGGGCTGGTGGGACTGACCGGGTCGATGGCCGACATCGTCCGTCTCGGCGACTCGTTCAAGGTGTCCATCCAGGACGGCCAGAAGCTGCCCAGCGGTGGTTACGAGGTCGACCACTCGACGTACACGTACGGTGTGGTGGGCGACGGCGCCGAGGTCATCTGGAACACCACCACGTCCCCGGCCGAGATGTCCGCCGACCTGACCAAGCTGCTCCAGTCCTGACCGAGGAGAACCGCCCGTGACCCTTGCCGTGATCCCCGGTTTCCTGCCCAGCCCCGGGCAGGGGGTGTGGCACCTCGCGGGCTTCCCGATCCGGGCCTACGCGCTGTGCATCATCCTGGGCGTGGTCGCCGCCGTGTGGCTGGGCGAGCGGCGCTGGGTCGAGCGCGGCGGCAAGTCCGGCCAGGTCGGTGACGTGGCCCTCTGGGCGGTGCCGGCGGGGCTGATCGGTGCCCGGCTGTACCACGTGATCACCGACCACGACCTCTACTTCGGCGAGGGCAAGCGCGCGATCGGCGCGCTGGAGATCTGGCACGGCGGCCTGGGCATCTGGGGCGCGATCGCCGGCGGCGCGGTCGGTGCGTACTTCGCCTGCCGGCACTACGGAATCAAGATGCTGCCGCTGATGGACGCGCTCGCACCCGGTCTGCTGCTCGCGCAGGCGATCGGACGCTGGGGGAACTACTTCAACCAGGAGCTCTTCGGACGGCCGAGCACGCTGCCGTGGGCGCTGAAGATCGATCCCGAGCACCGTCCGGACGGGTACGCCGACCACGCGACGTTCCACCCGACGTTCCTCTACGAGTGCTTGTGGAACCTCGGGGCCATGGGCGTGGTGCTCTACCTCGACAAGAAGCTGCGCCTCGGCTACGGCCGCTGCTTCGCGCTCTACGTGATGGCCTACTGCCTCGGCCGCCTCTGGATCGAGCACCTGCGCATCGACTCCGTCGAGTACAACGACGTGCTCGGGCTGCGCCTGAACGAGTGGACCTCGATCGTGCTGTTCACGGGCGCGCTGATCTACTTCGTCGTCGCCGGACGCCGGCACCCGGCGCCGGACACCCGCGAGGCCTCGGTCTTCGTCGACGGGCGCGGACCGGAGGACCTGGGCGCTGCGGTGGGAACACCCGCCGACGGCACCGACCAGGATGTTCCGGACACCTCGGACGCGCCGGGTGAGTCGCCCACGCCACATCCGTCACACGAAACAGAGTGAGCGGGCGGGGCGTCGCTCCTGTAGTCTGATCCCTCCGCATGGGCCAGTGAAGTCCTGTGTCGGCATGCTTCCACCGCCGCACCTGAGCCGGGCCCTGATTCAGGGACCGTCCCCGCGTGCGCACGACGACGACGGGAGAATGCAGATGTCCGCATTCCCGCCGCCCGCTTCTGGGGCAAGTTTCGAACGTTTCGGCCGACCTGAGCCGCAGGGCCTGTACGACGCCCAGCACGAGCACGACGCCTGCGGCGTCGCGTTCGTCGCGACGCTGACCGGTGTGCCGAGCCACGAGATCGTGACCAGGGCGCTGACCGCGCTGCGCAACCTCGAGCACCGCGGTGCCGCGGGTGCCGAGCCCAACTCGGGCGACGGCGCCGGCATCCTGCTCCAGGTCCCCGACCGCTTCTTCCGCGAGGTCACCGCCGACCTGGGCATCGAGCTCCCGGCGCCGCACTCGTACGCCGTCGGTACCGCCTTCCTGCCCGGTGACGCCGAGCACGTGGCCAAGACCCGCGCCCGGATCGAGGAGATCGCCGCGGAGGAGGGCCTGACCGTCCTCGGCTGGCGCGACGTGCCGACCGACCCGTCCTCGCTCGGCCAGACCGCGCTCTCGGCGATGCCGACGTTCGCCCAGCTCTTCGTCGCCTCCAGCGGCAGCCGGGTCCTCGGGATGGGCCTGGAGCGGCTGGCGTTCTGCCTCCGCAAGCGTGCCGAGCGCGAGACCGACGTCTACTTCCCGTCGCTGTCGAGCCGGACCATCGCCTACAAGGGCATGCTCACCACCGACCAGCTCGACCACGTCTTCCCGGACCTGGTCGACCCGCGGGTCGAGTCCGCCATCGGCGTCGTGCACTCGCGCTTCTCCACGAACACCTTCCCGAGCTGGCCGCTGAGCCACCCGTTCCGGTTCATCGCGCACAACGGCGAGATCAACACGGTGATGGGCAACCGCAACTGGATGCGGGCCCGCGAGGCGCTGCTCGCCAGCGACATCATCCCGGGCGACCTGGAGCGGCTGTTCCCGATCTGCACCCCGGGCGCCAGCGACTCGGCCTCGTTCGACGAGGTGCTCGAGCTGCTGCACATGGGCGGGCGCAGCCTGCCGCACGCGGTGCTGATGATGATCCCCGAGGCGTGGGAGAACCACGCCGAGATGGACGCGCAGCGCAAGGCGTTCTACGAGTTCCACTCCGCGCTGATGGAGCCGTGGGACGGCCCCGCGTGCGTCGTGTTCACCGACGGCACCCAGGTCGGCGCGGTCCTCGACCGCAACGGCCTGCGCCCGAGCCGCTACTGGGTCACCGACGACGGCCTGGTCGTGCTGGCCTCCGAGGTCGGCGTGCTCACCGACATCGACCCCGCGAAGGTGGTCCGCAAGGGCCGGCTGCAGCCGGGCCGGATGTTCCTCATCGACACCGAGGAGCACCGGATCATCGAGGACGACGAGATCAAGGGCGAGCTCGCCGCCGAGCACCCGTACGACGAGTGGCTGCACGCCGGCCTGATCCACCTCGCCGACATCCCCGAGCGCGAGCACATCGTCCACACCCGCTCCTCGGTGACCCGCCGGCAACAGGTCTTCGGCTACACCCAGGAGGAGCTCCGGGTGCTGCTCACCCC
>FTBU01000221.1_pt1 | contig 10384 bp, 8 predicted proteins | sample 1639351 | NCBI WGS metagenome assembly FTBU01 (sample SAMEA3914864, study PRJEB12502) | metagenome | biome: forest; material: soil | place: USA | collected 2012-03-12 | depth 0.3 m | reverse complement strand
GCGCCGGTCACTGGCCACTCCGGTACGTCGTTGCCGAGCCGGCGCAGCACCGCCTCGGTCGCGGCCGTGAGGTCGGGCTGACCGGCGCCGAGAAGGGCGTACTCGACGGGGGTGGCCAGCGTGTCGGCGTACGCCCGGATCTCGGCGGCGACGTCGTCGGCCGGCGGCTTGGAGATCAGCACGATCAGCTCGACCGCCGGGTCCTCGTCGAGGCGGCGCATCGCCTCGCGGGTGGCGAGGCCACGCACGTCGGCGGAGAGGTCACGGCCGCCGACGCCGAGCGCCGACGAGACGCCGACGCCGACGTGGTCGAGCAGCGCGAGGACCTGCTGGCAGCCGGTACCGGACGCGGCGACGATGCCGACCGGACCGGGGGAGACGACGTTCGCGAAGCCGAGCCCGAGCCCGCCGACGACCGCGGTGCCGCAGTCCGGGCCCATCACGAGGAGGCCGTCCCCGGCGGCGACCCGCTTGAGCGCGATCTCCTGGTCGAGCGGCACGTTGTCGCTGAACACCATCACGTCGCGGCCGGACTCCAGCGCGTCCATCGCCTCGACGAAGGCGCTCGGCCCGGGCACCGACACCAGCGCGATCGCGTCGGGAGTACGCCGGAGCGCGCTGCCGGTCGTGCGCGGTGGGGCCTCCTCGGACGGCCCGGCGTCGCGGCGGTTCGCGTCACGGAGCGCCTGGTCGACCCCGGCCAGGGCCCCGGCCAGCGCGGCCGCGTCGACGAGGCGGAGCGCGACCACCATGTCGTTGGTGGTGGCCTCGGCCGGGACGTCGAACCCCATGCCGGTCAGCACCTCGATGTTGAGGCCGGTGGCCATCGCGACCTGGGCGGCGACGACGCCGTCGAGGCCCTGCACGGTCCGGGAGACCTGCAGCAGCGTGACGGAGTCGGCGTACGCGCCGGGCCGGAGCTCGACGTGGGTGCTCATGCAGCGCCTTTCAGCTCGGAGAGGTGGGTGAGGGCGAGCCGGGCGCCGTACAACATGCCGGCGCCGGACGTGTGGCCGACCGCGGCGAGCGTGGCCGCGGCCGCGGACTGGCTGGGGGAGCCGAGCGCCGCGACGTACGCCGCGAACTCGGGGATCACTTCGCCGTGCAGGGCGCAGTCGAGCAGCGTCGCCGACAGCAGCGTTGTCGCGGCGAGGTGTGCCCGGACCGCGGCCTCGACCTCGGCGGCCGCGATGCCGGCGGCGCGGTGCACCGCGAGCCAGCCGCACAGCACGTCGTCGCCGAACGGCGTCAGGCCGCCGCCGCGACCCACGAGCCGGGCGACGTCGTCGGCGCCGAGGTCGGCGGGCGGAGGGGCGGCGAGCTCGGCCGCGGCGGCCGGGGGGATGGCCGCATCGGCAGCCGAGCCCGCCGTGATCAGGGGGACCCCGACGTCGACGATCCGTCCGATCCGCAACGGCTCGCCGTCGAGATGCAGGACTCCACCTCGAAGGTACGCCGACTCGGCGGCGATCGGACCGCCCGCACCCTCGAGGTGACCGGATCGTGACCGGTCCGAGATCGATCGGAGAGCGCACGGGACCGCGGTCGCCCGCGGGCCGACCAGGCCCACGATCCGGCCGGCCACGTCGACGTACACGGCGTCCCGGCCGCGGTGCACCACCGGCACCGGCCCGTCCGGGGCACCGTGCAGGTGCGCCCGCACGCGGGGCGGTGCGCTGACGGGGATCACTTCGCCGACGCTATCGGGGCGAGTTACCGTTTGCCGATGTGAGGTTGTGCCAACGGACCGGGCAGGGGAGTGCAAGAGTTGATAACAGGTGACCGCGAGGAGCTGGCGAGTGCGGCCCTGGCCCGCGTCGACGCGCTGCACACGGCGCTGACCCGGATCGTCCTCGAGGGCGGCAATCTCGACGGCATCGCGGCTGAGGTCGCGAGCGTGCTCGGGGCGGGCGTCGCGTTCACGTCGACCGACGGTCGGGTGCGGGCGGCGGCCATGTCGGACGAGGTGCGCGAGGCCCTCGCGAAGGCCGACCTCACCGACCCGACCGGGCGGCTCCGGGTGGAGCGGATGGACGGCGACCCGCACGTCCGGGCGCTGCGCGTCGCGGCCGGCGGCGCTGATCTCGCGCGGCTCGTCTGCATGCGGTTGGACCGGCCGCTCGCCGAGGACGACGTGCACGCGCTCGAGCGGGCCGCGGCAGTGGCCGCGCTGCTGATCACGCGCGAGGAGGCGGTCACCGCCGTCGAGAACAAGTACCAGGGCGACTTCCTGCGCGACCTCCTGCTCCGGCGGGCCGCCGACCCGGCGTACGTCGCCGAGCACGCCGAGACGTTCGGCTGGGACCTCGACCGCCCGGTCGTCGTGGTCGCCGCCGAGATCGACCCGGCCGACGAGCCGGTCTCGAGCACCCGGCGCCGGCAGTGGCAGGAGCGGTTCTCGGCGGCCTGGCGCCAGGTGACCGACACGGTCGCGGCCGGCATCCCGGCCGTCGACTTCTCGTCCGAGGTGGTCGCCCTACTGCCGGTCGGTGCGGGCGACGAGCAGGGCCACGACGTCGTCCGCCGGGCGGTGCAGGCCGTCGCCGGCGACAAGGGTGGCGGCCGGCGGCCCTTCTCCGTCGGTGTCAGCCGCGTGGCCGGCAGCATCGACCGGCTGCCGGAGGCGTACGCCCAGGCCCGCCGCGCGGTCGAGGTCGGCCGCCGGGTGCGCGGCGGCGGCTCGACGACGTTCTTCGACCAGCTCGGCCTGCACCGGCTGATCGCGCTGATCCCGGACGGCCCGGAGGGCAACGGCGAGCTGCGGTCCTTCGTCCGCGACGTGCTCGGCCCGCTCGCCGAGGACACCACGGAGGCCGCCGACCTGCGCGAGACGCTGCAGGTCCTGCTGGACACGAACTTCAACGTCGCCGAGGCCGCGCGCGTGCAGTTCTTCCACTACAACACGATGCGCTACCGGGTCTCGAAGCTGGAGCGGCTGCTGGGCCCGCTCTCGAGCGACCCGCACCTGCGGCTCGACGTCGCCGTCGCCCTGCGGGTCCTCGAGATCACGGGCTGACTTCGTCGGCATCGACGAAATGATCACCGTGCCCGGGATACCTGTCCGGACCAGTTCGCCGCGCCCACAACACGTGCCAGCGACTGCGGCGTTCCTTCGGCATTTCTCGCCGTCGTAGGTGTGTCATGAGGATCACTAGTTTGTGACCACTCGGGGCCTGGTCACGCAAGCAGAAGGGTGCTTCGTCATGTCGATGTTCAAGTGGGATGTGGTCGATCCCCAACCCGGCGAGGCCGTAGGCCCTCGCCAGCGCCTCCCCTGGGGCAAGACGGTGGGCATCGGTGCCCAGCACGTGGTCGCGATGTTCGGCGCCACGTTCGTCTTCCCGATCGTCATGGGCCTGGATCCCAACCTGGCCATCATGTTCTCCGGCATCTGCACGATCATGTTCCTGCTGATCGTCAAGAACATGGTGCCGAGCTACCTGGGCACGAGTGCCTCGTTCGTCGCGGGCGTCGCCGCGATCCGCAATCAGGGCGGTGACTCCGCGGACGTCACCGGCGCGATCCTCGTCGCCGGTCTGGTGCTCGCCCTGGTCGGCGTGATCGTGCACTTCTCCGGGTCCGGGCTGATCCACAAGGTGTTTCCGCCGGCGGTGACCGGCGCGGTCGTCATGCTGATCGGCTTCGCCCTCGCCCCGGTCGTGGCCAACATCTACTGGCCGCAGGACCAGTGGGTCGCGCTGCTGACCGTCACGTTCATGGTCCTGGCGGCCGTGCTGCTGCCGGGCTTCTGGGCCCGCATCGCGGTGTTCCTCGCGCTGATCTTCGGCTACGTCCTGTCGTGGCTCTTCGACGCGGTGTTCGGCACGATCAACTCGGTCGTCCCGGCCCTCGGCGCCGACGCCACCGAGCACGACCGGCTCTGGGCGTGGGACAACGTGAAGGCGGCCGACTGGGTCGGCTTCCCGAGCGGCACCCTGTCCGACGGCGTCGACGTCGTGCACGGCCCGAGCTTCTCGCTGACCTTCATCCTGCTGGTGCTGCCCGGCGTCATCGCGCTGATCGCCGAGAACACCGGTCACGTGAAGGCCGTCGCCGAGATGACCGGCGAGGACCTCGACCCGTACATGGGCCGCGCGATCGGCGCCGACGGGCTCGCCACCGCGCTGGCCAGCGCCTTCGGCGGCTCGCCGACGACGACGTACGCCGAGAACATCGGCGTCATGGGTGCGACCCGGGTGTACTCCACCGCGGCGTACTACGTGGCTGCAGTGATCGCGATCCTGCTCGGCCTGTGCCCGAAGTTCGGCGCCATCGTCAACGCCACCCCCGGTGGCGTGCTCGGCGGCATCACCGTCGTGCTCTACGGCATGATCGGCCTGGTCGGCGCGAAGATCTGGGTCGAGAACCAGGTCGACTTCGGCGACCCGGTCAACCTGGTCGGCCTGGCCGCGGGCCTGATCGCCGGCATCGGCGGCGTGACGCTCGAGATCACCGACGACTTCTCGCTCAGCGGCATCGCGCTCGGCACGATCATGGTCATCGTCTACTACCACCTGGTGAACCGTGGCGGTCGTCGTACCGGCTCCCATCGAGGCGCAGATGAGGTGACCAAGGCGCTGTGAAGCCAGCACCGTTCGACTATCGCCGGCCAGGGACCCTCGCCGAGGCGGTCGCAGCCCTGGCCGGCGAGCCGAACGCGAAGGTGCTGGCCGGTGGCCAGAGCCTGGTCCCGTTGCTGTCGATGCGACTCGCGGCCCCGACGCTGCTCGTCGACATCAACGGGATCCCCGGCCTGGACACGATCGAGGTCGTGGACGGCGGTGTGCGGGTGGGTGCGCTCGCCCGGCATGCCGCCGTCCTCGCCTCGGCCGACGTACGCCGGGTGCAGCCGCTCGTGTCGCTCGCGCTGGCCAACGTCGCGCACGCCACGATCCGCAACCGCGGCACGACCGTCGGCTCGCTCGTCCACGCCGACGCCGCGGCGGAGATGCCGGTCGTGCTGAAGCTGCTCGGCGGCTCGCTCGAGGTCGAGGGACCCGCGGGTCGCCGTACGATCCCCGCCGACGAGCTGTTCGTCGGCCCGCTCGAGTCCTCGGTCGGTCACGACGAGATCGCCGTGTCGGCGTTCTTCCCGGCCCTGCGGCCGGGCGCCGGCGTCGCGTTCGAGGAGATCGCCCGCCGGCACGGCGACTACGCCCTGGTCGGCGCGGCCGCGCTCGTCGAGGGAGACTCCGTGCAGGTCGGCTACCTCTCGGTGAGCGACGTGCCGACCGTCGTCGACCTGTCGGGTGTCGCCGACGACGACCTGGGGGACGCGGCGCTCGACCAGCTCGAGCCCGCCGACGACATCCACGCCACCGCGGAGTACCGCGCCCAGCTCGTGCGGGTGCTCACCACCAAGGTGGTTCGATCGGCTGTGCAATCGGTTCGGGAGGACATGTGAGCGAGGAGCTGCACGACGTACGACTGACGGTGAACGGGACGACCCACCACATCCGGGTCCCCGCTCGCCGGCTGCTGTCGGACGCGCTGCGCCACGACCTCGGCCTCACCGGTACCCACGTCGGCTGCGAGCACGGCGTCTGCGGCGCCTGCACGATCCTCGTCGACGGCGCCCCGATGCGGTCCTGCCTCATGTTCGCGGTCTCAGCGGCGGACCACGAGCTCACGACCGTCGAGGGCCTGACCAACGAGGACGGCTCGCTCGGCCCCGTGCAGCAGGCGTTCGCCGAGTGCCACGGCCTGCAGTGCGGCTTCTGCACGCCGGGCTTCCTGACCACGATCACGGCCGGCCTCCGGGAGAACCCGAAGCCCACGCACGAGGAGGCGCGCGACATGATCGCGGGCAACCTGTGCCGCTGCACCGGCTACCAGAACATCGTCAAGGCCGTGGAGCGAGCAGCGGAGCTGTCGTCATGACCACGAAGCTGATGGGCCAGGGGATCCAGCGGGTCGAGGACCAGCGGTTCCTCCGCGGCCAGGGACGGTACGTCGACGACGTCGCGATCGGTCCCGACACCCTGCACGCCGCCGTGCTCCGGTCGCCGCACGCACACGCGAAGATCCTCGACATCGACGTCTCCGACGTACTCGACGTCGAGGGCGTGCACGCCGTCTACACCTACGACGACCTCACCGGCCCGATGGCCGAGCCGCTGCCGCTGCTGATCCCGCACCCGGCGCTGACCCACGGGCGCACGCAGTACGCACTCGCGAAGGACGAGGTCAACTACGTCGGCGAGGCGATCGCATTCGTCGTCGCCGAGGACCGGTACGTCGCCGAGGACGCCGTCTCCCGGATCCGGGTCGACTACGAGTTCCTGACGCCGGTGGTCGGCGTCGACGCGGCCCGCGCCGCGAAGGCGCTCGTGCACGAGGACGTGCCCGGCAACGTCGGCGCCCGGCTGGAGCAGAACGTCGGCGACGCCCCGGCCGCGATCGCGAAGGCCCCGCACCGGCTCGAGCTCGACCTCACCATCGAGCGCAGCGCGTGCATGCCGATGGAGGGTCGCGGCACCGTCGCCCGCTGGGACCCCGACATCAACCGGCTGCAGCTGTGGACGTCGACGCAGACCTCGACCGGCGTCCGCGCCGCCGTCGCGGTCAAGCTGGAGCTCGACCTCGGCCAGGTGGACGTGATCACCCCCGACGTCGGCGGCGGCTTCGGGGTGAAGATCAACCACCCGTGGCCCGAGGAGCTGCTGGTCCCGCTGGCCGCCCGCGCGCTGGGCCGCACGGTGAAGTTCACCGAGGACCGCCGCGAGCACTTCATCTCCTCCGCGCACGAGCGCGGCCAGGTGCAGCACATCGAGGTCGGGTTCGACGACGACGGCCGGCTGCTCGGCCTGAACGTCGAGTTCTGGCACGACCACGGCGCGTACACGCCGTACGGCCTGATCGTCCCGATCATCACCTCGACCCAGCTGCTCGGCCCCTACAAGCCGCAGAACTACCGGGTCGTCTTCGAGTCGCTCTACACCAACACCGTGATCGTCACGCCGTACCGCGGCGCCGGCCGTCCGCAGGGCTGCTACGCGATGGAGCGGACCATGGACGCGATCGCGAAGTACCTCGGCAAGGACCGCGCCGACGTGCGCGCCGTCAACTTCATCCAGCCCGAGGAGTTCCCCTACGACCAGGGCCTGATCTTCCAGGACGGCCGCGAGCTGGAGTACGACTCCGGCGACTACCCGGCGTCGCTGGAGAAGATCAAGAAGCTGGTGGGCTGGGACGAGTTCCCGGCGTTCCGCGCCGAGATGGCGGCCCAGGGCCGCACGGTCGGCATCGGCCTCGCCTGCTACGTCGAGGGCACCGGCGTCGGCCCCTACGAGGGCGCGCACGTGCACATCGAGACCACCGGCAAGGTGAAGGTCGCGACCGGCCTGACCACGCAGGGCCAGGGCCACGCGACGGTCTTCGCGCAGCTGGTCGCCGACGAGCTCGGCGTGAAGTTCGAGGACGTCGAGGTCGTCACCGGCGACACCCGGCGGATGCCGTACGCCGTCGGCACCTTCGCCTCGCGGGCCGCGGTGATGAGCGGCTCGGCGATCCACCTGGCCGCCAAGCGCGCCAAGGAGAAGGTGCTCAAGATCGCCGCCGACGCGCTCGAGGCCGACGAGAAGGACCTCCAGATCGTCGACGGCGTCGTCTCCGTCAAGGGCTCGCCCGGGACGGCCATCGACCTCGGGACGATCTCGGTGCTGTCGAACCCGCTCCGCTACGCGTTCGACGAGGCGTCCAAGGCCGCGACCCAGTTCTCCGTGGGCGACCCCGGCAAGCCGCCGGTGCCCGAGGACGAGGAGCCCGGCCTCGAGGGCAGGGACTTCTACTCGCCCGAGCGCGCGACGTTCGCCTCCGGCATGCACGCCGTGATCGTCGAGACCCACCCGGAGACCGCCGAGATCACGATCCTGAAGTACGCCGTCGTCCACGACTGCGGCCACCTGATCAACCCGATGATCGTCGAGGGCCAGATCCACGGCGGCGTCGCGCAGGGCATCGGGGGAGCGCTCTACGAGCGGATGGCGTACGACGAGTCGGGGCAGCTGCTCAACGCGTCGTTCATGGACTTCCTGATGCCCTACGTCAGCGAGATCCCCGACGGCATCGAGATCGACCACCTCGAGACGCCGTCCCCCCTGAACCCGCTCGGCATCAAGGGCGCCGGCGAGGCGGGCGTGATCCCGTCCGCCGCCGTGTTCGCCGCCGCGATCGAGGACGCCGAGGGCTTCCCGATCACCGCGATGCCGATCTCCCCGTCCGAGCTGTACACCCTCCGTCATTCCCCGCGCCAGGAGCACTCCTCATGAAGATCGCCGGATCCAACACCGTCCCCTTCCCGGTCGGCAAGGTCTGGGACGCGCTGCTCGACCCGCAGGTGCTGGTGGCGACCATCCCGGGCTGCGAGCGACTGGTCGCGACCGGTGAGAACGCCTACGACATGACCGTCACCGCCGGCGTCGCCGCGATCAAGGGCACCTACCAGGGCTCCTGCACGCTCTCCGACCTCAAGGAGCACGATTCGCTGGTGATGCGGCTGACCGGCGCGGGCGCGCCGGGCACCATCGACGCGACCGTGCAGGTGCAGTTCAGCGAGCCCGAGCCGGGCGTCACGATGATCGACTACGAGGCCGACGCGGTCGTCGGCGGCATGGTCGGCGGTGTGGGCCAGCGGATGCTGACCAGCGTGTCGCGGCGGATGGCCGGTGAGTTCTTCGGGAACGTCGGCCAGGCGATCGCGTCCCCGGTGGTCGAGCCCGTCGAGACCCCCGCAGGCGTTGCGCCGGCGGCGCCTCCTGGGGTCTTCACCGCACCCGCGAAGCCGGGCGTCGGCGTCGGCTCGCAGTCGGACTTCGTCAAGGGCATCGCGGTCGGTGCCGGACTGGTCGTCCTCGGCGTCGTCGTCGGGCGGCTCTTCGGTCGCCGATGAGCATCTCGGTCGACTCGACCGCGCGCGACCAGGCCGCCGCCGTACGCCGTCGCGAGATCTCGGCGCGTGAGCTCCTCGAGCTGCACCTGGCCCGGATCGCCGAGCGCAACCCCGAGCTGAACGCGATCGTCTCGCTGGACGAGTCGCGGGCCCGCGAGGGCGCGCTCGCCGCCGACGAGGCGCTCGCCTCGGGCGCCGAGGTCGGGCCGTTGCACGGTCTGCCCTTCGCGTTCAAGGACACGCATGCGGTCGCCGGCTGGCGGACGACGTACGGCTCACCGCTGTTCGCCGACCACGTCCCGGATCGCGACGAGCTGCTCGTCGAGCGGGTCCGTCGCGCTGGCGTCGTCGTGATCGGCAAGACGAACGTCCCCGAGTTCGCGGCCGGGTCGCACACGTTCAACAAGGTCTTCGGCACGACGCTCAACCCGGTCGACCCGACCCGGTCGGCCGGCGGGTCGAGCGGGGGCGCCGCGTGCGCGCTCGCGGCCGGCATGGTGCCGCTCGCGGACGGGTCCGACATGGCCGGCTCGCTGCGCAACCCCGCGTCGTTCTGCGGTGTCGTCGGGCTGCGGCCCTCACTCGGCCGGGTGCCGGAGTGGCCGCTGTACAACCAGTGGGAGACGACCTCCGTCGGCGGCCCGATGGCCCGCAACGTCGGCGACCTCGCCCTGCTGCTGTCCGTGCTCGCGGGCGCCGACCCGCGGGCCCCGCAGGCGCTCGGCGACCCGGGCTCGGCGTTCGCGCCGCCGGTGACCGGATCGCTCGCCGGGCTCCGGGTCGCACTGTCCGTCGACCTCGGGGGAGCGTTCGAGGTCGACGACGAGGTCGCGGCGATCGTCTCGTCGTCGGCGTCCGTGTTCGGGAGCGTGGGCTCGGCGTACCCCGACCTGTCCGAGGCCGAGGACACGTTCCGGACCCTGCGCGCCTGGCACTTCCAGGCGAAGTTCGGCCCGCTGCTGGCCGAGCACCCCGACTCGTTCAAGCAGTCGCTCGCCGACAACATCCGCGCGGGGGAGTCGCTGACCGGCGCCGATGTCGCCCGCGCCTACCACCAGCGCACGGTGCTCTCGGAGCGGATGCGCGAGTTCTTCGAGCAGTACGACGTGCTGGTGCTGCCGGTCTCCCAGGTGCCGCCGTTCCCGGCGGACCAGGAGTTCCCGACGTCGATCAACGGGCGCCCCATGGCGACGTACCTCGACTGGATGCGCGCGGCGTACTTCATCACCGTCACCGGCTGTCCCGCGATCTCGGTGCCGTTCGGAGAGACCCTGTCCGGCCTCCCGGTCGGGGTGCAGATCGTCGCCGCCCACGGCCGCGACCGGTTCCTCCTCGAGGTGGCCGCGGCGTTCGAAGCGGCGGTCGGCTGACCGCACCCTGCGGTCTGCTGCGTTTCGGCCGGTGGTCGGGCTTGGGCACGGTGGTCGAGCTTGTCGAGACCCCGGAAGGTGCCCGGGGCGGCCGTTGGTCGAGCTTGTCGAGACCCCGGAAGGT
>FTBU01000969.1_pt1 | contig 10406 bp, 6 predicted proteins | sample 1639351 | NCBI WGS metagenome assembly FTBU01 (sample SAMEA3914864, study PRJEB12502) | metagenome | biome: forest; material: soil | place: USA | collected 2012-03-12 | depth 0.3 m | reverse complement strand
CGACCATGAGCGCCGCGGTGGCCAGCGCCTTCGGGTGGCGGGTGACGAACCCGGCCCACCGCGCGAACGGACCCTCGCCCTCCGGCCGAGACTGCTTGCGTCGGGGGATCCGGCCCCGGTCGATGCGGTGCCCGATGAGGGCCAGCACGGCCGGCAGCAGGGTGATCGCGGTCAGCACGGCGCCGGCGACGGTCATGGCCGCTCCGATGCCCAGCTTCGCGACGAACGGGATGCCCACGACGGCGAGGCCGGAGATGGAGACCGCCACGGTGGCCCCGGCGAAGACGACGGCGCGGCCCGCGGTGGATGTCGCCAGGATCGATGCGTCCGGTGCGGAGTGCCCCTCGGCGAGCGCCTGCCGGAACCGGGTGACGATGAACAGTGCGTAGTCGATGCCGACGCCGAGGCCGAGCATCACGGCCAGGGTCGGCGTGACCTCGTTGAAGTCAGTGAACGCTGCGGCGATGGTCAGGAACGACATACCGAGCCCGACGGAGATCAGGGCGGTGGTGATCGGGATGGCCATCGCGGTCGCCGAGCCGAGCACGATCAGCAGGATGATCATCGCCGCGGCCAGGCCGAGCAGCTCGCTCGTGTGGCTGTCGGCAGCAACACTGTCCATCACCGCACCGCCCAGCTCCACCTGGAGGTCGGAGCCGGTCGTCGCCGCGCGGACGTCGTCCTCGAGCTGCTCCACGTCGGCGTCGTCGATCTCTGCCGCCGGCTTGTCGAACTGGACGTCGACGAACCCGATCGTGCCGTCCTTCGAGATCCCGCCGGCCTCGCCGGCGTACGGGTCCCCGACGGCGATCACGCCGGGCACCTTCGCCGCCGCGGACTGCGCGGCGGCGATGTCTGCCTTCGCGTCCGGGTCGGCGAGGGTGCCGCTATCCGTCGCGAACACGATCTGGGCCGCGTCCCCGGAGCGTTCCGGGAAGTTCTTCTCGAGCAGGTCGGTGGCCTGCTGGCTCTCCGAACCCGGAATGGTCACCTCGTTCACCAGCGTGCCGCCCCAGACGACGGATGCCAGGACGACGGCGACGAGCGCAGTCGCCCAGATGACGATGGTCCGGACGGGATGCAGGGCGCCGGCTCGGGCCACTGCTGCCAGGGCCCCTCGTGGTCGGGCCTCTGTCGGCCGACCGGATGTTGCGGACATGGTGTGACTCCTTGGATGTGGACGGGAACAGGCGTGCACCACCATCCGGAACGAGGGCACGCCGGAGCATCCGTAGGACTACTGGTCCGGCCTCGGGCAGGGCTCGTGTGTCGGCCGGCCACAACCCGGGGTCGACCGACTGTGTGAGTCCGTCACATGGCTGGTGGGCGCCGCGGACGAGACCGTTGACGTGGGCCGATCACGGGTCCGTCCCCCACTTCGAAGGATCCCTCATGAACCTCGCACAGCTCCTCGTCGACTCGGCGCAGGCCAGACCCTCCGCGCCCGCCATCCGCCAGGACGACGACGTCCTGACCCACGGCGAGCTCCTCGCCGCCGCACGCGAGGTCGCCGCCTGGCTGCGGGCCGAGGGCCTGCGCCCGGGCGACCGCGTCGGGATCGTCCTCCCCAACGTCAGCGCCTTCCCCGTCCACTTCTACGGCACGCTCCTCGCCGGCGGGGTCGTCGTCCCCATGAACCCGCTGCTCAAGGCCCGCGAGGTCTCGCACTACCTGAGCGACTCGTCTGCGACGTTCCTCTTCGTCGCCGAGGAGATGGGTGACGAGGCCGCGAAGGGCGCCGCGGATCTCGGTGTCCGCGTGATCACGGTCGGCGAGGTCCCGGCCACCGACCCCCTGGAGGCGACCGACCTCGCCCCCGAGCCCCGATCGGACGACGACACCGCCGTCCTCCTGTACACGTCGGGGACGACCGGCCGCCCCAAGGGCGCCGAGCTGACCCACGCCAACCTCGTCGAGAACGCCCGGGTCACCGTCGACACCCTGCTCCGGATCGGGCCGGGTGACGTGGTGATGGGCTGCCTGCCGCTGTTCCACGTCTTCGGCCTGACCTGCGGCCTGAATGCGGTCGTCACCGCCGGTGCCTGCCTGACCCTGATCCCCCGCTTCGACGGGGCACGAGCGCTCGAGGTGATCGCGCGGGACGGGGTCACCGTGTTCGAGGGCGTCCCCACCATGTTCTCCGCGATGCTGCTGGCCCGGGGCCGCGACGGGTACGACGTGTCCTCGCTGCGCACGTGCGTCGCCGGCGGTGCCGCCCTCCCCCAGCAGGTGCTCCGCGAGTTCGAGGCCACCTTCGGCGCCGTCGTCCTCGAGGGGTACGGGCTGTCCGAGTCGTCCCCGGTCGCGTGCTTCAACCACCCCGGCCGCGAGCGCCGGCCCGGCTCGATCGGCCACCCGATCGCGGGCGTCGAGATGCGGGTCGTCGACGACGCAGGCGTCGAGGTCGCCCACGGCGAGGCCGGCGAGATCGTCGTCCGCGGCCCCAACGTGATGAAGGGCTACTGGCAGCTCCCGGACGCCACGGCCGCGGCCGTCGTCGACGGCTGGCTCCGCACCGGCGACGTCGGCCGGCGGGACGATGACGGCTACTTCTACATCGTCGACCGCAAGAAGGACCTGATCATCCGCGGTGGCTACAACGTCTACCCGCGCGAGGTCGAGGAGGCGGTCCACGAGCACCCGGCGGTCGCGGAGACCGCCGCGATCGGCATCCCCCACGTCGAGCTCGGCGAGGAGGTCGGCGTCGCCGTCGTGATCCGGCCGGGCTTCACCGCCACCGCGCCCGAGATCCGCGAGTTCGTCAAGGCCCGCGTGGCCGCCTACAAGTACCCGCGCCACGTCTGGTTCGTCGACGCGCTCCCGAAGGGCCCCACCGGGAAGATCCTCCGCCGCGTGGTCAAGGCGCCCGCGCACCTCGTCCAGCACTCCTGACCACCGCTCCACCGGCACCTCCACCGACATTTCCACCGACACCTCCACCGAAGGAACCGACATGACCACCCACGGCATCGGCGAGGCCCTGAGCACCGACTACCTCAGCCTCCGCGACCAGCTCACGAGCGAGCAGCTGGGCTACCTGATGAAGACCCGCGAGTTCGTCGACAACGACGTCCTCCCCGAGATCAACGACTACTGGGAGCGGGCCGAGTTCCCCCGACCGCTGGTCGACAGGCTCGGCAAGGTCGGGATCGTCGGCGACGGCATCGACGGGTACGGCTGCCCACCGATGGACCCGCTCTCCGTCGGCCTGGTCCACATGGAGATGCACCGCGGCGACGGAAGCCTCGGGACGTTCCTCGGCGTCCAGGGCGGCCTGGCCATGCACTCCATCGACCAGTGCGGGTCCGAGGAGCAGAAGCAGAGGTGGCTGCCGCGGATGGCGGCGCTCGAGGCGATCGGCGCCTTCGCGCTCACCGAGCCCGACCACGGGTCCGACTCGGTCGGCCTGGAGACGACCGCCCGGCGCGACGGAGACGCCTGGGTCCTCGACGGGCAGAAGACCTGGATCGGCAACGGCAGCGTCGCCGACGTCGTGGTCGTCTGGGCACGCGACGTCGAGGACCAGCAGGTCAAGGGCTTCCTCGTCGAGACGCCCACCGCCGGCTTCGAGGCGCAGAGGATCGAGGGCAAGGCCTCGGTCCGCGCCGTCTGGCAGGCCCGGCTCACGCTGACCGGCGTCCGGGTGCCCGAGGAGAACCGGCTGCCCGGTGCGCGGTCGTTCGCCGACTGCGCCCGGGTGCTCGTCGGGACCCGCGTGATCTGCGCCTGGGCCGCGCTCGGGCACGCCATCGCCGGCTACGAGGCGGCCCTCACCTACGCGAAGCAGCGCATCCAGTTCGGCAGGCCGCTGGCCAGCTTCCAGATCGTCCAGCAGCGGCTGGTGCGGATGCTCGCCGACATCACGGCGATGCAGCTCTACTGCCTGCAGGTGGCCCGGCTGGAGGAGTCCGGCCGGTTGAGCCCGACGCTCGCCGGGCTCGCGAAGCTGCACAACACGACCAAGGCCCGGACCGTCCTGGCCGAGGCCCGCGACCTGCTCGGCGGCAACGGGATCCTGCTCGACCACCACGTCATGCGGCACATGGCGGACATCGAGGCGATCCACACCTTCGAGGGCACGGAGACGATGCAGACCCTCATCGTGGGCCGGGACATCACCGGGATCGGCGCCTTCGCCTGACGCCGGACGACGCAGGACGACGCCGAATGCCGCCTCCGCAACGCGTGACCGTTGCGGAGGCGGCGCCCTCTCGTGGACGATCACCGGGGAGAGGAACGAGCGTGGACCACGACGGCACCGACGGAGTGACCGCGACGCGCTCGCCGGTCAGCCCGGCGGCCGTCGCCGTGTTCCTGCGCGGCCGGCTCGAGGCGCTCGTCCAGGCCGCGGTCGACGCGATCTTCACGCAGGTGCCGGCGTACGCCGCGCACGCGACGCCCGATCTCCGCGCCGAGTCGGCCGAGCACTGCCGGGCCGTCTTCTCGGCGTTCATCGCGACGCTGGAGCAGGGCCGCGCCCCCGAGCGTGGCGACTTCACGCTGACCACTCACCACGCGATGCGCCGGGTCGACATGGGGGTCGAGCTGGCCGACTTCGTCCGCGCGTTCCGCGTCGGCCAGGCGGCCATCTGGGAGCAGGTCAGCGCGGGCGTCGACGAGCTGCCCGGCGGCAAGGACACGCTGCTGGGTCTCGTCTCGCACCTGATGGAGACCATCGAGGTCGGCAGCAGTGCCGCCGCCGAGGCGTACGTCGAGGCCGCGAACCTCAGCGGGGCCGACCGCGAACGCATCCAGCGCGACCTGCTGGAGGACCTGCTGGCCGGGCGGGTGCCGGTGATCGAGGCCCGGCGGTCGGCGCTCGAGCGCGCGGGGCTCAACCTCGACGGCACCCTCCTCGTGGGAGTCGGGCGCACCACCGTCGCGCCGGAGGGCTTCGCGACGCTGCCCGACGCCGCGCACTTCGCCAGCACCGCGCTCGCCCGGGACGTCGGCGGCCTCGTCATCGTGCGCCAGCAGGAGGTGATCGGCGTGCTCCCGGTGCCCGCCGGTGCGGAGCGCCGCGTCGTGTCCCGCATCGCCCGGCTCGTGGAGGCCCTGGCCGGCCGGGGCATCCCGATGACGGTCGGGATCAGCACGCTCCGGACCGGCGTGACCGACGTGCCCGCGGCGTACCGGGAGGCCGACATGGCGCGGGCCAGCCTGCGCGAGGAGACCGGGGTGCGCGCGCTCTCCGCGCTGAGCCCGCTGGACTACCTGGTGCTCAGGTCCGACGACTCCGCCCGCCACCTGATCGGTCCGGCCGTGCGCACGTTCGTCGAGGAGGACCGGCAGGACGGTTGGGTCCTGGTCGAGACGCTGCGGTCCTACGTCCGGTCCGACATGAACGCGAAGGCGGTGGCGACCGACCTGCACCTGCACGTCAACACCGTCTACTACCGCCTCGACCGGATCGGCGAGAAGACCGGCTACGACCTCCGCAAGGTGCCCGAGGTGATCGACCTGTTCCTGGCGGTCCGGCTCCTCACCGACGCCTGACCGGCCCCTGGCTCGGCGCCGGTTTGGCTCCTGACCACAACGACGGAGAGGTCGTTTGGTGGGCCGACCACGAGGAGTCCGCGGCGTCGGCGGGAGACCGTGGAGGCACCGGATCCCGACTCCCGAGAGGCACCTCCCATGACCGCAACCGCCGGACTCGACGCCGACGCACCCGACGTCGCCGCTCCCCTCGACAGCCTGCTGGTCGGAGCCTCCCGGGTCGCCGTCCCCGGCGTCCTGCCCGGGCCGGTCCTGTTCCGCTGGGCCGGCGGGCTGGCCCGGCACCCGCGCGCGGTGGCCGGCCGTACGGCGAGCCTCGCGGCGGAGCTCGGACGGATCGTCGCCGGCGCCTCCGACGCCGCGCCGAGCCCGCGGGACCGACGCTTCACGGATCCGGCGTGGACGGGCAACCCGCTGCTCCGGCGTACCGTGCAGGCCTACCTGGCCGTGGCCGAGAAGGCCCTGCAGCTCGTCGACGACGCCGAGCTCGACGAGCGCACCGAGCTGCGGGTGCGCCTCCTGGTCGAGAACCTGTTGGACGCCGCCGCGCCGTCCAACGCACCGCTGCTCAACCCGACGGGGCTCAAGGCCACGATCGACACCGGCGGCGGCAACCTGGTGCGCGGCGCCCGGGCCTTCGTCGGCGACATGGCGTCGCGCCCGCGCGTGCCGAAGATGGTCGACGACAGCGAGTTCGAGGTCGGCGGCAACCTGGCCACCACCGAGGGCACGGTCGTCCTGCGCACGCCGGTGCTCGAGCTGATCCAGTACGCGCCGACCACCAAGAAGGTGCGCGAGGTCCCGCTCCTCATGGTCCCGCCGACGATCAACAAGTTCTACGTGCTCGACCTGGCACCGGGCCGGAGCACCGTCGAGTACCTCGTCGGCCAGGGCCAGCAGGTGTTCGTGATCTCGTGGCGCAACCCCCAGGCCCGGCACCGCGACTGGGGTGTCGACACCTACGTCAGCGCCGTCCTCGAGGCCTTCGACGCCGTCCGCGAGATCGCCGGGACGCCGCAGGCCGCGCTGTACGGTGCCTGCTCCGGCGGCATCATCGCCTCGATGGCGGCCGCGAACCTGGCCGGCACCGGGCGCTCGGACGAGCTCGCCGCGCTGACGCTCGCGGTGACCGTCCTCGACCAGGCGCGTTCGGGTACGGCGAGCGCCCTCGTCGACCGCAAGCGGGCCGACGCGGCGATCGCGATGTCCCAGCGCACCGGCTACCTCGACGGGCGGGCACTGGCGGAGGTCTTCGCATGGTTGCGGCCGAACGACCTGGTCTGGAACTACTGGGTCAACAACTACCTGCTCGGCAAGCAGCCGCCGGCGTTCGACATCCTGAGCTGGAACGCCGACACCACGCGGATGCCGGCCGGGCTGCACCGGGACTTCCTCGAGATCGCGCTCGACAACAAGCTGGTGAGCCCCGGTGGCACGACGGCGCTGGGCGTGCCGGTCGACCTCGGCAAGGTCACCGCCGACACCTACGTGATCGGCGGCGAGACCGACCACATCACGCCGTGGCAGAGCTGCTACCGCACGACCGCGCTGCTGGGCGGACGCACCGAGTTCGTGCTGTCGACGAGCGGCCACATCGCCGCACTGGTCAACCCGCCGACGAACACGCGCTCCAGCTTCCGCCACTCCTCCGAGCCGCCGGTCAGCGCGGCGGAGTTCGAGGCGACCGCCGACCGGCACGAGGGCTCCTGGTGGGGCCATTACGCGGAGTGGCTCGCCGCCCGCACGGGTGGCCTGGTCGCCGCGCCGGCCGAGACCGGCCGGGGCAGGTTCCAGCCCCTCGCCGCCGCCCCCGGCACGTACGTCCTCGACAAGTGAGCGCGGCGACGCCCCCGGCACGGGTCCGGATGGTCTCCGTCGGCGACCACCGGATCCGGGTCGCCGTCCGCGGCGCGGGCCGACCGCTCCTGCTCGTCATGGGCATCGGCGCGAGCCTGGACATGTGGAGTGGCTTCGAGGAGGAGCTCGCGCCGCGCGGGTACCAGCTCGTCTCGTTCGACCTGCCCGGCGTCGGCGGCTCGCCCGCGGCCTTCCCGCCGTCCCGCATGCGCGGCCTGGCGCGTACGTCGGTGGGCGTGCTGGACGCCCTCGGCATCGGCTCGGCCGACGTGCTCGGTGTCTCCTTCGGCGGCGTGCTCGCGCAGGAGATCGCCCACCAGTCGCCGGACCGGGTCGAGCGCCTCGTGCTCTGCGCGACCGGGCCCGGGCTCGGCGGCGTACCGGGCAGCCCGCGGGTCCTCCGGCACATGGCGACCCCGCACCGCTACCGCTCCCCCGAGTACGCCGCCGCGATCGCCGGCACGCTGTACGGCGGGGACGCCCGGGTCGATCCGGCCCGGCACGCCGCGATGACGGGCCGGTTCGTGCGGCCGCCGTCGTGGTTCGGCTACCTGTCGCAGCTCTACGCGATCGCGGGCTGGAGCAGCCTGCCCTGGCTGTGCCGGCTCGCGGTCCCGACCCTGGTGATGCACGGCGACGACGACCCGATCGTGCCGCTCGTCAACGGCCGCATCCTCGCCGCGCTGCTCCCCGAGGCCCGCCTGCACGTTGTCGAGGGCGGCGGCCACCTGTTCCTGCTGGACCGGACGGCCGAGGCCGCGGCGGTCGTCGACGAGTTCCTCTCCGCCGAGCCCTGACGTCACACGCCCGTGCGCGCCCGCACCCGCCCGTCCGCGACCGCGGTCGCGAGTGCCGCGTGGTCGGTCTCGTTCAGGTCGGCGTACGCCTCGGCGAAGTCGAGCATCGCGTGGTCGAACTTGTCCGAGCCGCCGAGGTAGGCGGCGATGGCGAAGCGGTCACCCGTGCGTGCGTGCGCGCGAGCGAGGGTCCACGTGCTGAGGTCGGCGTACGCCCTCATCCCGACCGGGTGCATCTGCTCGATCGGCACCGACAGCTTCCAGTCGCGCAGCTGCCGGACGTAGTAGTCGCGGTCGACCCCGTCGACACCCGTGGTGCGCTGCCAGCCCAGGAAGATGTCGCTCACCGCCTGCATCAGGCGCTGCCCGGTGACGACCCGCTCGCCCTGCTGCGCGTAGTCGCTCTGCCCGACGTGCTCGGCGAGCACCGACTCCTGCGCCTCCTTGGCCTGGAGGAACAGGTACTCCGACCCGCCGTCCGCCTCGAGGAGCAGGATCCAGGCCGCGGTGCCGACGCTGCCGACCCCGACCACTTTGCGCGCGATGTCGACCAGCTCGAACTGGCGGAGCAGGTGCCGCCGGTTGGGGTTCAGGGTGCGCTCGTAGCTGCTGAGCAGCGTTCGGATCTCGGTGAACAGGTCGTCCGCCATCTCGGGGAACAGCTCCCGGACCGGGACCACCAGGGGTGGGTCGCTGATGATCCGGCGCCGGCCGTCGACGACGCTGGTCAGCTTGCCGAGCGCCTGGGTGCTGTCCCGCTTGCGCGCCTTGACCATCAGGCCCTGCATCGCCTTGTAGCCGCTCGTGGGCAGGTCGGCCCGATAGCGCTCCAGCGCGTCCTCGACGTCGAGGTGGGCGTACCAGAGGGTGAGGACCGACATGTCGGCGAACCCGCGCATGGCCTCGCGGTAGCCACGGCCGACGGCCAGCACGATCCGCCGCCGCTCCTTGCGGGTGTAGCCGTTCTCCCGGGCCGCGATCTCGAAGCTCGCCACCAGCCGCTTGACGTCCCACTCGAACGGCCCCGGGAGGGTCTCGTCGAAGTCGTTGAGGTCGAAGACGAGGCGTCGCTCCGGCGAGGCGAACGCACCGAAGTTGGCGAGGTGGGCGTCGCCGCACAGCTGCACGTGCAGCCCCGACGCCGGCGTACGCGCGAGGTCGCCGGCCATCACGATCGCCGCGCCGCGGTAGAAGGCGAACGGCGAGGCCAGCATCCGGCCGTGCCGCACGGGCACCAGGTCCAGCACCCGAGTCCTGTCCTGGCGAAGGAGCAGCCCGACCGGGTCCCGGTCCGGCGCGGCGTCGAGGTCGCCGAGGGACGGCAGCGGCGCCCGCCCGCGCGCGGCCTTCCCGATCGCGGCGCGCGCCGCGCGGCCGCCGACGGGCGAGTCGACGCGACTGTGTCGACGGGACTCGACCGGACCGTCGGCGCGGGTCCGCATCGTGTCCGTCATCGCGGGTCCTTCCGTGTCACGGGGCCGTGCCTCGTCCCACGATGCGCGCCGCGGTCCCGCTCGGCATCACCCCGACCGGGTGAGCGCGCATCGTGCTCGGTGCCGACGATGGGCGTCGGCCCCGACGTCCTTGACACCCGGCGTCCGACCCGGGGACCTTGGAATGCGGTCTCGGGTCCGCCCTGTTGCCAACGAGAAGATCTGCATTCGCCCTGGGGGCAGCCGTGGACGACGAAGGGTCGCGCAACGAGACCGTTGCGGCTCGTGAGACCCGCGGCCCCCCGACGTACCTGCTGGACGCGAAGCTCGCACCGCCGCGACCACCGGCCTCGTTCGTGCCACGCCCGCGGGTCTCGGCCCTGCTCGACGAAGCGACGAGGCGGCCGCTCACCGTCGTGAGTGCCGGCCCCGGGTGGGGCAAGACCCTCGCCACGGCCGCGTGGGCCGCCTCAGGGCCGGCCACCGGCCGACTCGCGTGGGTCTCCCTCGACAGCGGCGACAGCGACCCGCGCATGTTCTGGTCCTACCTGCTGTCGGCACTGCGACGCTCCGGCGCCGTGCCGGCCGGGAACGACCTCGGGGTCCTCGTGCCCGGGCCGACCATCGAGGAAGGGACGATCCGGCGCATCCTGCACGGCATCAGCCAGCTGCCGGAGCCGGTCCTGCTCGTGCTCGACGACTTCCACGAGATCGAGGACTCCGAGGTGCTGGCCGGGGTCGGCATGCTTCTGCGCTATCCCCTCCCGCAACGACGACTCGTGCTGATCACCCGCCGCGATCCCGTGCTGTCCCTGCACCGGCT
>FTBU01000706.1_pt1 | contig 10490 bp, 8 predicted proteins | sample 1639351 | NCBI WGS metagenome assembly FTBU01 (sample SAMEA3914864, study PRJEB12502) | metagenome | biome: forest; material: soil | place: USA | collected 2012-03-12 | depth 0.3 m | reverse complement strand
GTCCTGGCCGCCACCACAGCCCACGTCGAGGATCCGCGCCCGGGGGCCGGCGACCCGCTCGATGGCCTCGATCATGCGGGCCTGGCGATCGGCGTTGACGAGCCGATAGGCCGTCCCGATCGCGCGGTGCCGCGGCGGCCGGCTGTCGCGCTGGGCGAACGTCGCCCGGATCCGCCGGACCTCGACGTCCTCGTGGGCGCTCGGGGCGGTCAACGCGGCTGCGTCCCGCGTCTCATCGAGCCGGAGGAACGGTCGATGCGGGCGCCCCGGTCCGGAGGATCGATCCGATCGTCTCGACGATCCGGTCGACGTCCGTCGGGGCCAGGCCCGGATAGATCGGGAGCGACACCTCGTGCTCGTAGGCCGCCTCGGCGATCGGCAGGTCCCCCGGCTCGTAGCCGTAGGTCCGGCGGTAGTACGGGTGGAGATGGAGCGGGATGAAGTGCACGCTCGTGCCGATCCCGCGCTCCTTGAGGGCCTCGATCAGCGTCGCCCGGCCGAGGCGAGCGGCGGCGCCGCGGAGGCGGATCGGGTAGAGGTGCCAGGCATGGACGACGTCGTCGCGGGGCCAGGCGGGTAGCTCGACGTCGTCCAGCAGCCCGGCGGCCGCGAACGCCGCGCCGTACCGCGCAGCCACGGCCTCGCGATCCCGGCGCATCGATTCGGCCTTCCGGAGCTGGACGAGGCCGATCGCCGCGGCAAGATCCGTGAGGTTGTACTTGAACCCGACGTCCTCGATCTCGTAGAACCACGAGCCGGCCGCCGTATAGCGCTTCCACGCATCGCGGCTGATGCCGTGGAGCCGCATCACCCGAGCCCGGTCCGCCACGGCGTCGTCGTCGGTCAGGAGCATGCCGCCCTCGCCCGTCGTGACCGTCTTCGTCGCATAGAAGCTGAGGGCACCCACCGTCCCGAAGGTGCCGGCGGCTCGTCCTTCCCGGGATGCCGGAAGGGCATGCGCGGCGTCCTCGATCACCGGCAGGTTGCGCTGCCGCGCCAGCTCGAGGATCGGGCCCATCTCGGCCACGAGTCCGCCGAAGTGGACCACCATGATCGCCCGCGTCGTCGGGCGGATCTGGGCGGCGATGGTCTCCGCGGTGACGTTGAGCGTCAGCGCGTCGACGTCCGCGAGCCGCGGGCGGGCGTCGAGGTACCGAACGACCTCGCCGGAGGCGGCGAAGGTGTAGGTCGGGATGATCACCTCGTCGCCCGGTCCGATCCCGAGCGCCTCGAGACCCAGGTGGAGCGCCGCTGTGGCGGAGTTCATCGCGACCGCGTGGCGGCTGCCGACGGCGGCACGGATCGCATCCTCGAACTCGACGACGCGCGGCCCGGTGGTCAGCCAGCCGCTGTCGAGGACCTCGATCACCGCAGCCCGCTCGTCGGCTCCGAGGTCGGGGACGTGGAACGGGATCGTCGCCCGGCCGGCGGTAGCCGTCATGCCCGGGCCTCCGACGGCTCGGCGACGGCATGTGGCGCCGCGAGGTACCGCCGCTCCCGGAGGAGCGCTCGGACCGCGTGGTCGTCGCGGTCCAGCGCGGCGGCCGTGAGCCGATCGACGAACTCGGTCAGGTCTCGGTCGTTCATCGCCGGCTCGATCGAGGTTGCCCGGAGGATCCCCGGCTGACCGGTTGGCTCGGCTCGCTCCGAGCCGTAGAACAGGGTCTCGTGCAGACGCTCGCCCGGCCGAAGACCGGTGAAGACGAACTCGACCACATCGGGGTCATCGCCGCGCAGGGTGATCAGGTCCCGGGCGAGATCGACGATCCGGATCGGATCCCCCATGTCGAGGACGCTCAGCTGGCCCGTCTCGTCGGTGGCGCCGGCCTCGATGATCAGGCTCACCGCCTCGGAGATCGTCATGAAGTAGCGGGTGACGTCCGGGTGCGTGATCGTGATCGCATGGCCGCGCTCGAGCTGGGCCTCGAAGATCGGGATCACGCTCCCGCTCGATCCGAGCACGTTCCCGAACCGGACCGCCGTGTACGGGCGGCCGATGCGCCGGGCCATTGCCACGGTCAGGTGCTCCGCGATCCGCTTGGTCGCCCCCATCACGCTCATCGGCTCGACGGCCTTGTCGGTCGAGATGAGGACGAACCGCCCGACGTCCCCCGAGGCGCACGCCTGGAGCACGTTCCGCGTTCCCTGGACGTTCGTCAGCACCCCCTCCGACGGGAAGCGTTCCACGATCGGGACGTGCTTCAGGGCGGCAGCGTGGAACACGACGTCCGGTTTCGCCTGGCGGACGACGACGTCAATGGCACTGGGCGACCGGACATCCACGAGCGCCGCCTGGATCTGGACGCTCGCCGAGGCGGCGAGCTCCTGGAGCTCGCGCTCGATCGCCCAAAGGGCCCACTCGTGGTGGTCGACGACGGTCAGGGTTCGCGGGCCGAGGGCGAGGACCTGACGGGCCAGCTCACTGCCGATCGTCCCGCCACCACCGGTCACGAGGATGCTCGCGCCGTTGATGTACGAGGCGCCGATCTCGGGGTCGATCGTGATCGAGTCGCGGCGGAGGAGGTCCTCGAGGCTCACGGCCCGGATCTTCGACAGCTGGACCTGGCCGCTCACGAGCTCGCGCAACGGGGGAATCGTGCGGACGCCGATGCCGAGCGACTGGGCCGCCTGGAAGGCCCGACGGATGACGGCGCCATCCGCTGACGGCACGGCGATCAGGAGGACCTCGGCGTTGGTCCGCGCGACCGCCGCCTCGAGGTCCGGCAGGGCGCCGAAGACCGAGCGCCCCATCAGCCGTGAGCCCCGCTTGCGCGGGTCGTCATCGAGGAACCCCACGACCGAGATTCCGGCAGCGTTGTCCCGGTCGGCCAGGCGGGTGACCATCGCGCCGGCCTCGCCGGCGCCGAACACGAGAGTGACCTTCGCGTCCGGCTGGCGGCGGCCCCCGTTCCGGCGCTCGACGCTGGCCCGGACGAGGAACCGGCCGCCGCCGACGAGCGTGGCGTTGAGGAGCGCCTGGATCACGAATGCCGAGCGTGGGAAGCCGGTGGTGCCCGGGGCATCGACGACCGCGAGGACGATCAGCAGCAGGAAGGCGATCGTTCCCGCGACGCCGACAGCCGTGACGATCGCGTACAGCTCGCGGACCGAGGCGAAGCGCCATTCACGGCGGTACAGCCCGAAGGCGAAATAGACGATCGGGTTGATGAGGACCGGGAGGAGGGCGAACGGTAGGTAAGGGCCCATCGTCGCGAGGATGTCGTTGGCTTCGAACCGGATCGCGAAGCTCAGCACGATCGAGGCGAGCGTCGCCCCGATGTCGAACGCCAGGAGGTGGCGGCCCCGGATCGTCACCGCGGCCCCACGCCGGTGGACACCTCGGGGCCGGCCTGCCGTCGACCGAGCACCGCGGCAACCGTCTCCGCAAGGATCCGGGCGTCCAGGCGCCAGGATCGGTCGCGCAGGTACCGGGCATCGATCGCGAGCTTCGCCGGCAGGACGGTCTCCCGATAGATGCGCTCGACCGCTGCCGGGTCCCGCCCGAGCCGGTCGGACTCGTCGACGAACTCGAGCTGGGCGAGCCCCGTGATCCCCGGCTTCGCGGTGAACACGAGCCGGTGGAGCGGATCCGCGAGGTCCACGAAGCGCGGATCCTCAGGCCGCGGGCCGACGAGGTTCATCTCCCCCCTGACCACGTTGATGAGCTGTGGCAGCTCGTCCAGGCGAAAGCGGCGCAGGGCGCGACCGAGCCTGGTCACCCGATCGTCGTCCCGGGCGGTGATCGCCGGAGCCCCCGCCCGGTGCTCCCACCGCATCGTGCGCAGTTTAAGACATCGAAACGGGCGGGCGCCCGCACCGACCCGCTCCGGCCGGTAGAACGCGGGGCCGGGCGACTCGAGTTTCACGAGGGCCGCGAGCACCGCGATCGCGGGTGAGGCAAGCACGAGCGCACCGAGTGCGAGGAGGCGCTGGATCGCGTCAGGCATCGGCGACCAGCGCCGTGGCCCTGTCGACCGCCGCCGTCTCGATCACGCGGGGAGCGTAGCGCACGCCGGCTCGATCGAACCGGCCCCCCGGCCGGCCGTATCCTTGGACCCGATGCTCCCCGACGATCCGGCGAGTGCCCGGGACCGGACGTTCGCGTCGGATGCCGGGCCCGATCCGGCGCTGGCCGCGCCGGGCTTCCGGCGCCTGACCCGCGACAGCCTCGTGTACGGGCTCGGGACGTTCTCGGGCAAGGCCGTCGGTCTCCTCCTCCTGCCCGTCCTTGCCCGATCGCTGTCGCGGACGGACTACGGGATCCTCGACGTCCTGTGGTCGCTCGGGACCGGGATCGCCGGGATCCTCGTCCTCGGCCTGGACGCGGCGGCCGTCCGCCTCTACTTCGACGACCGGATCCGGGACCGGGCCGGGCTGCTGGGCACCTGGCGGACGATCCTCGTGGTGACCGCGGTCCTGTCGGCGGTCGGCCTGATCATCGCCGCCCCCGTCATCCGCGATGCCGTCCTCGGTCCGCGCGGCGATCTGGGGCCCGTGGTGGCGATGGCGTTGATCGTCCCGGCGTCGCTCTCGAACGCCTTCGTGACGACGGTCCTCCGGACGACCGGTCGGCCGACCGCATTCGCCGTGGTCAGCGTCCAGACGTTCGTCGTCTACGGGATCGGCGTCATCGGACTCGCGGCGACGGGGCGCGCCACGGTCACCTCGACGATGGCCACCTGGGCGGTGTCGCTCGTCTTCGCCTCGGGGACCGGTCTGATCCTCCTCCGCGGCACCCGGTTCGGCCCGATCGGTCGCGAGAACGTCGCTCACCTCCTTCGCTATGGCCTGCCGCTCGCGCCGGTGCTCGCGGTGACCCTCGCGAGCGATTTCGTCCAACGAGCGATCCTCCTCGCGGGAGCCGGGCCGGCGGCCGTCGCCGCCCTGACGGTCGCGCTGCGGTTCGCCTCGGTGCTGGCCCTTGGCGTCACCGCCTTCCAGCTCGCGTGGCAGCCGCGGATCTTCGCGATGGGGACCAGCGAGCTGGCGCTGCGCCGGATCGCGCTCGACTGCCGGCGGTTCCTCGCCCTCGCCTCCGTCGGAGCGATCGCCGTGGCGATCGTCATGCCGGCGATGGTCCCGCTGATCGTTGGCCAGGGATATCGCGACGCGGTCCCGACCGTGGGCTGGTGTCTCGCGGCAGCCGTCGTCGGGGCGGCGTACGCGATGGCGATCAGCGGCAGCCTCATCGCACGCCGGCCGGCCGACGTCGCGCGCTCGACGACGATCGGAATCGCGGCTGGCGTGATCGTCAACCTCGCGCTGGCCCCGGGCTTCGGCAGCGTCGGCACGGGCGTTGCGCTCGTCACCGGGCAGCTCGTCGCGACCGCCGCCGCGATCCTCCTGAGCCGTCGCGCCCAGCCGTTCCCCGGCCCGTGGCTGTGGTCGGGGTTCGCCTTGGCTGGCGCGTCCGTGGCATGCGTGGTCGTGACGGCGGACGGGATCGACGTCGCGGCGAAGCTCCTGGTCACCCTGGCCGCGACCGGGTCGGTCGCGCTCGATCCGATGGCCCGTGAGGCGGTCCGCCTGGCCCTGGGCCGGCGATGAATCAGGGTCGGCGCGGTCGCCAGGTCGAGGATCGGTCCGCGCGATCGGCCAGGACGCGATCCCACAGCCGATCCAGGGCCTCTGCCGCATCGCCCAGGGTGATCGGGTGGGCGCGGCCGGCCACGGTCTCGGGATCGTATTCGGGAACGGCGGCGATCGCGCGCCCGAAGCCCGCGTCGTCGTCGACGAGCGTGCCGGTCACGCCGTCCTCGACCAGGTCGGCGAGTCCGCCGACCCGCCGGGCGACCACCCATCGTCCGGAGGCCAGCGCCTCGGCCGCGACCAACCCGTAGGCCTCGGCGCGGGACGGGACGAGGACGACGTCGTGGGACGCCATGGCAGCAGCCACCTCCCTTGGCGTGAGGGTCGCCAGCCCCGGTCCGGCCAGCGTGTCGGCGAGATCGGCCGCGATGTCCGCGCCCTTCGCCCGATCGGCCCCGCCGAGGTAGAGGACGCGCCGTTCCGCCGGTCGCGGCGTCGGCTGGAACACCCCCGGGTCGACGCCGGGCGGAATCACCACGGCCCGCGCCCCGAGCGCGGCGACGAGGCTCGCCGTTTCCGAGGAGTTCGCGACGACCGCCGCCGCACCGCGCGCCACTCGGCGCGCGGCCGCTCGGTGGAGCCGCGTCCGGCCGGCCGTCGAACGGACATCCGAGCCGTGGGCGACGACGATGAGCGGGATCCGCCGGAGCCGCGCGACGACCAGCCCGATCAGCCCGGTCGGGAACAGCGGATGCGCCTCGACCCCCACGAACGGTCCCCGCGCGAGCAGCGCACGCAGCGTCAGCCGGACATACCGCCACCCCAGCCAACCGCGGTACGAGGACGGCGCGACGACCGTCACCCGGTGACGGCTCGGGGTCCGAACGCGGCGCTCGACGAAGATGCCCGCGTTCGGAAGGTCCGCAGTGGGCCAGAGGCCTGTGACGAGGAGGATCCCAGGCTCGTGGCTCACGTGCGGGACGTCGGCGCCACGGCTTCGAGGAACTGCGCGGCGAGCACGGGATACGTGTGGTGCGCCAGGACATACGCCCGTCCACGCCGGCCGAGCGCCGACCGCTCCTCCGCGGGCATCTCGATGAACCGGCCGACGCCCTCCACGATCGCCTCGACGCTCTCGGGTTCGACCGTCAGGCCGCCGCCGCTGTCCCGGGCGAAGTCGTTGCCCGCGTCGACGGCGTTGAGGATCGGGATGCCGGCCATCAGGTAGTCGTACGACTTGTTGTGCGTGACGCCGAGACGGGCAATCGGCTGGCGCCGCCAGCCCACGAACCCGACGTCGAACGTCGCGAGCAACGCCGGGACCGCCGATTTCGGCACCGGCGGGAGGAAGACGGCGTTCCGGATCGAGCCCGCGGCGGCTCGGGCGCGCAGCGTCGCCTTCTCCGGTCCCTGGCCCACGAGGACATGGGTGACGCCGCGCTCGTCGAGGCGTCCTGCGGCGTCGACGAACGACTCGAGGGCGTTCGCGATCCCATGCGAGCCGGCGTAGCCGACGATGAAGCGACCATCCCGCCTGAGTCCCGCCAGGACGTCGGCGTGCTCGTCGGGCAGGGTGGCCGGGGCCGCCGACCACTCGGCCGGATCGACGCCATTCGGGACGTACGACCACTTCCGAGGGTCCATCCCGTGCGCTTCCATGTGCTCCCGGGTGCACGGCAGCATCGACACCACCCGATCCACGGTCCGGTAGGCGTAGTTCTCGCCCCACTGCATCACTCGGACGAACGGGTGCCGCGGCGACATCCCACCGAGCTCGACCAGGGACAGCGGCCAGACGTCGTGGACCTCGTAGACGAGGGTCGCGCCGGTCCTGGTCGCGATCCGGTGGGCCGGCCAGGTGTCGGTCGGGTACGTGGAGGAGGCAATCACCACATCGGGCCGGCCCGACCGGACAAGCGCCCCGGCGTAGCGCACGAGCTTCGCCATGAACACCGCGATGTTCAGCGCGCGACGGACGCCATTGCCCGCGTAGGGCGGCGTCGTGAGCCACACGTAGCGCACCCCGTCGACGACTTCCTCGGTCAGGTCGTGCGACGCGTCGGGCTGGCGGATGCGCAGATGCGACCAGCTCGCTCCGACGATCGTCACCGAGTGGCCGGCACGGACCCACTCGCGTGCGAGGTAGAACGGCCGGTACTCCATCCCGAGCGACGTCGAACCGGCGTAGTGGTTGATCAGCAGGATGTTCATGGGCGCGGGTCGAGTCTAGCCGGGGGCGATCGGTCGGGGCCGACGGAGCAGTCGCCGGTACAATGCGCGGTCGACGAGGCGGGAGGTGGACGAATCGACGACATCGGCGTGGCCGTCATCGGCTACGGCTACTGGGGCCCCAACCTGGCCCGGAACCTGGCCGAGACTCCCGGCGCGAGGCTCGTCGCGATCAGCGACGCCCGGCCAGAGCAGCGGGAGCTGGCCGGCCGGCACCACCCGACGGCCCGGATCGTGGCGGACATCGACGCGGTGCTCACGGCCGACGACGTCGACGCGGTCGTGCTCGCGACGCCGCTGGTCACCCACGCCGACCTCGCCGTCCGGGCGTTCGCGGCGGGGAAGCACGTGCTCGTCGAAAAGCCCCTCGCGGGCACGGTCGAGGACGCGACGCGGATCGTCGACGCGGCGCGGGCGGCCGGCCGGATCCTCATGGTCGACCACACGTTCGTCTATCTCGGCGCGGTCCAGACGATCCGCGACCTCATCGAATCCGGTGAGCTGGGCGACCTCTACTACATCGACTCCGTGCGCGTGAACCTCGGGCTGTTTCGGCGCGACGCCAGCGTGATCTGGGACCTGGCCGTCCATGACCTGTCGATGATGGCCGCGTGGGTCCGGGCGGAGCCGGTGGCCGTCTCGTGCATCGGGGTGAGCCACGTCGAGGGCCTGCCCGAGGACATGGCCTACCTGACGGTGCACTACCCCGGATCGCTCATCGGGCACGCTCACGTCAACTGGCTGTCGCCGATCAAGATCCGTCGGATGCTCATCGCCGGATCGGACAAGACGGTCGTCTTCGACGACCTCTCGACGGACGAGAAGATCCGCCTGTACAGCCGGGGGATCACGCGCCGCGAGGAGCTCGTCGACGCGAACCTCGTCCCGCTCGCCTATCGCCGACTCGGTGACATCTGGATCCCGCAGGTCGGCCAGACCGAGGCCTTGCGGGTGATGATCGGGCACTTCATCGACTGCTGCCGGAGCGGCGAGGCGCCGCTGACCGGCGGTCCGGAAGGACTCCAGATCGTCCGCATCCTCGAGGCGGCCGAGCGCTCGATCCGCCTCGGAGGCGCTCGGGTCGAGCTCGCGGCGACGCCGTCGTGATTCCGTTCCTCGATCTTCGCACCCAATACGGTGGGATCCGCCACGAGATCCTCGAGGCGGTGACGGCGGCGATCGACTCGGGCACGTACATCCTCGGGCCGGAGGTCGCCGCGTTCGAGGAGGCGTTTGCGCCGTTCGCGGGGTCTCGTCACGCAGTCGGGGTGAACTCGGGGACCGCGGCGCTCCAGCTCGCCCTCGTCGCGACCGGCGTCGGACCGGGCGACGAGGTGGTCACGGTCGCGCACACGTTCGTCGCGTCGGTCGCCGCGATCCTCCACGTCGGGGCGATCCCCGTGCTCGTGGACATCGAGCCAGGGTCCTACACCCTCGACCCGGCCCGCCTCGAGGCCGCGATCACGCCCCGGACGAAGGCCGTCATCCCGGTCCACCTCTACGGCCAGCCGGCCGACATGGACCCGATCCTCGACATCGCTCGATCGCGCGGCCTCGCGGTCATCGAGGACGCCGCCCAGGCGCACGGCGCCGCATACAAGGGCCAGCCGTGCGGCGGCCTCGGGGATGCGGCGGCGTTCAGCTTCTACCCCGGCAAGAATCTCGGCGCGTACGGTGAGGGAGGCGCCGTGACGACGAGCCGCGACGACCTCGACGAGCGGCTGCGGATGCTCCGGGACTGGGGCCAGGTGACGAAGTACGACCACCGGATCGTCGGCTACAACGCCCGCCTCGAGAGCGTCCAGGCGAGCGTGCTCCGGGTGAAGATGCGCTACATCGAGGGCTGGACGGCGGCCCGACGGTCGATCGCGGCGCGCTACGCGTCGGCGTTCGCCGACCTGGAGCACGTGCTCGCACCGGCAACGCATCCCGATCGCCGCCACGTCTTCCATCTCTACGTGGTCCGCGTCGCCGATCGAGCGGGGTTCATGCGGTTCCTCGCGGATCGCGGCGTCGGCACCTCGATCCACTACCCCCATCCGGTCCATCTGCTCGAGGGCTACCGCTCGCTGGGCTACGGACCTGGCGACTTCCCGGTGTCCGAGCGAACCGCGGCCGAGGTCGTCTCGCTGCCGATGTACCCCGAGATGTCGGGCGAGATGGTCGATACCGTGATCGAGGTCGTTCGGGACTACGACGCGGCCCGCTGACATGGTGGCGGCGGAGGATCCGGCGATCAGCGGGGAGGCGGTCCTCGTCGTGGGCGCCGGCAAGATGGGTCTGCCGGTTGCAGCCGTGCTCGCGTCGCGGGGCGCCCGGGTCGTCGTCTCCGACGTCAACGAGCGCGTCGTGGCGCAGATCAACGCCGGCTCCAGCCCGATCGACGAGCCCGGCGTCGCGGACCTCGTGGCCGGGATGGTTCGCGCCGGCCGGCTCCGCGCGACGATCGACACCGGCGCGGCCGCTGCGCAGAGCGATGTCGTGATCCTGCTCGTGCCGGTCCTGCTGGCCGCGAACGACGAGCCCGACCTCGCGGTGATCCGGGGCGTCGCGGCCACGCTCGCCACGGCGATTCGACCAGGGACGATGGTGATCGTCGAGACCACGGTCCCGATCGGGGAGACGCGCCGACTGGGCGCCCTCATCGAGGCCGGCCGTCTCCGGCCCTACGAGGACTTCGATCTCGTCTTCTCCCCGGAGCGGGTGAAGAGCCAGCTCGTCCTCCGCAACCT
>FTBU01001695.1_pt1 | contig 10510 bp, 9 predicted proteins | sample 1639351 | NCBI WGS metagenome assembly FTBU01 (sample SAMEA3914864, study PRJEB12502) | metagenome | biome: forest; material: soil | place: USA | collected 2012-03-12 | depth 0.3 m | reverse complement strand
GAGCGCCGCCAGGGTGGCCCGGATCGGGTCCCACTTGCCGAAGATCACCGCCGCCAGCGCGATGTAGCCCGCGCCGCCGGTCATCTCGCGGTTGAACTGCGGGACCGAGACGAGGGTGTAGTAGGCGCCGCCCATGCCGGCGACGGCGCCGGCGATGAGGATCGTGCGGTATCGCGTGCGGTTGACCTTGATGCCGACGGTGTCGGCGGCCTTCGGGTGCTCACCGACCGCTCGGACGCGCAGGCCCCACCGGGTCCGGTAGAGCGCCCAGGTGACGATCGCGACGGCGATGTAGAGCAGGTAGACGATCACCGACTGCCGGAAGAAGATCGGGCCGATCAGGGGGATGTCGCCCAGGAGCGGGATCGCGACCGTCTCGAACCGCGGGGGTGAGTTCAACGACTCGGCGTTCGGCGCGAGCACCTGGGTGAACATGAAGCTGGTGAGCCCGATGACCAGCACGTTGAGCACGACGCCGACGATCACCTGGTCGACGAAGTAGGTGATGGCGAACAGCCCGAGGATCAGCGCGACCAGCACGCCGGCGACCATCGCAGCCACCAGGCCGGCCCACGTCGAGTTGAGCGAGGACCCGATCAATGCCGCGGCGAAGGCGCCCGCGAGGAGCTGGCCGTCGATGGCGATGTTGACGACGCCGGCCCGCTCGCCGAGCACGCCGCCGAGTGCGCCGAACACGAGGGGTACGGCGAGCGCCAGCGACCCCGAGAGGAGGCCGACGACGGGGATCGTGCCGCCCGCGCCCGCCCAGGCCAGGAAGCCGATCATCCACGCCACGGAGTACACGATCACCAGCCACAGCGGCGTCCGGAGTCGACGGCGGTAGAGGACGATCGACCACGCGGCGCAGAGCGCGCAGACGACGATCAGGATCCATGCGGTCAGCGTGGAGGGCACCGTCACGGTCGGGACCTGCGCGAAGTCGGTGGGCGCCGCCAGGCGGAACGTGGTGTCACCCGACTCCGGGAACAGGGCCACGATCAGCAGCAGGCCCAGGGTCAGCACGCTGAGGAAGACGGGGGCCTTCTTGTCGACGACGGTGGTGACCCCGGCGAGCGGGGTCTCCTCGAGCGGGATGCTGGCTTCGCCGGTCGGGGTGGTGGTCACTTCGCCTCCTTGGCAGGCAGCCGGAAGATGGTCCGGATCAGCGGCGGCGCCGCGAGGAACAGCACGATGAGCGACTGCACCACCAGCACGATGTCGACGGGGATGTTCTGCGAGGCCTGCATCGCGAAACCGCCGGCCTTGAACGCACCGAACAGGAGGCCCGCGGCCAGGATCCCGAGCGGACGGGACCGGCCGAGCAGGGCCACCGTGATCGCGTCGAAGCCGATCCCGGCGTCGAGGTCGACCGTGACGCCGCTGGTGACCGTGCCGAGCACCTGGTTCGCGCCGGCGAGACCGACGAGTGCCCCGGCGATGAGCATGACGACGACGTAGATGCGGCCGACGTCGATGCCGGAGGCGCGCGCTGCCTCCGGGTTGATGCCGACCGCGCGGATCCGGAAGCCGAGCGACGAGCGCTCGAGCAGCCACCACGCGAAGCCGACGGCGACGAGCGCGATGATGAAGCCCAGGTGCAGGTTGTACTGGTCGCCGAACAGCTTCGGCAGCGTCGCGGAGTCCTTCGCCGGGAGCGACTTCGGGTTGAAGGAGCCGGGCGCCTGGAGGAGGCTCTGCCGCGACAGGGCGAAGAACACCAGGTAGAACGCGACGTAGTTGAGCATGATCGTGACGATCACCTCGTGGGCGCCGGTGCGGGCCTTCAGGAGTCCGGCCAGCCCGGACCACAGCGCGCCGCCGATCATCGCGGCGACCAGCGCCAGCGTCAGGTGCAGTACCGCCGGGAGGTCGAACTGGTAGGCGACCCAGCCGGCCGCGGCGCCGGCGATCAGCATCTGGCCGCGGCCGCCGATGTTGAACAGGCCGGCGCGGAACGCCACGCCGACGCCGAGGCCGGCCACGATCAGCGGCGCGGCGAACTTCGCGGTCTCCGTCAGCGGCCGGATGCCCTGCTGGAACGACTCGGCCTGGGTGTTGTAGATCGAGCCGCGGAAGAGCGCGGTGTAGGCACCCCACACGGCGTCCCAGACCGCGTTGAAGAAGTCGCTGGGCCGTGCAGTGATGTAGCTGGCCGAGTCGCGAACGGTCTCGTCCGTCGCCGCGATCAGCACCGAGCCGACCAGGATGGCGAGGAACACGGCCAGCACGCCGACCGTCACGCTGCCGGACGCGATCTCGCGCATGGTCTCCCGCCACCGGTTGGGCTCCGGCGTCTCGTCGGGTTCGGTGGGTGGTTGCTGCTCGGTTCCGACAGCGCTGGTCACGCGATCGCCCCTTCCGGACGCTCTCCGGTCATCATCAATCCGAGTACCTCACGTGGGGTGTCGCCCGGGACGATGCCGACGATGCGGCCCCGGTAGAGCACCATGATGCGGTCCGCGAGCGAGACGACCTCGTCCAGCTCGGTGGAGACCACGAGGACCGCGGCCCCGGCGTCGCGGACCGCCACGATCTGCTTGTGGATGAACTCGATCGAGCCCACGTCGACGCCACGCGTCGGCTGCGCGGCCACGACGAGCGACACGTCGCGGGACAGCTCCCGGGCGACGACGACCTTCTGCTGGTTGCCGCCGGAGAGCTGGCCGGCGAGCGTCGTGATGCCGGGGGCGCGGACGTCGTACTCCTTGACCTTCTGCTTCGCGAAGGTCTCGAGGGTGTCGAGCGCCAGCGATCCGTGGCGCACGAACGGCGGGCCGTAGCTGCGGTTGAGCATCAGGTTCTCGGCGATCGTGAAATTGCCGACCAGGCCCTCGACCTGACGGTCCTCGGGGATGAACCCGACGCCGGCGTCGAGGATGTGCCGGACCGATCGGCCGACGAGCTCCTCGCCGTGGAGGCGGATCGACCCCTCGACGTGCTCCTCGAGCCCGAGGAGCGCCTCGGTCAGCTCGGTCTGGCCGTTGCCCTGCACACCGGCGACCGCGAGGATCTCGCCCGTGCGGATCGTGAAGGTGACGCCGTCGACGTGGACGCGGCCCACCGGGTCGATCACCCGCAGGCCCTCGACGACGAGCGCGTCGGCGCCCGGCTCGGCGGGCCTCTTCTGGACGGTCAGCTCGACGGGGCGGCCGACCATGAGTGCCGCCAGCTCGGCGTTGCTCGCGGTCGGCGCGGCCTCGCCGACGACCTTGCCCAGGCGGATGACGGTGATCCGGTCGGCGACCTCGCGGACCTCGCGCAGCTTGTGGGTGATGAAGACGATGGCCTTGCCGGCCGCCTTGAGCTGACGCATGATCTCCATCAGCTCGTCGGTCTCCTGCGGCGTCAGCACCGCGGTCGGCTCGTCGAGCACGAGCACCTGCGCGTCGCGCGAGAGCGCCTTGATGATCTCGACCCGCTGCTGCACGCCGACGGGGAGGTCCTCGACGACCGCATCCGGGTTCACGTCGAACCCGAACTGGTCGGAGATCTCCCGGACCCGGCGGCGGGCCGCGTCGCGGTCGAGCGTCCCGGCGAACCCGGTGCTCTCGTTGCCGAGCATGACGTTCTCGGCAACGGTGAAGACCGGGACCAGCATGAAGTGCTGGTGGACCATGCCGATACCGGCGGCGATCGCGTCACCCGGTCCGGAGAAGTGCTGGACGACGCCGTCGAGCTCGATCTCTCCGTCGTCGGCCTGGTAGAGGCCGTACAGGACGTTCATGAGGGTGGACTTGCCCGCGCCGTTCTCGCCGAGGAGGCAGTGGATCTCTCCGGGTTCGACGGTGAGGGAGATGGCGTCGTTGGCGACGAGTGTTCCGAAGCGCTTGGTGATGTCGCGGAGGACGAGCTTCATGGGACGGCATCCTAGTGTTGGCGGGCGGTCTCACAGCGAAAGGGGGAAGGTCGGCATGGCCGACCTTCCCCCTCTCATGGGGTGCTGCGTTGCTTGGTGCTCAGGAGGACGGGTTCAGGTAGGAGTTCACCGGGATGGAGCCGTCGATGATCCCCTGCTTGATGTCGTCGAGCTGACCCTGGAGGTCAGGGTTGACCTTGTTCTCGAAGTTGTGGAACGGGGCGATCCCGACGCCGTCGTTCTCGAGGGTGCCGACGTACGGCGTGAAGTCGAAGTTGTCGCCGTCGTTGGCGGCCGACTTGATCGCCTCGTAGGTCGAGATCTTCATGTTCTTCATGACCGAGGTCAGGATGACGTCCTGGGTGTTCGGGTCGGTCTCGAAGACGTCGGCGTCCACACCGAGCATCACGATGTCCTTGCCGGAGTCCGCGATCGCGGTGAGCGCACCCTGGTAGATCGGGCCACCGACCGGCAGGAGCACGTCGGCGTCCTGGTCGATGAGCTGCTTGGCGGTGTTGGTCGCCTTCTCGTTGGCCTCGAAGCCACCGGTGAAGCTACCGTTCTTGCCGTCCCAGCCGACGACCTTGACGTCCTTGCCGTTCTGCTGGTTGTAGTAGTCGACGCCCTGCTTGAAGCCGTCCATGAAGATGGTGACGGTCGGGAAGGGCTGACCACCGTAGGTGCCGACGACACCGGTCTTGCTGTAGTCGGCGGAGGCGTAGCCGGCGAGGAACGCGGCCTGCGCGGTGTCGTACAGGAGCGGCTTGATGTTCGGCTCGTCGGCCTTGCCGTCGAAGGTCTGGCCGTCGTCGCCACCGTCAGCGGAGTCGTCGATGAGGACGAACTTGAGGTCCGGGTTCGCGGCAGCGGCCTCCTTGGTCGCCGCGGCGAGCGCGAAGCCGACGGTCACGATGGTGTCGCAGCCCTCGGAGACGAGGCTGTTGATGTTCGGCGCGTAGTCGTTCTCGCTGTTGGACTCGACAGCCTTGAAGTCGGTACCGAGCTCGTCCGCGGCCTGCTTCACGCCCTCGTAGCTCAGCTGGTTGAACGACTTGTCGTCGAAGCCGCCCGCATCGGACACGATGCAGGGCAGGAAGTCCGATGCCGTGGTGCCGCCGTCGCTGCCGCCACTGGACTCGTCCGGTGCGCTGCCACACGCGGTCAGCAGGGCGGCCGTCAGCAGGGCGGCGACACTGCCGCCCGCGGCCTTCCTCAACTTGTTCACTATTGCCTCCAGAATCTTCGCCCGTCGGTTACGGCGCGACAGTCGGTCACCGTACCGAATCGCACCGGCTCCGCAGGACCTAACGCGGGAAAGATTGTGTAACGGTTATCGTGGCGTCGTGCTGGCTGCCGTCACGTGTGTGAGCGACCGCAAGATCTTCGGCCGGAGGACCCGGTGACCGCCCGGGAGGGCGCAGACGACGCTCCCGTCTGGGAAGATCTGCGCGCCATCGCCGATGAGGCGGCCACCCACGCGTACGCGCCGTACTCCGGCTTCCGCGTCGGCGCGGCGGCCCGCGTGGACGACGGGCGCACCGTGGCGGGCTGCAACGTCGAGAACGCGGCGTACGGCGTGACCCTGTGCGCCGAGTGCGGGCTCGTCAGCGACCTCCACCTGGGCGGTGGCGGCCGGCTGACCCACTTCGTCTGCGTCAACGGCGACGGGCACGTGATCATGCCGTGCGGCCGGTGCCGTCAGCTGCTCTACGAGAACGGCGGTCCGGAGCTGCTGCTGCTGACCGTCTCCGGGGTGCGGACGATGGCCGAGGTGCTGCCCGACGCGTTCGGGCCTGACGACCTGACCTAGGGTTCGACGCATGCCGACGCAACACGACGCGGTCGAGGTGATCCTCGCGAAGCGCGACCGCCACGAGCTCAGCGACAGCCAGATCGACTGGGTGATCGACGCCTACACCGACGGCCGGGTGGCCGACGAGCAGATGGCGGCGCTGGCGATGGCGATCCTGCTCAACGGCATGGACCGCCGCGAGATCGCGCGCTGGACCAACGCGATGATCGCGTCGGGGGAGCGGATGGACTTCTCCACGCTCTCGCGCCCGACCGCGGACAAGCACTCGACGGGTGGCGTCGGCGACAAGATCACGCTCCCACTGGCCCCGCTGGTGGCCGCGTGCGGCGTCGCCGTACCGCAGCTGTCCGGGCGGGGTCTCGGCCACACCGGCGGCACGCTGGACAAGCTGGAGTCGATCCCGGGCTGGCGAGCGCTGTTGTCGAACGACGAGATGATGGCGCAGCTCGAGTCGGTCGGCGCGGTGATCTGCGCGGCCGGTGACGGGCTCGCCCCGGCGGACAAGAAGCTCTACGCGCTGCGCGACGTCACGGGCACGGTCGAGGCGATCCCGCTGATCGCGTCGTCGATCATGTCGAAGAAGATCGCCGAGGGCACCGGCGCGCTGGTGCTCGACGTGAAGGTCGGCACCGGCGCGTTCATGAAGACGCTCGAGTCCGCGCGCGAGCTGGCCGAGACGATGGTCGCGCTCGGCCAGGACGCCGGCGTGCACACGGTCGCGCTGCTGACCGACATGTCGACGCCGCTCGGCCGCACCGCCGGGAACGCCGTCGAGGTGCAGGAGTCGGTCGACGTGCTCGCCGGTGGCGGGCCGGCCGACGTGGTCGAGCTGACCCTGGCGCTCGCGAGGGAGATGCTCGCCGGTGCTGGTCGGACCGACGTCGACCCCGCCGAGGTGCTGGCGTCCGGCCGCGCCATGGACGCCTGGCGCTCGATGATCTCGGCGCAGGGCGGCGACCCGTCCGCGCCCCTCCCGGTCGCTCGCGAGTCCCACGTGGTGACCGCGCCGTCGTCCGGCGTGCTCACCCGCCTCGACGCGATGGCCGTCGGCATGGCCGCCTGGCGCCTGGGCGCCGGCCGCGCCCGCAAGGAGGACCCGGTGCAGGCCGGCGCCGGTGTCGTGTGGCACGCCCGTCCGGGCGACGCCGTGACCTCGGGCGACCCGCTGTTCACGCTGCTCACCGACGAGCCCGAGCGCTTCGACCGCGCGCTGGCGTCGCTCGACGGCGGCTACGACATCGAGCCCGCCGGCACGGCGTTCTCCGCCTCGCCGATCGTCCTCGACCGGGTCGGCTGATCGGTTCAACCGGGCCGGCTTGGTCGGCGGCCGCCTGCCGGGATGACGCCGAGGCGCGGTTGGCGGTGACTTGTGCACCGTTTCGAGGCCCAGAAAGGTGCGTAGGTCACCGCTGGCCGGGGTCGGACGGCGATTTCACCGTCGATTGGTCGGAAACCTCATGACCACGCCCAACCGGACCGTCACTCCAGCAGCAGGACGACCGTCTCGGCGACGCAGGCCGGCTTGGCCTCGCCGTCGATCCCGATGGTGTGGCGCAGGGTGACCTGCTTGCCGGACGGAAGGTCGGCGACCTCGCCGACGGTGACGGTGGAGCGGATGCGCTGGCCGACCTTGACGGGATGCGGGAAGCGCACCTTGTTGGCGCCGTAGTTGAGCTTGGCGCCCGGGGTGTCGAAGCCGAAGACCTGGCTGCCGAGGTAGGGGATCAGCGACAGCGTGAGGTACCCGTGCGCGATGGTGCCGCCGAACGGGCCCGACGCCGCGCGTTCGACGTCGACGTGGATCCACTGGTGGTCGCCGGTCGCCTCGGCGAACTGGTTCACCCGCTCCTGGTCGATCGTCAGCCAGTCGGACGTGCCGAGCTCCTCGCCGCTCGCGGCGGCGACCTCGTCGAGGGAGTTGAAGACGCGCATACGCGGCAACCTAGCGAATTCTGGAAGGATCCCTGCCATGACCCCGACCGCCGAACAGATCCGCCGGGCTCCGAAGGTCGTCCTGCACGACCACCTCGACGGCGGGCTGCGCCCCCAGACGATCATCGACCTGGCGGCCGAGGTCGGCCACGTGCTCCCGACGGTCGGCGGGCCGATGACGGCGGAGTCGCTGGGCCAGTGGTTCGCGGACGCGAGCGACTCCGGCTCGCTGGAGCGGTACCTGGAGACCTTCGACCACACGGTCGCGGTGATGCAGACCGGACCGGCGCTGACGCGGGTGGCGCGAGAGTGTGTCGAGGACCTGGCGGCCGACGGGGTGGTGTACGCCGAGATCCGGTACGCCCCCGAGCAGCACGTGAGCCAGGGGCTGACCCTCGACGAGGTGGTCGCCGCCGTGCAGGAGGGGTTCGACCAGGGCGTTGCCGCGAGCGGCGGGCGGATCGTCGTACGCCAGCTGCTGACCGCGATGCGCCACCAGGCCCGCTCGATGGAGATCGCCGAGCTGGCGGTCGCGTGGCGGGACCGCGGCGTGGCCGGGTTCGACATCGCCGGCGCGGAGGCGGGCTACCCGCCGACCCGGCACCTCGACGCGTTCGAGTACCTCCAGCGCGAGAACGCGCACTTCACGATCCATGCGGGCGAGGCGTTCGGGCTGCCGTCGATCTGGCAGGCGATCCAGTGGTGCGGCGCGGACCGGCTCGGCCACGGCGTCCGGATCATCGACGACATCAAGGTCAGCGACGACGGCTCCGTGGAGCTCGGCCTGCTGGCTGCGTACGTCCGCGACAAGCGGATCCCGCTCGAGATGTGCCCGTGGTCGAACGTGCAGACCGGCGCCGCCCCGTCGATCGCCGAGCACCCGATCGGCCTGCTGAAGAAGCTCCGCTTCCGGGTCACGGTCAACACCGACAACCGGCTGATGAGCCGCACCTCGATGAGCCACGAGATGGCGTCCCTGGTGGAGGCGTTCGGGTACGGGCTCGATGACCTCCGCTGGTTCACGATCAACGCGATGAAGTCGGCGTTCCTGCCGTTCGACGAGCGGCTGGTGATCATCGAGGACCTGATCAAGCCCGAGTACGCCGCGCTGGCCGCCGAGGCCGGGCAGTGAGGATCCACTACGTCCCGACCGTCCTGCTCCTGGGGTCGGCCGTCGTCGTCCTGCTGGTCGCGGGCGCCCTCGTGCTGAAGGGCCGGTCGGTCCGGCGTACCGCCGAGGCGTTCCGCGAGCGCGCCGTCTCCGCGACCGCCACCGTGGTCGAGCTCGAGGCGAAGGACCTGAGCTTCGGCGCGGAGCCGGACACCCGGTACTTCCCGCGGGTCAGCTTCGTGCCCGACGGCGCCACCGAGGCCGTCGAGGCCGTGACGCTCACCGACGTCCCGGCGCCGCCACCCCGGGTCGGTGCGGAGATCGAGGTCTCCTACGACCCGCAGCGGCCCGATCGCGTCGACGTGGCCGCGACCGAGGATCGGGCGGAGGGCGCCGGGCGGACGTGGTTCGTGCTCGCGTCGCTCACCGCGCTGGTCGCCGTCGGGATCGCGGCCGCGTGGCTGCTGCTCGTGGTCATCGTCTGGACGAGCTAGGCCGAGCTCGTGCCCAGCGCAGGGGAGTCGCTGTTCTGGATCTCGCTGTGCGCTGTCCTCGCGCCGCTGCTCGCCGGACTCGTCCTGCGGCACAAGGTGCCCGAGGTGGTGCTCCTCCTCGTGCTCGGTGTCCTGATCGGCCCGAACGTCCTGGACCTCGCCGTCGCCGGCGAGGGCGTGACGATGCTCCGCCAGCTCGGGCTGGGGATGCTGTTCCTGCTGGCCGGCTACGAGCTCGACCCCGCCGAGCTCACCGGGCCCGGCGGCCGGCGGGCGCTCGCCACCTGGCTGGTGTGCCTCCTGCTCGCCCTCGGCCTGATCGGCCTGCTCGGCGCGCTCGGCCCGATCCACGCCGAGGTCGCGGTGTCGATCGCGATCACCTCGACCGCGCTCGGCACCCTGCTCCCGATCCTCAAGGACGCCGGGCTGCTCGGCACCCGCATCGGCAGGACCGTGATGAACCACGGCGCGTACGGCGAGCTCGGGCCGGTCGTCGCGATGTCGGTGCTGCTCGGGGCGCACGGGCCGGCCGAGTCGCTCGTCGTGCTCCTCGTGTTCGCGCTGCTGGCCGTGCTGGTGCACCGCTTCTCCGCGCGGGTGGGCCAGGAGGGCTCGAAGGTGCTGGCCGTCATCCGCCGGGGCGCGGAGACCTCCGGGCAGACCCAGGTGCGGCTGGTGGTGCTGCTCCTCGTCACGCTGACCGCCGCGGCCGCTGCCTTCGACCTGGACACGGTGCTCGGGGCGTTCGCGGCGGGCTTCGTGCTGCGGCAGCTGGTGCCCGACGGCCACGACGCACTCGAGCTCAAGCTCGAGGGGCTGGCGTTCGGTCTCCTCATCCCGGTCTTCTTCATCACCTCGGGCATGGCGATCGACCCGCGCGCGGTCGTCGAGGAGCCGTTCGACCTCGTCGCGTTCGTCGTCCTCATCCTGCTGGTGCGCGGCGGCGTCGTGTACGTCGCGACGATCACCGGCGGCGGCTTCGACCGGCGGGAGAGCACCGTCGTCGCGCTGTTCGCGTCGACCGGGCTGCCCATCATCGTCGCGGTCACGTCCGTCGCGGTGTCGGAGGGGCAGATGACGACGACGAACGCGTCGGTGCTGGTCGCCGGGGGTGCGCTGACCGTGCTCGCGTGCCCGTTGCTGGCGCAACGGATGCTCGCCCGTGGTCACCCGGATCGGGTGAGCCAGACGGGTCACTCAGGCCCCTAGGGTCACGGCCGTGGACAGCTTCTGGGACTTCTTCTGGTTCATCCTCTCCTTCTTCCTGCTCATGGCCTACCTGGTCGTGCTGTTCCAGATCCTCG
>FTBU01000200.1_pt1 | contig 10549 bp, 9 predicted proteins | sample 1639351 | NCBI WGS metagenome assembly FTBU01 (sample SAMEA3914864, study PRJEB12502) | metagenome | biome: forest; material: soil | place: USA | collected 2012-03-12 | depth 0.3 m | reverse complement strand
GTCGAGCTCGCAGCCGCTGCCCTGGGCGCCGTACCGGTCGACCAGCTGCCGGCGTCGTTGCGTCGGGTCGCCGCGTTCGCACCGGCGCGGCGGGCGCGGGTCGCGGGCGGCCAGCTGCTGGCCGGCCTGGAGGACGACGAGCTCCGGGAGCGCCTCGCGGTGCAGGCGCGGGCACTCGTCCCCGACGTCGTGGCCGCGCTCGAGCACGGGGAGCGGAGCGCGGAGACGGCGGCGCTGGCGTACCTGGCCCGACCCGACGGCTGGGAGTCGGTCGTCGCGGACGTCACCCGCGCCGAGGACACCGACCGCGAGGACCGTGCCGCGGCGGCTGCGCTCGACGAGCTGGCCGGGCTGCGAGAGCGCCTCGTCGAGCGGGAGGCAGAGCTCGACGACGTACGCCGCGCGCTGGAGGAGGTCCGTGCGGCGGCGCGTGCCGACGCGGCCGTCTGGCGGCGCAAGGTCGGCGAGGCGCGTGCCCAGGCCCGGGACGCCGGCGCCGTCGCCGAGGCGGCACGGGTCGCGGCCGAGGAACGGCTGGCTCGGCAAGAGGTGGACGCGACCGGGCTCGCCGACGAGACCGTCCGGCTCCGCGAGCGGGTCGCGACGCTGGAGGGCGAGCTCGCCCGGGCCCAGCGCGGCAACCGTGTCGCCCGCGAGGACGCGACCATGCGGGCCCGGCTGCTGCTCGACACCCTGGTCCAGGCGGGTCAGGGCCTGCGCCAGGAGCTGGGTCTGCCCGTGGTCGACGGCGCCCCGGCGGACCGGGTCGAGGCCGAGCTCGCCGAGTCCGGTGTCCGGGCGCCGAGCGGTGCCGGCTCGCTGGCCCTCGACGACCCGGCCCTGGTCCGCGAGCTGCTCGCGCTGCCGCGCCTGCACCTCGTCGTCGATGGCTACAACGTCACCCGGACCGCGTGGGACCAGCAGCCGCTGGAGGCGCAGCGGGCCAGGCTGCTGCGCGGGCTGGCGCCGCTGGTCGCGCGCAGCGGGGTGGAGGTCACCGTGGTCTTCGACGGTGCGCAGGCCGACACCCGGCCGCCCGTCACCGCGCCGCGTGGGGTGAGGGTCCTGTTCAGCCCGCGCGACGTCCTCGCCGACGACGTGATCCGCGACCTGGTCGCCGCCGAGCCGCCGGGACGACCGGTCGCCGTGGTCACCTCCGACCAGGCGGTGGTCCGCGACGTGACCCGTCGCAACGGGGTGTACCCGGTCGCCGCCCGAGCGCTGGTCCGGCTCCTCGGCTGAGCGGCCGGCGGCGGCTGCGGCGATTCTGTCGGTGCCCGCTGCCAGCCTTCTCGTAGCTCGAGTGGCGAGCGCGAAGGAGAGTGAACGATGAGCGTGCACATCGACTGCGACACCTGCCTGGTCCGCGGCCTGGCGTGCCACGACTGTGTCGTGACAGTGCTGCTCGGCCCGCCGCCCGAGCTCGGCTTCGACGCCGAGGAGGAGCTGGCTCTCGAGGTGCTGAGCAATTCCGGCCTGCTCCCACCGCTGCGGATGGTGACCCCGGTCAGCGGGCCGGCGGTCGAGTCCGCCTGATCCGGTGCGGAGCTCCGACGGTGTGATCAGTGGGGCTGGTGTGACCGTTGTGGCAGAAGGTGTTTCGAAACACAGCGACACCCCGGAGGTCCGGTTTGGGCGCGCCGATACCGGTCGTTTATCGTTCATGACTCAGGCCGCTGGACCAGTTACCGACCGGGTAGCTCAGCGGCCGCGCCGAGTCTGGAACCACGCCTCTTCGGAGGCAGGGGACTGGAGCCGGGGAACCAAGTTCCTGGGGTGAATCCGGAGCGCCGAAGCAGGGCTCGATGAAGGGGCCGTGCCTGAAGCGCACTGGTAGGGCGATCTTTGCGCCCGAATCCGTCAGCTCACCTGGTAGGCGTCAGACAAAGAGGAGACCGACCGCTCGTGCTCGGCCGGAAGACCGCCGCGATCGCGGCGACCCTGCTCTCCCTGCTCCTCGGAGCTCTCGTGCTCGGCCTGGGTGTCGGTGCCCCCAGTGCCAGCGCGAAGCCCGACCTCGAGACGGTCAAGAAGAAGGTCGAGACGCTCGACCGGGCCGCGGAGGTCGCCTCCGAGCGCTACAACGGCGCGCGGGTCAAGCACGACGTGTCGCGGACAAAGCTCCGCGCGCTCAACGCCGACCTGGCGCGCCAGCGCGCCGTCGTCGAGACGATGCGCAAGCAGGTCGCGGCCATGGTCGTCGACCAGTACCAGGGCGACGAGCTCTCCACGACCTCCCAGGTCGTCCTCTCCGCCGACCCGGACGCCTTCCTCGACAACCTCAACGCGGTATCGGCGTACAACACCCAGCGCGGCCAGGTGATGCGCGAGTTCGGCACCGAGCTCGACCGCCTCGAGCTTCGCCGAACGGCAGTCTCGGCCGAGGCGAAGCAGCTCGCCGGCATCGAGAAGAAGATGAAGGCCGACAAGGCCGAGATCGACGCCAAGGCGGCCAAGGCGCAGGACCTCCTGGACAGCCTCCAGGCCGACGTCCGCACCAAGCTCCTCAGCGGCGGCTCGTACAGCGGACCCCTGCCGGGGGTCCCGTCCAACGGTCGTGCCGCGGACGCCGTGCGCTTCGCGATGGCCCAGGTCGGCAAGCCGTACTCCTACGGTGCGACCGGTCTCGGCGCCTACGACTGCTCCGGCCTGACCATGCGCGCCTGGGGCGCTGCCGGCGTCGGGCTGCCGCACTCCTCGTCCGCCCAGATGGGCTCGGGCATGCGCGTCGCCGAGAGCGACCTCGAGCCCGGCGACCTGGTCTTCTACTACAGCCCGGTCAGCCACGTCGGCATGTACATCGGCAACGGCCTGATCGTCAACGCGGAGAACCCGAGCACGGGTGTCCGGGTCACCGGCCTGCACTCGATGCCGTACGTCGGCGCTGTCCGGCCCGGCTGATCTGAGACGCGCCAGCGGCTCAGATCGTTGGTCGTCGAGCAGCGTCCACGACCGAGGAACGAGGTCGTGAAGAGCGTGTCGAGACGCGGTGAGCTGCGCAGGGCGGCGAGCACGCTTTCCCGCGCCGGTACCGTTCCTCGGGTGAGAACGCGGACCCGACCTCGGTTGCTCGCGCCCGCGCTCGTCGTGGTCGCGGCCCTGCTGGTGGGTTCGGGCTGCTCGGACGACACCACGATCAAGCCGCCGTCGAGCGCGGCGACCACCTCGGACGCGCGCGGCGAGCAGGCCCAGCAGGTGGTCGGGAGCCTGTCCTCGGCGCTCCAGGGTGCTGACGCTGAAGCAGCGGCGTCGCTCGGCGTCGGCGGGGCGCGCCAGACGCTCGCGTCGATGGTGACCAACATCGGCACCCTCGGTCTGACCGACGTCGCCCTGCGCTTCGTCGATGGCGCCGCGGCCGCCGGTCCGGACACCTTGCAGAGCTACGGGCCGGACGCCTGGCAGGGAACGGTCGAGGTCCGCTACCGGCTCCCCGGCTGGGATCGCGACCAGACCCGCGTCGAGACGCCGTTCGTGTTCGTCCCCGGCGAGGACGGGCCGCGGATCGCCGCGATCGGGGGCGCCGACGGCCGGACTCCGCTCTGGATGACCGGGCCGGTGCAGACCCGAGCAGGGGAGCGGACCCTCGTGATCAGCCGGTCCGGTTCGACCGCGCGCTACGCGCCGCTGCTGCGCCGCGCGCTGGGCGACGTCGCGCGGGTGCTGCCGTCCTGGCACGGCCGGCTCGTGCTGGAGGTGCCCGGCTCCGAGCAGGCGCTGGACCAGGCCCTGGACGCGTCCCAGGACCAGTACGCGAACATCGCCGCCGTGACGACCTCCGTGGACGGATCGCTCGCTCCCGGCGCCCCGGTGCACGTCTTCCTCAACCCCCGGGTCTTCGACCGGCTCGGGCCCCGCGGTGCTCAGGTCGTGGTCAGCCACGAGAGCACCCACGTGGCCACCGGCGCGACCTTCTCGGACATGCCGACCTGGTTGCTGGAGGGGTTTGCGGACTACGTGGCCCTCGCGCACGCCGGCATCCCGGTCTCGACGGCCGCCTCGCAGATCCTCGCCCGGGTCCGCAAGGACGGCCCTCCGGCGCACCTGCCCACCTCGGACGAGCTCGCCCCGACGGCGGCCGGCCTCGGAGCCACCTACGAGGAGGCGTGGCTGGCCAACCGCTTCCTCGCCCAGCAGTACGGCGAGCACAGGCTGGTCGCGTTCTACGACGCCGTCGACGACGGCACTCCGGTCGGTCAGGCCTTCACCCGCGTGCTCGGGACCAGCGAGGCGGCGTTCGTGCGGCGCTGGCGCCGCGAGCTGTCCGCGCTCGCCGGCGGCGAAGCGGGCTGACCCGGTGGTGGACCCTGGCGCGGACGCCGCGCGCGCGACGGTGAGCCTGCGCGTCGCGGTGGTCGTCACGGTCGTCGCGGGTGCGACGTTCCTGGTCCTGGCCGCACTGCTGGTGCCGTGGCACTGGCTGCCCGGCGGTCACGTCGAGGCGGTCCCTGCCCACACGGTCTTCAGCGACCGGCAGATCGCGCGTGCCGAGCACGTCTCCGGCCTGCTCCGGCACACCGGCTGGGCGAGCCTCGCGGTGGGCCTGGTGGTGTCCGCGGTGCTCGGTTTCACCCGCCTGGGACCGGCGCTGATGTCCCGGCTCCGTGGCCCGTGGGCGGTCCGGGTGGTCCTCGGCGCCGGCCTGGTCTCGGCGATCTCCGCGCTGCTGGTCCTGCCGTTCGCCTGGCGGCTCCAGCGGATCGAGCTCGCCGAACGTCTCAGCGTGCAGTCCTGGGCGGGGTGGGCCGGCGACCAGGCGATCTCGTTCGCCGTCGGCTGGGTGTTCACCTCGATCGGCCTGCTCGCGGTGATGACGATCGCGCGCCGCGCACCCCGGACGTGGCCCGCGTGGGCGGCTGCGGCGGCGGCGGTGCTCGCGTTCGCCGGCTCCTACGTCTACCCGGTCGTGGTCGAGCCGCTCTTCAACGACTTCACGCCGATGGCGGCCGGCCCGCTTCGCAGCGACATCCTGGCTCTCGCCGAGCGCGAGCACGTGCACGTCTCCGACGTCCTGGTCGCCGACGCTTCCCGCCGTACGACGACCCTGAACGCGTACGTGAGCGGCATCGGAAACACCCGCAGGGTCGTCGTCTACGACACCCTGCTCACGGGCCTGTCGCCGGAGGAGGTCGAGGTGGTGGTCGCCCACGAGCTCGGCCACGCGCGGCACCAGGACGTGCTCGTCGGCACCGTGCTCGGTGCGGTCGGCACCGCCTTCGGGATCGGGTTGCTCGGCCTGGTGTTCACCCGCAGACGCGTTCTCGCCCTGGTCGGCGGACCGGGCGACGTGCGCGCGGTGCCGCTCCTGCTCGCGCTCGTCGCGGTCGGCGCCTTCCTGGCCAGCCCGGTGCAGAACACGATCAGCCGCGCCGTCGAGGCGCGCGCGGACCGCGCGTCGCTGGAGGCGACGGGGGAGACGAGCACGTTCGTCGCCATGCAGCGCGAGCTGGCGCTGCGCTCGCTGGCCGACCCGACCCCGCCGCGCTGGAGCCAGTTCTGGTTCGGCTCGCACCCGACGGTGCTGCAGCGGATCGGTCTGGCGGAGGCGATGGCCGACCGCTCGCGCTGATCCGCAGGGAGAAGCGCCGGAAACGCCGAGTGGCGGCACCCGGCCTCTCGGCCGGATGCCGCCACTCAGGGACGACTACTAGCAGGTGGTCGCGGTCGACGAGCTGCCCTGAGCGATGCGGTTGCAGGTGCCCTGGAAAGCCTTGGTGACCTGCCCGCCGAGCAGGAAGACGACGGCGACGATGACAGCGGCGATGCCGGCCACGAGGAGGCCGTACTCGACGGCGGACGCGCCGTCCTCGTCGCGGTTGATCAGGTTGCGGATGTACTCGAGCATGGTGGGTTCCTTCCCTCTGGGAACGCGGCCGGCGCAGCGGCTGGCCGCTCTTGATGGCGTGCTGGGGCCGGGGTTCGATCGCCCGGCGTGCGCAGGCGCATGGTCGGATCAGCCGACCGAGCGCCTACGAGACTGCTCAGGCGCAGCTGGTTGCAGTCGACGAGCTGCCCTGGGCGATCCGGTCACAGGTGCCCTGGAAGGCCTTGGTGACCTGCCCGCCGAGCAGGAAGACGACGGCGACGATGACGGCGGCGATACCGGCCACGAGGAGGCCGTACTCGACAGCGGACGCGCCGTCCTCGTCACGGTTGAGCAAGTTGCGGATGTACTCGAGCATAGGTGTGGTCCCTCCCCTGTGGCTTGGATCGGTACTTCGATCCGGCTATGCCCGAAAGTGTCCCTTTTGGGACGTTATGCCCGCAATGCCCGACTAGGTGGTCGGACGTAGTCCTTTCGGGTCACCTGGGGAGTGGTCACATCGGCTGTTGCCCGACATCGATGAGCCCGAGGCGCATCGCCGCGACCAGGGCCTGCGCGCGGTTCGCGGCACCGAGCTTCTCGTAGACCTTGGCGATGTGCGTCTTCGCGGTCGACTCCGAGATGTACAGCTGGCCGGAGATCGCCGCGACGCCGAGACCGTCGGCGAGGAGGTCGAGCACCTGACGCTCGCGGTCCGAGAGCCGCGGCGTGCTCGACGACATCCGTCGCATCATCGCCTCGGGAAGTCCGGCGCAGGTGAACGTCAGCGGCGCTACGGCGGCGTGCCGGGCGGCGGCGATGACCTCCGTGCTCGGGGCGTCCTTGCCGACGAAGGCGGACGCACCGGCGTCCATCGCGGCGAAGATCTGCTCGTCGCCGGCGTACATCGTCAGCACGACCAGGCCCATCTCGGGTCGGCTCTTGCGCAGCACCCGGACCAGGTCGAGACCTGATCCGTCCGGGAGCTGCAGGTCGATCACCGCGACGTCCGGCGTGGTGGCCTCGGCCAGCGCCTGGGCGTCGCCGATGGATCCGGACTGGCCGACCACGTTGAAGCCCTCGTCGCGCCCGAAGGCTCCGGCGAGGCCGTGGCGGATCAGCTCGTGGTCGTCGACCAACATGACGGACGTCGGCATGGCACCCCTCTCAAGCCGCCACCCTAGTCCGTCGTCGGTGCGATCGTCGGCCAATCCAGCCGGACGACGATCCTGGTGCCACGCTCCGCGACGACCGGGGACTCGAGCACGAGCTCGGCGCCGATCCGTGCGGCGCGCTCGCGCATGATCTGGAGGCCGTGCGAGTCGGAGCGGGCCGTCCCGAGGCCGTCGCCGTCGTCGATCACCTCGATCGACGCGTACGGCGGGTTCACCGAGCAGTTCACCCACAGGTTCTGGCCGCCCGAGTGTCGCCGGGCATTGTTGATCGCCTCCTGGGCGATGCGCAGGAGCTCGGCCTCCACGGTCTGGCGCAGCCGGATGGTCGACTCGTCGAGCGTCACGTGCACCGTGAGGTCGGAGTGGGACCCGACGTGCCGGGCGAAGGACGCGATGCTCTGGCCGAGGCCGTGCGCCGAGGCGACGTCGTTGCGCAGGTCGAAGACCGAGTTGCGCAGCTCCTTGACGACCCGGCTGACCTCCTTGCGCAGACGTTGGACGTGCTCGTCCTGCTCGGGGTCGGACCCCGCGGTGGCCAGGTTGTCGATCAGGTAGCCGAGGGAGGCGACGTCCTGCGCGACGCCGTCGTGAACCTCGCGCGCGATCCGGTGCCGCTCCTCGCTCACCGCCGACTCGCGCACCGACGCGAACAGCAGGGCGGCGTTGAGGCGGACGGCGTCGCCGCGCAGCCGGCGCAGTGCCCGGTCCACGCTGCGCGCGTCGGGGAGGGTGATGCAGTCGGCGACGATGACCGCCACCATCTCGTTCTCCGCCGAGAGCGGGAGGACCACCCGGCTCGTCTCCAGGATCGGTTCCCCGGTCCGCCAGCACCGACGCAGCAGCTCGTCGGCCGGGCCGAGGGAGAACGGGATCGTGCCGGCGGAGAACCGCAGCGGCACGAAGTCGCCGGTGCTGTTCTTGATCACCACCACGGCCTGCCGTACGACGAGCTCGTCGGCGACGGTCGCCAGGGTCTGGTCGGCCAGGTCGACCGGGTCGAGCCCTGAGGTCAGCTGGCCGCGCAGCGCGTGCAGCTGCCGGATCAGGTCGAGCGCGCTGCGGTAGGAGTCGTCGCCGGGCTGGTTGATCGTACGGCGGGTGAACGACCCGAGCAGCCCGAGGCCGAGGCCGGTGGCGAGCCACGTCACCCCACTCCGGCCGAGGTCGGAGCTCTGGCCGTCGAGGTACCACGTCGCGCCCAACGCCACCGCCTCGGCGGCGAGGACCAGGAGCGTCAGGCGCAGTCCAGCGGCGATGCCGGCGATCAGGGCCGGCGTCGCCAGGTACGGCATCGCCGCCTCGTGGGCGGGGAACGAGCTGGCGGCCACCAGCGCGGTCGCCGCACCTTCCAGCACCACCACCGTGCCCGTGGGGACGCGCGGAAGCAGCGAGAGCCCCTGGGCCACGCACGCGATCGCGGCCACCATCGCGACGCCGTCCAGGCGGAGGTCGCCCGCGAGCGCCGTCGCCGCGATCACGGCCAGGGTGAAGACCCTGGCCGCCGCGGCCACGCGATCGAGTTCGCTCAAACCTTGCCGGTGAAGTTGTCCATGATCGAGATGGCTGCCGGCCCCAGCACCGCGATGAACAGGCAAGGCAGGATACAGAAGATCAGCGGGATGAGGATCTTGACCGGAACTTTCTGGGCCTGCTCCTCGGCCCACTGGCGCCGCTTGACCCGGATCTCGGAGGACTGGACCCGGAGCACCTGGCCGACCGGGATGCCGAACGCGTCGGCCTGCACCATCGCGCTCACGAACGAGCGCAGGTCCGGGAGGTTCGTGCGGTCCGCCAGTGAGCGCAGCGCATCGGTGCGGCTGCGTCCGATCTGCATCTCCTGCAGCATCCGGGCGAACTCCTCGGCCAGCGGGCCGTCGGTGTTACGGGCCACCTGGGCGACCGACGCGTCGAAGCCGAGGCCCGATTCCACCGAGATCGTCAGCAGGTCGATGGCGTCCGGCAGGGCACGCTGCAGCTGGGCAGACCGGTCGTAGGCCTTCTGGTAGAGGTACATGTTCGGTGCCATGTAGCCCGCGACCGAGGCGGCGACGACGAAGCCCATCGTCGGCAGGAAGCCGAGTCCCATGACCAGGGAGAGGACCAGCGACGCGAACAGGGCGCCGAAGAAGCAGACGACCTTGCCGGCGCTGACCCGGTCCGCGGTCCACCCGGGCGGGTTGCCGGCGAGCTCGAGCTTCTCGTGGATCCGCACGTTCGCATCAGCGGGCGTCAGCTTCCGGCCCAGGCCCTGGGTCCGGGCCAGCAGCGGCAGCAGCACCCGGTCGGCGAACGGGGCGTCGAGCTCGCTCTTCATCTCCTGCGGTGCGGCGGTCAGCGCCTCCAGGACGGCGATGGACCGATCGACGCCTCCCTCGCCACGGGGGGAGAGGACCAGGGTGGCGATGACCAGCACCAGCGCCGCGAAGATCAGCACCACGCCGACGACCATGATCAGCGAGCTCATCTCAGACCTCCACCTTGACGACCCGGCTCATCCAGAAGATGCCGACGGAGAGCAGGACGACCATGCCGATGCACATCAGGATGCCGAGCGGCGTGGTGTACAGCGGGTGGACGTAATCGGGTCGGCTGAGCGACAGGTAGAGCAGGAACACCGGCGGGAGACCGCCCAGGATCCAGCACGACAGCCGGCCCTCCGCCGACAGGGCGCTGACGTGACGGCGGATGTACTCCCGTTCGCGCAGCGTGGCGGCGACGCTCAGCAGGAGCTCGGCGAGGTTGCCGCCCACCTCCCGCTGGATCCGGATCGCCATCACGACCCACTTGAAGTCGGTGCTCTGCATGCGCACGGCCACGCCGTCCAGCGCGTCCTCGAGACCGACGCCGAGGCGGCTCTCCACGACCACCCGCTTGAACTCCGAGGTGATCGGCTCGGTGCCCTCCCGGACGATGGTGTCCAGCGACTGGGCGAGCGACAGGCCGGCGGACAGGCTGCCGGACATCAGCTGCAGCGTGTCCGCGAGCCCGGAGTCGAACGCCTTGAGCCGCTTCGACCGCTTGAACGCCAGGTAGACCCACGGGCCGACCACACCGAGCACGAGCGCGAGGAGCATGACCACGGGGTTGCCGCCGCTGATCAGCAGCCCGAGCAGACCGCCGCCGAAGGCGATGCCGCAGTGCAGGAGCAGCCACTCCGACGACTTCAGCGACATCCCGGCACCCTCGAGCCGGGTGGTGATCCGCGCCTCGAACGAGGTGTTGGTGGCGAGCACGCTGGCGGCCGCCTGCCGGGCCTGGTGCGCCAGGGTGCTGGCCTGCGCCTGCTGGGACAGGCCGCTCGCACCGATCGCGGAGTACGCCTCGAGCTGCTTGGCCAGCGCCGTCTGGCGGTCCTCGGTACGACCGGCGATCAGGCCGGCGACCAGCCCGATCGCTCCCAGGCCGATCCCGGCGACGGCCGCGTACATCACCGGTTCGGTGACGGTGATGCCGCTCACGCCTGCTCCGGGATGAAGGCGCGCGGATCGACGGTGACGTTCGCGAAGGCCATCTTCTCGAGGAACTTCGGGCGCAGGCCGGTCGGCTTCAGGCTGCCGAGGCTGCGTCCCTCCTG
>FTBU01001753.1_pt1 | contig 10589 bp, 8 predicted proteins | sample 1639351 | NCBI WGS metagenome assembly FTBU01 (sample SAMEA3914864, study PRJEB12502) | metagenome | biome: forest; material: soil | place: USA | collected 2012-03-12 | depth 0.3 m | reverse complement strand
GGTCTCGACCACGGCCGGCATCCCCGGCCCGGCCCTGCGCGCGTACGCCGACGCCCAGCTCGTGCTCGGGGTCGAGCAGCCCGGCTGCCACCTCGGCTGGAACACGCTCGCGGGCATCGGCTGGATCGAGTCGCAGCACGGCACGATCGGCGGCCGCACCCTGCTGGCCGACGGCCGCTCGTCGACGACGATCCTCGGCCCGGCGCTGGACGGCAGCACGTTCGCCGCGATCCGCGCGACGCCTGAGTCGACCTCCTGGCACGGCGACCCGACCTGGGACCACGCCGTCGGCCCGCTGCAGTTCCTCCGCTCGACCTGGGACCGCTGGGGCGCTGACGGCGACGGTGACGGCGTCGCCGACCCCCGCGACCTCGACGACGCCGCCCTGACCGCCGCCCGCTACCTCTGCGCCGACGGCAAGGACCTCGCCACCGACTCCGGCTGGAACGCCGCCGTGCACTCCTACAACCACGACCAGACCTACGTCGTGAACGTCGCCAACGCTGCGAACACCTACGCCCAGCGCGCCGCCCAAGCCGGATAGTCCGCAGCAATCGGCACGGTTCCGACGGCGGGTCGGAGTGCTTTCTGCTGCGGACTATCGTTGACGCAGCACCCCCTGCCAGATATGGCCGGGGGCCTGTCTGCGTTGCCCGACCCGTCCCCGGAGCCCAAGGAGCTGATCCCGCGTGCGTCTCGCCGGCCTCGCCGAAGCGGTCCTCGCCGAACCCACCCTCGCCCGGGCGCTCGCCGATGCTCGGGGCAACACCGTCCCGGCACTGGACCTGACCGGTCCGGCGGCGCTGCGGCCGTTCGTGGTGGCCGGACTCGCCCGCACCGGGCGCACCGTCCTGGTCGTGACAGCGACCGTCCGTGAGGCCGAGGACCTGGTCGACGAGCTCGTCGACGTCGTCCCCGAGGACGGGTTGGCGCTGTTCCCGGCGTGGGAGACGCTGCCCCACGAGCGGCTGAGCCCGCGCAGCGACACCGTCGGCCGTCGGCTCGCCGTACTGCGCCGGCTGGTCCACCCGGGAGCCGAGGCCAGCAACGGTCCGCTCAACGTCGTCGTCGCGCCGGTGCGCTCGGTGCTCCAGCCGCAGGTCAAGGGGTTGGCCGACCTGGTCCCGGTCGAGCTGGTCCGCGGTCAGGAGGTCGAGCTCGACGAGGTGGTCCGCAGTCTCGCGGAGGCGGCGTACTCGCGGGTCGACCTGGTCGAGAAGCGCGGCGAGTTCGCGGTCCGCGGCGGCATCGTCGACGTCTTCCCGCCGACCGAGGAGCACCCGCTCCGGGTGGAGTTCTTCGGCGACGAGATCGACGAGATCCGTACCTTCGCGGTCGCCGACCAGCGGACCCTCGAGACGGTCGACCGGCTCTGGGCACCGCCGTGCCGGGAGTTGCTGCTCACCGACGAGGTACGCAAGCGCGCCGCCGCGCTGGGCGAGGCGCACCCCGAGCTGGCCGAGCTGACCGACAAGCTCGCTGACGGCATCGCGGTCGAGGGGATGGAGTCGCTCACCCCCGCGCTCGTCGACGAGATGGAGCTCCTCGTCGACCTGCTGCCGGCCGAGACCCACGTGCTGCTGCTCGACCCTGAGCGGATCCGCACCCGCGCGCACGACCTGGTGGCCACCAGCGAGGAGTTCCTGGGCGCCAGCTGGGCCGCCGCGGCCTCCGGTGGTCAGGCCCCGATCGACCTCGGTGCGGCGTCCTTGCGCACGCTCGCCGACGTCCGCGAGACCGTCCTGGCCCAGGGCAAGGCCTGGTGGGGGGTCAGCCCGTTCGGCATCGAGACCGAGGCCGGCCTGGTCGAGGACCTCGACGGCGTCGAGTCGCGCACGATCGGTGCCGGCCCGGTCGAGCCGTACCGCGGTGACATCGAGGCCGCGGTCAAGGACATCGGCGGCCACCTCGCCGCCGGCCGGCGGGTCGTGGTCCTGCAGCAGGGCCACGGTCTGGCCGAGCGCACCGTGGAGGTGCTCGGCGAGCACGACATAGCGGCGCGTCTGGTCGACGAGCTGCCGGCTACCGGCGGCGACCGGGTCGTCGAGGTCGCGCAGGGCTGCCTGACCCAGGGCCTGGTGCTCGACGACGTCGTGGTCCTGACCGGTGAGGACCTGTCCGGGCAGAAGGCCTCCACGCGCGACATGCGCAAGATGCCGACGCGGCGCAAGAAGCAGATCGACCCGCTCGAGCTCAAGCCCGGCGACTACGTCGTGCACGAGCAGCACGGCGTCGGCAGGTTCCTCGAGATGAAGCAGCGCGAGGTGCACGGCGCGATGCGCGAGTACCTCGTCCTGGAGTACGGCGCCAGCAAGAAGGGGCACCCGGCGGACAAGCTCTACGTGCCGGCCGACGCGCTCGACCAGGTCACCCGCTACGTCGGCGGCGAGCAGCCCTCGCTCGACCGGCTCGGTGGCGCCGACTGGGCCAAGCGGAAGGGGCGCGCCAAGAAGGCCGTCCGGCAGATCGCCGCCGAGCTGATCAAGCTGTACGCCGCCCGCCAGGCCACGAAGGGACACGCGTTCGGCCCGGACACGCCGTGGCAGCGCGAGCTCGAGGACGCCTTCCCGTTCCACGAGACGCCGGACCAGCTGACCACCGTCGAGGAGGTCAAGGCGGACATGCGCCGGACCGTGCCGATGGACCGGCTGGTCTGCGGCGACGTCGGCTACGGCAAGACCGAGATCGCCGTCCGTGCCGTCTTCAAGGCCATCCAGGACGGCAAGCAGGTGGCCGTCCTCGTGCCGACGACCCTGCTGGTCAACCAGCACTTCTCGACGTTCGCCGAACGGATGAGTGGCTTCCCGGTCGTGCTCAAGCCGCTGAGCCGCTTCCAGTCCGACAAGGAGGCGAAGGAGGCGATCGACGGTCTCGCCGACGGGTCGGTCGACATCGTCATCGGCACCCACCGGCTGCTCAACCCCGACATCAGGATGAAGGACCTCGGCCTGATCATCGTCGACGAGGAGCAGCGCTTCGGCGTCGAGCACAAGGAGCTGATGAAGCGGATGCGGACGTCGGTCGACGTCCTGAGCATGAGCGCGACGCCGATCCCGCGCACCCTGGAGATGGCGATCACCGGGATCCGCGAGATGTCCACGATCACCACGCCGCCCGAGGAGCGGCACCCGGTGCTCACCTACGTCGGCGCCTACGAGGACCGCCAGGTGGTCGCCGCGGTCCGCCGTGAGCTCCTCCGGGAGGGCCAGGTCTTCTACATCCACAACCGGGTCGGCTCGATCGAGAAGGCGGCTGCCCGGATCAAGGAGCTGGTCCCGGAGGCGCGCGTCGCCACCGCGCACGGGCAGATGGGGGAGCACCAGCTCGAGCAGGTGATGCTCGACTTCTGGGAGAAGCGTTCCGACGTGCTCGTCTGCACGACCATCGTCGAGTCCGGCATCGACGTCTCCAACGCCAACACCATGATCATCGAGCGCTCCGACAGCCTCGGCCTCTCCCAGCTGCACCAGCTGCGCGGCCGGGTCGGCCGCAGCCGGGAGCGCGCCTACGCGTACTTCCTCTACCCGGCCGACAAGCCGCTGACCGAGACCGCCCACGAGCGGCTCGCCACGCTCGCCCAGCACTCCGACCTCGGCGGCGGCATGGCGATCGCGATGAAGGACCTGGAGATCCGCGGCGCCGGCAACCTGCTCGGCGGCGAGCAGTCCGGGCACATCGCGGACGTCGGCTTCGACCTCTACGTGCGCCTGGTCGGCGAAGCGGTCTCGGAGTTCCGCCAGGACGGCAACCCCGTCGAGGAGCTGAACGAGGTCCGGATCGAGCTGCCCGTCGACGCGCACCTGCCCCACGACGCGGTGCCCAGCGAGCGGCTCCGGCTGGAGATGTACAAGCGCCTCTCCGAGGTGCGCACCGACGCCGACGTCGACGCGATCCGCGACGAGTTCCGCGACCGGTACGGCGCCCCGCCGCCGCCGGTGGTGCGGCTCCTCGAGGTGGCCCGCTTCCGGGCGCGCTGCCGCCGGGCCGGCATCTCCGAGGTGACCATCGCCGGCAAGCACGTGCGGTTCGCTCCGGTCGAGCTGCCCGACTCGCGCGTCGTACGGCTCAACCGGGTCTACCCTGGCAGTCTTCTCAAGGCCGGCGTGCGTACGATGCTGGTGCCGCGCCCGCAACCGACCACGTTCGGAGCACCCCCGCTCCGCGACGAGGAGCTGCTGGCGTGGGCGACCCGGGTGATCGACGCGGTGGTCGATCCGTCAGAGACACAGGAGTCACCTTCGTGAAGGTCAACCGTCTGGTAGTCCTCGCCGTGGCCGGCGTCGCCGTGCTCGGTCTGTCCGGGTGCTCGGAGGTCACCGGCGGCCGCGCCGCCAAGGTGGGCGACACCACGATCAGCACCTCCGACGTCGACTTCCTGACCCGGATGCAGTGCGACTCGCTCGACAAGGCCGCGAAGGACCCGGCGCAGGCCGGGCAGGTGCAGACGGTGCCCACCCGGCAGGTCCGCGCCGACATGGTCAACGCCCTGGTGACGTCCGAGGTCGCGGCCCAGCTCGCCGCCGAGAAGGGCACCGACTACGACAAGGCGACCTACCGCCAGGTGATGGAGCAGTTCGAGCCGGTCGTCCAGGAGGTCCCGAAGGCGGACCAGGACCGGTTCCGCGACCTGGTCGGCGGGTTCTACCGCGGGCAGCTCCAGATGTACGCGCTCGCCCAGGAGCAGCTCGCCAAGGCCGGGATCACCAACCCGAGCCAGGAAGTCGTCTCGGACGCCGTGACCGGCATCGAGCAGGACTTCCGCAAGGACCTCGACATCTCCGTGAACCCGGTCTTCGGCCCCGACGCCGCGGGCAACGCCGGTGCCGAGGACGCGTCGCTGTCGCGCCCGGTCTCGGCCTTCGCCAAGCAGGCGGCGTCCGCGAAGCCCAGCGCGGAGTGGGTCTCCGGCCTGCCGGCCGGCCAGCGCTGCGGCTGAGCCGTGACCGGACGGGCTCCTGAGCCGGCCAGCGACCACGGGTCCGCCCTGGTCGAGCTGACCGAGGTGATGGCGCGGCTGCGGACGGGCTGCGCCTGGAAGGCGGGGCAGACCCACACCTCGCTGGTGCGCTACCTGCTGGAGGAGACCTACGAGACCGTCGAGGCGATCGAGAACGGCGACTCCGACCACTTGCGCGAGGAGCTCGGCGACCTGCTCCTGCAGGTGTGGTTCCACGCCGAGATCGCTGCCGAGGACGGTCGCTTCGACATCGAGGACGTCGCCGCGGACCTGGTCGCCAAGCTGCGCCGGCGCAACCCGCACGTCTTCGCTCCCGCGGAGGCCTCGGCGGCGCCTGACGACCCTGAGTCGATCAACGAGCAGTGGGAACGGATCAAGGCCGCCGAGAAGCGTCGCGACGGGCTGATGGACGGCGTACCCGAGGAGCTTCCGGCACTGCTCCGGGCGGTCAAGGCGCTGGACCGGCTGGAACGCGCGGGCGGGGTGCCCCGCTTCGAGTCCGGTACGGACGACCTCGGCCAGCGGCTGCTCGCGCTCGTCGCCGAAGCACGGGTGGCCGGCATCGACCCCGAGCAGGCGCTGCGTGCCGCCGTCCGATCGCTGGCGCCCGGGGACGGACCGGGATCGAGCAACCCGTGAGCCGGGCACTGCTCGTCGTGCTTCTCGTCGGGCTCGGACTCGTCGGGGGCTGCGGCACCCCGGACGACGAGACGACCCGGCCGACCAGGACGGCCACGGTCGCCCCGCAGCTTCCGGAGAACCTGCCCCAGCTGCCCGTCGGAACCGGCGACGTCGCCCCCGGTGACGCCGTGCACGCGCGTGGCCCGCTCCTGATGGTGAACGGCCGCAGGATCCGGCTCGCGCCGCTCCGGGCCGACACGGTGGCCGTCGTGAAGGGCGGCGTGTTCTTCCTCAACGACGACGAGCTCTGGTTCACCGACCTCGATCAGGCCCGCCCGACGGGGTTCGACCAGGTGAGCAGCCTGGTCGCCTCCGAGGACGGCCGCTGGGTCGCTTTCGTCGACCGCGGCCACGGTCCGAAGGACGACCACGGCACCCCGCTGGCGCTCGTCCTCGCGTACGACGCGCAGACCGGCAAGGTGCAGCGGGCGACGTACGAGGGGATGGGCGACCCGGCCACCGACGACCTCGCCGCCCGCTACGCGAAGAGCGCGCCGGCGGTCCTCGGGTTCGACGGCAAGACGATGATCGTGCGCGGGGTCGACGGCGTGCACCGGATCCCGCTGGAGGGCGGCGAGCCCGCGTAGCCACGATCCGGCGCCGTCCGCGGGCCGGGTGCTGCCGGGGATCGGGCACCGGCACGGATAGGCTGGCCGCGCTCGTCCGCTGAACCTCCAGGAGCCCCGAATTGGCAGCCATCGAAGACGTCATCGCCCGCGAGATCCTCGACTCCCGCGGAAACCCCACCGTCGAGGTGGAGGTGATCCTCGACGACGACAGCTTCGGCCGGGCTGCCGTTCCCTCCGGCGCCTCGACCGGCGCGTTCGAGGCGGTGGAGCTGCGTGACGGTGGTGACCGGTACCTCGGCAAGGGCACGGAAAAGGCAGTGAAGGCCGTCGAGTCGGAGATCGCCCAGCGGATCATCGGCCTCGACGCCAGCGACCAGCGCCTCGTCGACCAGGAGATGCTCGACCTGGACGGCACCCCGAACAAGGCGAACCTCGGCGCCAACGCGATCCTCGGCGTCTCGCTCGCGGTCGCCAGCGCCGCGGCCAGCAGCGCCGGCCTGCCGCTCTACAAGTACGTCGGCGGCCCGAACGCGCACCTGCTCCCGGTCCCGATGATGAACATCCTCAACGGCGGCGCGCACGCCGACACCAACGTGGACATCCAGGAGTTCATGATCGCGCCGATCGGTGCGCCCACCTTCCGCGAGGCGCTCCGGATGGGTGCCGAGGTCTACCACTCGCTGAAGTCGGTCCTGAAGAAGCAGGGGCTGGCCACCGGCGTGGGTGACGAGGGCGGCTTCGCCCCCGACCTGAGCAGCAACCGCGCCGCGCTCGACCTGATCGCCGACGCGATCGGCCAGGCCGGGATGACCCTGGGCACCGACGTGGTGCTCGCGCTCGACGTCGCCGCGAGCGAGTTCTACTCCGAGGGCACCTACGCCTTCGAGGGGGCGAAGAAGTCCGCCGCCGAGATGACCGCGTACTACGCCGACCTGGTCGCGTCGTACCCGATCGTGTCCATCGAGGACCCGCTCAACGAGGACGACTGGGACGGGTGGAAGACCATCACCGACCAGCTCGGATCGAAGACCCAGCTCGTCGGTGACGACCTGTTCGTCACCAACGTGGAGCGGCTGCAGCGCGGCATCGACGGTGGCCAGGCCAACGCGCTCCTGGTCAAGGTCAACCAGATCGGCTCGCTGACCGAGACCCTCGACTCCGTCGACCTGGCGCACCGCAACGGCTACCGCTGCATGATGAGCCACCGGTCCGGCGAGACCGAGGACACCACCATCGCCGACCTCGCGGTGGCGACGAACTGCGGCCAGATCAAGACCGGTGCCCCGGCCCGGTCCGAGCGGGTGGCGAAGTACAACCAGCTGCTCCGCATCGAGTCCGAGCTCGCCGACGCGGCCCGGTACGCCGGCCGCGGCGCGTTCCCGCGCTACCAGGGCTGAGCGAACCGGGAGACCCGGGAGAACCATGGCGCAGGACCGTCGCAAGCCGCCGCGCGGGGGGGCACCCCGCAACACCCGACCCGGTCAGCGGGGCGGGGCGGCGCGCTCGCGGCGACCCGAGCAGGCGCTCCCGCGCGCCCGGTTCACCAACCGGGCGGCGATCCTGCTCGTCGTCTTCGCCGTCCTGGCGGTCTCCTACGCATCCTCGATGCGCGCCTACCTGCAGCAGCGCTCGCACATCAACGACCTGCACGCGCAGATCGCGCAGTCGAAGGCCGAGATCGCTCAGGCCGAGCGCGAGAAGCGCCGCTGGCGCGACCCCTCGTACGTCGAGCAGCAGGCGCGCGCCCGGTTCGGTTGGGTGCTCCCCGGCGAGGTGGGCTACCAGGTGATCGACCACGACGGCGAGCCGCTCACCGGGGACGACGAGCTGACCGACCCGGCGTCCGTCGCGCCGGCGAAGCCGAGAGCGTGGTGGGACAAGGTGCACGAGTCGATGGACGCCGCCGACCACCCGGAGAAGCTCGTGAAGCCGGTGCCCGCCACCAGGATCACGCCGCCGCCCACCGCGGACGGCCAGTGATGGGCATCGATCCTGCCGACGAGCGCGCGATCCACGAGCAGCTCGGCCGGCCGCCCCGGTCCATCCACGCCGTCGGGCACCGGTGCCCGTGCGGCAACCCCGACGTCGTCACGACCGAGCCGAGGCTCGACAACGGGACGCCGTTCCCGACCACGTTCTACCTGACCTGCCCCCGCGCGGCCTCGGCGATCGGGACGCTCGAGGCCTCCGGGCTCATGAAGGACATGAGCGAGCGGCTGGCGGCCGACGAGGAGCTCGCCGCCGGCTACCGCTCCGCGCACGAGGCCTACCTGGCCGCGCGCGAGCAGATCGAGCGCGAGGCCGGCCTGGACGTGCCCGAGATCGCCGGCATCTCGGCGGGCGGCATGCCCGACCGGGTCAAGTGCCTGCACGTGCTCGCCGGCCAGTCGCTGGCCCAGGGCCGCGGCGTGAACCCGCTCGGCGACGAGGTGCTCGACCTGCTCGGGGCGTGGTGGGACAAAGGGCCGTGCGTGGGCGAGACGCCGGAGCCCCCCGCACCGTCCGTCGAGCCTGTCGAGACGTCGGAGCCTCCCGTTGGTTGAGGAGGGCGCGCAGCGCCCGTCTCGAAACCCCACCCGCGTCGCCGCGTTCGACTGCGGCACCAACTCGCTGCGGCTGCTCATCGCGGACCTCGACCTGACCTCGGGTGACCTGGTCGAGCATGTTCGCGAGATGCGGATCGTGCGGCTCGGGCAGGGCGTCGACCGGACCGGCAGGATCTCCGCGGAGTCGATGGAGCGGGCGCTGGCGGCGCTCGACGAGTACGCGATGCTGGTCACCGAGTACGAACCCGACGTGATCCGGTTCTGCGCCACCTCGGCCGCCCGGGACGCGGAGAACGCGGCCGAGTTCGTCGAGGCGGTCCGCACCCGGATCGGCGTCGCGGTCGAGGTGATCGCCGGCGACGAGGAGGCGCGGGCGTCGTACGAGGGTGCGACGCGGGTGCTGGTCGACGCGACCAGCCCGTGCCTGGTCCTGGACATCGGAGGTGGGTCGACCGAGCTGATCCTGGGGTCGGCCGACGGCGAGGTCGAGCTCGAGCACTCCCTGGACATCGGCTCGGTGCGGCTCACCGAGCGCCACCTGCACTCCGACCCGCCGACGGCCGCCGAGGTGGCGGAGCTGCGGGCCGACGTGGATGCCGTGCTCGACACCTGCCGGGTGGATCCCGCGCGGGCGCACACCGTCGTCGGCGTCGCCGGCACGGTCACGACCCTCGCGGCCGGGGTCCTCGGGCTGCCGGCGTACGACCGGGACCGGATCCACCTGGCCGAGCTCGCCGTGGACGACGTCTACGCCACCGTCGAGTCGCTGGTCGCTATGTCGGTCGCCGAGCGTCGCGCGCTGGGCTACATGCACCCGGGCCGCGCCGACGTGATCGGTGCCGGCGCCCTCATCCTCGAACGCATCCTGCGCCGTGCGACGGTGTCGACCCTGGTCGTCTCCGAGTCCGACATCCTCGACGGGATCGCGTGGAGCGCGGCGAGGAGCGCCGGCCGATGACCACGATCATGACCACCGTCCGCACCTTCATGAAGCACCGCGGGCAGGACGTCGCCGCCGGGCTGACGTACTACTCGATGCTGGCGATCTTCCCGGCGCTCCTCGCGCTGCTCTCGCTGCTGGGACTGGTCGGCGAGGCCGACGCTGTCGTCAAGGCGGTGGTCAACGTGCTGGAGCCGCTGGTCTCGGCCAGCACGCTGGCCGACATCGAACCGACCCTGAACAGCATGGTGCGCTCGTCCGGGGCGCCGCTGACGTTCGCGATCGGTGTGATCGCGGCGTTCTGGTCGGCGTCGAGCTACGTGAGCTGCTTCGGCCGCGCGATGAACACCGTGCGCGAGGTCGAGGAGACCCGGCCGTTCTGGAAGCTCAAGCCGTTGATGCTGCTGATCACGGTGCTGTCGGTGGTGATGATCGCGCTGGCGCTGTTCATCGTCGTCGCCTCGGGGCCGATCGCGACGTCGCTGGCCGACGAGCTGGGCGTCCAGCAGAACGTCGTCGACATCTACGAGATCGCGAAGTGGCCGGTGCTCGCGATGGTCGTCGTGCTCGTGGTCGCGCTGCTGTTCAAGGCGACCCCGAACGTGCGCACCGGCGGGTGGTACCGGCTGCTCTCGCTGGGGTCGTTCCTGGCGCTCCTGCTGTGGGTCGTGGCGTCGGCCGGGTTCGCCTTCTACGTCGCGAACTTCAACTCGTACAACCGGACCTACGGATCGATCGCCGGCGTGATCATCGGCCTGATCTGGCTGTGGATCACGAGCCTGGCGCTGGTGTTCGGCGCCGAGCTGGACGCGGTGCGCGACCGGGCCAAGAAGCAGCGGGCTGCCGGCGTACCGGTGCCGACCGACCCGCTGCCCGACGACGACGCCGCCGTGATG
>FTBU01001284.1_pt1 | contig 10856 bp, 8 predicted proteins | sample 1639351 | NCBI WGS metagenome assembly FTBU01 (sample SAMEA3914864, study PRJEB12502) | metagenome | biome: forest; material: soil | place: USA | collected 2012-03-12 | depth 0.3 m | reverse complement strand
CGACAGGGCAAGGCGTCCCAGCGCGCGGGCGCCGGGCGGGGCAGCCGGCGCCCGCCTCGCTCCAGCGGCGGCACTGCCATGCGCCAGGCGACCCGCCATCGCTCGCGCAGCTCACGCACCCGCAAGCGCCCTCCGGATAATCACAGGTGATGTCGAGCTGGGTGCACGGGCTGTCCACCTTGACCGCGTCGAACGTCGCGGCGCATCGCTGAGGCTGGATGCCGCACCCCGGATCAGGCCGGCCAACAATCCAGCGGAACGCGGGGTTCGCCTCATCGGCGGCGCAGATCGCGAAGGTTGTGCAGCGCGTATAAGTGTTCCCACCGTATTCGCAGGCGAGAGTTGTGCCTGGCGGACCCATGCACGGCTCGCCGTCGGCTGGTACGGCCGCAGGGCACCGCGATCCCGCGTCGGCGACAACCCCGGAGCCGTCGTCGTCGGATCCGCGTGAGGTAGCGTGACAGGAGGTCAGGAGCAGCACTGTGAGCGTGAGGGGACGCATGCAACAGAGTACCTGCCAAACCAGTGCAGTCCGACACAATACGAGCACGGCAGATGTTTCTCCCTTCACCTCCGGGCCTCAGGTTTGCCAGACCGCTCCGCAGTCCCTACAAAAGTGAGAACGGGCGCGTCAGGAGGCCGCGATGGATGTCGGGGCGACGTTGAGCGGGCTGCGACAGTGGGCGGCGCTTCCGGCGGGCGGCCGGTCGCACGTGGCGCGAGGGTTTGCGCGGGCGGTCGCCATCCGGGCGCACAACATTGCGGCGCTCCGATTCGTCCTCCCGCAGGGGGCCTTTCGGACGTCGCCGGATGAGGAGGCGGAGGTACGGCGGCGGCTCTTCGCGCTGTACGCGGCCGACTATCGCAACGTGAAGGATGGCGTCTATCCGGAGAGCCTGGCCGACGGCTTCTCCTGGTGGGATCTCCTGAAGAGCTACCCGCGCCTCATTCGAGACGCTCCGCTCATGCGGCGGCACGCGTTCGCCAAGGTGTACGACGATCTGCCGGACGATGCCGCCGGCTACCCGAAATACTACCGGCGGAACTTCCACTTCCAGACCGACGGCTACCTGGGCTCCGACTCGGCGGCGATCTACGAATCGCAGGTCGAGCTCCTCTTCGCCGGGTCCGCCGGGGCCATGCATCGGCAGGTGCTGCCGCCGCTCGTGCGGGAGCTCCGCGAACGCCCGAAGCCGAGGATCCTCGATCTCGCCTGCGGGACCGGGCCGGTGCTGCGGATGCTGCACACCGCCTTGCCGCACGCGCAACTCTTCGGCGTGGATCTGAGCCCGCACTACATCGCGCGGGCGCGGGAGAGGCTCGGCGACGTGATGCCGCTCTCGCTCGTGGTCGAGAACGCAGAGACGCTGCCTTTCGTGGACGGGTACTTCGACGCCGTGACGAACGTGTACCTGATGCACGAGCTCCCTCCCGACGTGCGCGATCGTGTGTTGCGCGAGGTGGCGCGGGTGCTCGTCCCCGGCGGCCTGTTCGTGCTCGCCGACAGCGTGCAGATCGCGGACGCGCCGGCCATCGCGCGCCAGCTCGACTCGTTCCCTGTGAGGTTCCACGAGCCCTTCTACCGGCAGTATTCGCGGGACGACATGGCGGCGCGTCTCCGTCGGGCCGGATTGGAACCCATCGACACACAGCAGCACTTCCTGACCAAGGTGACCGTGTGCCGTCAGCGCGCGGCGTGAGCGAGTGACGCTTTTGGTCCGTCACCGCTGACTTTGCGGGCGGCGTGGGGCACCGGAACCACCCGGATTCACGGGATCACGGGCTCCAGCACTCCCCGGACGCGTGGCGCACTGCTTGCACAAGCCATGCATCGGTACCGGTCGCGCGACGGTGCGCGAAGGGAGCGTCCGATGCACGCGTTGCAGCACTCGCAGCCGACGCCAGCAGCACCGCTGGACGCCCGGACCGAGCACGACGAACTCCGCCGCAGCACGCACGATCTGTATCTGCTGCTGGGCGCGCTGGGCGAGCGGTTGTTCCTCGAAGCGCTCGCGCTCTGCGACACCGAACAAGAAGCGGCGGCATGGGCGTCGGCCAACCTGGTCCGATCACTCGAGGAGCGGCGCTTGCTCGCTCGAGTAGCGGTCGCGCCGTAGTAGAATCACGACAACAACGTCAGGTGAGCCAAGGTGGTAGTTTCACGCTGCATGCGCGTGCGCTCCATCGGTCAGCAGCCCCTCATCGACGTGATCGCACCCGCCAGTGCCTTCGACACGGCTTCGTTCCAGGCCAGTGTGGCCGTGCTTCAAGCGGCGAACATCCGGCTGCGCTTCCGATCGGACATCTCCACGCGGACTGGCTTTCTTGCCGGATCCGACGAGCGTCGGCTGGAAGAATTGCTGGCCGCCCTCGACGCGCCCGACTCCGACGTTATCTGGGCCGCGCGGGGTGGGTACGGTGTGACACGCTTGTTGCCCCAAGTCCCGGTGGAGCGAATCCGAGACGCGGGGAAGATCGTGATCGGCTTCTCGGACGTCTCGGCGTTGCATGCGCGTTGGCTCGCGGCGGGCCTGCCATCGATCCACGGCAGCATGGTGGCCCGCTTCGGACAGGAGCCGCCTGATGTCCAGGCGCGACTGCTGTCGCTGCTGGCGTCGGGCGAGGCACCGGCGCCGCTGAGTGGGAAGGGGCTCGTGCCGGGCGTCGCGGAGGGTCTGCTCACCGGCGGCAACCTGATGGTCCTGAGCGCGCTGTGTGGCACGCCGTACCAGCCTGATCTCCAGGGTTGCGTGCTGCTGCTTGAGGAAGTGGGCGAGCGCCCATACCGGATCGATCGGCTGCTGGTGCAGTGCGCGCAGGCGGGGCTGTTCAAGGGCATCGCCGGGATCGCGGTCGGCGAGTTCAAGGACTGCGAGCAGGCGGACGGGTCCGCAACGTCCGCCCAAGTGCTCGCGGAGCACCTCCCCAAGCTGGGTGTCCCGGTCCTGACGGGGCTCCCGGTGGGACATGGGGTCGTGAACATGGCCGTACCGTTCGGTCGCAGGGTGCGGCTGGACGTGGATGCCGGCGCGCTCACGTTTCTGGAACCGCTATTTTCGTCCGAGCGGTAGTGCGAAGGCGCACGGGCCATTTGTTCGGGTATTGTGGCGTGACCGTCATGAATTCATAACAATCGCTCGATCATGTCAGATTTTCATGACACGCTCCCTGCCAATTGTCGGTGGGCACCGCACCGGATCGTGCGATCTGTACGGCGAAAATGCGCGCTGTGGCGGCGACACGCCATATCAGTGACAACCCGACATACGATCGTTGCCTGAGGCGCGATGGGGAAATACTGATATCCTCGCGCTCGGGGTAACTCATGACCATGTGCCGGTCAACACCACAGCGCTCCACGCTGGTTACAATCCTCTGTGTCATGGCAGCCGGCTGCCATGACGTCGTGCCCCCGCCGACCATCTACACTCCGCCTCCGGAGGGGCAGCCGGAGATCCGCGACTGCGGTACCGGCGACATCACCATCGCCGCCGCGCCTGCTGCGTTGGGATCTCCGGGTGGCATCGTGGTCATCGGCTGGCCGGACCACCTGACGTCCTTGACGGTCCTCTACCGCGCGGACGGCCAGGTAGCGAAGACGACAGGCCCCCTGGAGACCGGCACTGGCGGGACGGCGATCGTTGAGCTCCCGGACCTGGCGCCGGGCACGACCTACACGATCCAGGCCCAGGGCATGGCCGGCCCGTCCGAGGGATCCGACAGGAGCGCGTGCGTGGCGCTCACTCTGCCAGCCAGGGCGGATGCGTTGACGATGACCGTCGCGCCGAACAAGAACAATGTGCTCAGCGCGGTAGCCGGTGTGTCCTGCGCTACGGGAATCAAGTCCGTTCGCGTCCGTTTCCGGGCCGACGGCGGCCAGTGGGAAGAGACGCCGACGCGCACGACGCCAGCGGCGACGGGAGGGTCCGCGATCGTCCCGGTGCTCGGCCTGCGCCCCGACACGACCTACACCCTGCTGGCCGCGGGCGAGGATGCGGCCGGGCAGTCGGTGCAGAGCGGCACGTCCACCTTCAAGACGGGGACCCTGCCTCCCGACGTGCTCACGCTGGAGACCACCGGCGCCGGCACGGGCTACACGATGATCTCCAAGGTCGGTACGGGTACATCGCCCAACGAGCGCGAAGCCTTCGTGACGATCGTGGACAGCGCTGGCCAGCCGGTGTGGTACGCGCCGGTGTCGGGCGAAGACTTCCGCCGGCAGCCGGACGGGACGTACACGGTCTCCGCAGGGGATCCGAACCCGCAGATCGAGACGACGGTGGGGGTGGCCCCGTCGATCTATCGCCAGTACGACGTCTTGGGCAACCTGGTTCACACGTGGAGGGCCAGCGGGTTCCTCGGGACGGACGGTCACGACCTGCGCCTGCTGCCGAACGGCGACGCCCTCCTCCTGGGTCTGGAGTTCCGTACGGTCGATCTCTCCACGGACGGAGGCGCCGCGGGCGCGCACGTGCTGGGCAACGTCGTGCAGCGGGTCCGTCCGGACGGCACGGCGTCCTTGACCTGGGACGCTTTCGATAGCGTGGCGCTGGCGGACATGGTGCCCGCCGTCGGCCGTTCCGCGCCGGTGGTCGACTTCACGCACGCCAACGCGCTGGAGACCATGCCGGACGGGAATTACCTCGTCAGCCTGCGCAACGTGAGCCAGGTCGTGAAGATCGACGCGGTGACTGGCGGCGAGCTCTGGAAGCTGGGCGGAGCGGACAGCGACTTCAAGTTCGTCGATGATCCGCTGGGCGGCTTCTCGATGCAGCACGGGCTCGTCGCCCTGCCGGACAATCACCTGCTGCTCCTCGACAACGGGAACGAGCACAATCCGCCCGTGACCCGCGCGGTGGAGTACGAGCTCGACACCGCGGAGCACACAGCGAAGCTGGTCTGGTCGAGCCAGCACACGCCGCGGCTGTTCTGCGTCGGCATGGGGTTCGCCCAGCGGCTTGCGAACGGGCACACGCTCATCACGTACTCAACCTCCTCGCTCGTGCAGGAGGTGGACGAGCATGGCGCCGAGGTGTGGACGCTGAGCGATCCCCAGCCCCTGTTCGGCATCTACCGGGCGTTCCGGATCGACTCCCTCTACTGAGACGGGCGCGATCGCCGGGCTATCGGCTGCTCAACGGTGAATACAGCTCCGAATACTGAAGCGCGGGCTCGCGCACGAGACCGAGCAGGAGAATGCTGCCGGTCAGAAGGACCGCCGATGAGACGGTCATGATCGCGCCGACGGACGCCGTTGAAGACCCGCTGTTCCCGACCAGCCACAGTGTCCCGCCGGTGATCAGCGCTGTGAGGCTCAGCGTGCCGACCGTCACCCCCGTCACGCCCGCCCACATGGGAGCAGCCGTCACCAGTCGCACCGAGGCACCGTCGCGAGGGATCAGGAGCGCGTTCCCGCTGAGGCGCTTCTCGCCCTCGAAGATCGCGTATCGCACCTCTCCGGAGCGCACAGGCCGCAGATCGCACGAGTGATCGGGTGCGAGCGCGAACGGGCACTTGAGCGTCTTGCCCCCGCTGAGCACCTCCACGAAATATTTCTTCCCGATCTCCTCGGCTATCTCGATGTGGAGGGTGCGAGGCTTGCCTTGGGATGTCACCAGGCTCGAGTCGAGGCCCGTGGTATCGACGGGTCGTTCGGCCCGGGCCGCGGAGGACGCACCAAGCCCGCCGCCACCGAGGCCCTTGGCAAAGAACGCCGGCGCCTTCTCGCCAAACGCCTTCCGGATGTCGCGAATGGTCGCGCCCTCGACCTCGGCGGACGCGAGCTGGTGCCCGGACTTGTTCTCGAACAGGCGAATGAACGCGATGTATGCGCCCTCGGACTTTGCCACCGTGCCGGAGATGAACAGCTGCGCCTTCAGCTCGCGCGCGGCCTGGAGCGCGCAGCTCGCTTCGCACGCCTTGCTCGGGTCCACGCCGTTGTCGGCGAGCACTGCCAGCGTCGTCTCGCCGGTCAGCACCGTGTAGCCGTACTCGCTGAGCGCATCCCCGGCGACCGTGCGGATCGACTCCTCGAGCGCATGCTGCCCCGCCGAGTCGAGGTGCGCGTCATGCACGTCCAGCGGCAGGACTGCGAGGACCTTCGCGTCATCAGCCCACGCGGGCGCGGTAGCGAGCAGTACGAGCACAGCCGCGATGGCGGAACGAGATGCTATGGGTGCGGGCACGCGGGCACTCTTCCAAGGGGTCCCCTGGTCGTCAAGCCGCGCGACAGATCCCGTTTCCCGCTGTCGCCCGGGTGTATGGTCCACCGAGGGCAGCGGCTTGCCCTGGAGCGGCGATGTCCTTCGACCTCAGCGTCCCGAACCCTGGCCCGGTGCCGTTCCCGGACGAGATCGATCTCGCGAAGGTGAAACGCATTCACGTCCTCGGTGTCGCGGGTACCGGGATGGGCTCGTTCGCGGGGCTGCTCCAGCGCGCTGGCTATCAGGTGACGGGCTCGGACGAGAACGTCTACCCGCCCATGAGCGAGAAGCTGCCGGAGTGGGGCATCCGGGTCATCCCCGGGTTCAAGCCGGAGAACCTCGACGCCGCGAAGCCGGATCTCGTCATCGTCGGCAATGTGATCCGCAAGGTGAACCCGGAAGCGACCGCGATGCGCGAGCGCGGCTTGCGACAGGCGTCGTTTCCCGCGGCGCTTGGCAAGCTGTTCCTGGAGACGCGACGGCCGGTCGTCGTCGCCGGCACGCACGGCAAGACCACCACGACCAGCCTGCTTGCGCATGTGCTCGCTTCGGCGGGGCGTGATCCGTCATTCCTGGTCGGAGGCGTGCCCAAGAACTTCCTGGAGTCGTTCCACCTGGGCAAGGGCCACGAGTTTGTTCTCGAGGGCGACGAGTACGACACCGCCTATTTCGACAAGGGTCCCAAGTTCCTCCATTACCGCCCGCAGGTCGTGCAGTTCAACGGCGCCGAATTCGATCACGCGGACATCTACCGCGACATGGATCACTACGAGTCCAGCTTCACGCGGCTGTTCGACCTGATTCCGTCTGACGGCTTCCTCGCGGCTTGCGCCACGTTCGCGAATACGGAGCGCCTGGTGAAGGCGGCTCGCTGCCAGGTGGCCACCTATTCGGCGCGCGTATCCGCCGACGTGGTCGCCTCCGACGTCGAGATGGGACCGGACGGATCGCGGTTCACGGTGACCCGGCGAGGCGCGAGGCTCGGGCGCTTCTTTCTGCCGATGCACGGCCTCCACAACGTCGAGAATGCCACCGGCGCAACGGCGGTGGCGCTGCACGTCGGGCTGTCGCCTGCGGAGATCGAGCACGGTCTCGCCACGTTCGCGGGTGTCCGGCGCCGGCAGGAGTGGGTCACGACCGGCGGGGGCGTCGCGCTCGTGGACGACTTCGCGCACCACCCGACCGCTGTCATCGAGACGATCGCCGCGATCGCCGCGCGCTTTCCCGGGCGGAAGCTCTGGGCCTTGTTCGAGCCGCGATCGAACACCGCCAGCCGCGCCATTCACCAGCACGACTACGAGCGCGCGTTCGATCTGGCGCAGGAGATCGTCCTCGCGACTCCGAAGAAGATCGACGGGCTCGCGCAGGGGCAGGCGATGGACGTGGCCGCGCTCGCGTCTGCGCTGAACGCGACGGGCCACCACGCCCGTCACTTCGGATCGGCCGATGAGATTGCTCAGGTCGTACTGACGGAGGCGAAGTCAGGCGACGTCATTCTGGTGATGAGCAATGGCGCGTTCGGTGGCGTCGTCGGTAAGCTGAAGACCGGTCTGCAAGGGAGAGCCGAATGACGGTGCGCCCGTATCTGCTCGCACTCCTGCTCGCCTGCGGCTGCGCCTCGCACAGGCCGTTCGTCGTCGGGCAGACGCTGGATCTGCAGCTCCCGGCGATGGACGGCGGCGAAGTCGATCTCACGAAGTACCGCGGGCAGGTGGTGCTGCTGGATGTCTGGGCGTCCTGGTGCCACCCCTGCGCGGAGGCCGTACCGTTCTACGCCGACCTCCAGAAGCGGCTCGGCGGGCGCGGGCTGCGGGTCGTCGCCGTGAACATCGACGCGGATCCGCGCGCTGCCCAGGCCTTCCTCGCCGACGTGTCCAAGGGCGACACCCCGGTGCTTCGCGATGGCAAGGTCCAGAAGATCCCCGCCGCTGATCTGGACGTCGGGCACTCCCTGGTTCAAGCACGCGATCCGGAGGGCAAGCTGGTGACCGCGCGGTTCAAGCTCCGCCGGATGCCGAGCATGCTGCTGCTGGATCGGACCGGTACAGTCCGCAAGGCGCACGACGGGTTCGATGCCGACGACATGGCGAAGATCGAACACGAGGTCGAGGAGATGCTGGCCGCGAAAGGGACGTAACGAGCGGTGGTGAGCTCGCGTCGGCTGCTGGCACGCCGGCCAGCAGGCGGAGCGGCCTGGCCAACTACTCCAGCCAGTTCGCCCAGGTGCGCGGATTGCCGCCGGCCTCGTGCTGCATGTAGACGACGTACGCGACCGTACCCGCGGGATCGAGCCCGACGGAGATATCGCGCACGTTCTGCGGCTGATCCGCGAGACCCGCCGTGGGCGAGGCTTCATCGATGGCAAGAGGCGTCTGCCAGGTGGGTGCGCCCTTGCCGAACTTCAGCGTGTTCGCCCAGATGCGCGTGAACGTGCCGCCCGCGTCGTAGTCGGCCCAGGATGCGACGGCGACTCCCTGATCATTGATGTCGACCGAAAGCCACCAGCATTTCCGCTTCGGACCGTCGAGACTGACCAGCGCGGGGGTGGACCATTGCGTGCCGTCGAAGAACGAGCCGGATACGACGCCCGAATACGAGTCGGAGCCGCCCGCGGTTCGCCGCCAGATGAGCACGGCCTGCCCCGCAGTGTTCACCGCCAGCGCGGCGTTGGGATAGAACGCGAGACTGCTCTCCGGAATGACGACTGGCGGGCCCCAGTCGCCGCTGAAGGGACGCGCTCCCAGCCCGCCCGAGTCTTGCCAGGCCGCCATGCCTTTCGTTCCGCGCATGGCGACAATCGGGCCGGGCGCATTTGTTCCTGTGAAGAGGTTCTTCTTCGCGCCGGCAGTGATTGTTCCTCCCGAGATGCTCGCGGGCTGCGCCACCGCGTTCGTTCCGTCCGCCCAGCCGAACAGCGCCGTGCCCGACGCACCCGCGGCCACGGTGACGGCTGATGTTTCGAAGGAGGTATTGGCATCGAGCTGCTGCGCCGTCGACCAGGTTGTCCCCCCGGCCGACGCGCTCGCATAGACGCCGCGACCGTCACCCCAGAGCGCGACGGCCTGGCCATTGTCGTCCGCTACGACGGCACGGGTTTGGCTCATTTGCGGCGTGGACGAAGTCGTGGCGTCCAGGCGGACGATATCCGACGCCGCCGGAGCGATACCGGGATGAAAACGCACGGCGCGCATGCTGCGAGTCGGGCTCGCAGTGCCGTTGTCCGCGCCGAAGAACACGATCGGGTCGCCCGTCGAGCCGATGGCGATCTGCGGATACGAGGCGACCGGCCAGCCAGCGATCGCCGGGATCGCCAGCGGGTTGGCCCACGCGCCGCCCCCAGGTCGCGAGGTCACCCATACGGTCGATGTCTTCGCGGAGTCATTCCACTCGTACCACGTCACCCAAGCGGAGCCATGTGGACCCAGCGCGAATCGAGGCGCGTCCGACTGCAATGGGCGCGCACCGTCGATTTGCACCGGGCCGTGCCACTTCCAGTTGGAAGGATTGCCGACACCGCCGTCGGTCGTGCCGTTACTTCCCTGAAGGCCGTCGATGACAGCGCAGGAGGTGCCGAGCATGACGAAGAGCGCGATGTGACGGGGCTTCACTGTGACACCAGCTTGTACACACCCGCGCCGCCGAGCCCGAGCGCGATCGCGTAGCCAGCGACCGGGACGAAATCGATGGCCTCGAGCCTGCCGTTTCGGCTGGAAGCGGCTTGGGTGTCGAATCCGGCGCTGGCGCCTCCGACAAGGGCCGCGGCGCCGATCGCAATCCATGCCCAGGCCGCGCTCGGCGACTGCGTTCGCATCGCCTTCGGGGGAGGTTCGATGGCTTCGCGCGGCACTGGCTGGGCCTGCGCGACGGGCACCGGGGCACGATCGACGAAGGCCAGGGCGATGTCTGCTTCGTTCCCGGCCGATACGGTGATGTCCTGCGCCACGTCATCGCGGCCGGTGCTTCGGCAGACGAGATGGGTTGCACCGGCCGGGATCTCGAGCGTCGTGGACCGCGCCCAGCCTACGGTCGTGCTGACGCCTGCCACTTCGCACTCGGCATCCACGTTGGTCGTCAGGCGCAACTTGCCGGGCAGGGGGCTGGACGCGATCGGGGCGGCCGCCGTGGTCGCCTCGGCGATAGGAGGCTTCGCGGGCTCATCCGCCGCTGTCAGGAGTCCTGATCGCGCGAAGAACTTCTCGGTGCGTTCGGTGAACTGGCGTCGCAGCGCCTTGGTGTTCGCACCCTCCATGCGTTCAGAGGCGAGGATCCGGCCGGTGTTCGTCGCGACCGCGCGAACCGAGGCCACCAGTTCGTCGTCCACGAACTGCACAGTGCCGCTGATGAAGACGTCGACCTTGAGCTCGCGGGCCGTCGCGACGTGGCACTCCTTCTCGTCACACTTCTCGGGATCCACGCCATTGTCCCGCATGAGGGCGTAGGTGTTCTCGCTCGTGAGCACCGTCCAGCCCTTGCCGAGCGCCTCCGCCGCCGAGTCGCGGAGCAGCTCCTCCAGCGAGGCGCGGGCTGCGTCGTCCATGCGTCCCTTCGTGTTACGCACGTCCAGCGGGAGCACCGCGAGCAGCTTCTCCGCCGCCAGCGCACGCCGCTCTGTCAGGCCCGCGAGCGCGCCGAGGACGAGCACCAGGGTTGTGG
>FTBU01000838.1_pt1 | contig 10944 bp, 12 predicted proteins | sample 1639351 | NCBI WGS metagenome assembly FTBU01 (sample SAMEA3914864, study PRJEB12502) | metagenome | biome: forest; material: soil | place: USA | collected 2012-03-12 | depth 0.3 m | reverse complement strand
GTCCTCGACCCATCCCCGATCCGATGCTGAGCAGGCAGCCGGAATGAAAGGGATGTCCGATGACGCACGACGAGCAGACTGTGAAGCCCGGTCCGACCGGGTCCGGGAACGATCACGCGGGAGCTGCCGCGCCCGCCACGCTCCACAGCGCCGCTGACCCGGGGCGGGGCCGGCGGTCGCTCGCGGCGGCCGCCGTCGTCGGCCTGGTGGCCGGGCTGGTCGGCGGTGGTGCCGTAGCCGGTACGGCCTGGGCGATCGACGGCTCCGGCCCGACCACGGCATCGGGCTCGAGCGCCTCGGCCGCGCCGGTCGACGTCCACGGCTCCACCACGGGATCGGCCGCCGACGTCGAGCAGGTCGCCAAGGCGGTCACGCCGAGCGTCGTACTGTTGAAGGTCCAGGGCAGCGGGGTCGCGGACGAGGGGAGCGGCGTGGTTCTCTCCTCGAACGGGCTGATCCTCACCAACAACCACGTCGTCGCGGCCGCCGCGAACGGTGGCTCCGTGCGCGTCGAGCTCGACGACGGGAAGACCTACCGGGGGACGATCGTGGGACGCGACCCGGTCACCGACCTGGCCGTCGTCCGCGCCGACGGCGGGAGCGGGTTCACCGCGGCCTCCATCGGCAGCTCCGCGAACCTCGAGGTCGGCCAGCCCGTCATCGCCATCGGAGCTCCGCTCGGACTCCAGGGCACGGTCACGACCGGCATCGTCAGCGCGCTCGACCGACCGGTCGTCAGCGCGGGCGAGGGCGGAGGCCAGTCCTCGGTGACGGACGCGATCCAGACCGACGCCGCGATCAACCCCGGCAACTCCGGCGGCCCTCTGGTCGACGCCCGGGGCCGGGTCGTCGGCATCAACTCCTCGATCGCCAGCCTGAACCAGTCCGCCGACGGGTCACAGGCCGGTTCGATCGGGCTCGGGTTCGCGATCCCGATCGACGAGGCGATGCGGGTCGCCCACGAGATCGAGGCCGGCAACCCGGTCAGCCATGCCCAGCTCGGGGTCTCGGTCAGCGACTCGCAGGAGCCGGCAGGCGCCCGGGTCGGTGACGTGACTGCGGGTACGGCGGCCGCGCGGGCCGGCCTGCGCAGCGGTGATGTCGTGACCCGGGTCGACGGGCAGGTCATCGACTCCGCCGACGGCCTGGTGGCGGCCATCCGCACCCAGGCGCCCGGGGACACGGTGACCCTGACCTACGTCCGCGACCACAGCACCCACACCGCGCAGGTGGTCCTCGGCAGCGACCAGCCCACCACCTGAGCCACCGATGGCCACCGAGCCCTCACCGCCCCCACCGCACACACCCACGGTCATCGGTGCGGCAGCCTCCGCGGCCGACCCCCGGTCGCCGAGGCCCGCCCGGTCCGCACCGCTGACAGCTCCGCTGGCCGTTGCCGAGATCCTGATCGTGCTCAGCCTCTCGCTGGGCCGGTCCGCGGTGTACGCCGTCGTGCACCTGGTCGCGGCGGCCACGGCTCCCGGAGGGCTCGCCGGGCAGCGGGCCGTGTTGAACGGCAGCCTCGCCCCCGGCCGGCCGTGGCTGGACCTGGTGCTGCAGCTGATGTCGCTCGCCTTCTCGGTCGCGCCCGTCGCGCTCGCCGGCTACCTCCTGATCCGATCGGGCGACAGCCTGCGACTGACCTGGTTCGGCGGGGACCGCGTGCTGGTCGCCCGCGACCTGCTTCGTGGCGCAGGACTGGCGGCCGGGGTCGGCGCCCTGGGCATCGCGTTCTACCTGGTCACCCACGCGCTCGGCCTCGACCTGACCGTGGTTGCGGCCGCGCTGCCCGACATCTGGTGGAGCATCCCGGTGCTCGTGCTGTCCGCGCTGGCCAACGCCGTGAACGAGGAGTTCGTCGTCCTCGGCTTCGTGCTGGTCCGGCTCCGCCAGCTCGGCCTCCGGGAGCCCGTCGCGATCGGCGCGGCCGCTCTCCTGCGCGGCAGCTACCACCTCTACCAGGGGTTCGGAGGGTTCCTCGGAAACGTCGCCATGGGCGTGCTCTTCGGCTGGCTGTACCGGCGCTGGGGACGCCTCACGCCGCTCGTGCTCACCCACACCCTCCTCGACGTCGGCGCCTTCGTCGGATACGGCGTCCTCGCCGGCCACGTGTCCTGGCTCCCGACCTGATCACCTGCCGGTGGTGGTGACGGCCCGCCCAGCAGAATGGCGCCATGGTCAGCATCGAGTTCGAGGGCAAGCGCCCGACCGTCCATCCCGAGGCCTTCGTCGCGCCGACCGCGACCCTGATCGGCGACGTGACCGTCGAGAAGGGCGCGAGCATCTGGTACGGCGCGGTGCTCCGCGCCGACATCTGCACGATCGTCGTACGCGAGGGCGCCAACGTGCAGGACAACTCGGTGCTGCACGCCGCCCCCGGCGAGACCCTGGTGATCGGGCGCAACGCGACCATCGGCCACGGCTGCGTCGTGCACTGCGCCGAGGTCGGCGAGCAGGCGCTGGTCGGGAACGGCTCGACGCTGCTCGACCACGCGGTCGTCGGCGCACGCACCCTGGTCGCCGCCGGCTCGGTCGTCACGCCCGGCACCCAGCTCCCCGGCGGCATGGTCGCGGCGGGCATCCCGGCGAAGCCCACGAAGCCGATCGAGGGCACGTCATCGGAGTTCTGGGTCGAGCAGAACCCGCCGTACTACCAGGAGCTCGCGCAGCGCCACCGCGACGGCGCGAAGGAGGTCGTCGCGTGAGCGTCCGCGTCGAGACCGACGGCCCGGTCACCACCGTCGTCCTCGACCGCCCCGACGCCCGCAACGCCGTGGACGGCCCGACCGCGGCGGGGCTGGCCGACGCGTTCCGTGCCTTCGACGCCGACGACAGCCAGAGCGTCGCGGTCCTGTACGGCGACGGCGGCACGTTCTGCGCCGGCGCGGACCTCAAGGCGATCGGCACCGAGCGCGGCAACCAGGTGACCGAGCCCGTCGAGGGAGCCGACGGCCCGATGGGCCCGACCCGGATGCGGTTGTCGAAGCCGGTGATCGCCGCGATCGAGGGGTACGCCGTCGCCGGCGGCCTCGAGCTCGCGCTCTGGTGTGACCTGCGGGTGGCCGCCGGCGATGCGGTGCTCGGTGTGTTCTGCCGGCGCTGGGGTGTGCCGCTGATCGACGGCGGCACGGTCCGGCTGCCGCGACTGATCGGCACCAGCCGGGCGATGGACCTGGTCCTCACCGGCCGCCCGGTCGACGCCTGGGACGCCGAGCGGATGGGGCTGGTCAACCGCGTCGTGCCCGTCGGCACCGCCCGCGCCGAGGCCGAGGCGCTCGCGCACCAGCTCGCCGCGCTCCCGCAGGTGTGCCTCCGCCAGGACCGGCTCTCGCTGCTCGAGCAGGAGGGACTCACCGAGCCGGACGCGATGGCGAACGAGCTGCGCCACGGACTCGTCTCGCTGGCGAGTGGGGCGCTCGAGGGTGCCCAGCGGTTCGCGTCGGGCGAGGGACGCCACGGTCGATCCTGACGGGTCCACGAGCTTCACCTGGAGGGGGTGAAGCCCTCACCGCACCGGCGCCTCGTCCAGGCACACCGCCACGAGCTGAGCGCCGCCGTCGTGGACGAACACCCGCCAGCCGGTGTCGAAGGACACGAACCGGAGACGACCCTGGGCGGAGCGCACGACCGCCGAGAGCGGTTGCGCGTCGTCGAAGCCGGTGACCGAGCAGTCGTGCTCGGCCAGCACCTTGACCACGCGCGAGGGCTGGTCGTCGACCGGGTGGTCGGCGTACCCACCCGGCCGCGCGTCCGCGACGGTCTGCGCGGTCCAGCCGGCGGCGGCGATCGACCCGACGAGCGTGACCTTCACCGCCGTCAGGGCGTGCCGAGCAGAACGAGGGAGCCGGTGCGGCATGGGTCCTCCTGGGCCAGTCGTACGCGCGCGTCCCCCCACGGGCCGCGCGTTCCCCCTCCGCCCGTACCAACGAGGAGGGGTGCGCGGAGGTGACGCACGACGTGCGCGAGGATGGGGACATGCCGCACCCCAGCACCTGGTTCCAGTCGCCGGACCATGCCCAGCAGAGCCTGGGCGAGCACGGCTACCTCGCCGACCCGGCGACGGCCACGACGGCGTACCTCGCCGGCGCTCTGGAGAAGCCGCTGCTCGTCGAGGGCCCCGCCGGCGTCGGGAAGACCGAGCTCGCGAAGGCGGTCGCGCGCGTGACCGGCGCCGACCTCGTCCGGCTGCAGTGCTACGAGGGCCTCGACGAGGCGCGCGCGCTCTACGAGTGGAACTACAAGAAGCAGCTGCTGCGCATTCAAGCCACCGGCGAGCAGTCGTGGGAGCAGACCCACGACGACATCTTCACCGAGGAGTTCCTGCTCACCCGGCCACTGTTGACCGCGATCCGGCGCGAGCAGCCGACGGTGCTGCTGGTCGACGAGGTCGACAAGACCGACGTCGAGGTCGAGGGCCTGCTGCTCGAGGTGCTGTCGGACTTCCAGGTCACGATCCCCGAGCTCGGCACCGTCGTGGCGGTACGCCGGCCGTACGTCGTCCTGACCTCCAACGCGACCCGCGAGCTGTCGGAAGCGGTCAAGCGGCGCTGCCTGTACCTGCACCTCGAGTACCCGGACGCCGAGCGCGAGCGGGAGATCGTCACCAGCCAGGTGCCCGACCTCGACACCCGCGTCGCGGAGCAGCTGGTCGCCACCGTCGGCCGGCTGCGCGACCTCGACCTGAAGAAGGCGCCGTCCATCGCGGAGTCCGTCGACTGGGCGCGCACGCTGGTCGCGCTGGAGATCGGCGAGCTCGACGACAAGGCGGTCTCCGACACGCTCGGGGTCGTCCTCAAGCATGCGTCCGACCAGCAGAAGGCCGTGCGGGAGCTGCGGCTGAGGTCGTGAGGCGGCCATGAGCGGACTCGTCGATCGCCACATCGCGTTCCTGGAGGCGCTCCGCGCCGCCGGGCTCCCGGTGTCGCTCGCCGAGGACCTCGACGCGGTGGCCGCACTGCGCGCGCTCGACTGGGACCACCGCGAGGTGGTCCGTGCCGGGTACGCCGCCACGCTGGTCAAGAAGCAGTCGCAGCGGCCGACGTTCGACACGCTCTTCGACGTCTACTTCCCGCGGATGGTCGGCAACGGCGTCGCCGGGGAGCGGGACGAGGACGAGCAGGTCGCCGACAACGCCCAGGCCCTGGCGGCGTTCCGGGACCAGCTCGTCGACGCCCTCGGCGAGGGCGACGAGCAGGCGCTGCTCGACCTCGCGGCCGAGATGGTCGCGCGGTTCGGCGCGATGCCGGGTCGCGGGCCGGGGCTGTCGTCCTGGTCGGCGTACACCGCGCTCCAGCGGGTCGCGCCGACCGAGCTCGTGGACCGGATCGTCGAGGGCCTGCTGGCCGAAGGCCGCGTCGACGACGAGGCACGCCGCGAGGCGGGCCGGCGGATCGGCAGCTTCACCGGCCTGGTCGAGGCCGACGCCCGCCGCCGGATCGCCGAGGAGAAGGGACCCGACCACGTCGCGAACGTCGCGGTCCGACCCTCCATCGAGCGGCTCGACTTCACCGCCGCCCGCCGCGCCGACCTGGACCGGATGCGGCGCGAGATCTACCCGCTCGCGCGCCGGCTCGCGACCCGGCTGACCCAGGAGCACCACGCGAGGCGACGCGGCCCGCTGGACTTCCGGCGTACCGTCCGCGCGTCGGTCTCCACCGGCGGCGTCCCGCTGGTCACCCACCATCGGCCGAAGCGCCCGCACCGCACCGAGCTCGTCGTGCTCTGCGACGTGAGCGGCTCGGTCGCGAACTTCGCGCAGTTCACGCTGCTGCTCGTCTACGCGCTGCGCGACCAGTTCGAGAAGGTTCGCGCGTTCACCTTCATCGACCACGTGCACGAGGTGACCGAGCACTTCCGGCCCGGCGCCGACCCGGCCGACGTACTCACCGAGCTCGCCGCCAGCACCGCGCACGCCGCGCTCTGGGGGCGGACGAACTACGGTCGCGCGTTCGCGAAGTTCGAGGAGTCGTACGCCGACGCGCTCGGCCCCAAGTCGTCACTGCTGATCCTCGGCGACGCGCGCTCGAACTACAGCGACCTCAACCTCGACGTGCTGAAGCGACTGGCCGGTTCGGCCCGGCACTCGTGGTGGCTCAACCCCGAGCACCGCCGGCACTGGGACACCGGCGACTCGGCCGCGACCAGGTACGGCGAGGTCGTGCCGATGGTGGAGTGCCGGAACCTCACCCAGCTCGGCGAGTTCGTGCACGACATCCTCTAGGACAGATATCCCAGCCCACGCAGGCGATCGAGCTCCTCGCGCAGCCCGGGGTGGTCGGCGCTGTCGACCGCGCGGCCGCCGACGACGTACGCGCTCGAGCCGACCGCGTCGGTGCCGTCGAAGACGACGGTGAGCCGGTTCGCGGTCTCGGCGTTCACGAGCGAGCCGAGCTGGGCGACCGGGTCGGCGCGGTCCTCGAGCGCGAGGGCCCGGACGTGCCCGGGCAACCGCGGCACCAGGGCGGCCGGGGCGCCGGCGGTCACCACCTGGTCGACGACGAAGGAGCCCGGCCGGTGGGCGAGGTCGACGGCGGTCGCGCCGCCCTGGCCGCAGCCGACCAGCATCACGTGCGCGCCCGTGGGCACGGCCTCGGCGATGGCGGCGTACGCCTGGTCGGCGTACGCCGTGTGGTCCCCGACCACGAGCCGGAGCCGGCCCTCGCCGGCGGACGGGCCCGGCAGGAAGGCCACCCAACGCCGTGGCGTGACCTCGCGCACCGACACCGAGGCGGGCGCCGTGATCAGTGCGGACATCAGGTCCTCGAGCCCGGAGAGCGTGACGTCTCCACCGGCGGCGGCGCCGGCCTCGTCGGCGCCGTCCACCGCCGGGGCGGCGACGTCGCGCAGCGCCGACCCGAGGTCGACGGCGAAGGGGTCCGCGCCGACCGAGCGGAGTCCGGCCCGCGCAGCGCCCACCCCCGTCTCACCGGTGGTGAGCAGCGAGCGCAGCTGGAGCCCGTCGAGCAGGCCACCACCCCCGGCGACGTGCTCGAGCAGCTCGGGGATCTCGCCGACCAGCTCGTCGAGGTACGCCGCGACGTCGTCCCGGTCGAGCGCGTCGGTCTCGATCAGCCCGGCAGTGACGATGGCGCCGCCGAGCGCGACCTCGGGGGCGAGGTACCTGATCGCGCGGCCCGCGATGGAGCCGAGGGTGCGGGTCGCGACCTGCTGGAGGTCGTCGATCCAGCGGTAGGTGAGCACGGTCGCGCGGACCACCAGTGCGTCGGCGTCCAGCTCGACCGACCGGGCCAGCAGGCCGTGCCGGCCGGTGGTCGCGGCGCGTACGTCGTCGTCGAACCGGTCGAACGTCGGGGGCGCGAGCTCGGCCGACTCCTCGACGGCCGGGTCGCGGAGCACCTGCTCACCGAGGCCGGCGCGGGCGCGCATCTCGGCGCCGGTCCCGTCGAAGAGGTCGGCGAGAACCATCAGGTCGTCGTACCTGTCGGTGTCGGTCATGCGCGCACCTCGGCAAGCACCGGTCCCAGCTCGGCTGCGAGGTCGCCCGGCTCGACCCGGTGCACCTCGACCCGGTCATTGCCGGTCGGTCGGAGCGCGCGCCAGCCGTCCGCGAGGAGCACCCACGACAGGACCCCGACGACCGTGGTGCACTCGCCGGCGACGTCGGCGACCAGCGCCCGCAGCCGGCCGCGGGTCTCGCTGGCGAGCGCGGTCAGGACCGGCACCACCTCGAGGTCGGCGTCGTGCTGTGCCACCAGCACGGACAGCAGGTCCGCGCGATGGCTGCGGACCGCCTCCGCGGCGGCGTCGAGCAGCTCGTACGGCAGGTCGAGGCGGTCGGGTACGCCGGACTCGCCGGTCGGCAGCTCCTCCGGGACGACCGCAACGCGCGCGAGCTCGTCGGCCCAGTGGTCCGCGGGGAACCACGCGAGCTCGAAGACGATGCCGTCGGCGGTCGCGAGCGTCGCGACCACGTCGCCGCGCTGCCGGTGCCAGGCGCGGACCCGGGCCGGCCCGGCGGCCACGTCGAGGTCGAGCGCGACCGTGGGACTCGCGAGCAAGCCGACCGCGCCGAGGAGGCCCTCGTCGACCGCGGTGTCGACCAGCAGGCCGCGACGGGCCAGTGACGACTGCGGCTCGTGGAGCGTGCTGAGCGCGGCGACCAGCTGGCCGGCGTCCGTGTCGCCGGGGGCGGGCCCGAGCCGGCCGCCGAGTCCGGGGGTCTCGGACCGGTCGGCGAGCACGAAGGGAAGCGGAGCGTCGCCGGCGCGCTCAGCCACGAGCTGCAGCTCCGGAAGGGTCAGCGAGACGCGGCGCGGGAGCGCGTCGAGCACGCCGCTCGCGGCCGGGCGCGCGGCGCCGAGGTCGATGGTCGGCATGTCAGAGGCCGGGCAGATCGACGGCCAGCCAGTCCTTGTGACCCGGTGGGGGCGCCGAGAACGGGACACCCTCCTCCGCGAGGTGGTGGCCGCGGCGCTCGGCCTGGGCGATCGCGTCCTTGAGGCGTTCGACCTCCAGCAGGTGCGCCTCGAGCGAGTCCGCGGCGGTGTCGTGGCGGGCGGCAACGTCGCGAAGGCGCGCGGCACGGGCCCTGATCCGGACCGCGAGAGCGTCGGCGGCACGCCCGGTCCAACCGACGCTCTCGGTCCGGGCGACGAGCCGGTCGGCCATCACGCGGATGTCGACCCCCTGCTCGCGCAGCTCGGCGGCCCGTTTGCGCATGCGCTCGGTGTCCCCGTACATGAAGCACCTTCCTCCGAGATAGCCGGGTGCAACGGTCGCCGCATTCCCCGGATCGCCTGTGACGAAACGCGTTTCAGGGTTCGCGGACGATCTGGAACACCTGGCTCGTCACGGTCGTCGGCGGTCCGTCACCGGTCGACAGGAACCCGCCCTCGTGCAGGCTCGCGAGCTGCTCCTGCACCGACGGATCGGTCGACGCGTCCGCCGCGGCCGCGCCGTTCAGGTAGTGCCAGTAGTCGTGGTTGCCGACGACACCTCCGGCGCCGCCGTCGTCGGCGAACGTCACGGTCGTCTGCTGCACGGAGTCCGGGTTGGGCGCGCCGTCGGTGAGGGGTACGACGTCGCCGAGGTGCTCGAGCGACAGCACGTGCGTGCCCGTCGGGAACACCGGCACCTGGGCGGTCGGCGAGCCGGCCGTGACGACGTGCGTGACGTCGAAGTCGCTGCCGTGCCCCAGGATCGCGACCGCCTCCATGCCGCCCATCGAGTGGCCGACCAGCAGCACGGGCTCGTGCCTCCCGACGCCGGCCTGGGCCATCGCGTCGAGGATGCCCTGCTGGTAGCTGTTGTCCCGCCCGGACATCAGCAACAGGTCGGTCGGGAGGTCGCGGACGTCGTGGTCCTGGGTCCAGGGCAGCGTGGTCATGTCGTCGGTGCCGGGCAGGTAGACGATGTGGCGGACGCCGTCCGGCCCGTGGATCGTCTGCACCTCCACGGTGCCGTTCATCGCCGAGTCGGGGCCAGACGACAGTGCGGCGACGTGCTCGAGCTGGCGGACCAGGCCGGCGAGGTCGGACGGCTGGTCGTGCGAGTACGGCACGTGAACTCGCAGCGGTCGCACGCCCGGGTGGCCGTCGCCGCCGTACGCCAGGGCCAGGAGCCCCGAGCGCCGTTGCGGCTCCGTGAACGCGATGGCTCGCTCCATGAGCGGCTGGAACCAGGCCTGCACCTCCTCGTCGCAGGCGTCGAACGCCGCGACCACGGTGCGGGCGACGATCGCGTCCTCCTCCCAGCTGACCGACTCGACCAGGACGCCGTCCGGCCCGGTCGTCGCCGCGACCACCGCCGCCTCGGCGACGGCGAAGCTCGCGGGCGCGAGCGGTGCGGACGCGACCAGGTCCGGATCGAGCATCGTGCGCGCGCCCAGGCCCGCCCAGTCGCGCAGCTCGGACCCGGCTGAGTCGAAGGCGTCGGCGAGGCGGCGTACGGCGGCGTACGTCGCCTCCAGCCCGTAGGCACCGCCGGTCACGTGGGTGATGTGCGCGTCGCTCACAGCAGCTCCTCCAGCTTGCCGAGGGTCCGCGCCACCGCGTCGTCCCCTGCCGCGATGAGGCTCCTGGCGAGGTCGACCTCGCGGGCGTGCTGGTCGAGCGCGGCGGCGGCGTCCTCGTGCAGCCGCGCGGTGCGATGGAGCGCGAGCACGCGGGTGTCGACGTGGCTGCGCATGGCGTCGGCGGCGACGCCCTGCCAGGCGACCTCGCGGGCGCCGGCGGTCAGCGCCGCGGCCAGGTCCCTGATCTCGTCGGCGCGCTCGCGCAGCCGCCGGGCCAACGCCCGGATCGTGGTGGTGTCTCCGAACATGCCCGAAGCGTCGCCGGGCCGCCGTTGTGGAGAAACGTCAGCGGTCGAGCACTGTGGAGAGCCGCTCGAGCGCCTCCTCGATGTCGCGGCCGGGACCGGCGAAGCTGAGCCGCACGAACCGGGCGCCGTCGACGGTGTCGAAGTCGATGCCGGGCGCCATCCCGACGCCGGTGCGCGCCAGCATCTCGTGGCAGAACGCCATCGTGTCGTCGGTCAGGTGCCCGACGTCGGCGTACACGTAGAAGGCGCCGTCCGCGGGCGCGAGCCGCGTGACGCCGAGCTGGGCCAGGCCGCCGAGCAGCAGGGCACGGTTCTGCGCGTAGCGGGCGACGTGGCCGTCGAGCTCGTCGTACGCCGCGTCGCTGAACGCCGCGATGCTCGCCCACTGCGCGAGCACCGGCGGGCAGATGGTGAAGTTGCCGGTGAGCACGTCGGTCGCGCGGCGCAGGCGGTCGGGGACCAGCATCCAGCCGATCCGCCAGCCGGTCATCGAGAAGTACTTGGAGAAGCTGGAGAACACCACCGCCTCGCGGCTGGTCTCCCAGGCGGAGCGGGCCAGGTGCACTCCACCGTTCAGGGGGGCGTACTCGATGCCGTGGTAGATCTCGTCGCTGATCAGCTGGATGCGCTGCTCCTCGCAGTACGCCGCGAGCGCGGCCAGCT
>FTBU01002114.1_pt1 | contig 11031 bp, 12 predicted proteins | sample 1639351 | NCBI WGS metagenome assembly FTBU01 (sample SAMEA3914864, study PRJEB12502) | metagenome | biome: forest; material: soil | place: USA | collected 2012-03-12 | depth 0.3 m | reverse complement strand
GCTCCGGCCACCCCTGGTCGGCGGCCTCGAGCGCCGCCGCGAGCCACGGCACCGCGACCTCGTCGCCGTACTCGAGGAACGGGCTGAACTCGCCCCACCCGGCGTCACCGCGCAGCAGCACGCCCTCGCGAACGTCGATCCCGCGGAAGCGGGTGGTGAGCGGGATCGAGTAGACGAGCGGCTCAGGCATCGGCGGCCAGCTTCTGGATGGCGACCCGGTCGGGCTTGCCGTTGGGAAGGAGCGGGATCTTCTCGACGAAGACGAGCCGCTGGGGCGCCCACTCTCGAGGCGTGACCAGGTCGCGCAGGTAGTCCAGGGACACGGCGGATCGCTGGCCGACGACCTCGACGACGGCCACGACGCGCTCGCCCCACTCAGGATCCTCGACCCCGACCACGGCGACCGGGGTCCCGTGCAGGTCGCGGCCGATCATCGACGCCACCACCTGCGCCGGCACCTTGATCCCGCCGCTGATGATCATGTCGTCGACGCGTCCGTCGATGCGAAGGCGTCCGTCCTCGGCCCAGTGCCCGACGTCGTTGGTGACCAACCACCCGTCACGGAAGGCCTCAGCGGTTCGCTCCGGCTCTCCTTGGTAGCCGTCGAAGAGCATCGGCCCGCGCAGCAGGACGTGGTCCGCCTCGTCGATCCTGATCTCGACGCCCTCGAGTGGTATGCCGTCGTAGACGCAGCCGCCACAGGTCTCGGACATCCCGTAGGTCTGGACGATCCGGATGCCGCCCCGCTCCGCCTGCGTCCGGTGCATCGGTTGCAACGGTCCGCCGCCCACCAGCACCGCGTCGTACTGGCTCAGCTGGCCGATCCGCTCGCCCGAACGAAGGGCGCGCACCAGCTGCGTCGGCACCAGCGAGACGTAGCGCCGCTCACCGCCCCCGCCCCGGATCGTCCGGTACAGCACCTGCACCCCCGCCACGTACGTCGGCGGCAGGTTCAGCTCCCAGGTCCCCGGCCCGCCGAGCCGCGCGTGCGTCGCGTCGGCCGAGGCGCGCATCGCCGCGCGCGAGAGCATCACCCGCTTGGGCTGCCCGGTCGATCCCGACGTCTCGATGACCAGCGGCTCCGGGTCGTCCGCCGCCTCCCACGCGACCAGCAGCGCCTGGATCTCCTCGGTGCTTCCGGACACCGGCCACAGACTGCTCACGCGATGAATCTAGCGACGAGGCCGCCTGACAGAATCCCCGCCATGGCAACTGCAGGACAGTGGATCGAAGGCGCACGCCCGCGCACCCTCCCGGCGGCGGTCGCCCCCGTGCTCGCCGGCACCGGTGCCGCGGCGTACACGCACGACGAGGTCTGGTGGAAGGCCGCGCTCGCCCTGCTCGTCTCGCTGCTGCTGCAGATCGGCGTGAACTACGCCAACGACTACTCCGACGGCATCCGCGGCACGGATGACGAGCGGGTCGGGCCGATGCGCCTGGTCGGCTCCGGCGTCGCGGCCCCGCCGGCGGTGAAGCGGGCCGCGTTCACCGCCTTCGGACTGGCCGGCGCCGTCGGCCTGGTGCTCGCCGCGACCACCGCCTGGTGGCTGGTGGCGGTCGGTGCGCTCAGCATCCTGGCCGCCTGGTTCTACACCGGCGGCAAGAAGCCGTACGGCTACCTCGGTCTCGGCGAGGTGATGGTCTTCGTCTTCTTCGGTCTCGTCGCGGTCCTCGGCACCCAGTACGTCCAGGCCGAGGACCTCACCCTGACCGGCCTGTACGCCGCCGTCGGCGTGGGCGCGCTGGCCTGCGCGATCCTGGTCGCGAACAACCTGCGCGACATCCCCACCGACACCGAGGCCGGCAAGCGCACCCTCGCGGTCAAGCTCGGCGACGGCCGCACCCGCGCGTTCTACGGACTGCTGGTGCTCGTCGCCCTCCTCAGCCTGGCCGGCATCTCCTCGCAGACCACCTGGTGGGCAGCGCTCGCCCTGGTCGGCTTCATCCCGCTGGGCCGGGCCGACCAGATCGTCCGCCGGGACAAGGCCGCCGGCCCCGCGCTGATCCCGGTCCTCCAGCTCACCGGCGTGGGCGAGCTGCTGTACGCCGCGGGCCTCTTCGCCGGGCTGCTCATCGGGCGCTGACATGCCTTTCCCCTCACCCGCGCCAGGTCTAGGTTCGGCGGATGACCTTGGAATGGGAGCAGGTTGTCGTCCACTCGCTCGATCCGGAGACCTTGGGCCAGTGGTGGGCCGAGGCGCTGGGCTGGGTCGTCGTCTACTCGTCGGCTGACGAGTTCGAGATCCGCCCGGAGCCCGATCGGATGCCGGGAGTGGACTTCGTCCGGATCGACGAGCCGAAGATGTCCAAGAGCCGGCTGCACCTCGACTTCCGGCCGGACGACCAGGAGGCCGAGGTGGCTCGCCTGGTGGCTCACGGCGCCCAGCGCGTCGACATCGGCCAGGGCGATCGGCCGTGGGTCGTCCTGGCGGACCCCGAAGGCAACGAGTTCTGCGTGCTGGGCGAGCGGCCCGCCGCTGGGTGAGGAGGGCCGTCAGGGCTCGTCTCGGCAGCTCAACCCGTGATCGTGGGCTCGACCCACACGCCCGTCCCGGCGAACCCCTCCAGCGTCGCCGTGTACGGCGCGATGTCGATGCCCTGGTCGGCCAGCCAGCCGTCGTCGTAGTACGTCGCGGCGTACCGCTCGCCACCGTCGCAGAGCAGAGTGACCACCGAGCCGGCCTCCCCCGCCGCGCGCATCTGGGCGACGATCCGCAGCGCACCCCACATCGCGGTCCCGGTGGACCCTCCGACCAGCCGTCCGGTGGTCCGCGACGTCCACCGCATCGCGGCGATCGAGGCGGCGTCGGGCACCGAGATCATCCGGTCGACCACAGTTCCCACGAACGACGGCTCGACCCGCGGCCGTCCGATCCCCTCGATCCGGGACCCTCGCCCCTCGACGGAGGCGTCCGCGCGCGTCCAGCCCTCGAAGAAGGCCGAGTTCTCCGGGTCGACCACGCAGACCTGCGTGTCGAAGCGCCGGTAGCGGACGTAGCGGCCGATCGTGGCCGACGTCCCGCCGGTACCGGCGCCGACCACGACCCACGCGGGGACCGGGTGCCGCTCACCGGCGAGCTGGCCGAAGATCGACTCGGCGATGTTGTTGTTGCCCCGCCAGTCGGTCGCGCGCTCGGCGTACGTGAACTGGTCGAGGTAGTGACCGCCGGCCTCGGTCGCGATCCGGCGCGCCTCGTCGTAGATCGCCGCCGGGTCGTCGACCAGGTGGCAGCGGCCGCCCTGGAACTCGATGAGCGCGATCTTCTCCGGCGACGTCGACGCGGGCATCACCGCGACGAACGGCAGCCCGAGCAGACGCGCGAAGTAGGCCTCGGAGACGGCGGTGGACCCGGACGACGCCTCGGTGATCGTGGATCCCTCGTGGATCCAGCCGTTGCAGAGCGCGTGCAGGAACAGCGAGCGCGCGAGCCGGTGCTTGAGCGATCCGGTCGGGTGCACGGACTCGTCCTTGAGGTAGAGGTCGATGCCCCAGTCCTCGGGGAGGCCGAACACGTGCAGGTGGGTGTCGGCGGAACGGTTCGCGTCGGCCTCGACCCGCCGGATCGCCTCGTGGAGCCAGGCCCGGTCGACGTTCGCCGACGCGGTCCGGCAGCGACCGTCGTTCTCGATCTCCATCAGGGCGCCGACCTCAGTCGACGTCTTCCTTGGACTTCATCTCCTGGAACTTCGAGCTCGCCTTCTCGGCGCGCGACTGGACCGACTGGGCCAGCTTCTCGCGGTGGCCGGAGAGGAACCTCAGCGACAGCAGCGAGGAGACCAGGGCGGCGATCACCAGCGACCAGATGAAGACGCTGTCGCCGCTGCCGAAGATGGCCCGCGCGCCGACGCCGATCACCACCCAGCACGCGATGAACAGGCTGATGCGGAGACCGGTGTAGATGAGGAAGTGCTTCACATCGACCAGGATATTCCTCCCCCATGGCTAGTCTGGAGGGGTGATCCGCTTCGTCGTCTACCTGCTGCTCCTCGCCGCCGTGCTCTACGGCGTCTTCTGGGCGATCGACCGCAGGAACTCCGGCGGTTCCGAGGACCCGGCTCGGCCGGCCCCGCGAGGCCCTGTCGGACCCGACGACGACGAGGCCTTCCTCCGCGACCTCGACCGCGAACGGCGTCGCAGCACCCAGGACCCGCCCCCTCCCAACCCGCAGGAGACCCATGACCACCCTGAGTGACTTCAAGGCCAACACCCTCGAAGGACAGGTCCGCGATCTCGGTGACTACGGGGGGAAGGTCGTCCTCATCGTGAACACGGCGTCGCAGTGCGGTCTCACCCCGCAGTTCGCCGGCCTCGAGACCCTCTACGAGCAGTACGTCGAGCAGGGCCTGGTCGTGCTGGGCTTCCCGTGCAACCAGTTCGCCCACCAGGACCCCGGCACCGCCGAGGAGATCGGCGACTTCTGCCAGAAGAACTACGGGGTCACCTTCCCCATGTTCGAGAAGATCGACGTCAACGGCGACGCCGCCCACCCGCTCTACCAGTGGCTCCGCTCCGAGAAGGGCGGTGTCCTCGGTGACCGGATCAAGTGGAACTTCACCAAGTTCCTCCTCGGCCGCGACGGCACCGTGATCAAGCGCTACAGCCCGACCACCGCGCCGGAGAAGATCGCCGCGGACATCGAGAAGGCGCTCAAGGCTTAACGCTTTCAGGCTTCTCCCCCGCGACGGTGAGGTACCCAGGAGGGGGTGGCGGGGAGAGGTCCCCGGCGGCCAGCATCAAGGCGTGGCGTGGCGCAGCGTGCGGCGGCCGGCGGCAGCGAAGCAGCAGTCGCTGCGACACGGCATCGACCGATGGCGCCGGGTCCCTCTCCCCGACGCCCCCGGACGGTGACTACGGTTGCAGTCGCGGGTACCTCACCGCGTCTCGACAGGCTCGACGAACAGGCCGCGCTCACGCGTAGCTGTGCTGGCTCCCGCTTCCGAAGAAGAAGTTGATCCCGACGAAGTTGAACCAGAGCGTCGCGAGGCCGATCAGCGCGACGATCGCGGCGGCGCGGCCCTTCCACCCTGCGGTCGCGCGCGCGTGCAGGTAGGCGGCGTACACGACCCAGGTGATGAACGCCCAGACCTCCTTGGGGTCCCAGCCCCAGTACCGGCCCCAGGCGGCCTGCGCCCAGATCGGGCCGGTGATGAGGGCCGCGAAGGTCCACACCGGGAAGGCGAAGGCGGTCGTGCGGTAGGCGAACCGGTCCAGCTGCTCGAGGCCGGGGATCCGGTCGAGGTAGCCGTCGCCGGGCTCACTGGTGCCCGATTCCTGGCCGGCCTCGGCCTGCTTGCGCAGCCGGCGGTCCTTGACCAGGTACAGCGCCGAGGCCATGCCGCCGAGCGTGAACGCGCCGGTCGCCGTGATCGCCGAGATCACGTGGATCACCAGCCAGGGCGACTGCAGCGCGTCGCGGAGCTCGGTGACGGGGTCGTAGAGGAGCAGAACGTCGGCCATCAGCACGACGACGCTGAAGCCGGTGACGATCGGGGAGAGCCAGTCGAGCCCGAACTTCCGGTAGAGCAGCAGGTACCCGAGGACCACCATCATCGTGGCGGTCATCGTGAACTCGTACATGTTGCCCCACGGCACCCGCCCGGCCGCCAGGCCGCGGGAGAGGACGGCGGTGACCTGCACGCCCGCCCCGACCGTGGTGAGCACGAGCCCGATCCGGGCCAGCCGCTCCCGCCGGGACTCGGCGTCCTCGGTCGGCGGCGCGGCCACGGTGGTCGTCGCGTCGGTCCCGGCAACGGCACCTGACTCCGCACCGGACTCCGCACCGGTCCGGGTCGCGGTCGCCGCCTCGGCCACCACGGTTCGGCCCTTCGCCCACTCGGCGAGGTGCACCAGGAAGGCGACGAAGTAGAGCGCCGCGGCGACCACGATCGCCTGGTTGCTCAGGACCTCGTACTGGCTCTGTGTCATTTCTCCTCCAGCTGGTGGACCAGCGTGTCGAGCTCGCCGGCCAGGTCTCCCCCGGCCGAGCGGTCGAGGCCGCCCACCTCCACGAGCGTACGGTCACCGTCGCGGCGCGCGGTCACCCAGATCCGCCGGGGGCGGATGAACAGCGATCCGAGCAGCCCGAGCAGCGCCAGGATCACGCCGGTCAGCGCGATCAGGCCGCCGGGGTTGCGGCTGATCTGCAGCTTCACGAACCGGTCGACCCGGTCGAAGGTGATCGAGCCCTTGCCGTCCGGCAGGTTCTTGGTCTGGCCGAGCGCCAGGTCGACGCGGAGCTGCTGGCCGTTCGCCTTCTTGACCGGGGTCAGGCCCTTCTTGTCCAGCGCGTACACCGACTGGGGTACGCCGCTGTCCAGGCCGAGGTCGCCGGACCACACGTTCATCGACAGCGCCGGGTTCTGCGCGTCCGGGAACGCCGAGAACGGGCCGGTCTCCATCGTGAACGCGTACGTCGGGTAGAACTCGCCCTCGAAGCCCAGCTGGGTCGGCGAGGCCTCCGGCACCTTGACCACGCCGATCGAGCGGAAGCTGCTGTCCTCGGGCAGGAAGACCACCGAGCCCGAGTAGGTCACCTGCCCGTCGGCGTCGCGCACGGTGACGTGCGGCGCGTAGCCGTGACCGATCAGGTACACCTTGGTGCCGTCGACGGTCAGCGGGTGGTTCACGGAGATCCGGGTGTGCTTCTCCGGCGAGGTCGGCGAGGTCTGGTAGTCGATCCCGGCCGAGAACTTGTGCGCCATGCCGGCCTCGCGTCCTTCACGAATGAAGGTGACGTCGAAGTCCTTCACGTCGAAGGAGAACGGCTTCAGCGACGACGCCGAGAACAGGCTGCCCGGGTCGAAGTCGTCGTACTGGGACAGCGTGTTGCCGAAGCCGTCGCCGGCCACCACGATCACGCCGCCCTTGAACCCGACGAGCGAACCGAAGGCGAAGCCGACGAGCACCACGACGACGGAGATGTGGAAGAGCAGGTTGCCGGCCTCGCGCAGGTAGCCCTTCTCCGCGGAGATCGAGCCACCGGCGGTGTCGGATCCCGGCTCGGTGACGACGTCCTTGCGGTAGCCACCCAGCGCCCGACCCGCCGCGGCGAGCACCTGCTCGGGTGCCGCGCCGGTCTCCAGGGCGCGGTACTCGGGCAGCCGGGCCAGGTTGCGCGGGACCCGCGGCGGACGCGCCCGCATCGCCCTCCAGTAGACCTTCGTGCGCGGCAGGATGCAGCCGATCAGCGAGATCATCAGCAGGATGTAGATCGCCGAGAACCAGGGCGAGTCGTAGACCGAGAACAGGCCGAGCTTCTCGTAGACCGGAGCCAGGCTCGGGTGCTGGTCCTTCCAGTTCGCCGCCCGCAGCGGGTCGACGCCGACCTGCGGGATCACCGAGCCGGGCACCGCGCCGAGCGCGACCAGGAGGAGCAGGATCAGCGCGGTCCGCATCGAGGTGAGCTGGCGCCAGGTCCAGCGCAGCAGCTCCAGCGGCGCCAGCGGGGCCGGGCCGGGGGCCGGGCGCGGCTCCTCGCCGTACGCCGGCGTGCCGGAGGGCACGTCGGTCTCGGTGCTCATACCGTCGCCTCGTATCCGGAGATCCAGCCACGCATGTCCGAGATCAGCGCGTCCCACTGGCCGGTGACCATGAGCAGGCCGACCGCGATCAGCATGACGCCGCCGAGCCGGGTCACCCACTGCTGGTGGCGCCGCACCCACGCGATGCCGCCGAGCATCCGCCGGTAGGCGAGCGCGGCCACGACGAAGGGGATGCCGAGCCCGAGGCAGTAGACCAGGCTGAGGAACGCGCCGCGGCCGGCGCTGGCCTCCTGGGTGGCCAGGGAGAGGATCGCGCCGAGGGTCGGCCCGATGCACGGGGTCCAACCCAGGCCGAACAGGACGCCGAGCAGCGGCGCCGCGGCCAGCCCGACGGCGGGGACCCGGTGGAAGCGCCAGTCACGCTGCATCCACGGGACCGCCCCCAGGAACGCGACGCCGAGGAGGATCGTGACGCAGCCGAGCACCACGGTGACCTGGTCCTGGTACGCCCACAGCCAGTCGCCGACAGCGCCGAAGAGCGCGCCGTACGAGACGAAGACGAAGGAGAAGCCGCCCACGAAGAGCAGCGACCCGGCGAGCATCCGGCCGCGCCACTGCGAGACCTGCGCCGACTCCAGGTCGGCCCCGGAGAGCCCGGTCGTGTACGAGAGGTAGCCGGGCAGCAGCGGCACCACGCACGGGCTGAAGAACGAGACCAGCCCGGCGATCAGGGCGACCGGGACGGCGAGCAGCAGCGACCCCGCCAGAGCGGTGTCGCGGAACCAGCTGCCGATGTCGAGCGGGAGTACTGCCAGCGTCATGACGCGGTGTCCGCCTCCTGGCCGCGGGACACGTCCTTGACGACGTCGACCAGCGTCTGCGTGCTCGGCAGCTCGCCGATGATGCTCGCCGCGACGCGGCCCTGCGCGTCGATGACGACCGTGCTCGGGATGGCGTTGGGCGTCAGGGTGCCGTGGAAGGCGAGGAGGCTCTTGCCGCCCGGGTCGAAGATCGAGGAGTACGGCACCTTCCGCTTGTTCTGGAAGGTGAGCGCGTTGTCGCGGCTGGCGTCCCGGGTGTTGATCCCGAGGAACACCACGCCCTGCGGCGCCAGCTCCGCGGCGGCCTTGCTGAGGTCGTCGGCCTCGGCCCGGCACGGCGGGCACCAGGAGCCCCACACGTTGACGACCACGACCTTGCCCGCGTAGTCGGAGAGGGCGACCGTCTTGCCCTCGAGGGTCTCGCCGGAGATCTTGCCGGGCTTCTCGCGCTTGGCGACCGGCAGCTCGGTGATCACGCCGTTGCCGGAGAGGTAGCCGCTACTGCCGCCCGCGGCGCCGCTGCCGCAGCCGACGAGGACGGACCCGGCAGCCACGAGGGCGGCCAGGAGCGCAGCGGTACGAGGTCTGGCCACGGTCAGCCGTCGGAGCCGGGAGCGGTGTCGTCGGCCGGGTGCGCGCCGGGGTGCGACCCGGGCTGCGCCTCCAGGTCGTTGGGCTCGGTGAAGCCGGTGCCCGAGGAGAACGCCGCGCGGCGCTCGGCCTCGGGGATCATGTCGCCGGCCGGCTCGGAGTAGCTGACCGCGGTGAGCTCGGTGCCCTCGAAGGTGAACGAGGTCAGGCTGCACAGGGTGCACTGCCGACGGCGCGGGTCGTGCAGGAAGCGCCGCTTCTCGGCGTGCAGCCGGCAGATCCAGATCGGCAGCTGGTGGGAGACGATCAGCGCCTCGTGACCGTCGGCCGCGTCGCGGGCGTCCTCGACCGCGGCCCACATCCGGGCCGCGACCTGGTGGTACGGCTCGCCCCAGGACGGCCGGAACGGGTTCCACAGGTACTTCCACGCCGACGGGCGCCGGAGCACGCCGTCGCCCACCGAGAACGGCTTGCCCTCGAAGATGTTCTCGGACTCGATGACACGCTCGTCGGTGACGATCTCGACGCCGCGCACCGTCGCCAGCGGACCGGCGGTCTGCTGGGCGCGCTCCAGCGGCGAGGCCACGATGTGCGTGATGTCGCGGTCACCGATCCGGTCGGCGACCCGTTCGGCCATCGCCATCCCGCGGTCGGAGAGCACGAAGCCCGGGGCGCGCCCGTAGAGGATGCCCTCGGGGTTGTAGACCTCGCCGTGGCGCAGCAGGTGGACGGTGGTGGTCATCAGTCGCTCCCGAGGGTCGAGGCTGAGACGCGCGCCGCGGCAGCGGCGGCGGCGGGCAGGGCGTCCAGCACGTGCTGGACGGCGCGGTCGTCGTGGGCAGTGGAGCAGAACCAGGCCTCGAACGCGCTCGGCGGCAGGTAGACGCCCTGCTCGAGCATCGCGTGGAAGAACGCCCGGAAGCCGGCGACGTCCTGGGTCTGCGCGGTCGCGTAGTCGCGGACCGCCGGCAGGTCACCGAAGAAGATGGAGAACATGTTGCCGTTGCTCTGCAGCCGGTGCGCGACGCCGGCGACCGTCAGCGCCTCGCTCGCTGCCTCCGAGATCGCCGCCGCGACCTGGTCGACGTGCGCGTAGGCGGCGTCGTCGGCGAGGCGCAGCGTGGCCAGGCCCGCGGCTGTCGCGACCGGGTTCCCGGAGAGCGTGCCGGCCTGGTAGACGGGGCCCTCCGGGGACAGCATCGCCATCACGTCGGCGCGACCACCGAAGGCCGCCGCGGGGAAGCCGCCACCCATCACCTTGCCGAAGGTCATCAGGTCCGGGGTCCAGCCCTCGACGGCACCGTCGGTGCCCCACTGGCCGCTGCGCGAGACTCGGAAGCCGGTCATCACCTCGTCGGAGACGAACAGCGCGCCGTGCCTGCGGCAGGTCTCGGCGAGGAACGCGTTGAAGCCCGGCTCGGGCGGGACGACGCCCATGTTGCCCGGGGAAGCCTCGGTGATCAGGCAAGCGATCGCGGCGCCGTGCTCGGCGAACGCGGCCTCGACCGCGGCCCGGTCGTTGTAGGGCAGCACGATCGTCTGGTGGGCGGAGGACTCCGGGACGCCCGGGGTGGTGCTGACGCCCAGCGTGGCCAGACCGGAGCCTGCGCTGGCGAGCAGCGAGTCGACGTGGCCGTGGTAGCAGCCGGCGAACTTCACGACGAGGTCGCGACCGGTGAAGCCGCGGGCGAGCCGGATCGCCGACATGGTCGCCTCGGTGCCCGAGCTGACCAGGCGGACCCGGTCGATCGGGGTGCGCGCGACGATCTCCTCGGCGAGCTCGACCTCGGTCGTCGTCGGAGTGCCGTACGACGTGCCCCGGGCGATCGCCGACCGGACGGCGTCCAGGACCTCGGGGTGCGCGTGCCCGAGCAGCATCGGCCCCCAGGAGCAGACCAGGTCGACGTAGCTGTTGCCGTCGACGTCACGGAGCCAGGCGCCCTCGCCCGACTCCATGAACCTCGGCGTGCCGCCCACGGCCGCGAAGGCACGCACCGGCGAGTTCACGCCGCCCGGCGTGACAGTCCGGGCGCGGTCGAACCACTGGGCAGAGCGGTCCGTGGAGAGTTCTGGCACCCCGGCATTCTCGCTGACCACCCCTCGTCGAGACGAATCCGGCCGTGGGATCCGGCCCGCG
>FTBU01000642.1_pt1 | contig 11123 bp, 6 predicted proteins | sample 1639351 | NCBI WGS metagenome assembly FTBU01 (sample SAMEA3914864, study PRJEB12502) | metagenome | biome: forest; material: soil | place: USA | collected 2012-03-12 | depth 0.3 m | reverse complement strand
TACCAGGAGTTCCCCCAGCACTTCCCCGAACCCGGCTGGGTCGAGCACGCGCCGGAGGAGATCTGGCAGGCGACCCTCGAGGCCGGCCGGGCCGCACTCAAGGCGTGGTCCGGCAGCGCCGGCGACCTCGCCGGGATCGGCATCACCAACCAGCGCGAGACCGTCCTGCTGTGGGACCGCGAGACCCTCGGCTCTCCGCGTCGCGCCATCGTCTGGCAGGACCGGCGTACCGCTGAGATCTGCGCCCGGATGAAGGCCGCGGGCCACGAGGAGCGGATCAGCGCGCTGACCGGCCTGCGGCTGGACCCGTACTTCTCGGGCACCAAGCTCGCCTGGATCGCCGAGCACGAGGCGCACACCTGGGCGCTCGTCGAGTCCGGTCGCTACGCGATCGGCACGGTCGACTCCTACCTGGTCGCCCGGATGACCCGCGGGACCTGGCACGTCACCGACGTCTCGAACGCCTCGCGCACGCTGCTCTTCGACCTGGAGTCCGGGGCCTGGTCGCCCGAGCTCTGCGCGCTCTTCGGCGTCCCGGTCGACGCGCTGCCCGAGGTGGTCGACAACTGGGGCGACCTCGCGCGCACCGACCCGCGCAGCTTCCTCGACCTCGACCTGCCCGTCGCCGGGATCGCCGGGGACCAGCAGGCGGCGCTCTTCGGCCAGACCGGGTTCGACGTCGGTGGCTCGAAGTGCACCTACGGCACCGGGTCGTTCATCCTCACCAACACCGGCAACGCTGTCGTGCGCTCCGAGGCCGGCCTGCTCTCCACGGCGGCCTGGCGCGATCCGTCCGGGGACGTCACGTACGCCCTGGAGGGCTCGATCTTCGTCACCGGCGCCGCGGTGCAGTGGCTGCGCGACGGCCTCCAGATCGTCGACACCGCGGCCGAGACCCAGGCGGTCGCGCAGACCGTCGACTCCACCGAGGGCGTCGTCTTCGTGCCCGCGCTCACCGGGCTCGGCGCCCCGCACTGGGACCCGCACGCACGCGGCGCGATCCTCGGGCTGACCCGCGGCACCCGGCGCGCGCACATCGTCCGCGCGACGCTGGAGGCGATCACCTACGAGGTCCGCGACGTGGTGGACACGATGCCGATGCTCACCTCGCTGGCGGTCGACGGCGGCGCGGCCGCGAACGACTTCCTCTGCCAGCTCCAGGCCGACCTGCTCGGCGTCCCGGTCGAGCGGCCGAAGATCGTCGAGACCACCGGGCTGGGCGCCGCCTTCATGGCCGGCCTCGGCACCGGCGTGTGGTCCTCGACCGACGCGCTGCGGGAGTCCTGGCAGCTGGACCGCGTCTTCGAGCCCGACCTCGGCGCGGCCGAGCGCACCGCCGCGGCGTACGAGCTCTGGCGCAAGGCGGTCGAGCGGGCCAAGGACTGGGCCTAGCGACCACCGAGGGGCTCAGTCGAACTCGGCGAGCGCTTCCTCGGCGGCCTCGAACTCCTGGACCGCCTCGGCAACGGCGGCGACGGCGTCCTCCTGCGCTTCCTGGGCGTCCTCGAGCTCCTCGTCGACCTGGTCGACCTCGTCCTCGAGACCGGCGAGGCGCCGGCGCAGCTCGTCGATCTCGCCACCGAGCTGGAGCCGCTTCGCGCGCAACCGCTCGACGACTGCCGCGAGGTGATCGGCCGCCTCCTCGGCCGCCGCGCGCGCGACGGTCGCCTCGTGGACCCGCTCACGGGCATTGTCGAGCCGGACCGCGTCGTCGTTGACCACGTGCAGCACCGGCTTCGGGTGCTCCGGCGGCGCGACCGGCGCGGCCCGGTGTCCCAGCGCCTCGGGTACGGCGCAGACCGCGGCGACGTCGATCTCGGAGACCCCGGTCGCGCTGAACGCCGTGACGACCAGCCCGGAGCGGACCACGTCGGCGGCGACCGGGTCGAGCATGGCCGCGGTGAGGATGGCCTCGACCTGGTCGGAGACCGCGGCGGTGAGCCGGACGTCGACGTCTCGAGCCAGGGAGCGCGCGCTCGTGGCCAGGGCGGCGGTGAGCTGGCGCCGCTGCCGCGTCAGGGCGCGGAGCTCCTCGCCGTCCAGCGACTCCGCGGCGGCCCGCAACCCGGCGGCCAGCGCGAGCACCTGGTCGATCTGCTCGGCCTCGCGGCGGACCAGCAGGTTGACGGCCCAGGCCGCGACCGACGGCTTGCGCAACGCCTTGATGCGCGCGGCCAGGGCCTTGTCGTCGCACGCCTTCGCGGCGGCGTCACGAGCCGCGGTGAAAGTGCTCGCCGGTTCGCCGTACAGGCGGTCGGCGACGGCGATCAGCTCCGTCGGTTCAGCCGAGCTCGGCACGCAGCTCCCCGATCGCCGCGACGCACGCCTGCGCCCTGATCGCGGTCCGGTCGCCGTCCAGCGCCAACCGGTGCACCTGGACCCCGAGCGGTCCGGCGACCCCGACGTACACGGTCCCGACCGGCCGGTCGTCCTGCTTCTCCGGCCCGGCCACGCCGGTCGTCGAGAGCGCCCAGTCGGCGCCGAGCAGGCGGCGCGCCCCGGTCGCCATCTGGGCCGCGCAGTCGGCCGAGACCACCTGCGCGGCGGTGACGCCGAGCAGCTCCCGCTTCACGCTGGTGGCGTAGCTGACCACGCCGCCCACGTACGTCGCCGAGGCGCCTGGCGTGCCGCTGAGCAGGTCGGCCAGCCCGCCTCCGGTCAGCGACTCCGCGCTGGCCACCGTCTCGCCGCGGGCGAGCAGCGCCTGGTGCAGCGCGGCGGCGAGGTCGTGTGCGTCCACACGGCTGAGGCTAGGGCATGGCATCGTGGTTCCTGATGCCGCTGCCGATCGAGGACTACGCCGCCATCGGCGACCGCCACACGGTCGCCCTGATCGGGCGCGACGGATCCGTCGACTGGCTCTGCCTTCCCCGCTACGACTCCGCGTCCTGCTTCGGTGCGCTGCTCGGCGACCAGGACACCAGCCGGTGGCTGCTCGGCCCCGACCTGGACGAGGCCGGCGAGGTGACCACGACGCGTCGCTACCTCGGCACCAGCACCGTGCTCGAGACCACCTACAGCAGCCCGGCCGGGGTCGTCCGGGTCACCGACGTGATGCCGATCGGCGACCGCCGCGCCGACCTGGTCCGCCGGATCGAGGGCGTCAGCGGAAGCCTCCCGTTCCTGCACGAGCTGGTGATCCGCTTCGACTACGGCGAGATCCGCCCCTGGGTGCACCGGGAGGACCGCGAGGACGGACAGGTGATCGTCGCGGTCGCCGGCCCGGACAAGGTCGTCCTGGCCGGGCCGCGGCTCCCGCGCGCCAGCAACGGCAGCCACCGTGACGCCTTCACGGTCGAGGCGGGCGACTGCCTCGACTTCACGCTCACCTGGGTGCCGTCGCACCGCCAGGTGCCGGCCGCGCTGCCGGTCACCGAACGGCTGGAGGCGACGATCGCCGAGCAGCAGGCCTGGGCGGCCGAGTACGAGGAGTCCGGGCCGTACGCCGACGCGGTGCTGCGGAGCCTGGTCGTGCTGCGCTGCCTGACCCACGAGGACACCGGCGGGATCGTCGCGGCGGCGACCACCTCGCTCCCCGAGGACTTCGGCGGCGAGCGCAACTGGGACTACCGCTACTCGTGGCTGCGCGACGCGGCGCTCGCGGTCCAGGCGATGACCGGGTCGTCGCGACCGGACCGGGCCGGGACCTGGCGCGACTGGCTGCTGCGCGCGGTCGCCGGCGACCCCGAGGATCTGCAGATCATGTACACCGTCGACGGCGGCCGGCACCTGCCCGAGGTCGAGCTGACGCACCTGGCGGGCTACGCGGGGTCGCGTCCGGTGCGGATCGGCAACGGCGCCGTCGCCCAGCGCCAGACCGACGTCGTCGGTGAGGTGATGGCAGCGCTGGCGAGCGCTCGCGACGCCGGCCTGCGCGAGACCACGGAGAGCTGGAGCCTGCAGCGCGCGCTGATGAGCAACCTGGCCGAGACCTGGGACCTCCCCGACCACGGCATCTGGGAGATCCGCGGACCGCTCCAGCACTTCACGCACAGCCGGATCATGGTCTGGGTCGCCTTCGACCGGGCCGTGCGCGCGGTCGAGGAGCACGGCCTGGAGGGTCCCGTGGAGGACTGGCGCGCGCTGCGCGACCGGGTGTGCGCGGAGATCCTGGAGCAGGGCGTCGACCCGGCCACCGGGGCGTTCCGGCAGCACTACGGCACCAACGACGTCGACGCCTCGCTCCTGCTCGCCTCGTCGGTCGGCTTCGTAGCCGGTGACGACCCGCACATGCTCGCGACGATCGACGCCGTCGAGCGCGACCTGATCCAGGAGGGACTCGTCCTGCGCTACCGCACGACCTCCGGCGTCGACGGGCTGAGCGGCACCGAGAACCCCTTCCTGGCGTGCTCGTTCTGGCTGGCCTCGGCGTACGCGCTGGCGGGCCGGACGGACGACGCGCACGCGCTGATGCGGCGGCTGCTCGCCCTCCGCAACGAGGTCGGCCTGCTGTCCGAGGAGTACGACGCCGTGCGCGGCCGGATGGCGGGCAACTTCCCGCAGGCGCTCTCCCACCTCGCCCTGGTGCAGGCGGCGAGGACCCTCGTCCCGGGTGGCCCGAAGGGTGGGACAAAACGGGCATAACGCACTAGTCTCAGACCTCCTGACCCCGTCCGGAGGTGCGCCCCCTTGTCCTCGTTGCGCTTGGCCCTCGCCTGCTCGCTCGCTCTCGTCGGCATCGCGCTGGGGGCCTCGCCCGCGACCGCTGCTCCGGGGCCGGCCGTCCCCTCGGCCGTGGACGCCGAGGCCAACGTGCTCCCCGACGAGTCCACCGCGCTCTCCCTGCTGGCCAACGACGACGACGGGGACGACCTCACGTACCTGGTCGTCGCGGGGCCGACGCACGGGCACCTCGACGACTGCAGCACCGGCGCCTGCCGGTACACGCCGGATCCGGGGTTCCTCGGAGCCGACGAGTTCCGCTGGGTGGCCAGCGACGGCGTCCACACCTCGCTGGAGGCGACGTTCTCGCTGACCGTCACCGCGGCGGCCAGCGAGATCGTCTCGGACGGACCCCTCACCAGGATCCAGGTCTCGCCGCGCCTGAACTGCGAGGTCGACCACGACGGCGACGTCGCCTTCTTCCACAACGACGCCTGCGGCACCTTCCTGGTCGTCGACGGCGTCCTGTACACGCCCTCCACCTTCCCGCTGGCGCCGGCCGGCACGCGTTTCAAGCCGGTGAGCCAGTCCGCGGTGACGGGCACGGGGGTTCCGAACGACCCCTACTCGATCGTGACCACGGTGGCCGCCGGCAGCACCGGCGTCCGCCTTGTCCAGACCGACACCTACGTCCGCGGCGAGGAGTTCACCCGGACCGATGTCCGGGTGGAGAACAATTCCTCGACGGCGCGCACGGTGCGCCTGTACCGGGCCGGCGACTGCTACCTCGGCGGCGACCACGGCTCCGGGTTGCCCGGCGCGAACGGCGAGGTGAGCTGTCTCTCGGGGGTCTCGCACCTGGTCGAGCAGTTCCTCCCGCTCTCCCCCGGCTCGCACTACTACGAGGCGACGCCCACCGCCATCTGGGGCAGGATCCAGGACCGCGCGGCGCTGAAGAACGAGTGCACCTGCCTCGACACCGAGGACAACGCGATCGCCCTGCAGTGGGACGTCACCCTCGGCGCGAACGCGGCCGCGACGCGCTCGAGCCTGCTCACCTTCTCGCCGCTCGGGGCCCTTCCGCTGACTGCGACCACCACCGTCGACGACCCCAACGTCTCCTTCGGCGACCAGGTCCGCTACACCGCGACGGTGACGAACCCGGGCCAGACGGACGCGCAGCTCACCGAGATCACCGACATCCTGCCTGCGGGCTTCAGCTACGTTCCCGGCAGCACCGCCGGCGCCACCGGCGCCGAGCCCGACGTCGACGGCTCCCGGCTGACCTGGTCACTCCCCGCTACCACCGTGCCGGCGAACCAGGGCGCCGTGAGCCTCACCTTCACCGCGGTGGCCCCGTCGGTCCGCGGCATCTACTACAACACCGTGGCGGCCCGCGCGACCGACCTGTTCGTCACCAGCTCGGGCTGGAGCGCCCCGGTCCGGGTCACCTCCGGGCTGGGCAACGAGCCCCCGGACGCCCGTGACGACACCCCGAGCACTCCCGAGGACACGCCCACCACGATCGACGTGCTCGGCAACGACGACGACCTCGACGAGGACACGCTCACCATCTGGAGCGCCACCGACGCCGAGCACGGCGACGTCACCTGCACCGCGCTCGACTGCACCTACACGCCGGGTCCGAACTTCAACGGCGACGACGAGTTCGACTACACCGTCGACGACGGTCACGGCGGCCTCGACATCGCCACCGTCCACATCACCGTGACCCCGGTCAACGACGCTCCGCTCGTGACGAACGATGCGGTCACCACCGCCGAGGACACCGCAGTCGCCGTCGACGTGCTCGCCAACGACGCCGATCTCGACGCCGACACCCTGACGATCACCCAGAAGTCCAACGGCACGCACGGCACGGCCACCTGCACCACGACCTGCGCCTACACCCCGGCCCGCGACTACTTCGGGACCGACTCCTTCACCTACACGGTCAGCGACCACCACGGCGGGACCGCGACCGGCACCGTGACGGTCACCGTCACGCCGGTCAACGACGCCCCGGTCGCCGTCGGCGACAACGTCACCACCGCTGAGGACACCGCCAAGGAGATCGCGGTGCTCGGAAACGACAGCGACGTCGACAACGCCCTGGCGACCCTGACCGCCAGCGTGCGCACCACCCCCGGACACGGCACGGTCACCTGCTCCAGCACGTGCACCTACACACCGGTCGCCGACTTCCACGGCACGGATTCCTTCGGGTACACCGTCAGCGACGGGGACCTCACCGCGAACGCGACCGTCTCGATCACGGTCACGACCGTCAACGACGCCCCGGTCGCCCGTGCCGACAGCGCCACCGCCGTCGCCGGGGTTCCCCAGGTGATCGCCGTACGCGCGAACGACAGCGACGTCGACGGAGACCTGCTGACCGTCGGACCCGGAGCGACGCCGTCAGACGGGACCGTCACCTGCGGCGGCACCACCTGCACCTACACCGCGGCACCGTCCTTCGTCGGCACCGACTCCTTCAGCTACACCGTCACCGACGGGAAGCTCAGCGCGACGGCGACCGTCACCGTGACGGTGACCGCGCCGCCCGCCGTCGACGTGCGCGTCGGGGTCAAGCCGCTGGCCGGCACGGTCGCCGTCGGCAACGCCGCCGGCTGGTCGATCGCCGTGGCCAACGTCGGGGTGAACACCTCGGCGCCGGTCACCCTCACGGTGCCGCTGACCACCGCGTTCAAGTACCAGTCCGCGACCGGCGCGACCTGCACGCTCTCGGGCACGACGCTGACCTGCAACCTCGGCGCGCTCCCCGCACTGGCGACCCGGTCGATCGTGGTCCGCGGCGCCTTCGTGAAGCACGGCCGGCTCGGGACCACCGCGACCGCCGCGGTCCCCGGCGACATCCTGCCCGGTAACAACGCCGCCACCGCCACGGCGACCGTCTCCGGTTCGGACTGCACCAGGGTCGGCACGTTCGGCAACGACTCGATGCTCGGCACCGCCGGAGCCGACGTGCTCTGCGGGCTGGCCGGCAACGACAGCATCAACGCCCTGGGGGGCAACGACGTCGTCTACGGCAACGAGGGCAACGACACCGTCAACGGCAACTCGGGCAACGACACCCTGGACGGCGGCGTGGGCACCGACCTGGTCCCGTTCACCAGCGTGCGCGCCGCGGTCAACGTCAGCCTCGTGACCGGTCGCGCCACCGGCCAGGGCACCGACCGTCTCGTCGCCGTGGAGAACGTCGACGGGTCGGCGCTGAGCGACACGATCGTCGGCTCCACGCTGGCCAACCGGATCAACGGCGGCGCGGGCAACGACACCCTCAACGGCGGTACCGGCAAGGACAGCTGCGTGCAGGGACCGGGCAAGGGCAAGCTCACCGCCTGCCCGTGACCGGTTGCGTCGAGACGCCGATCAGGCGGGCGCGTCGACCTCGGCCGTGCGCCGGGCCCGGACCACGTCGCGGGCGAACTCCAGCCCGGAGGTGATGGTCAGCACGACCGCGATCGCCATCAGCACCGCGCTGATCCACCAGACCACCTCACCGGGGACCTCCCAGAAGCCGGTCAGGTGCTTGAACGGCGCGACGAAGCCGCCGAGCGCGAGCGCCTGCGCCATCGTCTTGACCTTGCCGCTCTGCTTGGCCGGCATCACGACCTGCTTGGCGATCGAGAGCCGGGCGACGGTGACCGACCACTCGCGGACCAGCACGACGATGGTGATCCACCACCAGAGCTCACCGATGATCGAGAGCCCGATGAAGGCCATCCCGGTGATCGCCTTGTCGGCGATCGGGTCGGCGATCTTGCCGAAGTTGGTGACCAGGTTGTGCTTGCGGGCCAGGTCGCCGTCGATCTTGTCGGTGATCATCGCGACCGCGAAGAGCGCGTAGGCGATCCAGCGCCAGGTGTTGTTCTCGCCGCCGTCGACGAGCAGCGCGTAGCCGAAGAACGGGACCATCACGATGCGCAGCGTGGTGAGCGCGTTCGGGACGTTCCAGTTGCTGACCTTCTGCTGCTCGCTCATGCAGTGCCCTCGCTGACCTCGGCGACCAGGTCGACTCCCTCGGCGGCGACCACGGTCGCGTCGATCATGTCACCCACGCGGGCGCGGTCCGCACCGAGCAGGGTCGTCGAGCCGTCGACCTCAGGTCCCTGGCAGGCCGCGCGACCCTCGACCACACCACCGGCCAGCGACTCGACCAGCACCCGCACCGGTTCGCCGATCCGCGCCCGGGCCCGCTCGGCCGAGACGTCCTCGGCCAGCGTGGTCAGGTGCTCGACCCGCTCGGCGATGACATCCGCGTCCAGCTTGCCGTCGTACCCCTCGGCCTCGGTGCCGTCCTCGTCGGAGTAGCCGAAGACCCCGACCGCGTCGAGCCGGGCGGCGCTCACGAACTCGCAGAGGGTCGCGAAGTCCTCCTCGGTCTCCCCCGGGAAGCCCACGATGAAGTTCGAGCGCACGCCGGCCCGCGGCGCCTGGCGCCGTACGTCGTCCAGCAGGGCCAGGAAGGACTCCGGGTCGCCGAACCGGCGCATCCGGCGCAGCACCGTGCCGGACGCGTGCTGGAAGGACAGGTCGAAGTAGTCGGCCACCCCGGGCGTCGAGGCGATCGCGGTCACCAGGCCCGGGCGGGTCTCGGCCGGCTGCAGGTAGGAGACCCGGACCCGCTCGACGCCGTCCAGGGCAGCGAGCTCGGGCAGCAGCGTCTCGAGCAGCCGCAGGTCGCCGAGGTCCTTGCCGTAGGAGGTCGAGTTCTCGGAGACGAGGAACAGCTCCTTGACCCCCTGCTCCCCCAGCCAGCGCGCCTCGGCGAGGACGTCGGAGGGCCGCCGGGACACGAAGGATCCGCGGAAGGACGGGATCGCGCAGAAGGCGCACCGGCGGTCGCAGCCCGAGGCCAGCTTGAGGGGCGCCATCGGGCCGCCGTCGAGCCGGCGGCGGACGGTGCGCGGGCCGGTCGCCGGCGCGCCGGTGCCGACGTCGGTGATCGGGCCGGGTTCGCTGACCGGCGCGACCGAGGCGTGCCCGGGGACGACCACGTCCGCGGCTCCGCGATCGGCCGGGCTGATCGGGAGCAGCTTGCGCCGGTCCGAGGGCGTGTGCGGGTGCAGCGTCTCGCCGGCGAGGACCGCGCGCAGCTTCGAGGCGATGTCCGGGTAGTCGTCGAAGCCGAGGACCGCGTCCGCCTCGGGCAGCGAGTCGGCCAGCTCCGCGCCGTACCGCTCGGCCAGGCAGCCGACGGCCACGACGGACTTGACCCCGCTTGCCCTGAGCCCAGTCGAAGGGTCCGCCTTGAGGTCGGCGGCGGCGAGTAGCGTGTCGATCGAGTCCTGCTTGGCCGCCTCGACGAAGCCGCAGGTGTTCACCACCACGGTCTCGGCGTCCGCCGGGTCGGTGACCAGGCGGAAGCCGCCGGCCTCGAGCTGTCCGGCGAGCTCCTCGGAGTCGACCTCGTTGCGGGCGCACCCGAGGGTCACCAGGGCGACGGTGTGGGGGTCGGACGTGGACGAGGCAGGGGAAGTCATCCCGAGAAGTATGACGCACCCCCGGGCGTCCTCGGACACGGTGCCGGGCGTGCTCGGACACCGTGCGGAGCGGCGCTCCTCACCCGAACTTGCGGGAGGACGCCTTCCCGGCCATGCCGACGGCGCCGCGCGGCTTGCCCTTGACCGTCACCTCGACGGCACCGCCGTTGTCGGCCTCGACGGTGAACGGCGCGAGCCCGGCCACCTGGCGGTGCCGGTCGATCGCGAGGTTCCCCGACCAGAGGATCCGACCGGTCCGGTCACGGACGACAACGTGCGCCGGGCCGTGCGCCGCGGTCACCGTCATCGTCGTGGTCTTCATGATCGGCGAGGTGATCGGCTCGTGGTTGGCGGCGAGACCGGCGGACTGACTTGCGTCCGGCGCGGCCGAAAGCTGCTCGGCATCACCGGAGAAGAGCCGGGCCACGCCCCAGATCATGGTCAGGCAGAGCACCGCCGAGATCAGCAGGCTCCAGCGCGGCCCGCCGCCGAGCGTGGTCCGCATGCCGCCGGACAGGCCGGTCGACAGCTCCGCCTCGAAGACCCGGCGCGCGTTGATCGGCCCCTGGGCGTAACGCTCCTCGTACTCGGCGAGCAGCGGCTCGGCACCGAGGCCGAGGACGCGGGCGACCGAGCTGAGGTGACCGCGGGCGTAGACGTCGCCGCCGCACGGGCCGAAGTCGTCGACCTCCATCGCCTCGAGCACGTGCGGGCGGATCCGGGTCCGCTGGCTGAGCTCGTCGATGCTCATGTCGAGCATCTCGCGGGCGTGCGCGATCTTCGCCCCGATGACGGGGGTCCGGCGCGGCTCGACCTCGAGGTCGTCGATCACCGGGAGGGCCACCACCTCGTCACCGGCGAGGAGTGCGGTGATCTCGCCGGGACGCCGCTGGGACGGGACGCCGGCGAGGTCGGCGGACGCCGCGATCGGGCCGGTCTCCTCGACCTCCTCGGGTTCCTCGGCGGGTTCGGGGCGCTCGAGGCGGACCTCGACGCGGCTCGACCGGCGTAGCG